>ERZ1370068.5803-contig-4810_pt1 | contig 115049 bp, 195 predicted proteins | sample MGYA00561227_ERZ1370068 | MGnify/ENA primary metagenome ERZ1370068 (study PRJEB38410, sample SAMEA6850437) | metagenome | study: Metagenomic assessment of the ecological functions of the soil: analysis of the soil microbiota associated with the...
TTGTACTTCGTTCAGTTACGTATTGCTCCAGGAACCGCGACCGCATGATCACGCTCAAGAACATCGAAAGTCGTACCGCTCCGGCGCCGGCGAGAGCTTCGTGCTGCGCCGCATCGACATGGACGTGCGCGAGGGCGGAGTTCACCGTCACGATCATGGGCCCTTCGGGAGCCGGGAAATCGACGCTCCTTTCGATTCTGGGCATGCTGGACGGCGACGCTGGCGCGGCGAGTACCGGCTGTTCGGGGAGGGCGTGCGCACGCGCAAGCCGCAAGCCACCGCATCGAGCTGAACAAGCGCTGCATCGGGTTCGAAATCTTCCAGCAGTACCATCTGCTCGACGACCTGACGGTCTACGAGAACCTGGAATCCCGCTCTCGTTACCGGAACGTGAAGCGGAAGGAGCAGGCAGGCGATCGTGGCCGACGCGCTGGACCGCTTCCAGATCGTCGGGAAGAAGGATCTCTGCCCGTACCAGCTCTCGGGCGGGGCAGCGGCGCAGCTGGTCGCGGTGGCCCGCGCCGATCATCGCCGAGCCGCGTGATCACTCTGGCCGACGAGCCACACGGGAGCCTGCACTCGTCAGCCAGGGCCGCATGATCAGCTGGACGTACCCTGTCAGCGCAGCACCGAGTGCGGGGCACCACGATCCTGCAGGTGACCCAACAACGAAGCCTACGCGGCGTACGGCAACCGGGTCGATCCAGCTGCGCGTCGGCTGGATCGTCCGGGAGTGACGTCCGGACGTTCGGGCACGCTGCCTCGCATGTCCAAACCGCACCCGCCCTGCATTCTGGTGGCCGACGACCAGGCCGGACGTGCCTCGCGGCCGTACGGCTGCTGCTCAAAGGTGAGGGTTTCGATCTGGAGACGGCCAGCTCCCCGCCGACGTGTTGGCGTCGGTGGAGAAGGGCGAGTTCGACCTCGTGCTGATGGACCTCAACTACACCGCGCGACACCACTTCCGGAAGAGAAGGTCTGACCTGCTCGTCGCGGCTGCGCAGCTGGACGGAAAGCTCTCGGTGGTCGTGATGACGGCGTGGGGGAGCGTGGACGGCGCGGTCGAGGCGATGCGGCGCGGCGCCCGCGACTACGTCCAGAAGCCGTGGGACAACGACGCGGCTGCTCGCGCATGCTGCGGACCGCAGGTCGAGCTGGGCCGCGCGCTGCGGACGAGCCAGCGGCTGGAGGACGAGAACCAGCGCCTGCGCGGCGAGCGCGTGCCGCAGCTGATCGCCGAGTCGCGCGGTGATGCAGCCGGTGCTCGAGCATGATGGCGCGCGTCGGGCCCGTCCGGACGCCAACGTGCTGATCACCGGCGAGCACGGCACCGGGCAAGGAAGTGGTCGCGCAGCTGGCTGCACGCGGCGTCGCCGCGCGCCGACGCGCCCGCTGGTCACGGTGAACGCCGGCGGGCTTCGGCGAGGGCGTCTTCGAGAGCGAGCTGTTCGGGCACGTGAAGGGGGCGTTCACCGACGCGCGAACAGCGATCGCGTCGGCTGCTTCGAGCTGGCCGACGAGCGGCACGCTCTTCCTGGACGAGATCGCCAACGTGCACGCTGCACCAGCAGGCCAAGCTGCTGCGCGTGCTCGAGACCGGCGAGATCCGAGCGCGTGGGCTCCTCCGAAGTCGCGGCGGGTGGACGTGCGCGTGCTCTCGGCCACCAACGCCGACCTGCCGGCGCCGGTCGCGCGAGGGCCGCTTCCGCGAGGACCTGCTCTATCCGGCTGAACACGGTCGAAGCCTCCGCCCCCCGGCGCTGCGCGGCGCGCCGAGGACGTTCTGCCGCTGCGCGCAGCTACTTCCTGCAGGCGTCACCGCTCTCATTATGGGAGAGACGTGGCGGGGTTTTCGAGGGAAGTGAAGGCGGCCATGGCCCGCCATAATTGGCCTGGCGGCAACGCGCGAGCTGGAGCATTCCGTGGAGCGCGCCGTGCTCATGGCGCGGGGCCTCGACGTGGACGTCGCCGACCTGGGACTCCGCAGACGGAGCGACGGCGGCGCGCCGAGGGCGCCCACGCTCGAGGAGGTCGAGCGGGTCCTCATCGAAAAAGCTCTCGAGCGGCATCGATGGCAACGTCAGCCGGGCGGCCGAGGCGTTGGTGTCTCAGTCGCAGCGCCCTCTACCGGCGCCTCCAGCGGCAAGGACGTTCCTTCCTGAGGTCGTAAGCCGGAAAGCCTGCCGATGGCGAACCTGGAGCGGGCAGGTGGGATCGAGCGATTCGGCACTGCCGGCGCGGCCTGGGTGGTGGAGCCGTCAGAGCCACGACACCCGCATCACGCTGCTCACGCTGCTCGCCGGGACACCCGCCCCCGGTCAGCCTGTCCCTCGGTCTGCCTCTGGCTGGGGGACTTCTCGGCCCCCACCCGCTGGCCGGGGTCGATATCGGCGCTGCTGATCCTGGCCTGGGGGCTGGGCCGCGGCGGCCATCCGGCGTCAGGCCGCGCGGCCCCCTGCAGACCCTCTCCAACATGCTGGCGGCGCTGCGCGAGGGGATTTTTTCGATCCGCGCGCGGGTGCCCGCGCAGGATGCGCGCGATCCCGCTTCGGCTCGTCTACCAGGAAGTGAGACGCGCTGGAAGACGTGCTCAGGGAACGGCGGGCTGGAGCGCGGTCGAAGCCGGGGTGAGATGTGCTGCGCAAGGTGCTGGAAGAAGTCGACATGGCCGATTTTCGCGTTCGACGACGCCGGCGCGCTGAGGCTGGTCAATCGCGCGGGAGCGCTGCTGCTCGCTCAGCCGGCCGGGATCGGCTAGCTCGGCCGCGCGGCGCGCAGCTACGCCCGGAAGAGGCGCTCACAGGCGTACAGCCGCGCACGCTCGAGCTGGTCGCATCCGGGCGGCACCGGCCGCTGGGAGCTTTGCGCCGCAGGGTGATTCGCCAGGGAAGGGTTCCCGCTCCAGCTGCTCGTTCTCTCGGACCTTCTCGCGCTGCGCGCGGAGGTGCGTCAAGCGTGGAAGCGGGATCATCCGGCGTGCTCTCGCGCGGATCAAACAACTCGCTGGCGCCAATCAAATCCATCTCCGGAAGCACCGCGCTCACTTTAGCTCGGTCGCGAGCTAACGCCCCGCGGACTTGAGTGAAGGCGTGGAGCGCGGGCTGCAGGTGATTCAGGGCGTGCCGAGTCGCTGGGACGTTTCATGGCTTCCTACGCTCGCTTGGCCCGTCTTCCGAAGCCCGTGCTGGCGGCCCGTGGAAGTAGCCATGCTGGTCCGGCGCGTGCGGCCTCAGCTGGAGACGCGCCTCCAGGTCGATGTCCGTGCCTCGCCGGAGGGTCGCCGTCCAGGCGGACGCCGATCAGCCTCGAGGCAGCTGCTGATAAGCCTTCGTGCGCAACGCAGTGGACGCGCCACCTTTGGAGGCCCCGGGTGCCACGGGTGTGCGGGTGCGCTGGCGCGCCCGCGGGGGACTCTTCATCTGCTGGTGGAGGATCGGGGCCGGGCTTGGCGGACGCCGGCGTGAACCTGGTACCTGTTCCCTTCTACACGACCAAACCAGGTGGCTCGGGCATCGGCCTGGTGCTCTCCCGCGCCGACGTATCGCGCGAAGGACACGGCGGCTCTGCTCGAGCTGGAGGGCCAGCCCGGGGCGGGGCGCGCTGTCGCGGTCACCGTATCGTCCGGCGCCTAGCCTGCGCGCTTCCAAGAGCTACGCTCGCCGAAAAACCCTCGTCGCCCGTTCGTAACCGAGACGTTTTCATTAGAGTACGCGATGACGTAACGGGCGACCTGGTTTTGTCCGGGTGATCCGCGTTGGAAGGACGGCAGGCCCTGTCTAAAGCTTTTTGTGGCTCGAGGCCCGGTTGGGGCTCCATTCACCCGTAAAGGAGGCTCGGTGCGAGCTTGTAACGATGCCGACACGTCAGCGCTTCGCACCGCCCTCGCCCTCTTCGCCGCCTCCTCTGCAAACGCTTCACGCCCAGAACCGAAATCAAAGCCTCGCCGCCGCCGCCATCACCGTTGGGGCGAGGCTGCACACGCAGTACTCCAGCTCTTCCGGTCTCCCGGCCCCGCAGGACGGCGATTTCTTCTTCCGGCGGGCGCGCCATCAGCCTGTCGCCGTCCTCATCAACGACTTCCTTTGGACGGGAAGATAGAGCCCGACTTCGCGGGTGGGCGGGCCTTGCTGCAGGACACCTTCTTCCGTTTGACCTTCGCACCCGAAGCGCGGGTCTCGATCGCGGCATCTTCAGGCGCGCCGCCTCACACGCTCGAGCATCTCAATATCCTCGACCGACCTTCCGACGATCGAGCGCACGGGCGTGATCGAAGGCTTGAACGTGTGCCCGGCGTCGGCGGCATCTGCAGCTTCAGCCAGATCCCGCGCAGGCGCTCCAGCTGGACGGCCGTGACGTGGCGGGGCTTCGCTTGAGGGGTCGCAGCGGCCGGCTCGTCTACATGGCCACGGCCACCGGCTGGACCGGGACAGCAGCGTCCCCGACGTGAACGACGCCAAAAGTCGCTCACTCAGGGCGCTTGGGATTTCGGATTACGGACCGCGATGCTGCTCTCCGGAGTTCCGCGGCCGCTCGCGACCAGCTCGACGACAACGGCGAGGACCGGTGCTGGCAGCGCAGCGGCTGGATCTCGAGTTCGGCACCTGGCGCGAGGGGGGTGCACGTATTGGCCGGCGCGGCGGCAGGAGAGGGTTACCTCATCGACGACACCCCGCCGTTCCTCGCTGACGACACTCCGCAGTTCCCTCACTGCCCAGGTGTTGGCGAGCTGGTATCTCGCGATGGAAGGATCGCGCTTCGTCGGCTTCGAGCCCCACCTGCGAGCTGAGCTGGGGCGACGCCGGGATCGCAGCGGTTCCGACGACGCCGGGGCTGCTCGGTGAAACCCCCCGGTTTCAGCGTTCTGCCGTGCTCGGCCAAAGAACGGCATTGCGGCGGATCTCGATTTCTATCGCCCCCGAAGTGGGCGACTCCGAGTTCTCGTTCAAAGTCCAGACAACTTCCCATACTTCTAGCGACGGTCCCGGGGCGTGCGCAGCGCTCCCGGAACTCCGCCTTTCTCCCGCCCGTGTCACCCGAGTCCCACGCGGTCTTGAAGTGGTGGCGAATTGGCAACGCGCTCCGCTTCCCAAGATTGACACCCCTCCGGGGCGCTGGCAGGTTAGCTTGGCTTTCCTGCTACCCGATGCGGGGCGCGGAACGTGTTAAAACCATTCGCGGCCGGAAAGTTATCGCGATCGTGGTGATGATGGTAATCGCCGCTTGGCAGCTCCTACGCGCACGGCGAAGGAGGGCTGGACCTCCGGGGCGGGATCGCACCTGATTATCGAAGTGAGTGGCCCGAGCCGGCGCGTTCGACCGCGGGAGGCGAGAAGGCCGACGCCATCGATCGAACGGCGGTTCGCGTGGTCCGGGACGCGCGTGGACGAGTTCGGCGTGGAAGAGCCGCTCATTCAAAAACTGGGCCGTACGACCGAGGAGTCGTTGTTGCGTCCGCCGGCGTAACCGACCCGAGCGTGCAAGTGGAATCGTTTCACAGGCCGCCCTTCCTCCAGTTCATGCTCGTCCTTCCCGTCTCCGGAGGTCAGCCCGCGCTGCCTCGCATCGACCGCGCCATCGTCGGCGACGCTGGGGCCGACTCCTCTGCGTGCCCTCGGGCGTGCCGTGGAGGCCCCACGTCGGAGAAGTCGCTGACGGAGCTCATGTTCCCCACGGACTCGACCAAGCCGGCCGATTCGACCCGCGTGGCGGCAGCCGACACCAGCACGCCCGGGCCGCCAGGCTGCGTCCACTTCGGCAGCGCCATCAGCCAGCGGAACATCGAAGGCACGTTCCTGGTCGCCACCGAGGACGAGGGAGATGGCCAAATTCGGCTGGCCCTCCCCGACGTGCAGCGCACGCCATTCCCGCAAGCGTAGAGCTGCACTGGGGCGAGATGTCGTCAGCCGCGGGGCTCGTACCTTCCGCTACCTGTACGTGCTCGACCCCGACGCCTTCATGGATGGCACCGAGCTCACCCGGGCACGACCGGGGCGCGATCCTCAGTTCAACCAATCCCAGGTGCAGTTCGAGCTTTCGCGCACGGGTGGACGCCAGTTCCGGTGATTCACCAGCGATCACGTAAGGTGACTCTGGCGATCGTGCTGGACGAGGAGGTCGTGAGCGCGCCCGTGATCTGCGGGCGCATCGGCGCGCGCGGCCAGATCGATCTGGGCTCTCTGGACGAGGCGCGCGATCTCGCGGTCGTGCTGCGCGCAGGGGCGCTCTGCCGGTCCCGCCTGGCAGATCATGGCGGAGGAGCGCACCGTCGGGCCGTCGCTCGGAGCCAGGATTCGGTCGCATCAGGGTCGAAGATCGCGGGGATGATCAGGCTCGGGGTCGTCGTGCTCGCGACATCGCTGATCGGCTACTACCACCTGGCCGGGCTTCCTGCCAGCGGTGCTGGCGCTCGGCACCTGTACGCTGCTGGTGCTCGGCGGTGCTGGCGGGCATTGGGCTGCCACGCTGACGCTGCCCGGGCTCGCGGGCATCATCACGCAATCGGTCCCGGCATGGCGGTGGACGCGGGCGTGATCGTCAGCGCATCCGGGAGGAGGTGGCGGCCGGCCGCGGCGGCCGACATCGAGCGGCCATGGAGGAGGGCTTCGGCTAAGGCGCTGCTCCGGCGATCGTCGACTCGAACCTCAGCACGCTGATCACCGCGCTCGTGCTCTTCCACGATCGGGACCGGGGCCGGTGCGCGGCTTCGCCCGTCACGCTCTCGATCGGCGTCGTTGCGCCTCCTTCTTCTCGGCCGTGTTCCGCGACCCGCACGTTGTTCATCGATCTATCTGTCGCGCGATGAAGGCCGTCCGGAGCCGATCAGCATCTGGCGATCAGCAAATGAGACTCTTCCAGCTAACGCCGAACTACCACTTCATCGAGAAGCGGAAGCGGGCCTACGTGCTCTCGGTCAATCGTGCTCGCTCGTGGGCATTCGGGGCGATGGTCGTGAACCACTTCACGATCGGCAGGTGGCTGAACTGCGGGGTGGACTTCACCGGCGGCTCGCTGGTGCAGGTCACAGCTTCCGCGAGGCGATGTGGCGGCGCAGCGAGGTGCGCGACGCCGTGCCCGCAGGCGGAGGAGGTGGCCGCGTTCGGCGGGCGACGACGAGTATCGTGGTCCGGATGGCTTCCCTTCAGGAGGGGGCCAGCCGGTCGAGTCGCTCAAGGCCGACATCGAGCGCGAGCTCGACCGCGCAGCTTCGGCGCGGGCACCTTCGAGATCGTCCGCGACCGGGCTGGTCGGCCCCAAAGGTCGGCGCGGAAGGCTCGAGCGCGAGGCGGGCGCTCGCGATCCGCGGCGTCGTTCCGTGCTGACGCTGATGTGCCTGGCGTTCCGCTTCGAGTGGCGGTTCGGGCTGGCGGCGGTGCTGGCGACCGGGCACGACATTCTCATCACGGTGGCTTCCTCGCGCTGCTGCATCGAAAATCTCCCTGACCACGGTCGCGGCCAGCGCCCACGTTCCAAAATCCGATTTTGGCAGAAGCTCGCGCAAAGTAGTGAGCACCGGAAGTGGCGTGCCGACGGATCGTCGCCGGGAATAATCCCAGCGCCGGTGCTTTCACGCCCACGACCCTCTTCGGGCTCGGCGCCGGGCGCCGTATCGCGATCGAATAGGCTGCGGCCACTGGTGAGAACAATCCCTAAATAGCGCTCCAGGTCCCGGCTGGCGAAACGTTTCCGCGAAGGCATGATTGCGCGCGATCTCGGTCGCCCATGGACCGCCCTCCGAATCCATCCAGAAACTCTTGCCGCCACGCGCGCGGTCGACGGCAGCCGGCAAGCCATTTTGCTTGGTGAAATTGTAATGACGCGTAAAACGCGCTCGGCTGTTTATTTTCCAGCGATAGCCGCCCACGGGCCAGTGGAGCAGCAACCCACGGGTCGCTTCCGGATAATGCACGCCAAAAGCGAGCGCCACCGAGCATCCTGTGGCGCAGCCGCCCATGATCCAGGTGCAGATTGGATTTTTAGATGGTCAAGCAGCGCCGTTGCCCTGGCGCGTGTAACTCGCCCAACTCAACCGCTCGATCCGTCCACTGGACTGGCCACACTCGCGCCGGTCATAAAGAATGATTGTATGCTCGGCTGCGAGGGCATCGATGGCATTGATGCCCGTCCATGCGCTGGCACTGCGCCACTTGTCGATCGTAGCGTCGAAACCACCCGGCGCGCACATGAGAATCGGCACTCCCGTGCCGTGAGTTTCGTAATAGGTGTCAATTCCATCGATGACAGCATTTGGCATCGTCTCTTCCAACGCTTCTTCTGACTTCAAACACGCGGCACGTAAGATCTATCACGCTGCCGGGCGCGAAGAAAAGTCGCATCGGCCGAGGAGGTTAAGTCGTGAGTGACAAGGAAACCGAGCAAAAGTTCAGTGAATTGCTCGAGGTAATGGCGCAACTGCGGAGCGAGAGCGGCTGCCCGTGGGACAAGGAGCAGACGCATATCTCGCTCAAGCCCTGCTTGCTCGAAGAAACCTACGAATTGCTGGATGCTTTAGACGACGGCGATCCAAAAAATTAAAAGAGGAACTGGGCGACGTATTGCCGCAAGTCATCTTTCACTCCCAGATCGCCGCGGAAGAACGACGCTTTGCCGTGAAGATGTTATTGCTCTGCTTACGGAAAACTCATCCGTCGCCACCTCCTACGTGTTCGCCGGCGAACCGCTGCCCGGAGAATACGGCAGCGGTGTTGAAGCAACGGCTGCAGATCAAAACAAGCGAGAGAAAAGATGGCGAATCGAAATCGGCGCTCGGCAACGTTCCCGAGGGCGATGCCGGCATTGGCCCGCGCCCAAAGCATCACGCGAAGAGCCGCGCATCTGGGTTTTCGATTGGCCCGACATCGGAGCCGGTCTGGGGCAAAGTGGAAGAAGAGATCTCGCGAACTGAAAAACGCGGTCGAATCCGGCGACAAAGCGCGCACCGGGCGAAGAGCTGGGCGATCTGCTTTTCCCCTGGTCAATCTGGCGCGCTTCCTCGACGTCGAAGCTGAAGAAGTCTTGGCTCAAACCATCGACCGCTTCACACGCCGCTTTCATCACATCGAAACCAAACTGCAGAAAGCCGACAAGAGCTTTGATGAGTCCTCGCTTGAAGAGATGGATCTGATTTGGGAGGAAGCAAAAACACTCGAAGCTCAGGGGAAACTGCCGCGATGAGTCGAGCGCGACCGCGCGTCGTCTTTCTCGACGCCGCCACCTACGGCGATATCTCGCTCCGACGCTTCACCGAAACCTGGGATTGCACCGTTCATCAAGTTACCGCTCCCGGCGAAACCGCGCAACGACTGGCGGGACACATGATCGCGGTCACCAATAAAGTTGTCATCGACAAAGCCACGCTGAATTCGGCTGAAGCGCGCGACTTGAAACTCATCGCCGTCGCCGCCACAGGCACCGACATCATCGACCGCGAGCAAGCGGCGCGACGCGACGTCAAAGTCTGCAACGTGCCCGGTTATGCGACCCAGTCGGTGGCGCAGTTTACGATGGCGTTGATGCTCGAGCTGGCGACCCCGCGCTGGTCGATATGGCGACGCGGTAAAGCTCGGGGAGTGGGAGAAAGGTGCCATTTTTCCCTTCTCAATTATCCGACAATGGAGCTCGGCGGCAAAAAACTCGGCATCGTCGGCTACGGCAACATCGGCCAAACCGTCGCGCAAATGGCGCGCGGCTTTGGGCTCGAGGTTTTGATTGCAGCCCGTCCCGGCGAGCGAGCAACCCAGGCGGCGGCCGAATTCCGTTGGAGCAACTCCTTTCCGCAGGCCGACATCGTCTCGCTCCACTGTCCGCTTACGCCGGAAACGCGCAACTCTGATCAACGAGCAGAGCCTCGCGCTGATGAAACCGACGGCGTTCTTGATCAACACCGCGCGCGGCGCGCTGGTCGATGAAGCGGCGTTAATCGAAGCGCTGCGGCAAAAACGGTATCGCCGCGGCGGCCCTCGATGTCATTAGCAAAGAGCCGCCGCCGGCCGATTATCCAATTATTCAAGCGGCCAAAGAGTTAGACAACTTAATCGTCACGCCGCACACCGCTTGGAGCGCACGCGAAGCGCGCGAGCGGCTGCTCCACGAGGTGAAAGAAAACATCGCCGCTTTTCTCGAGAACAAACCAAGAAATCTGGTAGCGTAAAGATCGGAACCCAAACCCTACCCGAAGTCTTAACCTCAGCGGCTACGTCTATTCCAAGCACGAAAGTGTACCTTACGGCTTTATGTTCTGGTTTAAGTGAAAAATATTATCCGGGTCATAACGTTTCTTGGCCTGCACCAGGCGGTCATAATTGGCTCCGTAAGCTGCGGCGACGCGGTCGCCCTCCTCCGCGGTCATAAAATCCACGTAAGCGCCTGCCGATGCATAAGGCGCACTGGCCTTAAAGAACTCGCGCGCCCAACCAATGCACTTTTGGTCATCCCTTCGCTTCGTCCCATCGCCCGTGCACGTTCAAGACGAACTTCGCATCCCGGTGACCGTAAGCCATGGCATCCGGGGCGATCCGATTCGACGCGCCGGCGATCAGGCCGATGAAAATTTCCGCACTGTGGAGATGGCAGCTTGCCGGCGAACTCGATGATGGAATCCAATGCCCCATCGGCGAGCTCCGTGAAATTATGAGACTTCCAATAGTTTCTCGCGCCGGGCGTCAGCAGCGGGTCAAAAGCCTTCTGCCACGCAACGTAAGGCTGAACGCCGAGATGCTCGCCGTGGGGCGTCCCGAATGCGCGCACGGGAGCAATGAGTTTTCAGCTTCCGTCGCGGGGCCGGAGTAAAAGACCGGCAGCACCACGACTTCCTTGCCGTGAACATTCTCCGGCAGAAAAGGCAATGGCGGGGCCTTGCGCAACACGACCCAGACATTGAGTTCTTCAGGAGCTGAATTTACGAATTGACGATACTGGTTAAGGATCTGTTTGGCCTGGCTGAAAGGAAAACGATCAAGCCGGCAAATATCTCAGGACCCACGGGAAAAAGTTGGAATTCAAAACTGGTGACGACGCCAAAATTTCCCCCACCCCCGCGAATCGCCCAGAACAGATCCGCGTTTTCGGTTTCGCTCGCTCGTATTTTCCTACCCTCGGCCGTGATCAAGTCGACAGAGACGAGATTGTCGATCGTCATGCCGTATTTGCGCGTGAGCCAGCCGAAGCCGCCGCCGAGCGTCAGACCGGCGATGCCGGTCGTAGAGTTGATCCCCACCGGTGTCGCTAGGCCATGCCCCTGAGTCGCTTCATCCAGGTCGGCGAGCGTCGCCCCAGGCTCGACGTAGGCGCGCCTCTTTCGCGGCGTCCACCCGGACGTTTTTCATCGTTCGAAAAATCGATAGTCAGGCCGTCGTCGCAGAGGGCGTTGCCGGCGATGTTGTGTCCGGCGCCGCGAATTGAAATCTCGAGTTTGTGCCGCCGCGCCAATGCGATTGCGGGGGAACGTCGTCAGCGTCCGCGCACTGCACGATCAGCGCCGGGCCGCCGGTCGATCATGGCGTTCCAGATCTGGCGAGCGTCATCGTAGCCGGGGTCACCGGCACTGAGGACGCTTCCCTTGATCATGCCTTTAAGCTCTTTTCCCAGGTTCGACGATTGTGTTGTCATAATATGGATCTCCTTGTTCTATTTAGCTCGTTAGCAAAACGCCGGCGCCATCTGTTCGATCTGCGCTCGCGCCTCCGGCTTGATGCTTTGTACGGTATCCAAAAAATTGGGATGAGTCATCCCCGTGCCCAGATAAGTCCAACGCATGCCCTTGAGCACCGCCTGGCTCATTTGTTCGCGCTCGCTCCTCGAAAGTTTTCTTCCGCTCGCTTGCATAAAGCTCTCGACATCGAACTCCGTCTGCCGCTGGATCCCCTGGTCCAGAAACGCACCGATCTCACCGTATTCCTTGAAAGCTAATTCGATCTCACTTCTCTGAGGCGTTTGCCGCCAGCTCCTCGACGACTAACGTGTCGAGCTTCGTGTGCTGGGACTCCTCCAGCCAATGGTGCTTGAGCATACTCTTGAACTGCGGATCGAGTTCCTGATTGTCTTTCACGGCCTCGATGTAGTGGCGCAGGGTCATCCATTCGATATGCAGGATCGCGATGCCGACACCGAGCGGGCCGTGGGATAGAACAAACTTTCTCACGTCTTCAGCCGGACCGATGAACTCGCACTTGCTGCCGAAGCCGGCTTCGAACTCGCGGCGAAAACTCTTGAACAGATGAATGTGCTTGGCTTCTTCACCGGCGAACTGAAGCAGCGCCCGTACTCGATAATCGTCGCCGGAAAGCTGCGGGCGGGCGTGGTCGACGACGTAAGGCAGGATGAATTCTTCCACCAAGCCGAACATGGCGAGATACTCATGGCCGCGAATCTGATTCAGCGTCCGCTGTTCTTCTGGGGAAAGAAAAGACAGCTTCCTTACCTGCGCCAAAGATTCCGGCATGAACGGCTTGGAAAAATCCAACCGCTTGTCCCCGCCGATAATATCTTCGACACGCCAGCCGATCCGCTCCGATGCCTCAAGCGCGCCCTGATAGCTGTAATTGTTTTTCATGATCAGCCTCCTCTCGATTTCTTTGCATCTCTCGATGTGCCCGCCGAAGCCAAATAGCGCGAAACGTGCCAACGCAGATCTTTTGGCAAACAGACGCGAAATCAGCGACTTAGGAAATCGCGCAGAGCATGGCGCTCGCGCGAGATCTCGTTGCTTACGAGATCTCGTCGGAGGCGAAGCGAATATTCGTTAGAGGAAATCTAAAACTAGCGCTTGCGTTCGATGCCGAGCGCCTTCATGCGCGAGCTAAGCGTGGTCGGTTTGACGCCAAGAAGCTGCGCTGCGCCGTTTTCGCCGGCGACTTTCCATTCGGTGGATTTCAGAGCGGCGATGATATTGTTGCGCTCCAGCTCTTCGAGTTCTTTGGCTGTACGCACTCGCTGAACGGTCGAGCTGTCGTTGGTAACCGCCGCAGCCACCGCGTTCACGCTTTCGGGCAGAGCGCGGTCGAGATTGAGCCGGCCGTCGCGCGACGTAATCACGGCGCGCTCGACGATGTTTTGCAGCTCGCGCACGTTGCCCGGCCAGCGATAGGCCTCGAGCCGGCGGATGCAATCGTCTGACAGCGGTTCGATCGAGCGCCCCATGCGCTGGGCGAATTTTTTGGCAAAACCGGCCGCCAGCGGACCCACATCGCCGCGCCGCTCGCGCAACGGCGGCACTTGAATCGGAAACACGTTCAAACGGTAGATACAGATCTTCGCGAAACTTGCCGGCGCGCGCGGCGCTTTCGATGTCGCGGTTGGTCGCCGCCAGCACGCGCACATCGACCTTGCGTGTCTGCGAGCTCCCCACCGGCTCGAACTCGCCTTCCTGCAGGACGCGCAGCAGCTTCGATTGTAAATCGAGCGGCAGCTCGCCGACTTCGTCGAGAAAAATCGTGCCGCCATGCGCCAGAGCGAAGCGTCCCTCGCGCTGTTAGTCGCGCCGGTAAAAGCGCCCTGTTCGTGACCAAACAATTCGCTCTCGATCAGCGTCGCGGGCATTGCCGCACAGTTGACTTTGATCAGCGGTCTATCGCGCCGCCGGCTGCCGCGATGAATAGCGTGAGCGATGAGCTCCTTGCCCGTGCCGGTCTCGCCGAGGATCAGCACTGTGGCGTCGGTAACCGCCACTTCCTTCACGTCGGCGAGAACCTTGCGCAGCGCCTCGCTGCCGCCGATGATCTCATCGGCGCCAACCAAAGAACTGATCTCCTCGCGCAAGTATTCGGTTTCGACCGTCAGCGAGCGAATTTTTGCTCGGCCTCCAGCCGCTCATTCACATTTCTAAGTATGAGGGTGTAGAAAGGCTCGCGTTCGAGATCGAAACGCGACAGCGTCGCTTCCGCTTGAAAACTGCCGCCGTGATCGTTGGTCGCCGCGAGACCACCGGGAATCCAAAGATACCGCTGTCCGTCGGGCCGCGTGTCTAGGTCGATGATCAAGCGCGCCAGCTTTTCGCGCGAATCGGCTGTCAAAAAATGAGTAAAGGTCCGGCCGGCCGGCGGCCTCGGCGGCGGCGCAGCCGAAGACTTTTTCCGCCGCCGGATTCATTTGCGTCACTTGCAGATGTTGGTCGACCTCGATGATGGCGTCCATCGCGCTGCCGACGAGCCGCCCGAGTTTCTGCTCGCGCTCGCGCACCTGCGCTTCGACGCGCAGCCGGCGCAACTCGGCCGCCGCCCGTGCGGCGAAAATCTGAAACAGCACCTGGGCGCGCGGCTCAGGGGCATCGGCCGCATATCGAGGACCGCCAGATGACCGAGGATAGCGCCATTGAGATCGAGCAGCGGCATGCCCATATAGCTCGCCGCGCCCACGGCTTGAACGTCGGGATCGTTGCCGTAGATCTCGACCAGATTGTCGGGAATATGAATCAGGCAGCGCTCGTCGATCACTCCGCTCGCAGGGAGTCCCATCCACCACCATCTCCCAACCTTCGAGCCATTGTTCACCCATCCAGAAGGCCAGCGCCTTCAGCCGGCGCGACTCGGGAAAGTATTCCGTGACCCAGGCGCCGTGGGTATTGAGCGCCGCCGCGAGCTTTTTACCAAAGCCTTGAAAAACTGCTCGCCGGTCTCGTAGCGGTGCCCTCAAGATAGTTCGGAGCGCAGCGTCGACATCAATATCTTGCAGGGGTGGACGATCCATTCGTCGGCCATCCTAAGGGCGTCAGTTCGGCACTTGGCTACTGATGGTCAGAGAAGCGGGTTGGTGTTCACCGGTCTGCAACTGCGGCGCGAACAATGCGGCAGGCAGGCGCTTAAAACGGAATATCGTCGTCCATCGGCGGCTGGCTGCCGCTCATGCCCATCTCGTCGCCGGGACCGGCATCCGTCTGCTGCGGCAACCGGGTGCCGCCTCCGCCACCAAGAAATTGGATCCGCTGTGCGACGATCTCGGTAATGTAGCGTTTGTTGCCGCTCTTGTCGTCGTAGGAACGCGTGCGAATGCTTCCTTCAACGTAGACTTGCCGCCCTTTCGACAAGTACTGACCGCAACTCTCGGCTTGCTTACCCCAGACGACGATGTTGTGCCATTCGGTTCTTTCCTGGCGTTTACCATCGCGGTCGTTCCACTGTTCCGACGTGGCGATGGAAAAATTAGCCACCGCGCTACCCGTCTGGGTATAGCGAACATCGGGATCTTTACCGAGATTGCCGACCAAAATGACTTTATTAACCGACATGTCATTCTCCAAGCTGCCAGAGCGCAAATTTCCGGCGCGAAAGGTGCAGCCAACTTAGCGCCGGCTTGGCGCGGAGTCAATCCTAGAATTGGCCGCCCGATGCGATCGCCGCATTGATTTTTGCGCCACCAGGATTTACTATTATCCAGCTTATTTCCCACGCTTGCGCGAAGCAAATTTAGAAAAGCCTTGATGGTTTTATATCCTCCTACTGGCGCTTTTCGTTGCGGTCACGATTCCTCTGGCGCTGTTGACGATCCTGTTCGGCTTTTTTGACCGGTATGGCAAACGGGTCTATCGGATCAATCAATTCTGGGCGTGGCTCCTATTGCGCATGGGAGGGATTTCGCTCAACGTCGAGGGGCAGGAAAACATCGACACCGACCAACAATACATTTTCATGGTCAATCACCAAAGCAACGTTGACATCCCTGTGATCGTTCAAAGCCTGGCCCGGTTTCAACTGCGCTGGATCGCCAAAAAGGAACTTTTGTGGGTGCCGTTCTTTGGTTGGGCCATGTGGGCGACAAAACATATCACGATCGACCGATCCGACCCCCAGAGTGCGGTGAGGAGTTTGGAGCGGGCTAAGGAAAAAATCGCCGCCGGCATTTCCGTCGTCGCTTTTTCCCGAAGGAACCCGCAGCACTAACGGCAAGCTGCTCCGCTTCAAAAAGGGCGGCTTTATGCTCGCCGTTCAGGCGAATACCAAGATCGTGCCGGTCACGATCAACGGTAGCCGCAATCTCTTGCCCTCCGGCGCCTGGAGATTGTGCTCCGGATCGATCGAAGTTTTTGTTGACAAACCCATCGCAGTCGACGGCTACCGCGCCGGCAATCTGAGACTGCTCTCGGACCGAGTAAGGGAAACCATCGCCGCCCATTTGCGCGAACCCGCCTCATCCGAATCGAACAGGACTGTCGAAGGCGGCAACCGCGCGATCGCGAATCGCGCTTTGGATAAACAGAGAGTTTAGAATCACTATGGATTCAGTGAAGATCATACCGCTCGGCGGTCTGGGCGGGTTCGGCCTCAACATGATGCTGATCGAATACGGCGACGCCGCCATCGCTGTCGATTGCGGCCTCATGTTTCCGAGCGCCGATCTTTTGGGCATCGATCTGGTCATTCCCGACGTGAGCTATCTGCTCGAGACTCGCGACAAACTCAAAGCGATCGTACTCACTCACGCGCACGAAGACCATGTCGGCGCGTTGCCGTATATTCTGGAACACTTCGACGTGCCGATCTTCGGCACGCGCCTGACGCTCGGACTCCTGGCCAACAAACTCACCGAGCATGACTTGGAAGACACGGCGGACGTGCGCCAAATCACCGCTGGGGTGCCGTGGGACATCGCGCCGTTTCGTATCGAAGGCATTCGGGTGACGCACAGCCTGATGGACTGTCTGGCGCTGGCCATCGAAACGCCGATTGGAACTATTATCCACACTGGCGACTTCAAGATCGACAACACACCGATGGAAGGCGAGATGTTCGACTTCCAAACCTTTGCCGCCTACGGCGAAAAAGGCGTGTTGCTGCTGCTATCCGACTCGACCAACGTCGAGCGCCCGGAGCTACACGCCATCGGAACGGGAAGTCGGCACCAATCTCGAGCAGATCATGCAGCGCAGCACCGGTAAAGTGTTGGTCTCCACTTTTTCATCGAGCATCCCGAGGATTCAACAGGTCGTCGATATCTCCGAGCGTTGCGGCCGGCGCGTCGTACTGAGCGGGCGAAGCATGATCCGTAACGGCCGAGGTCGCGGCGGAATTGGGCTATCTTCATTTGCCGCGCAACTTCATGACCGAAAGCGATCGTTGGCACGACCTGCCGCTCGATCAGCTCACGTTTCTCACCACCGGCAGCCAGGGCGAGCCTCTTTCGGTGCTGCACCGCGTCGCCTTGAACGACCACAAAACCATCAAGATCGACCCCGGCGACACCGTGATTCTTTCCTCAAGTTCATTCCCGGCAACGAGAAAACGATTTCCAATTTGATCAATCACCTGTATCGGCGCGGCGCCGAGGTGCACTACGAAAAGTCTCGGAGATCCATGTTTCCGGTCACGCGAGCCAGGAAGAGCTTAAGACGATGCTGCAACTCACCCGGCCGCGTTATTTTGTGCCGATCCACGGCGAGTATCGCCACCTCGTGCGCCATCGGCGCTTGGCCCAAGACGTCGGCATCCCGGCGGCAAACTGCTTTTTACTCGAAGACGGCGATGTCCTGGAACTGACCGCGAACAGCGCGCAAAAACCAAGGCGATCCAGGTAGGGAAAGTTTTTGTCGATGGCAAAGGAGTCGGCGACGTCGGCGACATCGTCATCCGCGACCGCCGCCATCTATCGGAAGACGGCATGGTGCTGGTCGTGATGGCCATCCATCAGCAGTCGGGCGAAGTGGTGGCTGGGCCGGATCTTATCTCGCGCGGCTTCATGCGCGCGGAGGAAAGCGAAGAAGTTTTAGAGACCGCCAAAAGTAGTTCTCGAAACTCTGGGCGGCATCAACCGGGAAACCCGCACCGATCCAGCCGAGCTCAAAGAAGAAGTGCGCAAGGCCCTACGGCGCTTTTTCGAAAAAGTTGGAGCGCCATCCCTTTGTTCTCCCGTACATCATCGAAACTTGAGGGAAACGCACCTATGTCCAGTGCTCCGGAAAAGGGTCGGCTCCATCGTGAAATTTGGGGCGTGGTCATTTGCCTGACGGCCTTGCTGATCGCGCTCAGCTTGATTTCCTACAGCGCCGCCGACCGTTCGCTCAATACGCCATCAGGCGCGCTCGATGCCCATAACTGGGGCGGCTTTATCGGCGCTTTTTTGGCCGATCTGCTGCTGCAAAGCCTGGGCATCACCGCTTATCTCGTGCCGGTTCTTCTATGCGTGGCGGCGATCCGAATGTTTCGCGCCAATTACCAAGGAATCCAGGTCACCAAGACAGTCGCTTACGCCATTTTGCTCTTGAGCCTCGGGGTGATTCTGAGCGTGGTGATCGATACCGAAAGCGCGCGCGACGCCGGCGGCATCATCGGCGGCTTTCTCAATGAAAGCGTTCTGGTTCCTCTTTTCGGCCGGTTGAGTGCGGTCCTGATCGCCTGCTTTACGATGCTTTTGTCGGTGATGGTGCTCACGCAACACTCGTTATTCGATCTGATCGGCCATACCAAAAAGAGCTTTGTCGATTTCAGAAAGTCGTTCGTTCCCGCCATTAACAATCGGCTAAAGGAGTTTAAGGACAAAGAGCGACAAACGCAAAGGCGAGAATACCAAGAAAGAAAAAAGGACTACATCCCGCCGCCGATCGTCTTGAAAGATGAAGTCAAAGACGACCCGACGGCGAAAAAGCTGCCAAAAAAGCCGGCGCTGCCGCCGGAGCAATTCAAGCTCCCGGAGGTTGGCGAAGGCTATAAGCTGCCGCCGTCAGAGTTGCTGGATCCTCCGAAGGCGAGCAATTCAAGATCGATAAAGAAACGCTCCACGCCAATTCGCTCATCCTGCAAAAGAAGCTCGAGGATTTTGGCGTCGAAGGCGAAGTGGTGGCGGTGCGTCCCGGTCCGGTCATCACCATGTACGAATTCAAGCCCGCGGCGGGCGTCAAAGTACGTCGCATCGTGATGCTGGCGGATGATCTCGCCATGGCGCTGCGCGCCGTGAGCGTGCGCATCCTGGCGCCGATCCCCGGTGAATCAGTAGTCGGCATCGAGATTCCCAACCCGCGCCGCGAAACGGTTTATTTACGCGAAGTAATTGAAAGCGAAAGCTATCGTGGCACGGACTCGAAGATTACCCTCGCACTCGGCAAAGATATCGGCGGCACGCCGTTCGCGACCGATCTCGGCAGGATGCCCCATCTACTCGTCGCGGGCGCCACCGGCACCGGCAAATCGATTTCGATCAACGCGATGATTTTGAGCATTCTTTTTCAAGTCGAGCCCACAGGACGTGAAATTCATCATGGTCGACCCAAAGATGCTCGAGCTCACGGTTTATGAAGATATCCCGCACTTACTGGTGCCGGTCGTGACCGATCCAAAAAGGCAGCCGCGGCGCTCTTTTTGGGCAATGGATGAAATGGACCGCCGCTATCGTCTAATGAGGGACAAAGGAGCGCGCAACATCGACAATTACAATCGCACGCTCGAAAGAGAAGCCGGCAGCAAGAGAAGCGTCATCGATCTAATGGAGCCGGAAGCAACAGAAGAAACGCCCGTCGTCGGTGGCAATCTTTCCCCGGTCGCCCCGCTCGTGCATGAAAAACTGCCGAGAATCGTGATCATTATCGATGAATTGGCCGATCTTATGATGACGGTAGGACGCGATATCGAGGAATACATTACGAGGCTGGCGCAAAAGGCGCGCCGCGGGCATTCATTTGATTCTCGCGACTCAGCGCCCCTCCGTGGACGTAATTACCGGGTTGATCAAAGCAAATTTTCCGGCGCGAATTTCATTTCAAGTGACTTCCCGTGTCGATTCGCGAACGATTTTGGACTCTATGGGGGTGAGAAACTCCTGGGCAATGGCGATTTACTTTTTCTGCCACCGGGAACCGCACGCATAATCCGGGTGCATGGCGCGTTTGTCTCAGACCAAGAGGTCCTTCGGGTGATGAAATTCATCAAGCAGCAGGGCCGGCCAACCTATCGACCGGAAGTGCTCGAGGCCAAGAGAGAAATCGAAGCGGCGGCGGCAGCCGATGAAGAATATGACGAGATGTACGATCAGGCGCTCGCGATCGTCACGGAAACCCAGCAGGCTTCGATCTCTATGATTCAACGGAGATTGCGGGTAGGATACAATCGCGCGGCTCGGATGATCGAGCAAATGGAAAGAGACGGTGTGGTCGGACCCCCGACGGCGCCAAACCGCGTGAAGTTTATGCACGAAAAATCGACGCTTAAGACGCCTGGATGGATAGCCTGCTTCTTTATACTAACGCTTATGGCGTTCGCCCTAGTGCAATGGAGCGGCGCCGCGGAGAACAACAACGCCGATGCGATCGTCGACAAGTTACAAAAAATTACGACGCGACGGTGGATTTTGTCGCGGACTTCCGTCAGGAAACTGAAGTCAAAACTCTCAACCGCAGTCTCAAAGCATCGGGCAAGCTATCCTTCAAGCGTCCCGGCAAGATGCTCTGGCGTTACGACGAACCGAAAGGACAGTTCGTGCTCGCCGACGGCAAGCATCTGTATTTTTATCAGCCGGAGCAAAATCAAGTGATCAAAAGCCCGCTCAAAAATGCTTTTCGCGGCGATATTCCACTCTCTTTCCTGCTCGGCTGGGAAATTTGAAAAAGGATTTCAATGCTACCCTCAAGGCAAGCGAAGACAATCCAGTATGTCTTGCGCCTCGAACCCAAGGGCGAGGCCGGAGGATTCTACGGAAATTCTCCTCGGCGTCAACAAGACATCCTTCGATATCGTCTGGGTAAGCGTGCGCGATGCGGCGAGCAATCTGACGACCGTGCGCTTTTCCGCCATGCGCAAAGGCGTCGGCTTAAAGGATTCGTTATTTGACGCGCAGATTCCGAAAGGCGCCGATGTGGTTGAGACTAGGACAATGAGCGAGACCAAACAAAAATTCAACATTATCAGTTTGGGATGCGCCCGTAACCTGGTCGATTCCGAAGTCATGGCCGGGCTGCTGCACAAGAACAATTTCGAAATGGTGCGCGAGCCCGAGCTCGCTGACATTGTCCTCGTCAATACTTGCGGCTTTATCGGCGCCGCTAAAGAAGAATCCATCGATACCATCCTCGATGTGGCGCGACTCAAAGAAACGGGACAAATAAAAAAACTCGTTGTCGCCGGATGCCTCTCCCAGCGCTATCCGGACGAACTCGCCGCCGAATTACCGGAAGTCGATCTGTTCATCGGCACCGGCGAAGTCCGCGCATCGCCGAAATCCTGCGCGAGCATGAAGCGAACACCGCCCGGCGCCAATTTATCGGCGTTCCGAGTTACATTTACGATCACGCCACGCCTCGTTTACGATCGACGCCTTCCTATACCGCATTTCTAAAAGTATCGGAGGGTGCGATCACAAATGCGCTTTCTGCATCATCCCGCAAATGCGCGGCCCGCACCGCAGCCGCTCGATCGATTCGGTGGTCGAAGAGACAGCCGAGCTCGCGCAAAACGGCGTCAAAGAGATCAATCTCATCGCGCAAGATCTCACCGCTTACGGTCAGAGACCGAAAAAGACGGCACCACCCTCGAACGTTTGCTGTGCAGAATGGAAAAGTACCAGGGATCGAGTGGATTCGGCTTTTATACGCTTATCCTAACTTTCTCGATTTACCGCTCCTCGAGCTCATCCGCGACAGCGCTAAAATCTGCAGAGTACATGGATATTCCCTTTCAACACAGCAGCAAATCGGTCTTGCAGCGAATGCGCCGGGGCAAAAGCGGCAGCGCCGTTCGAGAAGCAGTGAGTAAACTGCGCCAATCGATTCCCGGATTGACCCTGCGCACGTCATTGATCGTTGGGTTTCCGGGCGAGAGCGAAGCGGATTTCGCGGAACTTTTGCAGTTCGTGGAAGAAGCAGAATTCGAGAGACTCGGTGTATTCAAGTACTCCGAGGAAGAAGGCACCGCCGCGGCGCGCATGCCAGGAAGGTTTCGGAACAAGATAAAGAACGGCGTTGGCAGGAAGTGATGGACTTGCAATCAACGATCTCACGAAAAAGAACGAGGCCTTGATTGGGAGCATTCAGCGCGTTATGATCGACGAGGTCGATCTTGACTCCCGACAAAGCAACGGGTCGTACCCAAGCCCACGCACCGGAGGTGGACGGAACTGTATATGTGGAAGGTTTGGCAGGAAGACACTACAGTTTGCGGCGAAATGGTCGATGTCAGAATCACCGGTGCCCTCGATTACGACCTGATAGGTGAGATTATCAATGCCTAAAACCGATCCTGATAAAGAGAAAAAAACAACGAAAAGATTTCTTGAAACAAGCTTCGGATATGCTCGAAGAGATGAAGCGGCAACTGATGAAAGAAATGCAAGGCCGCGTCAAAGAAGAGACCGAAGGGGTGAAAGACGAAGGCCGTGACACCTACGATCTCGCCAGCGATGAGAGAGATCGGGAAATCAATTTTATTCTCAACGATCGCGAGCGCGAAAAGCTCGTCGCCATCGACGACGCGCTCCAGCGGATCGCCGATAAAACCTACGGTATTTGCGAGAGTTGCGAAGGTGAAATCAACTGGGCCGCTTAAAAATCCTGCCCTTTACGCGCCTTTGCGTGAGATGCCAGGAAGAAAACGAAAGAGAAGCGAAGCGGCAAAAAACTTTAGAAAACGAACGCAGCTACCGTAAGCTCGATCTCGCCGACACGGAAGAGAGACGGTTTTTAATTCTAGCGCCGGGTAGCGCCGTCAATCTCGCCATAGCACTCAATCCTGAATCCAAGCTAATTCTCGTGTCCCGGCCACCGAGCAAACAACATTCGTATTCAACGCATTCAATTTGAAGTGAACAAAAAATGGGCATGGCGTGCGCCGCCATGCCCATTTTCAGACCTGCCACAATCGGAGACGAGCTTACTCGCCTTTCGCTGGCGTGAATTCCATCTTGCTCAAGAAATTTTTCTCGCCTTTAGTCGTGTACTCGACAACTGCCGAAGAGCCGAGGCCAACGTCTCCCATCTTCACTTTCGTCTCTTTAATCTCAGTTGCCTTGGTCTTCTGGTTAAAATCCAAAGTGATTAACTTTCCCTCTTTAGTGACGACAATCATGTAGTTTTTCGGTATCAATAAACCTATGTCGCCTGAAACCTTCTCCGCTTTAGCCTTGGCCGGTTCGGCTTTCTTCTCTTCCGCCTGTTTCTCAGCCTTCTTTTCCTCTTGGGCAACAACCGGTAACGCCAAAGACGCCGCCAGTAACAAAGCCAACCCGCCTAAAGCCATCGTATTCGCTCTCATTTGCGTGTTTCCTCCTGATTCGTAATTAAGACTTTTCAAGCCAGCGGTCTTCTTACTCGCCCTTTGCCGGCACAAATTCGATATTCGTAGCGATACTCTTTTCTCCTTCTTTAGTATATTGCACAACCGCCGACGAGCCGAGCCCGATGTCGGCGACTTTGCTTCGACCGGCTCCTTCTGGGTCGGTTGATATTTGGCGTCGAAATCAATCGTCACGAGCTTGCCTTCTTTAGTTACCAGAATCATATAGTTCTTTTCGGTATCCAGAAGTCCGACATCGCCAGCGAGCTTGGTTGCTTTCGCCTTTTCAGCTCCCTTTTCCTCGGGCGCTTTCCCGTCGGCCTTCTCGGCCGGCGCTTTGGCTTCGGCCTTTGCAGCCGGGGCGGGTGCCGGAGCCGGCTTAGGCGCCATTTCTTCTTGGCTCGAACATCCTGAGAGCGCAAATATTACAGAACACTGCTGCAACACCAGTAATTGATAACAGGCTCTTCATTTTACCTCCGTAATAAAGAGAATTTCTTTGGATTAGCGACGATACTTATCGTGACCGTCAGGTCATCTCAATACGCTTTAGGTATGATTTTGCCTTTCCTCCCCGTCATGAAACTCGATCGTTATACAACTAAAGTCGTAGAACGCTTGATGGACCTATTTCATCCGTTTGCATGTGTGCATAATTGATGTATTTTCATTTCAACTACATAATTGGTCGAGTATCGTGAGGTAGCTTATGTTACCGATTAAAGTCGTAATCGCCGACGATCACGCGCTGTTCCGGGACGGTTTGCGGAAAATATTATCGCTCGAAAAAGATATTCTCGTTGTCGGTGAAGCTGGAAACGGCGACGAAGTCCCCAAGGTCGTTGAACGGACCAAACCGGACGTATTGCTCCTCGACCTAAAGATGCCCAAAGGGGACGTCGTCCAAAACCTTCTCGATGTCGGTGCTAGAAGTCCATCCACTCGGGTCATGATACTGACCGCGTTTTCCGACGAAGAAAACGTCCTGAACGCCGCCAAGGGAGGGGCTAAAGGCTACGTGCCCAAGGGAGTCCCTTCGGCAACTCTGCTACAGGCAATTAAAGTGGTCTATGGCGGCGGCTGTTGGATCGATCGGGAAGTCCCATCGTGGGAAACTTTTCAAGAAATCGTCAAGGTCAAGCAGCGCCGCGCGAAGCGCGCCCCCGTTGATGAAAGTATTAAAACTCTGACGAAAAGAGAGATGGAAATCTTAAAACTGGTTGCCGAGGGTTTAACCAACGAGGAAATCGGCAAGAAAATTTTTATCAGCGAAAAGACGGTCAAAAACACCTGACTAGCATTTTCGACAAACTCAAAGTCAATAACCGGTTTAGGCAGCGCTCATGCTGATGGGACACTCGAGTAATTAGAGTCGACACCGCAACAAACACAAACTTCGTTCAACTGCGAGGCAGTTACCGCGAAACACGGTAAACCATGCTAACAAGCCCTGACGAAATCACGCCTGAAGACGGGTGGCTGTTGCAGCGGGTCACCGCCGTCGCTTGGTTGCGCGTGGCTTTTGCAGTCGTGGCCGTCCTGGTAATACAACTCAATCCGGAACGAGTGGCTCGTTTTTCCGACATTGTCGTTTGTTTCGCTGATCTCTTTTTTACTCTATAGCCTGGTTGTCCTCTATTTCGCCCGCCGAAGCGAGCTCGCGTCGGCGCCGGTTGGGATACTGACGAACGCTCTTGACGTGGTCTGGATCGCGGTCATCGTCTTTTCCACCGGCGGAACCCGCACGCCGTTTTTCTTTTATTATTCATTCCCCGTCATCACGGCGAGCCTTCGTTGGGGACTGAAGGGCAGTATTCCAGTCGCGCTGGCGGGCGTCGTGCTCTACGGCATTGTCCGGCTGACGCTCGCCGCAGAATCGCTCGAGGGACCGATCGAAATTGACACCCTAGTTGTTCGAAGTCTCTACCTGATCGTCCTAGCCGGCATCTTTGGTTACATTTGCCAATTTGAGCGAAACCAAAATCAGCGTCTGTTAACACTCTCAAGAACGGCGGGCGAAGTAGCAACTCTTCAGGAAAGACGCAGGATCCTGTTCGAATTGCATGATGGAATCCTACAATCACTCGCTACTTTGATTCTCCGTCTTGAAGGTTGTCGCAGAGACCTAGATGATTCCCAAAAAGAATTGATTGATGAAATGCGATCGCTGGAAGATCTTACCAGAGATTCGATGAAAGAAATCCGCCGGTTTCTTATGGGCCAAGCGACAAAACCGCTCATCGCCGGCACTCTCGTGGAAAAATTGCGTGAAGAAGCGCGGTTTTTGCGCGACGGTATGGGTTTAGATGTGATTCTGGAGAGTGAGCCGGAGGAGCTGAATTTACCGGCGGATATGGAGCGCGAGATCTATTACGTTCTTCGCGAAGCTTTAACCAATGTAACGCGTCATTCGCACGCGTCGAAGACTGATATCCATCTTGTGCGCAATAATGGCCGGTTGGAAGGAACGCTGTCCGATAACGGCGTCGGATTTCAGAAAGAGATCATAAAGAGTGAAACGCGATTCGGTTTAGCCGGGATGGAAGAAAGGGTAAAACAACTCGGGGGAGAGTTTTTGGTCAAATCCTCCCCCGGTAACGGTACTAAAATATCTTTTTTCGTTCCCCTCGAACTAAGTAACGAGGTCGAGCCACTGCCCGCAGCTTGATCCCGCTCGAATTACTGGTTTTCGCTATTCACCTTTGGCAGGAGTGAAATCCATCTTCGTTAGAAAATTCTTATCGCCTTTGGTGACGTATTCGACGCTCGCGGAAGAACCGAGCCCGACATCGGCCATCTTCACCTTTGTCTCCTTGATTTCTACGGCTTTGGTTTTCGTATTGAAATCCAGGGTCACCAGCTTGCCCTCTTTGGTCACGACGATCATGTAATTTTTTTCCGTGTCGAGCAAACCGATATCGCCCGCTACTTTCTCCGCCTTGGCCTTCGCAGGCTCGGTTCCCTTCTTTGCCTCGTCCGCTTTCTTTTCCTGGGCAATGACTGGCAATGCCAAAGCGGCCGCCAACACGCCCGCAACACCTGCAATTTTTGTTTGCGCTCTCATTCGCGTTTCCTCCCTAAGTCTATGGTCGGATATCACTCACCCTTGGCCGGTAGATATTCAACATCGGTTGCGACGTTCTTGTCGCCTTGCTTGGTATATTGCACGACCGCAGATGAGCCAAGGCCGACATCAGCCATTTTCGCGGGATGCGGCGTCTTCTCGACCGGCTGAAACTTCGGATCGAAGTCGAGGGTTACCAGCTTCCCGTCTTTCGTGACTAAAATCATATAATTTTTTCCGTGTCCAAGAGACCGACATCGCCGGCTAGCTTGGTCGCCTTGGCCTTCTCGGCTGCCTTTCTTCGGGCGCTTTGGTCTCAGCCTTGGCCGACGGTGCTGGCGCTGCTGGAGCGGGCTTTGGAGGCGGCTTGGACGCCATCTCTTCCTGCGTCGAGCATGCGGAAACCATCAGCATTATTGAGATGGCGGCTACGCTGGTAAATGAGTTAAGATTTTTCATTTCTCCTCCAAAAATAAGACTTAAGTCTGGGATTTAATCTAAGTCTAGAGTCGTATACTGCAGGGCGAGTCAGCTTGTCAAGCGCTAAAGCCAATCCAACAAATAATTTGCAAGATTTTTCCGCGGCAGCGACGACGAAGGTGAGCACCAACGGATGCGTCACCGCATGGACGTGAAAAGAAATACGAGGTCGGCGGCGCCTTGCCTTCGACAAATCGGTCACGGCGATTTTTCTGATAGCAACTTTCGCTGACGTCTCTACCCACTGGCAATTCCTCTCCGCAGCTCGTCATCTTGATGCGCACTGCCGGTATTCCCAAAGTTGCCTCAGGCAAACAAAATAAAAAGGGGGAAGCCATCTCTGACTTCCCCCTTTTGGTTGAGTTTCTAAGTTTCGCTTAGAACGCGTAGCGCCAGTTAAGAATTACGTTCACCCAATCCCCACCGCCGCCCGGTCTCGCGTTGGCCTTGTTGAAGATCTGCGTCCTGCGCATGGCGCCTGGGCCGTTCCGTAGATTCGAGGCGTCGTACCAGATAAAATTCGACGCCGACGCTCATAGCAGGCGCAACCCAGTACCAAAGATCCCATTCCCGCAACAGCACCCTCTCACGGTGAAACTGACCGCCGTTTATAGCAGCGGGACAATTATTACACTTGAAAGTTGTCGCGCTCGAAGTGCGTGCCAAAAGTATCGACCCCGGCGTGTTCGATGAACCCGTCATAAAACCCTTCGGGCTCCAGACAAAGATATCGTGCGCGATCAAGAACACGTTGGCCGACGGGTCGCCTTTGAAGGCTTGGCTACAACATGGCGTCTGGTTGCCGCCGTTGAAGCTCATGTTACCCGCGATGGCCCGTAACCGGTATGGCCCGACGGTGTACTGAAGCCCGAAATTGACGTAGTTCTGGCGGCCCGCGCCCACAAGCGTGCCCGTGTCGTAAATGGTCGTTTGCGAGTTGGCGCCATTCTCGTTTTCCCGTACCCGCGACATGTTACAGGAGTTGGATGCTACGGCGCGGTCGTCAACGGCGCAATACCACCAACCCATTTCAAATTTCAAACCGGAGAGCCATTTGTTCTTAACGTTGGCCAACGGGTCGATCCCCAAAAACGCCACTAAGTCTTTCCTATCCGTAAACATAAAAGTGTTATCCGACCCCTTGCCTGGAACGGCATAAGCAAGCTGGAACCGCGAAATTCTTCCGGGAATGCCGATGCCGTTCCAGCGAGCGATCATCCCAGTTAAAGACAATGCCAAATCCCGAACTGCCGGTATTGAAACCGTTGTTGCGGCTCATAAGATCGTAGTCCGCTTGAGCCCCCGTGGCGCTCGATCCTTGGCGGATCGTACCACCGGCGCTGGTCGAAACGTCGTTACCGAAATCAATCGTCGGCAGCCATGGATTCAAGTTCTCCGCATGGAAATGCACCGCGGCCCGCTGAAACAGACTGTTGCCGCCAAAGCCGTCTTTATCGAAGGCCATTTCAATTTCCCACAAACAATTGTCGATGCAATAAAGAAACCCGGCCGAAAACGCCGCGCCTCTATTTCGCCGTTGGTCCGCTCATACTGGTCCTGTCCCTGGTTAAAGTACATGCGGAAGTGCGTTTCGATAGTCGCGCGAAAACCCCACGACTTATCTGCCGCTTCGATGTTCAACCCGTTGCCCGGACGATAACTGAACGTCGGCAGCGCCGCGACCGCCGCCGTGGCCTCCTTCTTCATCTCGACCTGCTGATCTTTTAACTGCGTGAGCTCCTGCTCGAGCGACTTGATCTTGTCATCGACGCTCTGAGCTCGCACCGTTCCAGCAGCTAAAAGAAACACAGTGAGCACAGTGAGTGCCCAAAACCTCTTCGCCATACTTGCCTCCTTTTTTCCGGCCTAAATTTTTTATTGCGTATTTCGTACTACTTTCGGCGGTTTTTAGCCTAACCATGGAAATCTGTCAAGCCTAAAGTTGTATAGTAGGTAAAAATATTTAGGTACTTATGAGCTATAACAGAGTAAAAATGCTGACTTACCGGGGGATAAGGCAATTTTAGCAACCCTAAAGTCTTATCTCATCGATGCCCAATTTAGGTCAGAATATGAGGATTGTCGCTCGAAGCCACAGCGGCTTCCACTAGGGAGCAGGTCATTAGATTCTGGCGCCCCCGCGCACTGGTACACCTGGAGAGGAACTACCAAGGTCGTAGGTCCTAGCTAACTTGTGAAGACAATAAAGCTTCGGTAGATTTGCTGCATCGATGTTAGCAAAGCGCATCATTCCCTGCCTGGATGTAAACGCCGGCCGCGTCGTCAAGGGAGTAAAGTTTCTTGACCTGCGCGACGCCGGCGACCCCGTTGAAATCGCCCAAGCCTACGACCGGGAAGGCGCGGATGAGTTGTGCTTTCCTTGACATCACCGCGTCGCATGAGAATCGCTCGATCATCCTCGACGTCGTCGCGCGCACGGCCGAGCAAGGTCTTTATGCCGCTCACGGTCGGCGGCGGTATCAACAAGACAGAAGATATTCGTGCGCTGCTAAAGGCGGGAGCAGATAAAGTTTCCATCAACACCGGCGCAGTGAACCGACCCGAGTTCGTCCGAGAAGCCGCGCAAATGTTCGGCAGTCAGTGTATCGTCGTGGCGATCGACGCCAAACAGGCCGGCAACCGCTGGGAAGTCTTTACTCACGGGGGAGAAACCCCACGGGTATCGATGCCGGCGATTGGGCCGAACGGATGGAACACTCCGGCGCGGGAGAAATTCTGCTCACCAGTATGGACCGCGACGGCACCAAGGCGGGCTACGATTTGGCGTTAACTCGGATGATTTCCGAGCGCGTCAGTATCCCGGTTATCGCCTCGGGCGGTGTCGGCGATCTCGAACACATCTACGAAGGATTGACCCAAGGCAAGGCGAGCGCGGCGTTAGCCGCGTCGATTTTTCACTTTCGCGAGCACACGATTGCCGAGTGCAAGCGCTATCTCGAAGCCCGCGGCGTGCTGATACGCCCGGTCAACTGAGACTCGCTAGATTGAGCCTGTCCGCGCTTGGTTAAAACTAGCTGGCGCTTGGGACAGCGCCGCTTGCGCGGTGGATCGAAGAAGGGTGTTTCACCACGGTTGCGAGGACGGTCTTGCGCGCGATATTCGACCGTCACTTCCATGTCGAGCTCGGTGCCTAGCTCAGCGAAGGCCTTTTCCACCGTCGCGAGCGCAAGGTATTTCTTCAGCGTCGGCGACCATGCGCCGGTCGTCGCATGGCCGATGTGTCGATCTTCTTTATAGATCGGCACTCCGCCACGCCACGCCGTGAGCGGGATCTGCGGTGGCAACCCGACTTGGCGAAATAGGTATTCATAGTCAGCGAGACTGATCTCCAAACCGACGATTTGCCGGGGCCACTGTTGGTTGGTGATTTTTGTAAAGCCGGCCGACCGACAAAATGCTCCTTGTTCATATCGACGGTCCAGCCCAGACCGATTTCAAACGGCGAATAGCGCTGCGCGGCGATCATAGCTTTTTCCGCGCCGGTGTAGTCGACCTCCAGAAGAATAAATCCTGCCTCAAGCCGCGCCACGTCGAGAGCCAACATACCCGCGGGTTTGATGCCGAACGCCTTGCCCTTCTCCATAAAAATATCCCAGACCGATAGGGCGTGCGCCGCGATCAAACCAGATTTCATAACCCAAGTCGCCCGTGTAGCCGGTGCGCGAAACGATAACCGGAACGGCGCCGATCTTGGCGGCGATCAAGCGAAAAAAACGTAGACCGCTCAAGTCCCGATCGACAATTTGCTCTAGTATTTTAAGCGCGTTCGGTCCCTGGAGCGCCAGAGCGGCAATCTTTTCGGAAACCTCCTCAAGCGAGAGATCCATGCCGACGGCATTGAGCCTGAGCCAACGCAAACTCGGATCGGCCAGATGAAAACGAAAATAATCTTCCGCCAACCTGAACACCGTTCCGTCTTGAATCACCGCGCCATCGTCCTCGCATAGACAACCGTAGAGCGCCTGGCCGACGGCGCACTTCGCTGCGTCACGCGTGATCACCCGGTCAACAAGTCGCAGCGCGTCTTTGCCGCGAATTTCATATTTGTAAAGCGGCGAGATGTCGATGAGTGCCGCCGTGTTGCGGATCGCGTGATATTCGTAGTCATGCATCACGTCGTAGGAGCTGGCGACGAAATAGCCGGACCAGGTGCGCCAGTTTTGACTGGCGCAGAGAGCCGACGTACGAGAATGGAATGGAGTTCCGATGGGCATTTGTCGTGTCGATGTTGGATTTGGGCGCGGATTGAATCGATAATCCCGCTGGTCTCGTTGACTTCGCAGACGAAATTACCAAATATGCTCGCTTAAGCAAATCGCCACTATGCCCAACTATGACGCCATCATTATCGGCGCCGGCCACAACGGCCTCACCAGCGCAGCCTATCTTGCGAAAGCCGGGAAAAAGTCCTCGTTCTGGAGCGCCGCCATGTGCTCGGCGGCGCGGCGGTCACCGAAGAGATTTATCCTGGTTTTAAGTATTCCGGTCTGCTCCTATGTCGTGAGCCTGCTCCGTCCCGAAGTCATCCGTGATCTTGAATTGCCGAAACACGACCTCGAAATCATTCCGCTCGACAGCACGTTCACACCGATGCCGGACGGCAATTATCTGTTTCGTTGCGGCGATCACGCGCGCACGCGTCGCGAAATCGCGCGCCACTCGGTTCCCGACGCGGAGGCCTACGAGGAGTACGGCCAATTGATGGTGCAGATGGCGATGGCGGTCAAGCCCTTGCTCGGCATGATCCCGCCGGAGCCGACTACGTGGAACCCGAAGGACCTTTTCGGGCTGGCCCCGAGTCGGCAATCATTTTCGCGGCTTGGGCGAGAAACTTCTTTATGATCTGACCAAACTCATGACCATGAGCTCGGCGGATTTTCTCGACGAATGGTTCGAGACCGACGTGCTTAAAGCGACCATGTCCGCGAGCGGCATCATCGGCACCTTCATGGGACCGCGCTCGCCGGGAACCGCTTACGTGCTGCTGCATCATTATATGGGCGAGCTCGATGGCGCTTTTCGGTCCTGGGGTTTTGCCCGAGGCGGCATGGGCTCGATCAGTCGAGTCATTGCCGAGGCGGCGCGCCATCATGGCGCGGAGATCCGAACCCAAGCGCCGGTCGACCAGGTGTTGATCAAAAACGGCCGCGCGTACGGTGTTGTGCTCGCCTCGGGTGAAGAGATTCAGAGCAAAGTCGTCGTCTCGGGTGTCGATCCCAAGCGAACGTTTTTGAAAATGATCGACGGGCGGCATCTCGATGCGGAATTCACTAAGCAAGTGAGCAATTTCAAAATCCGCGGCTCGTCGGCAAAAGTAAATCTGGCGCTCGATGCGTTGCCGAATTTCACCAGCATGCCGGGCGACGGTCTCCACTTAGCAGGAGCGGTCTCGATCAGTCCCAGTCTTGATTACATCGAGCGCGCTTACGACGACGCGAAATACGGCGATTATTCGCGCCGGCCCTACATGGATATCATCTTGCCATCGATGCTCGATCCGTCCATGGCGCCACCGGGCAAGCACGTCATGTCGATCTTCGTGCAGTACGCGCCCTTATCATCTGAAAAATGGCACCTGGCCGGAGAAACGCGAGGCGCTCGGCGATGCCGTGATCGAGACGCTGAGCGAATACGCGCCTAATCTGAAAAACATCATCCTTCATCGCCAAGTCGTCACGCCGTGGGATCTCGAGCAGGAATTTGGCCTCACGGAGGGAAATATTTTTCAAGGTGAATTGACATTGGACCAGCTCTTTTTCTCCGTCCCGTTGCCTGGCTGGGCGAAATACCGCACGCCGATCAAGAATCTTTATATGTGCGGCGCCTGCACCCATCCGGGTGGCGGTGTCATGGCAGCGTCGGGGCGCCTCGCGGCGCTGGAGATCCTGAAAGACATGAAACTGAGGTTGATCTAAACCGCCGTGGCCACCTACGACGCGATCATCATCGGCGCCGGCCACAACGGGCTTGTGACCGCGGCTTATCTCGCCAAGGCGGGAAATAAAGTTCTGGTTTTAGAGCGTCGCTCAATGGTCGGCGGTATCGCGGTCACCGAAGAAATATTTCCGGATTTAAATTCTCCACCTGCGCTCACTTGGCGGGATCGTTTTCCAGTGAGATCATTGCCGACCTCGACTTGAAGAGCCACGGTTTCGAGCTGCTCGCGCTCGATCCGCTTTGTTTGCGCCAAGCCTCGATGGACACTCTTTGCTGATCCCACGGGACTTTAACAAAGCCGCCGCGGAGATCGGACGCCATTCCAAGTTTGACGCAGACAAATACCCAGCGTTTTGTGCGCTTGCGAAGAATCTCTCAGCTTTTTTACAAACTCTCTACGGCATAGCGCTGCCCGATAAAGCCAATCCGAGAAGTTTCAACCCGGCCGAGCTTCTGAAAATCGGCTGGAAGTTTCACCGTCTCGGTGAAAAGAGATGTATGAGTTCCTGCGCGTCTTGCCTATGAGCGTCGCCGATTGGCTGAACGAGTGGTTTGAAAACGACTTGCTCAAAGCCACGTTGGCGGCGAGCGGCATCCTCGGTTCTTTTGTTGGCCCGCGCCAGCAGGGAACAGCGTTCAACCTGCTGCATCATCAAATAGGCGCATCGAACGGCGCTCTGCGAACGTCAGGCTTCGTCCGCGGCGGCATCGGCCAACTATCGCAAGCTCTCGCCAAGGCCGCCCAGCGGTTTGGCGTCGAGATCCGCACCGGCGCGGAAGTGCTCAAGATCGTCACCAATAGCGGTGCCGCCACTGGAATCGTGTTACAGAACGGCGAGGAGATCGACGCCAACGCAGGTGATTTCCAGCGCGGACGTGAAGCGGACTTTCTTAAAGCTGGTGGAGCCGACCTATCTTGGTCCGCATTTTTTACTCCAGGTACAAAACATCCGCGCCCGCGGCACTCGTCGCCAAGGTTAATCTGGCGCTCGATGCTCTGCCAAAGTTCAAGAGTCACGAACGGATCATGACGCGGCGTGCGCTCGGTGGCATTATTCATATCGGTCCGACGCTGGATTATTTGGAGCGCGCCGCAGACGACGCCAAATATGGGCGATTTTCAGAGCAGCCGTTTTTAGAAATTACCATTCCTTCGATCTGCCGACCCATCGCTCGCGCCCACAGGCAAACACGTCATGTCGATATGGATGCAGTCGGCGCCCTACGATCTCCGCGACGGCAATTGGAACGAGCGGCGCGACACCTTGGGCGACACAGTGGTAAACCTTCATCGAGGAATACGCGCCGGGATTTAAGAATTCGAGTCCTGCACCGCCAGATCCTCACGCCGCTCGACCTCGGAACACGGAATATAGTCTTACAGAGGGCCATCTCTACCATGCCGAAATGGCTCTCGACCAAATCTTCTTCATGCGCCCGGTTCCCGGTTGGTCGCGCTATCACACGCCGATCGAAAATCTCTTACCTCTGCGGTTCCGGCACGCATCCCGGCGGCGGCGTTACCGGCCTCCCCGGCTATTACGCCGCCAAGGAAATCCTCAAAAATCGTTCTCGCCAAAAGTAAGCTTTTCACCTAGGATTTTTCGTCTACCGTGATAGACGAAAGGCGGTTTTGTCGAGTTGTTTCTCAGGACTTAAGCGAATGAAGTTGTATCTCGGTCTTTTAGAAAGCTCTCGCCCCGATCAAACTAGAATCTTTACCGAGATCGATGGCAGGCTCATCGACGTAAACCTCGCCTATGCGGCTTATCTCCAACAGTCACCAAATAATCCGGCAAGCGCGTACGAGCTCGCCGATTTCTATTTCCCGGAACCATCGCGGCGTTTCTCGAACGAGGCGAGCCTGCGCGAAAGCGTTAGCTGAGGTGCTGGCATTCGCGCGCCGCGGTGGCGAGTCTTCGCGGTCCCGGCGCGCGAGAAGATTTCTTATGCCGTCACTGAAGTAAAAATCTTGCCGCCGTTATTGGATCCGGAAAAATCCTTCGTGATCGGCTTTTCCGATAAGGCTCGCACGGAAGCGCTGCCAAAAGCGGAAATCCCCACCGGCTACTATAAATTGCCCCAGACCTTCGTGTCATCGGGCGCACCGATTGTTTGGCCGAAATTTTCCGAGGAAATTGACGCCGACGCCTGTCTGGCCATCGTCATCGGTAAGCCGGGAAGGCGAATTCCGCTCGAAAGAGCTTGGGATCATGTCGCAGGAGCAACGTTAATCATCGACATCACCGCCCGCGATATCAACAAACGCGAAGGGCTGACCACCAACAATCTTCTCGGCAAAAACTTTCCGTCGAGCACCTGCATCGGACCTGCCGTGTTATTGCAACCCGCACGCGAAGAACTCGAAAGGATAGAAGTCGAGCCTTTCGCTCGACGGCGCCGTCAAACAAAAGTTCGCCCTGCGCGACTGCGTCTTCGCCGTCGAACAAATCATCGCCCGCTGGTCGATCCTCGGCATCAAGCCCGGCGACTGGCTCGCCATCGGCGCCAGCATGGCGATGGCAGGCGATCGGCTACAAAATCCTGTGCCGCTGAAAATCGGCTCGACGATCCGCTGCTCTTCGCCGGCGATCGGCGAGCTGTCGCACCAAGTCGTCGTCGCAGCAGGAGGTGTGCGCCGATGAAGCTTGTCACTTTCATCCACCAAGATAAGGAACGCATCGGCGCCGTTGACAATCTCGGACGCATCGTCGATCTGCATCGCGCCTATGCATCTCATCTGCGAAAAGTGGAATCTAACTCTGCCGGCGACCGATTGGCGGAGATAGTCCTCGGCCGCGATATGGTTGAATTCCTAAAACGCGGCAACGAAGCGTTGGCAGCAGCGCGCAACGCGCTAGATCATATTGCGAGCTATGATGTAAACAGCGGCGGTGTGTTTCGACCGCGGGCACGTTCGTCTCAAATCCCCGGTGCCACGGCCCGGCGCTCTTATTTCCGCTGGAAAGAATTTCTCCGATCATGTTGCCGAGATGGCGTCAAAAAGGGACCCACGGCGCCGGTGGCATTCCTCAAACTCCGGGAACGGTCATCGGCCCCGAGGACGATATACCCCACCCGCCGGAAGTAAAAAATCTGGACTACGAAGTCGAGCTCGCTATCGTCATCGGCAAACCTTGCATCGACGTGAGCGACGGAAGAAGCTCTCAACTACGTCGCCGGCTACTCTGCGTTCAATGATATCAGCGCCCGCGACGTCATCCGCGGAGAGAACAAAAATGGTATCCATCTCATGGGCAAAAGCTTTCCGGGCTTCGCGCCCATGGGTCCCTATCTGGTAACCGACGGACGAGATTCCTGATCCGCAGAACTTGAAACTGAGACTGTCCGTCAACGGCGAAATCGCGCCAGGATTCAAATCTGAGCTACATGATTTTCAAAATTCGCGACATGATCGCCTATTGGTCGCAGATGGGGCTCAACCCCGGCGATGTTCTAACGACCGGCACGCCGCGCGGCGTCGCGGCGGGACGAAAACCCGATCAAGCACCGTGGTGGCTCAAACCCGGAGACGTCGTCGAGGCCGAAGTTGAGAATATCGGTCTGCTCAAAAACCGTATCGTTGCCGAATGACAAATTTCAAAGCCGATCACGAGGAGCACTAGAATGGCAGCCGGTACAAAATCAGTCCTTCATCCCACCGGCCTCGTGCACGGCCACAGCGAATGCCGCTACCTCGACGAGAGCATCCCGGTATTGACGCAGGTTTTGGCTTTGGATCTCGTTCAGCGGCGCGATCATGAAGCGGTGCTGAAGCACCCGAATACCGGCTGGAAATTAATCCTGCACGAAGGCGGCGCTGAGGTGAAAGACAAGCCCGAGCGCAATCATTACGGCGTGCGCGTGTCGAACAACGAAGAAGTCGATCGCGCTTACCAATATCTTCTGGCAAACAAGGAAAAGCTCGGCCTTAAAAAAGTTGTGAAGCGCAAGGAGCGCGCCGGTTCGTATTCGATGTTTCTTGTCGAGCCCGGCGGCAACTACTGGGAAATTGAATCTTACGAGAATCGCCACAAAGCCGGTTTGCCCGCACCTATCGCCTATCCGTGGAAAACCAAGCTCACTGAAGAAAGACTTCCCGGCTGTGGCTACATTCCGCAGGCAATGACCCACGGCACCCTGGAGTGCGTCGACTTGGACGCATCGGTAAAGTTTTACAAAGAGGGCTTGGGGCTCGACGTTATTACTCACGTTCCAACCGTCAAACCCCATGACATCAAGCACCCTTCGACCCCGTGGTATATTGCGAGTCTCGAGATTCCGGAAAAAAACCGCAAATACTTAACGCCGCTGCAGCGATATACCGTATGCCGTCGAATCACCAAGCGCGCTGACGAGCGGCGCGTAACGAATTGCAAAATCGCCGCGAAGAGTTCGGCATCACGGCGATCGACGCGATCGAGGACATCGTCGACGGGCAAGCCTTTTGCTGAGTGATCTCAACCGCAACTGGTGGGAAATCGCGTACCTGCGAAATTGATCTGTAACCCACGCTAAGAAAACGGCGTGAGCCAATAGGAGGTATGAACCCATGAACGTCAATTATCTGAATAACCGAAAAACCGCCCTGCTTTTCTTCGACATGCTCAACGTCTATTACCACGGCGCGTCGGAGGAAACGAAAAAAGAATGAAGCCGGTGGTCGATAACGCCGTGCGCTTGATGAAAGCGGCGCGCGAGCACGGCATTCTGATCTTTTATGCTATGGCCAATCACCGAGTCGATGGCGAGAGCAGGAGTATGATTATCACTGAAACCGATATGCGCTTACGGCCTTGGGCCAACAACGACTGTAACCCGACCGTGCACGGCGCCACCGAAGGCTCTTGGGAGCAAAAGTCATCGAAGAGATCGCGCCGCGTCCTGAGGACTACGTCATCCCCAAATACCGCTGGAACACCTTTCATCAGACCTACTTCGATCTGGCACTGCGCTCGCGCGGCATCGATACGTTGATCGTTTCCGGCGGAGCCGTCGACGTCGGCGTCGCCTCGACCGTCTACGCAGCCCGCGATTTGGACTACAACATTATCGTCGTCCGCGACGCCTGCAGCAACTCCCATGAAGACTCGATGGCCGCCTTTATGGACACCGTATTCCCACGCATGGCGCGAGTCCGAACCACTGCTAATGTGCTGGAGTTGATCCGAAACAGCATGAAGTAGCGAACTCTTTGGGGGTGAACCAACTTTTGCCTGCGCCGAACGTCTAAATCAGGCAGGGTAAGTCATAATGAAAAGAAGGCTGGTTCTCACCGTTTTTTTGCCTGCATGGCAACGTTTGCAGCAATCCTGCCGAGCTTTGCGTCTGCACAAAGCGCACCCGCGGCGGAAAAGCAGAAAATCGAGGTATTGATTAAACAGGTGGGCGATCTTAAAGACGCCAAGTTCGTTCGCAACGGGTGGACCTATGAACCCGCAACCGCAGTGCGCTTTCTGCGCGGCAAGTGGGAAGCCAACGATGCCGAAGTCAAAACCGCCCGGGATTTCATCGATAAGGTTGCCAGCGCGTCCGGCACGTCGGGCAAACCCTACCTGATTCGTTTCAAAGATGGTCGTGAAATCAAAGCCAGGAATTCCTCCTCGCCGAACTGAAGAAGATCGAACCGAAGTTGTAACGCGGCGCAGCGCTTTTTCCGTTCGACGACGGCGCGATGCTTAACGCCCGCTCATCCGGCGCGGCGACGCCCAGGCGTATACTCGATTCCCATTTCGCTACATTGTAGAATTTCGTGCAATGGAGCGGACCGCTCGCGGCCGGAGAATCGGTATTGTCGAGCTGTCACGTTCTCTTTTATCGCGGTTGGAGGAAGCAGAAAAATGTCCGTTGTCCTGAGAACGACTTTGTTGCTTATCGGATCAAATATATTCATGACCTTTGCCTGGTACGCACACTTAAAAATCTCAATGATCGGAAATGGTACATAGCGGCGCTCGCGAGCTGGGGCATCGCTCTGTTCGAGTATCTGCTTCAGGTTCCGGCAAACCGCATCGGTTACACTCAGTTCAGCGTGGCGCAGTTGAAGATCACTCAGGAGGTGATCACTCTTTCAGTATTCGCACCTTTTGCCATGCTGTATCTGCGCGAACCGATGAAGCTCGATTATTTGTGGGCGGGACTGTGCTTGCTCGGCGCGGTCTATTTCATGTTTTCGATGGCGAGTTTAGAGCCCGCTCACATCTGACATCAGCCTAGGCGACATTCGCAAATGCGCCTTAGTGCCCCTGGCTCTCCAAAAACCGCTCGGCGTCGATCGCCGCCATACATCCCGTGCCTGCGGCCGTGACCGCCTGCCGATAGATGTGGATCCTGCACGTCGCCGCAGGCAAAGACGCCGGGAACATTGGTCTTGGTGCCATCGTGGGTCAGAATGTAGCCGTTCGGATCCAATTCCAATTGACCGACGAAAAGCTTGCTATTCGGCTCGTGACCGATGGCGATAAAAAGACCGTCGGTCTTGAAATCTTCGGTCTTACCGGTCTTGACGTTGACAAACCGCACGCCGGTCACTCCGCCTGCTTTCGGGTCGCCGTAGACTTCATCGACAATAGTATCCCACACAAATGCGATCTTGGGGTTTTTCTCGGCCCGGTCTTGCATGATCTTCGACGCGCGCAGTTGGTCCCGGCGATGTGCAACGGTTACTTTGGTGGCGAACTTCGTGAGAAACGTCGCTTCTTCCATCGCCGTGTCGCCGCCGCCGACGACAACAAGCTCTTTGTCTCTAAAGAAAAACCCGTCGCAAGTCGCGCAAGCCGAGACACCGTGGCCCATGAGCTTCATCTCCGATTCGAGACCGAGCAATTTTGCCGTCGCGCCGGTCGCAACGATTAAACTATCGCACGTGTAAGTATCTTTGCCGACAGCGAGTTGAATGGACCGCTTCTTGAGGTCAACTGAGGTGACTTCACCAAACACGACTTCCGTACCGAAGCGCACGGCCTGCTTCTTGAATTCCTCCATCAACTCCGGCCCCATAATTCCCTTTGGGAAAACCAGGATAATTCTCCACATCGGTTGTAATCGTAAGCTGGCCGCCGGGTTGAGATCCTTCGATCACCAGCGGTTGAAGATTGGCGCGCGCGGCATAAATTGCCGCCGTCAGTCCGGCGGCACCCGAACCCAAAATGATAACTCGGTAATGACTTTTCTTGTCCATTGTGATTTTTTAACATAAAAGCAATGGTGCAGAAAGTAACCCTCAGAGTCGTGCTCGGCTGTCTATTTGAATCTCTATACGAATGGTTGCCATGGGCACGGTGAAGCACATTCGGCTACCAAACCGGATTGAAAGCGGGATATTTATGGCACAACTCAGTCATTTGGATGAACAAGGCCGAGCCCGAATGGTCGATGTAAGCGCAAAGGAAATAACCAGCAGAATCGCCATCGCGAGCGGCAGTATTCATATGCGCGCGGAAACTTCTGGCGCTGATTCTCGAAGACAAAATCGAGAAAGGCGATGTCTTTTCCGTCGCCGGGTCGCCGGCATCATGGCGGCAAAGAAGACTTCGGAATTAATCCCCATGTGCCACCCGCTCAACATCACTGCGGTGGAAATCGAGCTCACGCCGCAAAAGAGCCTGCCCGCGTCGATATCGAAGCCACGGTTCGCGTCAGCGGTAAAACCGGCGTCGAGATGGAGGCCATGACGGCCGTGTCCGTCGCCGGCCTTACGATCTACGACATGTGCAAAGCCGTCGACCGCGAGATGACGATCGGCGAGATCCGTCTCGTTAAAAAAGCGGCGGCAAGAGCGGCACGTTCATCCGCAAGGAATAGGAAACTCGAAATCAGCTGCCCTAATGCCTGAACTGGTAGGGCGCAGTCATCGCTGCGTCCTCTACTTGATTGCGCACCGAGTCAATCTCATGCTGACAATTTACCTCAAATCCAGGCCGGGAGCGTCCCGTGCTCAACGGTCATCCTTGGATATTTTCCGGCGCCATCGAGAGAATCGAAGGAGCCGAAGATGACATCGGAGTGGCGGATGTCTTTGATTGCAAAAAGACTTGGCTCGCCCGCGGGCTTTACAACTCAAGATCGCAAATCCGCTTGCGCTTGCTTACCTGGCAGAAAGAAGAGATCGACAGCGAGTTCTTCACGCGTCGGCTCTCCACCGCTCAGGCTTTCAGGAAACGGCACCTTGCTGCATCGACTAACGCCTACCGAATCGTCAACGCCGAAGGCGATTTTCTCCCAGGATTGATTGTCGATCGCTACGCCGATTTTCTCGTTTGTCAATTTTTCACCGCCGGCATGGCGCTGTTCAAAGACGACATCGCCGAAGCACTGGGCGCTCTCGAACCCAGCGTCGCGATCTTCGAGCGCAGCGAAGGCCGGGTCGGAGACGAAGAAGGCCTCGACCCTGCCATCGGAGTACTGCGCGGCGACGCGCCGCCGGAGGCAATTACTGTCGAGGAAAATGGCTATAAGTTTCTCGTCGATATTCGCCGTGGGCAGAAAACCGGCTTTTTTGGACCAGCGCGATAACCGGGCGTTTCTATTGACGCTGGCGCACGATCGCAGTGTATTGAACTGTTTTTCGTTCAGCGGCGCTTTCTCGGTTTACGCCTTCGGCGGCAAAGCGAAAGAAGTCGTCACTCTCGATTCGTCGAAACCCGCCCTGGAACTGGCCGAGCAGAATTTGGCATTGAACGGCTTCGCCGAGGCGCCAGGAGAGCTGCTGAAAGGCGACGCCTTCGCTTATCTAAAAGAAATCGAACGAAAGTTCGACTTGATCGTGTTGGACCCGCCGTCTTTGGCTCCTAAACGAAGCAACGTGGACGCCGCCACCGGCGGCTATAAATTTCTCAATCTGCACGCGCTCAAGCATCTTAACCCAGGCGGTCTGCTCCTGACCTTCTCCTGCTCCCAGCATCTTTCAATAGATCTTTCCAAAAAGTCGTCTTCGGCGCGGCCGTCGATGCGCGGCGCAAAGTCACCGTAATCAAAGGCTCGGCCAGCCGATCGATCATCCCGTTAGCCTGCATCATCCCGAAGGCGAATACCTCAAAGGGCTTGCGCTCCGCGCCCTGGACTAGTCCTCGGACAGTGTGGTAGACGAACTCGGCGACGAGGACAGCCGGTTCTGATTCGGTCTCTAAACAACGAGAGGTGTCAATGGCTTCGTATCAGACCATCAAGGATTGGCCCGAGGAAGATCGGCCGCGGGAAAAACTTCTGGCCAAGGGAGCGCAATCGCTCAGTGAAACCGAATTGCTGGCGATCATCTTGCGTAACGGCAACGCCAGCACGGGCGAGAGCGCTATCGATCACGCGCGCCTTTTGTTGAATCAATTCGGCGGCCTGAAGGGCATCGAAGAAGCCTCCTTCGGCGAACTCGGTAAAGTCAAAGGGATCGGGCCGGCAAAAGTCGCGCAACTCAAAGCCTGTCTCGAAATCGCCAAACGGGTCAGCAGTCAAAAATGGGAAACCGGGCAACCGCTTCGTTCGGCGGAAGACGTCTATCATCATTTTCGCGACAATCTCGGGACTGAAAAGCGCGAACTTTTCTATGTCGTGCTGCTCAACAACAAAAACCGCAAGATTCGCGACGTGAAAATCTCCGAGGGCTCGCTCACGGCCTCGCTGGTCCATCCGCGCGAAGTTTACAATCCCGTGATCCGCGAGTCTGCCGCGGCGGTGATTTTCGTCCATAATCATCCGAGCGGCGACCCGGCGCCGAGCCCGGAAGACATCGACATCACCCGGCGCTTGAAAGAAGTCGGTGACGTCATGGGCGTGCGGGTTCTCGATCACGTGGTGATCGGCCGCGACCGCTTCTTTAGCTTCAACGACAAAGGAATGTTGTAACCGGCGCCCTTCCCACTCGTTTGCGCGAACCGCTACCGAACTCTGCTGTCGATTGTGCAAAGTTACAATGGAGTTTTGTTGACATCACCGCGAGCCGCGTTTATTCTAGCGCTGGAGCGGTTCCTCTAATCATATCTTTGATTCATTTAATCCATGAGCGCGCTTGAATTTGGCAAACCCAGACGACGGTTTGTGCCGGGTCGCGGCCTCGTCTATCTGGTATTGGTCATCCTCATCATCGGAGGCGGCTACGCTTTGGTACCCCGTTTCGAATGGCGCCGCCCGCAGATCAAGATCACCCCGATATCGACACGATCGGCCTCGCCCCGGTGGAGATCGAAGTCGACCGAGCCGGGCACGGGCTTAAAATCCTTCAGCCGTGGTGTTGATCGCCGGCGGGACCGAGCACACGCTGGTTTCTGAGCAGTACGATCAGCCTTTAGCGCAAAGAAATTTACCGTGGCTTTGTCGTCGAAGCTCACCGGCTTGAAAGAAGGGCCGGCCGTGCTGCGCGTGACCGCTCGTGACCGGTCGTTGTGGAATTTTTCGCGGCAATGAGTCCGTCGTTCAAAAGATTTGACCATTGACATCACGCCGCCGTCCCTGGAGCTGGTTGCGGACGATCGTTATGTCAACTTTGGCGGCGTCGGCGTGATCGTTTACAAACCGTCGCCCGATACGATCGCATCCGGCATAAAGATCGGTAATTACTTTTTCCGGGCTACAAAGGCCAATTAAGGAACATCCGGATCATTACCTGGTTTTTTCGCGCACCCTTACAATGTCCGGAGACGGAAAAGGCGTCGCTCGTCGCCACCGATAAAGCCGGCAACGAGGCGAGAAATGAAACTCGTCTACGAGCTCAAGAACGTAATAGTACAAAAGAGCACGATCCAAATCTCCGAAGATTTCGTCCAGCAAAAGGTCGCGCCGTTGTTAAATGACGTGGCGCGCGCCAAGGAAAGCCCGAAAGATATTTTTATCAAGGTGAACAAAAATCTGCGCAAAGAGAATCGAAGGATAAAATCCCGCTCGATCACCGAGAAGTCGACGCCGACCATTCTCTGGCACGGCGCCTTTAGCCAGCTCACCAATTCAAAAGTCAGAAGCGAACTTCGCCGACGCGCGCACTTACATTTACAACAACGAAGCGATCGATACGGCGTATCATGTGCGGCTACGATTTATCGGTCACAAAGCATTACCCGGCCGAAGCGGCCAACAGCGGTAACGTCGCAGCTTCAGCCGGGATTGGGAATCTACGGCAACACGGTCATCATCGATCACGGCTTGGGCTCTTCACGCTCTACTCTCACCTAAGCGCCATCGACGTCAAAGTGGAGCGACCCGATCAAGCAACAACAGCCCATCGGCAAAACCGGCGAAACCGGGCTTCGCCGTCGGCGACCATCTTCATTTTGGCGTCTACCTGCACGGCCTACCCGTGCTCGCCGGTCGAATGGTGGGACCAAAAATGGATCAATGACAACGTCCAACCTAAACTGGATGGTTCGAGCGGAGAGAATATCGAGCAGGCCAAAGGCACCCCTCCGCGCAAGGTCGCGCGCAAACGGAAGAGATAGTCGCTTCACAGCCACCGTCTCTTTACGCGGCGAATTTCAAAAGCGACCCAACTGCCGTTTTCCTGACTGAACCTCCGCTCGTGAATTCTCGCGGCCAATCCAGTAAAACGGTTTCCGCTGATATCAGCGACTTCATCGGCGCGAGCTACGCATAAAAATATCTCGCCTGAGGTGCGCGAGACCGCCAAGCTTCACCTGCCTGACGGTTTGGCGACCATGCTCGAGCGGCGTCAACGAAAAATCCAGCCTACTTTTGCGCCGCCGTTTTCGCCGCGCGAAAATTGACCGGTGAAGCGACAGTGCTGGGCTCGCTTACAAATTTTCCGCCGAGCATGCGGCATTGATAAACGGCGTCCAGGGACATGTTCTGGACTACGACGACGCGCAACTCGCCACGTTGCCGTCGCGTCCGATGGGGCAACAAACCCATCCGACCACGCCTGTGTTAGCCGCGGCACTCGCCTTAGCCGAGAGCCGCAGAGCTACGGGAGCAGCACTGCTTACTGCGTACATCGTTGGCCTTGAAGTCGCCTGCCGATTAGGCGATGCGGTTGACCCAAGTCACTATTTGGACGGTTTTCATCCGACCGGGACGCTTCGGTGCATTCGGCGCCACAGCGGCTGGCGCCCAGCTGCTCAAACTGTCACCGCGTTCGATACGCCATGCGTTGGGCATCGCCGGCACGCTCGCTTCCGGTCTGCGCGCCAATCGCGGCACCATGGCCAAAGGGCTGAACGCCGGGCGCGCCGCAGAAAATGGCGTGATTGCCGCGACACTCGCTGCCGACGGTTTTCACCGCTTCGGAAAATATTTTCGATGACCCCATGGGGTTTTCTCCGCCGCCTGCCGCGGCCGGGTCGACGCCGATCTCCTGCGATTCGGCAAGCCGTTTTTGTCCGCCGAACCAGGGGTAGCCATCAAGCTCTACCCCTGCGCCGGCGTGCTCCACTCCGCCCTCGACCTGACGCTGAACTTGCGTGCAAGACACAGTATCGAGCCGAAGAACATCAGATCGAATTCGCGTCGGTCTCGATACAAATGCCGCCCTGCCTCTCGGTTTACGAAAATCCGCTAGACAGTCTCCAAGCCAAATTCAGCCTCAACTTTGCCGTAGCCGTTGCGATCGTCGACGGCAAAGCCGGTCTAAAACAATTCACTGCCGAACGGCTGCATGACCCAAAGGTCAAAAGGCTTATGAAACGGGTCGAGCTCGTGCGTCCGGCCACGCACGGAAAGGAACGCATGAGATCGGCGTCGATAGCCGAAATCGAAATTGCGATGATCAACGGCGCAGTTCATCGCGGACGAGACTACCGGTCGCCCGCGGCCATCCGAAGCCCTCCTTCGCGCGCCGAGATTGAAGATAAGCTTGCGCCAATGTGCCGATGGTATTTTAGCGCCGCGTCAAATTGCGAATTTTTTAAACGACTTTTGGACGTTGGAACGCGCCCCATCGATTGCCGCTTGGCTCGGCCCGCTCCGTCCGTCACGGCGTTGACTTTTTCCTGGGCCGGGCGGGATAGATGATTGACCAATCGTCTCGGAGGATATTTAAATGCGTATCGTCGATCTCAGCATGACGGTGGAAGAATGCGACTCGGCGCCCTTTGCGCCCGATGAAAAATATTTCAAACTGAAACCGATCATCAAGTGGGAGGACAAAGGTTTTGTCTCCAACGTCGTTGAGATGACCGTGCACGCCGGCACGCACATCGACTCGCCGCATCATTTTCCGCGATAAACCGTCGATCGAACAATTGCCTCTCGAATCGATGATGGGCAAAGCCGTGGTTTTGGATCTGACCGCCAAAGGCATTGCCCATGCCAGCATTTCACCGGACGACTTGGATGAGGCCGAACGAAAACTGAAGCAGCAGGGCGTGGAGATTCAAGAAGGCGGCATGCTGTTACTCACGAACCGACTGGCCGAAGGGCCACGATACCACCGATCCCAAGTGGTGGAACGACTCGCCCTATCTGACCAAAGAAGCCGCCCAGTGGGTCGTAAACAAAAAGCCGTCCGTCGTCGGCTACGACTTCGCGCAAGAGGAAAAAGGCGCCGACTATCAGCAAGCCGATCAAATTTTGGAGAGCGCCATGCGCGTTCATCGAACGATTCTGCCAAAGGTGATTTTTCAGATCGAGGAACCTGATCAACCTCGATCAGATCGGCCCCACAGCTCAAGTCGTCGCCCTACCGGTCAAATGGAAGACCGAATCGGCGCCGGCGCGCGTGATTGCGATCCTGGACAATTGATCTCAGCCGCGACGAATGAAAGCAGTCCGCGTCCACGAGCTTGGCGGTCCGGAAGCACTCCGCTATGAAGAAATTCCCGCTCCAAGCCCGAAGTCCGATGAAGTTTTAGTCAAGATCGAAGCTGCCGGTGTTAATTTTCTCGATATCTATTATCGCTCCGGCTTTCACTGGGGCGGCCATCTATCGCCGCGCGCCTGCCTATATTCCCGGCGCCGAGGCATCCGGCACCGTCGTCGAAGTCGGTCCCGACGTTAAAGACATCAAAATCGGCGATCGGGTTGCCTATGGCATATCCAATGGCTATGGCTCCTATGCCGAACTGTATGCCGTGCCAAGCTGGCACTTGTTCAAGCTGCCAAACTCGCGTAGATTTTCAAACCGCCTGCCGCAGTCAGTAGCTGCAGGGAATGACCGCGCATTATTTGCACGCACAGCACCTATTCTTTGAAGCCAAATGACACCGCGCTTATCCACGCTGCCGCTGGCGGGAACAGGGTTATTGTTGGTTCAAATAAGCCAAGCTGCTCGGCGCTCGAGTGATCGGCACCGTATCGACGGAGAAAAAGCTCAACAGCGTCGCGCGCGGCCAGGCGCAGACATGACGATCAACTTATGCGAAACGAGATTTTGCCGCCGAAGTGAGAACATTAACCGACGGGCGACGGTGTCAACGTCGTCTATGATTCTGTGGGCGAAAGATACCTATGAGAAGAGCCTCGATTGCCTCGCGCCGCTCGGCGTCCTCGTCATCTTCGGTCAAGCGAGCGGTCCGGTGCCATCCCTTCGATACCGCGGTGCTGAACGCCAAAGGGATGCTTGTGTCGCTGGCGCGCCCGGCTCTCACCCATAACGTCGCGAATCACGCCGATGTTGTCTGGCGCGCCGGCGATTTGTTTCAAATGGATCGAAACTGGGCAGCTCATCAGTCAATATCGGCAAGACCTTTTCGTTGGCCGATGCCGGCGAAGCGCATCGGGAGATTGGAATCGCGGCAGATCGGTCGGCAGAGATTGCTCGTGATCCTGTGAAATAAATGTACGGCTGGCGATGCAAAGATCGGACGGATCTCTCCGCTTCTCCCGAAACCGTCGGCTGCGAGGAATGGCGCCGCGACTTTACCGGCAGGCGTCTGCCTGGTTGAGACCCGCACGCTCCTCCACGATGTCACGGTCGAAGGACTTGCCGAAACCGTTAAGCAAGTCGAGCGCGCCGCCGCCCTCGAGCTGGCGTCAGCCGAAGTCTGACGTGATTCTCCAAGCCGGCACCGCCATCGCGTTCTTCCGTGGCTTCGGCCATGATCAAGACTCAGTCGCCGCATCAGCACCGCAACCGGGATCAAGCCACCACGTCATTGACTTCGGTGGTCGACAGCGCTACGCGCGTGCTCGGCATTAAACGCCCAGCGATCGCGACACTCACACCCCGCGGACATCGATGCGGCGGCTAATCGATGTGCCACAGCGATCAGGTTTTCTTTGCCGGAATTCGCGGCATGGGTCCCAAACGAAGCATCGATATGGGTAAAGTGATGCCGAGGAAACTTATCGGATTGGCCTGCGCGGTCGCGCGCCGCAACCGATGCCGACGGCATCTTCATCTCGTGTGGCAATCTCCGCAGTTTCGAAGCCATCGAGCCGCTGGAAAGAGACACCGGCTTGCCAGTCGTGACAAGTGACCAGGCGGGGTGGTGGCAGGCGCTCAGAATGGCCGGAGTCCAAGAGCGACTGCCAAATCTAGGCCGACTCTTGCGCGAGCATTGAGGGTAGAGCTTCTTCCAGCTTACGAATGCTCATCCTGGCAAAACCAATCCGTGGGCAGCTCTCTTCCCAATTTGTGCTTTGGCGAGCTCGTAGATTCTTGCCGCGGCGGCTGAGAACTGAAGTCCCAGCCCTAAATGATTGAGCATGCAGAAGTAACGTCGCGGTCATTTTTTCCGGCCCGCTATTTTACCCGCCATGATTTCCGATAATTCAGGCTTAGTGCGCCAATCGGCGGCCGTGTTTTCCAACTCGGCGCGTCCGTGGTCGCCCCCGTCCCGAACTCAGGGATCTTAGGTTCCCCGCCTGGAAGAGTAAATAGCTTTGCCGCCTCACGCGTAGACACGGCAATCAGGTCGCAGCGCATCAGCGCATCGAGCATCATCTCGCTCGGGCGCACGGTCGTAATATGCATGCCGTCTAGAAATCCACGAAGAAGGGAAAAGAACGGATCCGAGCGGCATTGGTCGTCAATGCGACGATATCGGCGCCCTTCGCCGCTTCTTCAGGAGTAGAGGACCGGCGCGCAAGCGCGCCTGTGTTTTTGCTTCTCGTCTTCTCGACGAATCTCTCACGATTTACCCTCGTCGGGCTGTAGACGCGGACTTCCTTCAATAGGCGGCACCTGGCACATCGCCCAGCAACGCCGGTCCCGCTTGCCAACCGGAACCGTAAAGCGCCATTACAGAGGAATCGCTTTCGCGCCAGATGTTTGGCCGAGAGCGCGTTGGTGACACCGACGCGAATCGCCTGCATGTAGCCATCGGGAAATATCGCGAGAAGCTCACCGCTGGCCGTGCTGGAAGACAAACACCAGCCCGACGTATTTATTGCCCATGGCCAATGGAACTTTCACCCGACGTTGCCTGCCGCCGATTGTCGGCCCGGTGATAACGTCGGAGGTTAGCTCGCAACGTCGGCGACGCCGGCATTCGGCAGCGCGGCGCAAGAAGTCTTAAGGCCAGCTGATAACTATTTTCCAGTGGCCCCGGCACGAGCAGATCCTGCCGCGGCATATTCGCGGCTTGGCCGTTTCCGAGATCGCGCAAGGCCGGCTCCAGTGCATTGAAGCATTCTTCCGAGTAAAAACGCTTTCGATTTCTTTCATTGGTGAGAATGAAAGTCCATGACTTCTGTAACTGTGCAATCGCGTGACTCAAGAATTCATCGCGCGCCGGCTTGAGCAGCAGCAATGTGATAACCGCGGCGATCAATGGAAAGACGGCGATCGCATGCAAAGCGGCAGGTAAGCCATAAGCATCGGCGGATCAAGCCGGCGGACACCGGCGCTAGAAATGAAACTCCCATATTCGGCGCCGTAAATGAGCGCCACGATGTTGCCCGAAAGCCCCTGCGGAGCAGCTCCCATCGCTGCCGAACGATCACCGGCCGAAGTGCCCAGAGAGACGCGCCGAGCGCGCCAAAACCACCGGCTAGAAGCAAACCCGACCCCAGAAACGGAATCGCCACGATGGTCGCGAAGCTGAGAAATGAAAATACGATGATTAAAGATTTGTAACCGAAGCGGTCGGAAATCCAACCCGACGAACGCCGGCGGCGATCCCGGCAGAACAAAACATGAGATCGACGCACGCTGCGGCGGCTTAACCCCGGCGGACAGTTTCGGATGGAGCGTCTGGGTACAAGCGGCAAAAACACCGCCAACGCAGTTTGTCCCATGGCGCGGAGCGTCGGTGCGGACACCGCGACCGAGCCAGAGACCGCCCTTGTTCTTGATCACGTCCTCCGCGGCAACGCGCGGCGATGGTCGCGCGGCCGCGGTAAGCGCGAGATTGCCCTCTGAGCCGAAGGCGGCGTAGTGCAAGCCGATCGTTAAGCCGGGAATCGCCCCGGATTTGCAAGCTCTGTACGCCAATCAAAAAATTGAGCAAAAAACCGAGCGCGTGGGGGCCGATGACTGGGCCCGCCGGGTTAGCGCTGCTGTCGTGAGCACCAAGCGCCGAGGGCTTTCTGCTCGCGATACTTCGCCGACAAGATCGCCAGCGTGTCTGCGGGTGGCGAAATCGCGCCGCCGCCGAAGCCGCCGAGGGCCGTATAAACCATCAGCACGCTGGCGAAATTCGACGAAACGCTGAGGCCCAGGACGATGGCGGCGCCTATCATCGAGATACAGAGTCCGAGTAACAGAAGTTTCCGCCGGCCAGGCGAGATCACGCAGAAGAGAGTAATCCGGTGGACAGCTTCCGCTGACCGCGGCGAGTAACGCAAGCGCGCCGAAGCGAGGCTTTGCCCGCGCTTGCCTCGGGCCAGAAGCTCAAACCCTGCTGGCGCGTGTAGATGATGGCGCGATCACGCTGCTGTGCGGCAATCGCGCCAGGTTGACGAAGATGTCACTCGGTCGCACGCGCAGCGGTGCTGGCCGCTCAACCGGCCCCACGCCGCAAACGCGGCATCGCGACAGTCTGAACGTTTTCAGTTACCGCCAACAAAAACCTCAACGGAATATTAATTCGGATACTTATGCCGATTTCGCCAGAGCCGCAACAAGATCGATGAGGGTTTTAGCTGGACGTTTCACCGGCACTCGTCGGAAACAAAGCGCCGAGCGCCGGCGCCTGATCAGCCGATTTCGAGGGCTTATGGCGCGCCGGAATGACCGCGGATAATTTTAACAGTGGTTTGGCGACGCCAAAGTGGTCAGCGAGGATATCTACAAAACCCGATTGGGCTTTACCGTCTTGCGCCGCTTCTCGCACCGCCATCAAGGTACTGCTTCTCGGCAAGCTCTACAACTTGGGCTTTTGGCGTTGGGCTTGACCGTCACCACTATCTTCAACCCATGATTGACCATAGCGGGAGAAACGCTTGGCGAGCAAGCGTGAAAGTGCAAATGCGCGGAGGATCTTTCGCGCGGGCTCTTCGATTCGCTCCGGACGGCGTGAACGACTTGAGCTTCTTGAACGACTTAGCGCGCTTGCTTTTGCGCCAATTCAAGAATCTGTTGATAAGATTTGAGCAGGTCCGTTGATAACGATACTGCATACGCCGCCGTCATCCTCGACGACCGGCAGGCGATTGGTGTTTAGCGAGCATTTTCGAAACCGCATCGATGATCGGAGTATTCCGCTTCACCGTAATCGGGTTGTGCGTCATAATCTGCTCGAGGGATTTAGTGCGCGAATTGGGATTACGCGCTAACGCCCGAAAAATATCTCGGTCGGAAATCACGCCGACAACTTTGCCTTGACGTGTCGACCACGACACAATGGCGAAAAAAATCGGTCGTTCATCAGATTGGTGACTTCATTGAAGCCATGATGTGGGCTAAGCGTTAACCACTTTACCGGTCATCACGCTCGGGCAACCTCGGTGGGACCAATCACTAATGAAATTTTACGCGAAGTCGCAGCATCGGCGGATACTTTATCGTTGAGATTCTCAAACATTGGTTTCGCTCCTGAAATTACCCAAAATTAAACTGGTGAACTGTCAAAAATTAAGCAATCTTACACCACAGAGACCAGGCCGGCCTGGGCGTTCTATCAACTTACATGAACTCGCAGAAATGGATGAAAACATTGCCAATTCATCCCCGGTCTTACCGCAAGCTCTCGGCGCAACGCGCTATTGCTCGTCCAAACTTTGTCCAATTTCCGTTTGCGCATGCCTAAATTGGTTGGTGCAGACGGGCGCCGATAACGACATGACCTTCGCCCATGCGCGGCGAAGCGCCGGGGTTCTAGTTGTGGCAAATTTTGAAGTCCATCAAGCCGCGCTGCATCCTGTACGGACCTCGGACCCTATGCTAAGAACACATTTAAATCTCTGCTGCAGGAGCGTTCCCGATGACCCTTATCCTCAGTAACGACGATGTCGAGTCGGCACTCAGTGTGCGCCGGTGTTTAGATGTTATGGAAGAGTCTTACCGGGAGCAGGCCGAGCCGTGCCGTTAACCGCCCGACCTGCCACTCCTATTTGCCGCACTCGCTCGCCAACTCCACTTATAGTTTCAAATCGGTTGATGGCGGCGTGGGCAAATACGGCATTCTAGCTTTGCGGGTCACCTCCGACGTGGTTCAGGAACAGCGGATCCGCGGCTCGATTCGCTTGGAGAAGCTGCCGCTCGCCGGCAAGGGGATGTTTGTCGGACTGGTTCAATTGTTCAGCGCCGAAACCGGCGAGCTTTTAGCGATCATGCCGGACGGCCTCATTCAGCAAACCCGCGTCGGCGTCACGAGCGCTCTCGGAATGAAAGTCATGGCGCGGCAAGACTCCGAAGTTTTGGGCTTGATCGGTTCGGGCGGGCAAGCAAAAGCGCACTACCGTTTCATGACCGCTATAATGCCGATCAAAAAGTCAAAGTTTTCAGTCCCAATCCCGAGCATCGAAAGCGTTCGTCGAGGAATGGAAAAAGAAACCGGCAGTTCCGGGCGAACCGGTAAATAGTGCCGAGGACGCGGCCAAGAGTGTCGACGTCGTCTGCACCGCGACAAATTCATCCGAGCCCGGTGTTGAAAATCGAATGGCTCAGGCCGGGTATGCACTACAACTCGATCAGGGAGTTTGAGACCGACCTCTCCGTATTGGGAAATGCGACGTGATCGCGATCCATACTCAATTCGGCGGCATCCAGCACTACCAGCCGCCCGGCATCATCGATGACATGCCCGGCGTGCGCCGCGAAAAGCCGCGCGACTGGTCGAAGTATCCGGAGATTTGCGACCTTATCGCCGGCAAAGCGCCGCAGCCGGACAAACGAAAACAGGTCAGTTTTTTCCTGAACAATGTCGGCACCGGCGTCCAGTTCGCCGCCATGGGTTATTGCGCTTACATGGGCGCGAAGGAAAAAGGTAGAGGCCATGAAATTCCCAGCGAGTGGTTCATGCAGGATATCAAGCCGTGACGATCAGGATTTGAAAGCAGGTCAGAGATTTTAGTTTTTCATCATCTTCTTGAGCCGCTCGATCACTTCATGGCGGCTGGGACATGACATCTTTCGTCAGCGCCTCGACTTCTTCGCCGGTCGTCGGATCCATATCGAGCTTCTTCCTCTTCGTCTCCGCTAGAAACTCGGGATCTTTCATTGTTTTGTTAAAAGCCTCGCGGATCGTCCTAACAAGCTCCGGGCGTATCTGCGGCGGCGCAAGGTACGGCCGGTGAAACTCCCCCGAGGCAAGCAGCGCCGTGGCCAGACGCCGTCCCGCTTCGGGTGTTTTATACTTGTCCATCAGCTCGAAGAGCGTCGGCGTATTGGCCAACTTCTCATCCCTCGTTCGGCCGCCTTGAACCAGCTCGCGAGTGAAACCTCGCTTGCGCCAGCGAATGAAACGGCTCGCGTGAGAAATACGCCTCGAGCTGAGCGGAACGGCACTGGATCTCGCCTCGCTCGACAGCGAGATCGATCTCGTTGCCACCCTGATAGCCGGCGATGACGTTGAATTTAGCGCCGACCGTTTCTTCTAAAAGCTTCGGCACGAAATAACCCATGTTGCTCATGCCCGTCGTGCCACATTTGGGCGGCTCTTTGGCGGCGCGCACGTCGTCGATGGTTTTAAAAGGGCTGTCCGCGCGCATGTAGAGAACCTGCGGCGATTTGGTCGCGTTGCCAATCCAGGTAAATTTCGTCCAGTCGAATTTGACCTCGGGCCGCCCGATCAGTTGCTCGAAATAAAGACCGGCATTGATCGCCCCGAGCGTGAAACCGTCTGGTTTCGCGACCGTGTAAATATAGTTGGCGGCGATCATGTGGCCCGCGCCCGGCATATTTTGCACGATGACGTTGGGATTTCCCGGCAGATACTTGCCCATGTAGAGCGCAATCGCGCGCGCGTAGAGATCATAGAGATCTCCCGCGACCGTGCCGACGATGATCGTCATGGTTTTTCCTTGATAATAAGGAGCTTGGGTGCGTCCCAGGGATGGCACTGCCAGTATCAGAAAAGTCGCACAGATAAAAATTCTTGATCATCGGCAGGCCTCCTTTCGAGCTTAACTACTCCGATAGTATTTTTTCATCCGCTCAATGACGTCGGGCGGCTGGTCCATGATCTCTTGGACCAGCGCCTGCAATTCTTCTCCGGTCGAGGGATCCATGTCCATCCGTCCCTTCTTGGCTTCCGCGATGAGCTCGGGGTCTTTCATCGACTTTGCGTAAGCTTCCCGAGCATCTTCACTCTGTCCGAAAGGCGTTCCAGGCGTAACCAACATGAAGCGGCCAAACTCGGCGCCGCTGAGCAAAACATTGGCAAGACGCCGATTCGACTCCGTCGTTTTGATTGATCCATCAGCTCGTAGATCGTCGGCGCTTCCGCCACTACCGGGTCGCGCTTGCGCGCGGTTTGAATCAAATGACGGTCAAAACCCTTCTTGTGCCAGGTGTCGAATGGCTCCCGGCCAAAATGAGGTAGAATCGTGTTTCCCCGGCAATGAACTTCGCCCTTCTCTACCGCCAGATCGATTTCATTACCTCCCGGATAGCCCATCACTGTGTTGATCTTCGCGCCCAGAGCAACTTCCAGAACCCGGTCGAGAATATATCCGGCGCTGCCAACGCCGGTACTGCCGCATTTCGGCGGCTCCTTGGCTTTGATGATGTCGCCGATAGTTTTGTACGGCGCATCCGCTCTCATGTAGAGCAGCATGTAATTTTTTCCTGAGAGCCGATGATCGGGAACTTGCGTAAGTCGAATCGCTTCTTTATGGCCGGAGAGTTGTTCCAAATAAACGTTGCTGTTGGGCATGACCATGGTCAGTCCGTCGGGCTTGGCGACGCCATAAACATAGTTGGCCGCCACCAAAGAACCGCCCCCAGGCATATTCTGCACGATGATATCGGGCTGACCCGGCAAATACTTGGGCATCGCGCGCGCCAACAACCGCGCCCAGCGGTCATAGAAACCACCGGCCGTTGCCCCGGTGACGATGCGAATCTGTTTGCCTTTGTAAAACGGTTCGGCTTGAGAATGCGCAGAAGTCGCCACTAAAATATTTAGCAATTGAAACGCCAAGAGAGAGATTAATGCAGATCTAGGGTTAAACATTTCGCCTAGATTCGCCTTTTCGCTTTCCAGCTGTGCGGAGAGAACGTTTGGCCCCTTGAACAGATAAATCCAACCACCGACACCAAGGCACTCACCACGTCTCCGCCCTTCCACCCTGCACCCACCAGTTTAGGCGCGGCTCGATGCGAAGCTCGTAACCTTTACCATGCTGTCTCGCAAGGTCGTAGCACTTTTTCGCCAGCGCAATATCGACGATACCCCTGCCCGCCCTGATTTTTGTAAAGGATAATTTGCTTGTCGTCGGTTCGGCCCGCCGCTTTACCCGCGAGCACGTCAGAAATTTCCACCACCTTGTCCCATGTGATCACACCGCTTTGTACCGGCCAGTAAATGTCGCCTTGCTGCGAATCGATCGCCTGAGATTTCGAGAGCGCGACGATCAAGTCGCAGCGCCGCAGCGTGCCGTCATCGATCTCCCGGCGCGGCGCATCGAGGTTGCCGCTTCCACCAACTCGATATTGCTGCCGACGACGGAAATGATGTACTGCCCCGCTTCCAGCCAGGAACCGTCGATCACAGGAACGTTCGTATTGGTCATGCAGAGAATAATGTCGACGTCCTTCGCGGCCAGCTCCGGCGCATCGACGGGGGCCACCGGCACACTCGGTTTTTGCCATGATCTTTTTAGCGAAACCCTCGCGATGAGCCGGCGTCGGACTGTAGACTTTAGCGCTCTCGATCGCCCGCATTTTGCAGAGTCCAGCGAAGGTTGCCCAAGCCTGCTGGCCCGCACCATAAATGCCAACGCGCTTGGCATCCTTGCGCGCAAAGAGGTCGAGCCCCGCCAAACTCGTGGCTGGCGTGCGCAGGTCCGCGACTGCGGTAAAATCGCGCGGCCGATGCGCCATGACACCGAGCAGCGAACCTGTGTCGCTATCATAGATCAATGCCAGCTCGGTTTGATCTGGATTGAACGCCGGGCGCTTTTGCGTGCGACCGGCGATCGCCTTTCGATGCAGCGCCACCTGTGCGCCGATCGCTCCATAGCTGGCAGCCCCGCCGGCGTAAATATTCAGTACGGTGTCGCTGCCTTCGGCGATGTTCCGGTGGAGGTTCAGTCGCTTGCGCGGCGCGCAAACGCCGTCGGATGAAATCATATCCCGCAGCGCATTCTCGGTGATTTGAACCGCTTCTTTGAAAGGAATCAGCTGATCGACATCATCGGAGTGAAAAAAGTGCCATGACAACCCTCTTCTACTAGCTGTTCGACAAACTGAAATCCGTCTCCCAGAGTGTGTTGATCTTCGCCGTCTGCTCGTCAGATAACGGCGGCGCGCCCGAACACGCAACCGCGTCGTCAATGTGCGTGAGGTTGGAGAACCCGACGAGCACCGTGGAAACTTTTTCATTCATCAAGCCGAAGCGAATCGCTGCTTGGGTGAGATCTTTTCCGTCCACTCCGAGCGCGGCTTTGATTTTTCCGCGCGCTGCAAATCCACCGGGTAATCCGAGCCCGGCGACAAGGTTTGGCCGCTGCCACCTCCTCCGGCGCTCGGATCCGAAGTCAGCGCACCTGCCGCCAACACTCGTATAACGAAGGCGCCCATTCCTTACCGCAGCGCGATCGAGGATTCGACCATAATCCAAGGCACTAAACGTGGCTGGGACGGGCTGGCCTGCGCTTGGATTAAGCAAATTGTAGTAACACTGAAAACCATGAAACTCGCCGCTATCGACCAGCTCGTGCAGCGCCTTAGCGTCCCCGAGGCCGCTAAAGCCAAAAAAGCCGACCTTGCCGCGATCGCGCATGGATTTGAAACCGTCGATGACGCCGTTCGACCGAGCACGTCTTTCGGAGTGAGACTAAATCGTTTGCCCATCCCGCGATCCAATGTCACCCGCGTATGGAGTTGAACAAAGTCGACTCGATCTCGACCGAGTCTGGATAATCCACCTTCCACCGCGCGAACGGTCGCGGCCCGGAGGTCAGCGACCGCGTCGGCCTCAAGACGTATTTTCGTTGAGACAACACGGCTCAGCGCCGAGCTCGTGCAAAATCCTGCCAAGATTCTCTTCAGACCTTCCCAGGCCGTAGGCAAATGCGGTATCGAAAAATTGATCCCTCACATCGAGCGCGTAGCGCACCGCCTTTACTTGATCTTGGTGTGGCGCCTTGACCATCAAAACCGCGTTATTGCCGCAGCCAAAGCCGATCTCGGAAACTCGGAGGCCGGTTTTGCCAATGGTCCGATACTGCATCGTTCCCCCTTTAGAATTGTGACAGCATGTTTACAACCGAATCCGTGTCGGTCAGATCCGCAAGGCATCCGTCCGGCCGCCAATACTGCAACTCTTCTATCGGATAGCGGCCGGTGCCTACAAGAATGCAATGCATTTGATTTTGCCTCGCTGCCTCTAAATCCTTCGGCGTGTCGCCGACAATAACGCATTGGTTCGACGCCAGCGACCGTCCGGTGGCCTTTTCCCAGCGTCTTTTGGCGATTGCCGGCAAGTCGGGACGATGATGCGAGTCGCTCGCGTAAGCGCCCCGGCAAAGGTACGGCGCCAGGCCAGCCGCTTCGAGCTTGATCTCGGCAGTGACTTCGAAATTGCCGGTCACAACGCTCGCAGAGAATTCTTCGCTCGCCGCCAGCGTTCGCAGCAACACCGCTGCGCCCGGTAAAGGCGCAATCGTCGTCGTGCCGTTTAGCAAGCGATAGTGGTAGCGCTCGCGCAAATTGGTTGTGAACGGCTCCCAAGCCGCGTCGCGAAACTGAAAATTAACATTGGCCTTGATGAAGATGTCTTGCACGATCAACGGATCAGTGTTTCCGTCCGGCACCACCGTGCGAATGTCGCCGTAAAAACCGAAGGTATTGAAAATCGCTTCGTTGAAAGGAAGATAGCCGTTTTGCGTCCGCGTCAACGTGCCGTCGATATCGAAAAGAAGCAACCGTTCCATGCGCAAACGGATATTTGCACAATCAGAATCGCCTTGGCAATCGAGCGCCGCTGGCTGATCCGGCACATTGACAACCCGGACCTTTCAAGATAGATATTTTTCGTAAGTTTTGCGCGACTGGCGAACGTGGAATGGACCACGAGGGAACGCAAAGCATTAAGACGGCCGAACGCCTGGGTCTCTTACGGATAGAGATCCAGGCTTTTTGTTGTCCGATAAACCGCTGTCAGCATTCGGTTTGTTAACTCTCGCCCCCGGAAGCTGATAGCTTCGAGATTTTCATGATCAAGCACTATCTACTTTCACCCGGTCCGACGCCGATTCCCAATGAAGTCGCGCTGGCGATGTCGGAAACGATGATCCACCATCGCACGCCGCAGTTTAACAAGATCTTTGAAGAAGCTCGGAACGGGCTCAAAAAACTATTCGGCACCAAAAATGACGTTCTTATGCTCGCCTCGTCCGGCACCGGCGCGATGGAGGCCTCGGTCGCCAATCTGTTTTCACCAGGCGATAAAGTCCTGGTCGTGAACGGCGGGAAATTCGGCGAGCGCTGGCTCAATATCTCCAACGCCTATGGACTAAATCCGATCGAACTCAAAGTGGAATGGGGCCAAGCGGTTAAGGTCGCCGACATCGAGCAGCAGCTAAAAGCCCACCCCGACGTTCAGGGCGTGATGATCCAGGCGAGCGAGACTTCGACCACCGTATTTCACCCCGTGAAGGAAATCGCCAAGCTAACCAAAAATGGCCCGTTATTTTTAGTCGACGGTGTCACCGCCGTAGGCGTGGTTCCGCTGATGATGGATGAATGGGGCATCGACGTCTTGGTCACCGGCTCGCAAAAGGCTTTGATGCTGCCGCCGGGACTGGGCTTCATCGCGCTCAGCGATCGCGCCTGGGAGAAAACCAAAACAGCGAAGTTGCCGCGCTTTTATTTCGATTTGAACCTCGAGCGCAAAAACCAGCAAAAGGGCTCAGGCGCGTTCACTCCGGCGGTGTCTCTCATTTTCGGTGCGCGCGCTTCTATAAAAATGCTTGAGCGCGAAGGCTTGAAAATGTTTACGCGCGCCATGCGCGTCTGTGCCGGGCCACTCGCGCCGCGGCGACCGCGCTCGGCTGAAGCTTTTGGCGCCCGATAGCCCGAGCCCAGCCGCAACCGGCATCTATCTGCCGAGCGGCATCGATGCAGACCAGCTACTCGATTACCTGCGCGACAAAATGAATGTCACCCTGGCCGAAGGACAAGATCAGCTTAAAGGCAAAGCGATCCGCATCGCGCATATCGGCTACATGGGCGCTTTCGACGTGATCACCGCCATCGCCGCTTTGGAAATGGCGCTCAGAAAATTCGGCGCCGAGATTCCTTTCGGACGCGGCGTCGCGGCCGCCGAAGAAGTTTTAATGGAGGCGCTGGTTTAAAACCGAGGATGGAAAATGGAGGATCGAGGATCGCCCGTGACTTTCCATCCTCGATCTTCAATCCTCGATCCTCAACCAATAACCCAGCCGTGGACCGCAAGATGAAGATCTTAGTCACCGACTCACTCGCTCCGGAAGGTCTGGAGGTTTTCAAAAACGCCGAGGGTTTCGAAGTCGACGTCAAGCTCGGGCTCAAAGCCGCCGAGCTTAAAAAGATCTGCGAGAGCTATGACGGTTGGGTAATCCGGAGCGGCACCAAGATCACCGCCGAGTTGATCGAAGCGGCGAAGAATTTAAAAGTGATTGGGCGCGCCGGCGTCGGTTATGAAAACATCGACGCCGATGCGGCGACGAAAAACGGCATCGTCGTGATGAACACTCCCGGCGGCAACAACGTCACCACCGGCGAGCATACCGTCGCTCTCATGATGGCCCTGGCGCGCCATATCCCGCAAGCCGTCGCCTCGCTCAAAAGCGGCAAGTGGGACCGCAATAAATTTGTCGGCGTCGAGATGTGCAACAAAACCATCGGCGTGATCGGCCTCGGCAACGTCGGCCGCATCGTCGCCGAGCGGGCGGCGGGCTTGAGAATGAAAGTGATCGGCTTTGATCCATTCATCGCCGCGGAAAACATCGCGCGCATGGGCGTCGAGCCCGGCACGCTCGACGACATCTTCACTAAATCGGACTTCATCACGGTTCATGTGCCCTTGACCCCGGATACCCAAGGTCTGATCAACAAAGCCGCCTTTGCCAAGATGAAAAACGGCGTGCGAATTATCAACTGCGCGCGCGGTGGCATCGTCGACGAGCATGACCTGCGCCGACGCGATCAAAGCGGGCAAAGTCGCCGGCGCGGCGCTCGATGTTTACGTCGATGAGCCGCCGTCCGCCGATCATCCGCTGCTCAAGCTCGATCAGGTGATCACGACGCCGCATCTGGGCGCGTCGACCGACGAGGCGCAGCTCAATGTCGCCATCGCGGTGGCCGAGCAGATGGTCGATTTTCTCGCGCGCGGCGTGGTGCGCTACGCGGTCAACGTGCCGTCGGTCAGCCCGAGCTGTTGGCGGTTTTGCGGCCCTATTTAACTCTGGGCGAGAAGCTCGGCAGTCTCCACACGCAAATGGGCGGCGCGCTGCCGAAGGAAGTGCAGGTGGAGTATCGCGGCGACGTGACCCAATACAACGTCGCGCCGCTCACGGTCGCGGTGTTGAAAGGCCTCTCTGTCGCCGGTGATGGAATCGGCGGTCAATTACGTCAACGCGCCGATGATGGCCAAAGAGCGCGGCATCAAAATTATCGAATCGAAAGGCGAAGAAGCTGGCGACTTCACCAGCTCGCTCACCGTCAAGGCAAAAATGACAAGGAAAGCCTCGAAGTCGAAGGAGCAATCTTCGGCGCCAAGCATCCGCGCATCGTGCGGGTCAATAGTTTTTACTTGAGGCCGTGCCGGAAGGATATATTCTCATCTTGCAGAATAAAGACGTCCCCGGCGTCGTCGGCGCCGTCGGCACGATTTTGGGCAACAACGGCGTGAACATCGCCGGCATGGAGCTTGGCCGCAGCGAAAAGGGCGGCAACGCGATTTCATTTACTCATGTCGACGACGCGGTAGCCAAAAGGCGCTCGATGAGCTCCGTGCCCTGCCGCAAATCGTTTCGGCAACTTTGGTCAAACTGTAAGGAGAAGGCTGAAGGCATGAGGCGCGAGGCGAGAGTCTGGATCGGTCTTGTATTGCCTATTGCCTATTGCCTGCTCTAACCCAATGGCAAACGTCGCAATCATCGGCGCCCAGTGGGGTGACGAAGGCAAAGGAAAGATAGTCGACCTGTTCACCCGCGAGGCGGATATTATCGTGCGCTTCCAGGGCGGTAATAACGCCGGCCACACGCTGGTCGTCGACGGCAAGAAAACCGTTTTACATCTGGTTCCCTCCGGAGCGCTGCATGCCGACAAGCTCTGCGTCATCGGCAACGGCGTTGTCATCGATCCGGCCGTCTTGATCGCAGAAATCGACTCTTTGAAAGCCCAGGGACATCTCGCTGACAACGGGCAGTTGCGCATCAGCGAGCAGGCCCACGTGATCATGCCGTACCACAAGGCAATCGATTTGGCGCGCGAACGTCTGCGCGGCAAGGGCAAGATCGGCACCACCGGGCGCGGCATCGGCCCAGCCTATGAAGACAAGGTCGCGCGCGTCGGCATTCGCTTTATCGATCTATTGGAAGAAGACACCTTCCAGGAAAAGCTCCAACGTAACATCGAAGAGAAGAACTTCTATTTGAAAGCCATTCTTAAGGAAAACCTCTTCAGTTCGACGAGATTCATGAGAGCTATGCCGGCTATCGGGAAAAACTCAAAGACTATGTGACCAATACAGGATTTTTACTCGATCAGGAAATACGCGCCGGCAAGCGGGTGCTTTTCGAAGGTGCTCAAGGGACACTGCTCGATGTCGATCACGGCACTTATCCCTACGTCACCTCATCGAGCACGATCACCGGCGGCGCGTGCTCGGGCTCGGGCATCGGGCCGCAAAGCATTCAGCAGGTAATCGGTATCTCGAAAGCGTACACCACGCGAGTCGGCAGCGGTCCGTTTCCCACGGAGATCGACGGACCCGAAGGTGAAACACTGCAACGCGAAGGCGAAGAGTTTGGCGCCACCACCGGACGATCACGCCGCTGCGGCTGGTTTGACGCCGTTGGCGTGCGGCATGCGGTGAGAATGAACGGCATGACCGGTATCGCGCTCATCAAACTTGACGTGTTGACCGGTTTTAAGAAAATCCCGATCTGCTCCGCTTACCGCTATAAACAAACGCTCATAACCGAATTTCCGGCAAGCTGTAAAGTAATGCAGCAGGCAAGTCCGGTCTACGAAGAGCTGGACGGCTGGACCGAGCCCCTGGATAACGTCCGAAAGTTTTCCGATCTGCCGCAGCCGGCTCAGAAATACGTCCGGCGGATCGAAGAAGTGATCGGCACCGAGATCATTTTGGTCTCGGTGGGTCCCGGCCGCGAACAAACTATCCTGCTCAAGAATCCGTTCAAAGAATAGGCGAGCGGCCAGAAGGATTAAGGCGTGATCAGGAACTCTTACTCAAGCCTCTCGCCTGGTGCCTGCGTCTATCTTCCTATCGCAACTTAAAAATCTCCAGATACTGCTTCACCGAGGCGTCGAAATCTTTGTAATCCTCGGGATCTTCGACGGCGATTTTAAAACCACGAAAAAGCCGCGGCGGATCGGGCTCGACATCCTTGCGCACCGGAATGCGCTGGAAGCCGCGCAGCATCTCTTGCCCTTCCTTGGAAAGAACAAAATCGTAAAACAGCCGCGCCGCGTTGGGATGCGGCGACTTGGCGGCCAGCATGATCGGGTTCACCTGGGTAACCGAAGGCTCCAACGGTAGCCAATCAACCGGCGCGCCGCGCGAGGTCATTCTCTGAAGGGGTTTGGTTGTAGGCGATGATGAGCGGGTACTCGCCGGCGACGACCAGTTGGACGCGCTCGGTATTGCCGCGTTTCAAGACCGGATCCAAAGCGGCGAGCCGCTTGAAATAGCTAATGCCTTTTCCTTGCCCCACACGCGCTTGAGCCCTTCCATCATCCCGTAAGCTTCGGTATCAAGCGAAATTTGCCCGCCCTTCCATTTTGGGTTGAGTAGCTCCTCGTAGGTTTTAGGCACGTCCTGCTTTTTGACAAGCTTGGTGTTCCAGCCCAGCACATAGCTGTTAACGTAGTAGGCGGTCCAATAGCCCTGCTTATCAACGAGCTGTTCTTCGATCATCTTGGTTTCCGGAGATAGGTAAGAGGCCACAAGTTTTCTCTCTATTAATGGCAAGACCATCTCACCGCGTCCGACGACGACGTCCCAATCGTATCGTCCGCCGCGCGCTTCGGTGAAAATCTTATTGAGTAAAGGGCCGCCGCCGGTGCGGAAAAGGGTTGCTTTGATGCCGTACTTCTTTTCGAAACGGTCGGTGACGGTCTTACTCTGATCGAGCGTCATGGTCGTGTAATAGACCAGCTCACCTTCTTTCTTCGCAGCCTCCACCAGCTTTTGGTTGGGACTCCCCTGAGCCCAAGCGGCCACGGGCGCCGCAAGAGTTATCAAAAAAACGCGCCGAGCAGTCGGCGCCAATAGTGACAGATCATTTCAAATATCCTCCTCGCCTCGTTCGAGGCAAAAGAATGCATAACATTTAAACAACGTAAATCAACTTCTCGCGGGCCGCGCTAAAACCCTTGTTCAGGGAAATTATGACCTTGAATAGCGCCGCCGCGGTGATTATCATAAGAACGTCAGCAGCCTGAACCGCGGAGGTGTTTATGGACGGCGAAACCAGCAGCAAAGAGAGACTCGTTAGCGACTTGCGAGACGCTAGTCGGCGATGCGGAGGAGTTATTGAAGGCGACAGCCAGCCAGGCGGGCGAAAAAATCGGCGTCGCGCGGCAAAAATCGAACAGAGCCTGATCGAGGGTAAAAAAGCTCTGGGCGATGCTGAACAAACTCTGCGAAAAAAATCCAAAGAATGCGCCGAAATCGCCGACGATTACGTTCGGGAAAATCCTTGGAGCGCCGTGGGCATCGCGGCCGCCGTCGGATTGGCCTTCGGCTTATTGATTCGTGGCAAGTAATCGCCGATGAGCGATTTGGGAAGCAGCCAAAGCCGCGAAGGCTCGTCGAGCTTCTTCCAGCCGCTTAAGGCCGTGCTCGCCGGGTTAAGCTCGGCCTTGCACACGCCTTGACCTATTCGTCACAGAACTCGAAGAAGAACGTGAACGGATCAAACAGGCCCTTGTCTTCACCCTCCTGCTGCTCTTCGGGTTCACTTTTGGCATCGTCCTTTTGACGATTTTTCTCGTCGCTTTGTTTTGGCAAAACGGCTGGATTGCGGCAATCGGCGGTCTCGCGCTGGCGTATTTCGCCGTCGGGGTTGTTGCCGCGGTCAAACTGCGCGGCGTGATTATTCACCATCCTCGTCTATTCCCCACCACTATGGCCGAGCTCGGCAAAGATCGCGACTACTTGAGGGCCTCCACTCGTGAGCAGTCGTCTCGATAACATCGCGCGCCGCAAACAAGCGCTGATCGAAAAAGCGGCATTGGAGCGCCTCGAGTTGACCACTGCCTGTCGGAGAATCCGTTCGCCGATCGACATCGACGGCAAGCTTTTCCGGAATCGGCCGGCTAATCAGTTCCCATCCGTTGCTCACTGCCGGCGTATCGACGTTTTTGATCGGCGGCTTCGGCAAGAAAATATTCAGGACCGCCAGCGCTGTGCTGAAATTGTGGCGAGTGGTTTTACCGATTCTAAGCCTGTGGCCCAAGCGGCGGCGAAGCTCCTGGCGATTGTTTGGACGGAACCGCTAGAATCGCCAGGTCTAACGGTTCACAAAAATATTTTCATCGCCGCTCGCACGCGCTATTCCGTGCGCGCTCTTTCGGTTTTCCTCGAATCAGCCGTGCCGCTCATCGTCGAGTCTTGCCAAGTGATCGCTTGCACGACTCCGAGTTCGCTCTGCTCGCGGAGCACATGACCGCGCTGTTCCAGGCCCTTTCTTTCCTCAACAGTGATCTTGGCTTCGACATTTAACCGCTCCGGGAGCCACTGATGATGAACGCGCGGCGCTTCGACGGCCGCGCCCACCGGCATGTGAAAATCGACGACGTTGAGGATTGTCTGCAGGGTTGCGCTGATGATGCGCGGCCCGCCGGCCGCGCCGACGACAAGCTCAGGGCGGTTTTGTCGCAGGACGATCGTCGGCGCCATGCTGCTGAGCGGACGTTTGTCGGCATCTGCAGCGAGTTCGCCTCGTTGCCGATCAAGCCGTAAACATTGCCAATGCCGGGATGAATGGCGAAATCATCCATCTCGTTGTTGAGCACGATGCCGGTTTTGCGTCACGAGTAGTTTTGAGCCGAAGCGCGTATTGACCGATTGGGTGCATGCCACCGCATTGCCGAAACGATCGATCACGCTGAAGTGCGTCGTTCCGCCTTTTTCGGCATTGTAATTGTAATAACCGTAAAAGGCGGCGGATGCGTTTTGTCGGGCGAGATCCGGCCGCGAATCCAGGCGGCGTAATCCTTTGCCGTCAGTTTGCGAGATCGGCACATGGACGAAATCCGGATCGCCGAGAAACTGCGCCCGGTCGGCGAAGGCATGTTTCATGGCCTCGGTTAGAAGTTGAAGATACTCGGCTGAGTTATGGCGAAATTGATCGAGTTTATAGCCTTCAGGCGATATTGAGCATCTCTAAGATCGCGACGCCGCCGGAGCTCGGCGGTGGCATGGTGATGATCGTGCGATCTCGGTATGCGCCAATCAGCGGCTCGCGCCATACCGGCTTGTAGCGTTTTAGATCATCCGCCGTCATCACGCCGCCGTTTTTTGGATCGTGTCAATGATCGCCGCGCCAATCCAGCCCTGATAAAAAGCTTGAGAACCTTGCGCCGCGATCGCTTTGAGAGTCTCGGCCAACGCCGGCTGCCGAATAATGGCGCCTTGGGCAGGCACTGCGCCATTGGTGAGATAAATACTGCCAAGGTCGGCGAAGCGCTTCATCGCCGTCTGCTGGCGCTCGATGGCGATGCGCAGGGTCGGATCCAGAGGAAAACCGTTGCTCGCGAGCTTTAGCGCGGGCGCAACGAGCGCGGCCAGCGGCAGCGTGCCAAAACGCCGGCGCGCCTCGACCAAGCCGGCGACTTCTCCGGGCACACCGACGGCCAAAGCGCCCGTGAGGCTCAGGGACGGCACAGGTTTGCCGTCTTTCGTATATAACTCTCTGCGCGATTCTCGCGGCGCGGTTTCGCGAAAATCCAGCGCGAAGGACTTTCTATCTTGGGCTCGGTAAATCACCATGAAGCCGCCGCCGCCCAAGCCCGAGGACGCCTGATCGACCACGGAAAGCGCGAACGCCGTTGCGACCGCCGCGTCGACAGCATTGCCGCCGCGCTTAAGAATCTCCATGCCCGCGGCGCTCGCGAGTTCGCTGTCGGCGACAACGGGGCCCGCACTCGATTCGAGCACGCGGTCGCGGGCACTAGCGCGAAAAGACAGAACGACGAGGAAAAAAATGACGAGTAGTCGGTTTGGTTTGGCAAATCGCATTGGCTGTTGGTTTAATGGTTTGTATTTACATTTGCAATTGCCGTCGGTGTCACGAACATCGTCCGCCCAAATGATCGACGTGCCTCTGGCGCTTGCGCTAAACGATACCTTGTTTCATATTTCGTGCTAGTTTGAGTCTGCAGGTCATCCGAGCCCGCTAACAAATCATGCAAACCATCCTCGGGCCATTTAACCCCGACCTCGAAGACAGTCTCGTCGAGGAAATCCTCAAATATAAGGACGCGGACTTGCTCAGCCCGCTGCTGATTCTAACGCCGTCCGACTTGCTGCGCCGGCGGTTAAAAATACTTTTAAGCCGCGAGCGGCGTCTGGCGCTGCTTAATGTTCAGTTGCTGACCTTTTACCAATTGGCCCTGCGGCTCCAAGCAGAGAGCAGCGGCACCAGCGTTGGAGCTGCGCACCGATCTATTTCTCGAAGAGGCGCTGCGTCAAATCATCCGCTCGCGCCAGCCCGGCGCCGGAGCCCTTTGCCGGCATCGAAGAGCGCGCCGGCGGCTGCGCCGCGCTCTGGCAGACCCTGCGCGATCTGCGCGACGGACTCGTCGATCCAGCGGTCGCGCTCGACGCGCTGGGCGAAGGGCACTTCAGCCAGCGCGCCAGCGAACGCACATCGCAGCTTTTGGTCTTACTGCGAACCTTTCAACAATTTTGCCGCCGACAGAAAATCACCGACCAGTCCGACTTGAACCGCGCTGCCACCGAACAGGTTCCGGCATCGAGATTCTTGCAACAATTTAGTCAGATTTTCTATTACGGCTTTTACGATCTGACGCAAATTCAGGTAGACTTTTTCACGCGGTCGCACGCCACTATCCGACCACGCTCTATTTTCCCTATCTGTCCGCCAAGCCGAGTCATGACGCCTGGCGCTTCGCCGAAGCGCTTTTACGAGCGTTACATTCAGGGACACAACACCGAACCCGCGCAAGAGTTAGAATCTCAAGGCGTCTTGCCCGCATCAGCGCGCCTGTTCGACGACAACAAGAGCGAAAATACGGCGACTTTCCGAAACACTGGCAGTGCCACATCGTCAGTACTTTCGGCATTCAAGATGAAGTCGCCGCAGCGGCAAAGAGATCTTGCGACTTGCCGAGGACTGCAAGCTGCAACTTCATGAAATTGGCGTTGTGGCTCGAAGCTGGAGTCTTACAGCCAAGTCGTCAAAGACATTTTTCACCAGCACCGCATCCCGCTCGCCGGCACGCTCGAAGAACCGTTGGTGCAGTTCCCGTTAACCAAGGCAGTCATTCTGCTTCCTGAACTTGCCTGCAAAAGACTTCGTGCGCAGTCAGGTGATCGATCTGCTCTCTTCACCCTATTTTCAATTTCAGAACATAGATGGGAATCCAGCTTCGGTTCGCCCCGATCTCTGGGATCTTGCGACGCGCGAGCTCGCCATCTGCAAAGGCGTGGCCGAGTGGCGCCGGCTGCGCCGTTACAGCCATCGCGATCTAGAACTGCGGCAGATGTCGGATGATGAAGAGCCGCGCAAAATCCGCATCCGCTCGGTGCAGCTAATCTCGCCTAGCCAATCTTGTCGACACACTGATGGCGGATCTCCTCGGTTGCCGGACCAAGCTTCATGGCAGGAATCACGCCGCGAGCCTGGAAGGACTTGCTGAAAAATATCTTGGCATTGCGCCCAATACCGGAGACGGCGCCGCGTGACCCCAATGCAGAGATTCTCGAAATCCTGGATCAACTCGCCGGTCTGGACAGCGTGGACAATCGCGTCGCGCGCAACGATTTCAGCCAGTACCTTTCAGCACTGGCTCGAACGCTCCAGCGTGACCGATGACCGCCGAAACCGCGACGGCGTCATGGTGCTAAGTGCAACCGCGGCACGCGGCCTAGCGTTCCGTGCGCTCTTTGTTCTAGGCGTGAACGAAGGCGTTTTCCCGCGCACGATCCGCGAAGATGCCTTTCTGCGCGATCGCGACCGCGAAGTTCTCGAACGCGACCTGGGCTACAAGGTTAGCCAAAAACTCGCCGCCTTCGACGAAGAAAAGTTGCTCTTCACACTGCTCGTCGGCGCCGCGCGCGAGCGGCTCTATTGCTCGTTTCAAAGAGCGGACGACGGCGGCAGAGCGCTGGCACCATCCTGGTACGTCGATGAGCTCAAGCGCGCTCTCAAAGAGCACGGCCGCGAATGCGAAACGATCAATATTCCACGAAGCATGACTGAAAAAACCGCGACGCCGCCGTTCGACCGCCAGGATTTATTGTTGCCGTCCGAACTTAGCGATTCGCCTGACGCTCGAAGCTCAAGATCCCACCGCGCTGATCGAAGCCACGGCTTCGCTGCCGGAGCTTTACAGGCAAGGACGCCAGGTCGTCGCCGCAATCGATCAAAGCAGTGACCGCCTGCTTCCTTACGACGGCGCGCTCGCCGACTTCGATAGCTACTGGAAACATTTTTCCAAGCGCGGCCCTTCGCCCACGGCGCTCGAAACCTATGCCCGCTGCCCGTTTCAGTTTTTCGCGCGCCGACGTGCTCGGCTTGGAACCGCTCGACCATCCTGAAGAAACCCTCGGACCGAGCCCGCGGAGTTCGGCGAGCTCGGTCATGGAATTTTGCATTCGGTTTTACCGCGCTTGATTGACGCCGGCTACTTTGCCGGCAAAGCGGTAACGGTGGACATGGAAACTACGCTGCAAGCCGTCACCGTCCGCGCCTTCGCCGACTATGAAGAGAATAATCCGGTTGGCTACCCGCTCGCGTGGGAGAGCGTCAAGGACGGTCTCGTCCAACTGTTGCGCCAAGTGATCGCTCAAGATCTCGCCGAGTTGTCGCAGTCAGGGCTTTCGCCCGGTGAGCCTGGAGGCCGACGTGACGACGCGCTTGCCGCCCGACTGGCCGGAACCGCTGAAGAACCTGGCGATCCGCGGCCGCATGGACCGTATCGACCGAAAGCGACGACGCTCTGCGGGTAATCGACTATAAATTCAAATTCGGCGCAAACCGGGCAACCCAAGACAAGAATCTCGATCCGCGCCGCGCATGCGCGGCGAGACGATTGCAGCCACCCTTCTATTACATGCTCGCGCAACGCTGGGCCGAGGAGCAACTTCTCAAGCCATTGCCAAAGACTATCGAGGCGGATTTTTACTACATTTCGCCTCGCTGGGCCGACGGCCCGCTGATCTCGACGCCTTACGGCAGCGAAGGACTTGCCGACAAGGTCGGCGCGGCAACCAAACGCACGATCGCCTATCTGGTCGAATGGCGTTCGGCAAGGCCGTTTCTTCATCAACCGCGGCGTCCACTGCGGCCACTGCGACGCGGCGACCGATCTGCCGCAAAAACCATCCGCCGAGCCTGTGGCGCGCCGAGAACGATCCGCTGACCGAACCGCATCGCGCTTTACGCGCAAAGATCCCAATGACGATGAGCCCGAGCCAGATTGAACTGCCGACGCCGGTGATCGACAGAGTCGCCACCGCCTCTTTCGATCGCAATCTCGTGGTCACCGGCGGGAGCGGGCACCGGCAAAACGACGTTGCTGGTCGATCGCCTGGTTCATTTGCTGCTGCGCAATCCCCAGCCGCTCAAAATCACCGAGATCGTCGCCCTCACCTTTACCAACAAAGCCGCCGACGAAATGAAGCTTCGGCTGCGTCAAGCGCTCTGCAGGCTTTTCTCGATGTCCAGCTCGATCGTGAAGCCGCCAACGATGCCGAGGCTAAAACCAAGAGCGACGCTGAAGCGCTGATCGCGCTCTACCAGCTCTCCAAAGACGAATTGGACAGTCGCATCCATGATGCGCTCAGAAACATGGAACGAAGCGACATCGGCACGATCCATAGCTTCGCCGCCAACTTGCTTCGCCTCTATCCGCCTCGAAGCGGGCGTCGACCCGCAATTTCGTGAGGACGATGGCGCAGCGTTCGACCGGCTTTTCGACGACCACTGGAACTTGTGGTTGGATCAGGAACTTTCCTTGGACAGCCGCACGCCGGCGGACTGGCAGAAAATTCTCCCTCGCTGCCGGCCTCGATCAAATCAAGGCCTTGGCCAAATCGATTGCCGCGGAAAACGTCGATCTTCGGCAGAACGCTAACCTAGCCAACGCCGTTTTCCCTGCCCTACGCGATTGGTTGGCAAGGCTCGAAGCCAAGGCCGCAGCCTTGATTGAACGTCATCCCGAGGATCGCCTGAATGAAAGTTAGTTCGCGCGGCACGTACTGTCCTGAGCGAGTTTAGAAAAGACGGACAGCGCTCGGATACGTTAATGGACGAATACGCGCTTTTGTCCGATAAGTCGATCAATCGAGATGTTCAGGGCTGGCCTTCCGACGATGTCGGCAACAGCTCAAGAGCTCGTGCGCGCCGCCAAGGGGCTGCGTCAAAGTCGACGGCGAATTGACCGCCACGCTTCTGGCGCTTGCTTGTTCCCCTTCGCCGAGGATTTCCGCGAGCGCTTCATCCGCGAAGGGCATCTATCCTTTGACGGCTTACTCGTGCGCGCGCGCAACCTCGTGCGCGACCAAGCGCGCGTACGCGCGGATCTCAAAGCGACGCTACCGCACTATTCTCGATCGACGAATTTCAGGACACGGATCCGATTCAATATGAGATTCTCCTCTATTTGGCGGAACAAACCGGTCAGACAGCGTCGGACTGGCGTCAAGTTAGAGTCGTTCCGGGAAAATATTTGTGGTCGGCGATCCGAAGCAGTCGATCTACGCTTTTCGCCGCGCGGACATCGAAGCCTACCTCGAAGTCGTCGAAAAATTATCAAAGCGCAAGATGGCATCGAGTGCCGTCTCACCACCAACTTTCGCAGCAACGCGGCGATCCTGGACGGCGTGAACGGCGCGTTTCGAAAACCTCATCCAAGCTCAAGACGGCGTGCAACCGCCCTACATCGCCATCCATCCGGCGCCCGGTCGAATCACCGAGCCGAGCGACATTCCCAAGCTCTTGGTGCGAAAGATTGTCGCGGACCGAGACAGTCAATGCCGAAACCGCGCGCCATCTGGAAGGTGAAAGCCTGGCGCGCTGGCTAAAGGAGCAGGTCTTAGGCAAAGCCGCAATTCTGAACACGCGAGGCGAAAAGTCCAGGCGCAGCTCCAAAGATGTCGCGATTCTGCTGCGCAAGCTCACCGACATCCACGACTACTCGGAACCGCTTGCGCCGCCAAGAAATTCGGTACGTCGTCGAAGGCGAACGCCACTTTTACGCCGCGAAAGAAATCATCGACGCCGTCAACCTGCTGCGCGCCGGTGGAAAATCCCTACGATCGGCTTGGCGTTGCGTCGGCGTGTCTACGCGCGCCCTTTGGGCGGGCTCACCGACCAGCAGATTTATGAGCTGCACCGGCAAAACCTGCTCGACTACCGCGCTGCCGCGAAACTCGCTGGAAAGATTTTCCACCGACGCTCGCACAAGCTCTATGACACGCTGGCGCGCCTGCATGATGAGACCCGCAGACTGCCGATTGGCGCCGCGGTAGCCCATGTATTCGCGACGTTGCCGGTGGAACTGCTGGCGGCCTGCTATTTTCACGGCGAACAGGCGGTGGCAAATTTGCAAAAGCTGGCGCAGCAGGCCGAGCTGCTTGGCCGCGAAGGATTGACCACGCTCAAGGAAGCGATCCGCCAGCTGGAACAACGCGTGCTCGACGTCAAAGATGAAGGCGAAAGCGTGCTCGCCGAAGAAAACCTCGATGCCGTGCGCATCATGAGCATTCACAAATCTAAAGGGCTTGGAGTTCCCCATCGTGATTCTAGCCGGCTGCCAAACCGGCATCGAGGGCAGACACAGCGCCGCAGCCGAAGCGCTGTTCGATTGGTCGACGGGACTGACCGGCCTGCGCATCGGCGCGATTTCGGATCTCGCCGGACTATACATCGCGGAAAAACCAGGCTGAGAAACGCCGAAGAACAAAAGCGTCTGCTCTACGTCGCCATGACCAGAGCGCGAGAGCATCTAATCATCTCCTGCGCGCCGAGCGATCGGCGCTCGAGCGGCAGTTTTCTTTCCATGCTCGACGACACCGTGAACGCACGGCATCACCGACGCAGAAGAGCCAAAGAGGGCATCGCTCGGCGGCCGGCGTAGTGGAAATCGAAGTCGTCAGCGAGAGACTGACCGGCGCCCGGTCGCACAAAGAGCAAATCCAAACGCGCCAAGAAAACAAACAAGTGGCAGATCCTTCATCGATACTTGGGCGCGCCGCGACGCGGACTATGAGAAGGCGCAACAAGCCGCGCCGTTTGTCACGCCGACGCTTCTGAAACGGCAAGAAGAATCATCGACTGAAGCCGGCAGCAAAATGAACGGTCAATCTCTATCGGCAAACGCCGGCGCTCGTCGTCGGCGATCTTGCGCACCGTTTTCTGCAGAACTGGCAGTTCACCAGTGACGTCAAAGAATACGAAGGGCAACTTCGACGATTTCATCACGCTCATGCTGCCGAGGGAATTCGCATCATCCCGCCGGACGATCGAAGCCGGAGCTCGAAGACATTTTCCAGGCTTTCTTTCGCTCGAAAGTCTACGCCGAGCTTCACCGGCGCACGGATCCTCGGACGCGAAGTGCCGCTCTTGATGCCGTGGAACGGCCAGATCATGGAAGGTGTCATCGATTTCGATCTACGAAAAAACGGCTTGCTTTACCTGGCCGACTATAAGACAGATAGGATCACTAAAGATCAATTAGCTGAAGGCGCCGAGCGCTATAGCCGGCAGGCGGAAATCTATTCACGAGCGGTTCAAGCAGAGTCTCGGACGCGAGCTTGCGGCTTTTAAAATAATTTTCCTGCGTCTCCGGCGAAGCCGTCGAGACTCGGCGCAGAGAAGAATAAGGAGTTATCGCTGTTCTGATCCATGGCCATGAAGATTATGTTTTCTTGATATCGAAACCGTCCCCACCGATCTATCGTTGCAGGAAAACGGTCTCGCTTGAACCGCAAATCCAACTGAATGAAACCGAGCTGATCAAAAGCTCAGCCTATCGGCGGCAACCGCGAAGATTCTTTGCCTCTGCTACGCGCATCGAGCCGTCCACAGACACCGAGGTCCAAGCTGCTTCAAGGCGAAGAGACCGAAATCATCAAAGGGTTTTGGAAATTGGCGGTCGAGCTGCAATCTCTTCGTCGGCCACAACATCCTCGATTTCGACCTTCGCTTCATCTATCAACGCTCGATCATCCATCGGATCAAACCGTCGCGCGATCTTCCCTTTCGCTCGTTTCCGAAACGCGCCGATTTACGACACCATGCAGGAGTGGAGCAAGTGGGGCCGCGAGCACGCGAGCCTCGACACGCTTTCGAAAGCCCTCAGCATTCCTTCGCCGAAGGAAAGTCTCGACGGCTCTAAAGTCTACCCGTACTACCGAGCCGGCAAGCTCGCCGAAATCATCGAATACTGCAAGCGCGACGTCGACTCGACACGGCAAGTCTATCGCCGGCTGACGTTTACGAATGAGGCCGGGGCCGGCTGTGTAGACAACCGTCTTGACGTTTGGGGAAAAGTGATGTGACGAAACCGAACAATATCTACAATGCTGCACCTAACCGATTCGCTAAAGCGCATGCCTAGCGTGTATGTTATCGAAGTCTGTTAGATAGCAACTAACTATTGTGCCAAGACATCGAGAGAAGGATATGAACGAAAAACGAATAGCTCAAAATTTGGCGGCCGTTGTGAACCATTTTCACAGTGAGGCGCTGAACGACGTGAGCCGCACTTTCGACATTCACCGACGATGTCATTTGGGAGGCACCTGCACCGAACGGTGCTTAACCGATCTTTCACGGGAAAGGAGGCGGTCGAGAGTAATTATCGGCAGGCTCTGGGCGTCCATGCGCAATGGTGAATTTTCAGCCGCTCCAGCGCATCGCTACCGAGGATCGTGTGGTGGATCGACCTGCACGGTTACCTTTGAGGTCGGCAAAAGACGGATATTGGCATTTTCCGGTCGGCAGCAAAGTGGAAATGCGACTGGTCCACATCTTCGAGATGCGCGACGGAAAGATCGCACGGCGAGATCGTTTTCGCACATGGGACGTAGCGTTCTAGTTGGAAGGGCAAGATACAGATTACCGACGACTGCTGGGATCTAGTTCGAGATTGGGAGCATATTGGCTAAGGTTTAATCTCCATTTAGTTCTTGCTCCTGCCTTCTCGACGGCTCGTTTGACTCCCAGTACGCCAGTCGATAATAATTGCTACAAATCCGCTAGGCCTGAGCACGTGATCTCACGCCGATCTGCAGATTCCAACGAATTATACGAGCAAGAAGGAGGCATTATGGATCATCCCGCTGAGCAATCATTTCAGGAACCGACAGATAAAAAGACCCGGGCCGGCTATGGAAAATTTCTCCGGCCGAATACGCCTTACGACAACTTCATGGAGTCGCAGGGCATTCCGATTTATCGCGACATCGGCGTGCGCGCGCGTGCAGGATTTGCCGCGCAAGCCGTGGAAGCGCATGGGCGGCAGCGGCACATTCATTCAGCTCCTCGGCACCGAAGGTCTGTGGGGCTGCTACGTCGTCGAAGTTCCCGGCGCGGGTGCGCTCAATCCCGAAAAGCACCTTTACGAAGAGCAATATCTCGTCGTCGACGGCCGCGGCACGACCGAAGTTTGGGTTGACGGCAATCCGAAGAAGGTCACGTTTGAATGGCAGAAAGGTTCGATCTTCGCCATTCCGATGAATGCGACGCATCGCATCGTCAATGCGACGTCGAGCCCGGCGCTTTTGCTCGCCGGCACCACGGCGCCCAATATTATGAACAACTTTGGCAACGAGGATTTTATCTTCAACTGCCCCTATCAACTTCAAAGACCGTTTCGATCCGAGCGACGACTACTACAAGTACAAAAGAAGAAGTCACGCCGGACCCGCTCCGGGGTCTCGCCATGCGCCAGACGAACATCATTCCCGACGTCATGTCCTGCGAGTTGCCCATGGATAACCGGCGCTCGCCGGGTTATCGGCGCATCGAGCCGCATATGGCGGGACAGCAATTCTATATGTGGATCGGTCAGCATGAAACCGGCCGTTACTCGAAAGCGCATGCGCATGGCTCCGCGGCAGTGCTGATTTGCCTCAGCGGCAAAGGCTATACCTACACGTGGCCGGCAAAATTGGGCACCCATCCCTGGGAAAAAGGCACGACGGAAGAAATCAGACGCCAGGACTATGAACCCGTGGGTATGGTCAGCGCGGCGCCGATGAGCGGCAACTGGTTTCACGCCCATTTTGGCGCCGAGCAAAGAGCCCCTGCGTCTCACCGCCTGGTTCGGCCCCAACGCGCCAGGACGCGATCGCGGCAAGCCTCGGTGAAAAGGGCATCGACTACGGCGCCATCGACATGAAAGACGGCGGCACGGCGATCCCGTACAACGAAGAAGATCCGTATCTCCGTAAAGAGTTCGAAGAAACGCTGGCGAGCGTGGGCGCACAATCGCGCATGGAGCCGGATCTTTACAAGCACTCCTACTAACGAATCTGTTCTCGCGTCTAGGGTCTAGAGTTTGGGGGTTAACGCCAGACTCTAGACTCTGGAATCCAAACGATCTTAGCTGCCCAAAGGATTTTCATGGCCACCGCACCTCGAGGTTCGTTTTCCAATGCCAACCGCCACATGCAGGAGGAAGAAAAGCTTCAGCTCACCAGCGTCGGCGTCGACATCGGCTCTTCGACATCGCATCTGGTTTTTTCCCGGCTGGAACTGACCCTCGAAGGTTCGCGTTATCGCGTCACGCAAGCGCGAAGTGCTTGAACGAATCGGCAGATCCTGCTCACGCCCTTACGTCGACGATACCAGAATCGATGTCGAAGCGCTCGGAAGAGTTCATCAACGAGCAATACAAGACGGCCAAGATCCGCCGCGAAGAAGTCGACACCGGCGCCCTCATTCTCACCGGCGTCGCCGTGCGCCGGCGCAACGCTCGCGCCATCGCCGACCTCTTCGCTGAGGAGGCGGGCAAATTCGTGGCCGTAAGCGCAGGCGACGGTCTGGAAGCCACGATGGCGGCTCACGGCTCGGGCGCGGTGGCGCACTCAGAAAAATGGGCGGCGTCGTCCTGAACATCGATGTCGGCGGCGGCACGAGCAAGTTTGCAATCTGTAATAACGGCAAGGTTCAGGAAGTTTCCGCCATCGACGTAGGCGCACGCCTGCTCGCCTTCGACAAAGACGGCGCCATCGTGCGTATCGAGGAAGCCGGCCGCAAGCATGCCGGCTGGGCCGGATTTTCAGTGGCGCTCGGCGAAAAAATCGCCGAAGCAAACCTGCGCAAAATGGTCTCGGGCATGGTGGATAAACTATTTGCCATGTTGAAGCCGCAATCCATCACCGAAGAGATTAAAGAGCTTCTGCGCCTGTCGCCTCTGACCTACAAAGGGAAATCGACTGCGTAATGTTTTCCGGCGGCGTGTCGGAGTTCATCTACAATCGCACCAAGACCAGTTTCGGCGATCTCGGACCATGGATCGCAGAAGAGGTGCACAAGCGCACGGGCGATTTAGGACTCCTCGTCATGGAACCCAACGCGCGCATTCGCGCCACCGTCATAGGCGCCTCGCAATATACCGTGCAGGTGAGCGGCAACACGGTCTTCATTTCACCGGAAGACGCCGTTCCCGTGCGCAACGTCGCGGTCGTCGCGCCGGAGTTTCCGTTAAACGAAGATGATTTCACCAAAGATGCGGTCCGCGACGCGCTGCTAAATGCGTTACGACGCTTGGACTTGCTGCACGGACGCCAACCCGTAGCCAGTTGCGTTTCATTGGGACGGCTCAGCGACATTCTCCCGTTTGCAGTCTTTCTGCAGTGGCGTCGCCGAAGGACTCAAAGATATCTTCGCCAAAGGCTCACCCGCTCGTTTTGGTGAACGACGGCGACATCGGCGGTATTGTTGGACTTACATTTCCAAGAAGAACTGCAGATGCAGACCCGATCATCTCCATCGACGGCATCGCCCTCAGCGATTTCGACTACATCGACATCGGCGCGCTGATTCAATCGTCCGGCGCAGTGCCGGTCGTGATCAAATCCCTGATCTTTCCAGCTTCACCGCAACAATAAAAAGCCGGGAAAGTTGCTCCTTCCCGGCTTTCAACGGTTTGGTCTTGAACGATTTGAACCCGAAGGAGTTTTTTAAACCCTAAAAATCGTTTGGCATTCCCACCCAACACCGCGGCTTTCTCTGAGTGCGTCAAATCCGGACGTTCCACGGTGTCGTGAATCATCTGCTTCGCCGCCACTAAATCGACTTCATGCGGATAGTCCGAAGCGTAGGAAAAGGCGTCGGCACCACATTGCTTGATCACGTACGGCAAAATCCATTCGTTGCCTTCGCAACCGACGAGCACCTGGCCACTGGCAAGATAGTCGTTGAGACTGCGCGAATGGCCGGTGCTGGTCGTGTAGACGTTGTCGTCGCGATCCATGCGGTCCTTGAGCAGCAGCAGCCATGCGCAACCGCCTTCGAAGAACCCGATGTGCAAATCTCGATAGCGATCGAGCACGCCGTGATAAACCAGCGACACGAATTCCAAAGCCAGCGGCACCGGATGACGCAACACCCGAGCGGCCCAGGGATCGGTAAATGTATCGGCGCCGAGCCCGACGCTCGAGCCACCGTGAATTCCCAGAGCGCAGCCGAGACTGGCCGCTTCTTCATAGACCGGCCAGTAATAATCGTGGCCGAGATGCAGTGGCAAACCGCGCGACGGCAACATCGCGCCGGGAAGTTTGAGATCCAACACCAAGCGGCGCAGTTCTTTCACTGCTTCTTTGACGTCCTGCATGGCGATCAAACCCATCGGATGGAGCCGCGGGATCGACCTTGCGGTAGCGCTCTGAAACATAATCGTTGAAGGCATGGCATACGCGCGTGGCGTAGTCCGGCTTGCTGAAAAAGCCTACCGAGAGTCCTTCGGATGGAAACAGCACCGCTTCCGAAACCCTGCCTTTTTCTAAGAAGGCGACCCAATCCTCGCCCGAGCCTTTGCGATGGTTACTGGCATCGATCCGCGGCCGGCGCGGCGCTTCGACCTCACCTGACTTGCGCACGTTGCGCGGGTAGTGAATATCATCGAGACTGAGCGAAAACTCCCTGACGATTGCGCGACGGCGTCAGCGCCATCGTCGCGGTCGACGGGATCGAGAAACGGCGCCATCTCGGGATCGATTCAATAATATGACCATCACAATCGAAGACGCTAATCGGGTCTGCCATGTTACCTTCCTCCAAGATTTTTTGTCTCCGCCAAGGATAATTTTTAGCACAAACCGACGGCGACAAAAGAGAGGCGATCGCTACTCGGATCGCGAAATGCTCGGCGGAAGCGAGCGGCCTACTGTTTTCTGAACGTCAACCTCAGCGCGTCGCGACGCTAGTCAAAATTGATTTTCGAAGGAGGCTTAAGACCCATTCTTAGCCAATGAGAGACAATCTTTGACAAGAAATGACGGCGTCCAGCGCGAGCGGCGCAGTTTGGCGGCAAATGTTCAAATTCTTGATGAAACAGCGCTCATGCGGCTTGACTTTCTGGGCTGTTACGCTTAAAACGCGCCAAGATTGAGCACTTCACGATGTCGAAGTACCGAGCGCGCCACTGCCCGAACTGCAATTATTTTGTCGGCTTCACCGTCGCGAGAAAGCATATCAAAGGCCGCCCGATCTCCATTACTAATTTTTGTTTGAATTGCAACTATAAGCTGCCGGTGTATAGTATTGTTCGCGGGATTCGAACGCCGACCCGGTCTCGCGCCGAACCACGCTGCGTTTGGTGCGCGGCAAACCGGAATTGTCTGGGCTCGATTTTGTCGGCCGAAATCGGAACCATGCGATGGACGTAAGAATCAGCCCCGCGGATTATGCCCGCCATTTACGGGCCATCGGACAGGACTTAGAGAATCTCCATCTTACAACGTTCAACTTGGAATACGTCGGCGATGCCTATCTGGTCTGGGTGCGAGCGGATGAGCAGACTGAAAACAACAACCCACTTTTTCGGATCAGCAAGAATCGCCTGCAGAAGCTGTGGCGCAACAAAAATGCCGCCGCGCACGCTTGGCCACGAAGAACCGTCCCCTCTTTCCACAACTCAAACCGGCAAACGGTTACGCTATGCAATACCGGAATTAGATCAAATCGAAAGAGAGCAACGGGCGCGTCGTCGCCAACAAAGCGGCAATGCCGATGGCCACTGTTTATCGCAATTGCTCCGAACCGTAGGCGATCTTGTCAGCCAAAGGCAACCGCCTGCTGGGCATCGCCTGGCAGGAGCTTTCGGTCAGCGTGGTGATTGAAACGCCGCATGGGCGCAAAGAAATAGACGTCTTTCGGCCGGATAATTTGTACGATCTCTGGGTCAGAATGTATCTGAAGCGGATAACCGCGCTTTCCTCGACACGCCGCACTAAGTCATTGATCCGCCCGGCGTGAGCCCGGCGTCTTGACACTCTTATCGAGAATCCGCTCCAAAGCTTTCACTGGCTGCTCGGCAATAAAAGTTGCTCATGCGCCGCGGCATTGCCGTGCAAAGGCGCGGGAATTTGAAAATGAAGGTCGTTCCCTCGCCCACGCGACTCTGGACTTCTATGTTACCGCCTAAGAGGTCGAGGTATTTCTTGACAATATACAATCCCAGTCCGACGCCGCCGTGCTCCATTCCGGTGTGCCTTTCGCCTTGTCGGAACTTTTCGAAGATTTTGGGAATATTCTCCTCGGGAATGCCTACGCCGGTATCGCTGATCTTGAACTCGAGGCGCTGTTTCCCGCTAGATAGCGCACCGCGATCATCACTGTGCCCTGCTGGGTAAATTTGAGCGCGTTGCCGACCAAGTTTTCCAGCATGCGTCTGAGCTTGGCCCGGTCCCCTTCTACCGAGGGCAGATCGGCCGGATAGTTCCAGACCAACTTCACCCCTGTCGCGAGCGGATAGTCGTAAAATGTTCTTAGTTCCGAGCAAAACTCCCATAGATTAATCTCATGAAGCTCGACGTGCAGCTTCTCCGCCTCCATGCTGCTCACCTGGAGTACGGTGTTGATCAAGCCATGCAGCTCTTTGGACTGGCGCGCGACAGTTTCGATCGCCTTTTCTTGAATGGGCGTGATTTCACCCAACAGCCCTTCCAAAACATTTCCGAGTATCCGGTAATCACGTTTAGTGGTGTCTTGAGCTGGGTCGAGACGACTTTCAAAAATTCGTCCTTGATCTTGTGCGCGTCGGTCAGCTCTTCGGATTGGCGCTGGCTGCGGTCGTAAAGCTCGGAATGATGGATTGCAATGGCCGCTTGGCCGGCGAGAGTCGATATAAAATCAATTTCTTCCGGGTTAAACTCGTGCTCTTCTCGGGTTAGAAACAGCAAGCACCCAAGGACTTCATTGCTGGCAACGAGCGGAACACAGAGAAAAGAAACTAGTCCCTCCCCCTCGAAGAAAGCGAGATTTGACACCCGCCGATCGGTAAAAACGTTTCGAACTTTCAGCGGAGCGGATCGTCGAGGACACGGTCCGTGAAGGCCAGGAATCCTTCCCGTTGCTCAGAGTCTTGCTCTTAAATCCTCGCGCCGCCGTAGTTTCGAGCACGCCGGCGTGTCTGAGTCTGATAACTGCGGCGGCATAAGGCAGATGAATGAGCGCGGTCTCCAAGAAAGCCGAAAGTATCTCAGCTTTATCGATGGTCGAGGGCAACCGACATATTGACTTGGTGCAGCACTTCCAGCCGTTCGCGCTGGCGGCGAATCTCCTCGGCGGCCTTTGTTGCCTTGTTATTTTCTCTTCTTTGTCGCGCGCGGTACTGCGTATTCGCTCGACTTGGGCGAAATAACCATAAAACAAAGAGATCACGAAGGGAAAAAGGCAAACGCAAATAGACGTTCGGATCTAAATATGCGGCGCTGTTGGAAAACAAAATAGCCGTAGGCGAGCGGCGCTAAGATCGTGACCATTAGCAAGCCACGGGCATCGTTGCAGATGACGCTCAGGACCACAGTCAGCAAACAAGCGATGTAAAAGTCCGGACTCGCCGCGCCGCTGGTGCTCAGAACCACGCCGAGGACGATGGTATCGAAAATCGAGAAGGGGGCGTAAAAATAGGGCGAATCAAACAGGTCGTCGGCCAAAAATAGAGAGTCGAGTGGCTGAGCAGGTAGAGAATCAGAACCGCCTGTATCTGAGTGGCCGTCAGCCATTCGCTCGGCGAATAGTAAAGCAGATAAGACGACAGGATCACTAACGGCCAACGCAGGCGAATAACCGTATCCTTTTTCGCAACATCGAAAAACCGGTCCAAACTGCGCAGAGGCCGATCAGTCAATGACGATTCAATGGTTGGAGGTTTTTTCCACAAATTACAATCCGCTAGTTTTTTCAATGAATTAGTGCATATAACATGCCAGAGGCTCGCTAAAATCGGCTGTTGTCACCAGGCAATTTTTTCAAATAATTTAGATAGTTGTCTGCGCGCAAACGAAGAGTGAAGAAGGTTTCCGGCTGGCCGCGGTACAAATCACCTCAGCGCAGCACAATTTTGTCGCTAGGTTTACTTTGTTGCGCGCTTAATGGAAGTGACAAGAATAAATGGAAGAGAGCGAGGGAACTTTACTCGGATCTATCGCGCAGAGTCTGCTATTCGTGTTTGTGCGAGCTGCACCGCGCGCAAGATATCCGCATAGCCGGCGCAGCGGCACAGGTTCCCGGACAGATACTCGCGGATTTCGTCGTCTGACGGATGTGGTTTTTCATCTAGGAACGCCTTTATGGAGAGTATAAACCCGGGTGGCAGTAAGCGCATTGCAAGGCTCGCCCTCGACGACGGCTTCTTGAATGCAATGAAGTGAGCTCCCATCACCGAGACCTTCCAGTGTCGTAATCGCATGGTCCGCGGCGCGAACCGCAAGCAAGAAGCAGGAGCTGCGCCGGCTTGCCGTCCAACAGCACCGTGCAACTCCCGCAAGCGCCCACTCCACAGCTCTCGCGCACGCTCCAGAGTTTTAGTCGATCGCGCAAGACTTCGAGAAGCGTATCGGCGTCGTCGACCGTCAATGTCTCCCGCCGCAGGTTCACTGTAACGACAATCTCTCGCTTCATAGAACTCGGTTCTTTGTATTCATGATCATCGCCTCTTCCCGACGCCCCCGCTTGGCCTCGACGACTTATGAAGTCGCGGCTACATTCGTTTTAACGACTCAAGCCACCAATTCGCTCAACTGAAAGCGCTGTTCAATTGATCGATTGCCTTTTTACAAACAATCGTGCCATTCGGCGCTTGTAACTCATTCCGAGCCGCGCAGATCGGCGAACGGCGATATTTGCTGATCGACTTTTTCGAGGAGCTTCTCAGTCAGAGCGTCGTCGAGACTCTGGTCATTGGCGAAGTCCAGTCCGTCAATTAACACCGGCGTCGCCGCCATGCCGCCGAGGGCGACCCGCAGCTCTCTGGCAGCGCCTGTTTTCTTCCTTAAAAACGCGGCCACGCCCAAGCACGGCCAGTCATTGGCCGACAACGCGGTATATAGCGCAAGTAAACCGCTCGACTATTCGGCGGCATAAAGGGAACCCTGACATCGACCAAGAGCTCGGCCGGTTCCAGGGCCGTTTCATAGATGCCGCGGAAAAATTCTTGAGCGGAATCACCCGCGAGCCTTTGGACCGAATGCTTGACTTCCGCGCCGAGCACCAGAAGGGCCGGGGCGGGTCGAGACGATAATCGCCATGGGCGAGATTGCCGCCCACCGACGCCGTCTGCCGAACTCGCACATTGCCGATTTGGCAAAACGCATCAGCGACTACCGGAAACGCCTCACGAATCAGGGTGGAGCATTCGACCGTGCGATGTGTCGCCAGAGCGCCGATCGCGCACCCGTCCGGCTCCCGCTTGATCTCGTTTAGGCCGGGTATCGTTTGTAGATCGACGAGGTAGGGATAATAAAGCGCGCGCTGCTTCATCAAGATGACCAGTGTCGTGCCACCGCCCAGAGCGCGGGCATTATCACCATGCTTGGCGAGCATCTCGACCGCCTCGGATAAAGAGCGCGGCCGCAAAAGATCGAAGGATCGGATCGTCATGACGGATAAGTTCGCACCTAACCTGCTTGATCGAGATAAGTCAAGTTACCTGGCATGATTTGACTCGGTGCGTCACCGTAATGCGAAAGTCCAAATTCGAAACTCCTGTCCTCGGCAGTTGACAGCCGCAGCTAACTTTGAGAAGAATCCGACTCAATAGGAGGATAACGACCATGTTTACCAGCATTCGACATATCGCCGTGTTGACGGAAAATTGGGACCGCGAAGCCAAATTTTATCAAACGATCTTCGGCATGAAGAAAATTACCAACGGCATGACCGATGAAAAGGGCGAATACAACAAAGACCGCGGCCATTTGAGCGACGGAGTCATCGGCCTCGCCCTCCTGCAGCGTCAACCCGGTTCTAGATCGGGTCTGGATCATTTCGGCTTTGCCGTGGAAAATGTCCAGACTGTCCGTGATCGCATTAAAGAATCTTACCCCGAAATCTACATTCACGAGAGCCCAGGCCATGTGCCGTTTGCCGGCTTGCGCGGCCACGACCCGGACGGCAACCAATACGACCTTTCGCAAAAAGGCATGGCCAACGTGCGCGAAGGCTACGTCGAATTCGGCTGGGAACAGCCGCGCTGGATCAATCACGTCTGCATCCGCAGCGGCCGCCCGGCGCATATCGCCGAGTTCTATCAGAAAGTTTTCGATTTGCAGCCCGTCGAGGGAATGTCCGGCGACAACAGCTACTATCTTACCGACGGTAAAGTGAATCTTGCGATCCGTCCTTGGGACATGATCCAATACCGCGGCCACATGGCGGGCCTAGATCACTTCGGTTTCAAGGTCGACGATTTAGCACAAACGAAAAAGGATCTTGACGCCCTGGCTGCCTCCTCGCCCGCTTCCGCGCCAGAGAAAAATCGCCATCGGCCGCGAGGGCGAAACGCGCCAGAAAAACCTCGAAGGCTGCAAGCTGTGCAAGCAAAGTCCTGCGCCGATCCGGACGGCGTGCTGCTCGACCTGACCGACTAAGCATTTAAGAGAAAAACATCCGGCGTCGGCAAACGCTTCAACTTCGACCGGAACACGGATTCTTGGAGGAGGAGCCATGGAGTTCGCCAACATCACCGACACCATGCGCACGGCTAAGGACGAAAACAAACGATTCGTGCCGCTGTTCGGCACGGATACGTTTCGCTCGTGGATTCTCTACTTTCGCCCCGGCGAACACACCGACATGCATTATCCATTTGTCGCCCGAAACCTTTCTCGTGCTCGAGGGCAAAGCGTCGGTCAAAGGGCTCAAAGGCGAAGACCGCGATTTTGGAGAAAAACGAGATCGTATTTTTCGGCGCCAAAGACTATTATCAGATCACCAACGTCGGCACTGAACCGCTGGTGCTCGTGGGCAACCGTTCCGAAGCCTTCGGCGGTGCCCACGTGACCGCCGAAGAGAAGCCTTCATAGCCTCCGAAAACCGCACGAAGAGTCGCGTGCCGGAATGAAGCACAGCGTGTTCGCGTTTCCTGTTCTTTCGTTAGCCCTATTCGTACATTACGCCCGCGACATCGCGCGGCATTCGAGGAAATTAAAATCGCCTCGACGGGTCCCGGCGCTCAGCACGCTGCCGCTCGAAATGGCCACACGCAAAGGGTTTTTTCCGCGACGAGGGCCTTGATGTTCTGACGATCACGATGAGAACGAATATCGCGGTCAACGCGCTTCTAACCCGCAGCGTCGACTACGCTACGCCGAGCACTTCGGCGATCAAGGCCGCCACCGCCGGATTGCCGGTCAAATTGATCGCTGTATTGTTCGGGCGCCCCGATTACTTTCTCACGGTAAAGAAAGAGATTAGATCGCTAAAGCGACTTGAAGGGTAAACGCGTTGCCATCTGGCACTTTCGGCGCTGCCGCCGATCTGGCGCTGCGCACGGTCGCGAAACAGGATGGCTTGGACCCCGATCGCGATCTCATTCGTTTACAAATGGGCGGAGCCGCTTCTCGCTACGCTGCTCTGATCGCCGGCAGCGTAGACGCAACGATTTTAACGCTGCCGTATAACCTGCAAGCGGAAAAAGGCCGGCTACAAAGACTTGCTCTGGTTCGGCGAGCGCATGGAATTGCCGCTTAGCCGGACTTGCAGCCCGCGACGAGACTATTCAAAAAATCCAAAGCAAGTTCTCGGCGGTCGTGCGCGCGGTCTTTCGCGCCATGAGCTTTGCAGGCGCCAATCGCGAAGAAACCACGCAAATAATCGTCAACTGGCTCAAAGCTAGACCAGCGAAGTCGCCGCTAAAAGTTACGACCTCGGCAAAAGCAGTTGGTCCGCCGGCGGAATCGTCTCGGACGCAGCGGTGAAAGTACTTGGTCGATCAAGTCGATGTTGGAGATCAAAGGCAAAGACGCCGTCCCGCTCGACAAAGTCCGTACCTGGAGCTTCGCCGAACAAGCGCGGCGGGAGTTGGCGAACGCAGGAATAGCGCGATAAGCGCCTCTCGTATTCGCAGGTCGATGGATATGTAGGCCGGAGCGGAATGGGACTTTCGATTCGAGAAATCATCGCAACCTATAATCCCGATGCTCATTTAAGTGAGAGCGTCAACCCCGCCATCATCTTGGTACACAGATCCTCGCATTCTCGAACTCGAGCAAAAACGGTCCTTTCGCAGTCATGGCAGTTCGTCGGTCGCACCAATCAGCTGCGCGATCCAGGCAACTACATCACATGCGATGTCGCCGGCGAGCCAATCGTCGTCGTTGTAGGAAATGACAATGTTCTGCGTGGCTTCTTCAACGTCTGGCCGTCATCACGCCGCGCAGCTGTAATGACGAAATCCGAGGGAAGAACAGAGAATCTCGCGCTGTCCTCACCATGGCTGGACGTACTAACCTCGAAGGTGCGCTCGTGCTTGCGCCAGAACTTGGCGGGGTCGCCAATTTTGACCGCGCCGCGAACGGGCTTGTTCCGGTTCAAACTGCGGTCTGGCAGAACTGGGTGTTCGTAAAGCTCACGTCTGGAAATCCGTCACTCGAAGATTTTCTCGGCAAGGATCTCATTGGACGTTTGGAACCTTTGAACCTTGAACGAATGATTTGGTTCGAACGCCGTCTATACACGTCAACTGCAACTGGAAAGTCTTCGTCGACAACTACCTCGACGGCGGCTATCACGTGCCGCATATTCACGGCGGCTTGAACGGCGTGCTCGACTACAGCAACTACAGGATCGAAACCGGCGAGCGCTTTGTGCCTGCAGTCGAGTCCCGATCGTCGCCAAATGTAGGCGAGGGTCAAAACCGCCGCCAAGTCCGCAAAGGCGAGCGCGCATTCTATTACTGGATTTATCCGAATCTCATGATCAACATCTACGACGGCGTGATGGATACGAATCTCGTCATCCCGCGCGGCATTGACAAGACCGAAGTCATCTTCGATTACTACTTTGCCGACGTCTCCGAACAGGCCCGCAAGCACAACCTCGCGAGCATCGCCGTCAGCGAACAGATCCAAGCCGAAGACGTCGCGATCTGCGAATCTGTCCAGCGCGGCTTGAACTCTCGCTCGTATTCCTACCGGCCGGCTGTCAGTTCGGCGCGAAGCTGGGCGAGCATCTTTTCACAAGCTGCTGCATGCGGATTTGCGGCCGGCGCTTGGATGACGAATCCCGGACAAACTGAGTCTCTACAGTCGCTCCTGAATTGCCATATCGCGCGCTGATTTTCTGCGCGATCGACACAAGGAGTGATCAGGATCGTGGAACATGAGCGACGCCGAAGGCGCTCAGTTGTTGAAATGAGCCGTTGGTCCAAAGATCATAGATGATGACCGATGCGGTGCGGTTGCTCGAGCGCGCAAGCATCAACGAAATCGTCAGCTCCCGGTAGGCGTGGACCATGACCCAAAACCATCCGGCCATGAGACCGGGGCGAAGAAGCGGTAAATAAATATGGCGAAAGTTTCTCCACCAGCCTCCGCCTGCCACCGCTGCCGCTCTTCGAGCTCGGTATGAATTTGTACCATGGATGCCGAGACAGAAACGCAGAGCAAAGGGCAAATACCTCGTCAAATAAGCCAAGCCGATGATGCTCAACGTGCCGATGACGGGCAGCGGCACCAATAGATAAAGCCAAAAGAAATGCGGAGCCAAGCACGACGCTCGGCAGGGCGATGGGAGCGAAGGCAAGGAAGTCGAGAATTTTTCGGCCGCCGAGCCGCGTCTTGTGCACGAAATAACTGATTGCCGCAACCAACAGCATGACGATGGTGGCCGAGCCGACACCGAGCAATGTGCTGTTCCAGAGCGGCTTGAGCGCGTAACCGCCTTCGGTGAGAAGAGTTCTGTAATTAATCAATGACATCGCCTCGAACGCTTCGGCGGTCGGCGGTCGAAAGCGCGGCAACAAAGAAGCGTAAAGCATGGTCAGAAACGGCAGTCCGGTAATGAAGAAATACGAGGAAAAGACTCAGCAGACAGCTGAGATATTTCCAGCCGCCGAGATCGATGCGCCGCGGCCGGTAGTCCTTGCCAGTGACCGTTTGGTAACGCTCGCCGTGGCGCACGAGGCGGAAATAAACATAGAGCAGCGCCATGGAAAGAAACAACAACACGATTGAATAAGTGCTCGACAGACCCCAATCCGTCGGCATACGCGACGTGTTGAAATAAACTTGCGTCGTATACACCGCCACCCGAGCGCGCCCACCAAGCAAAAGCGGCACTTCGAAGCTCTCGATCGTCTGTATAAATAAAGCAACGCGGCACGCCGCCGCGGGCACGATCAGGGGCAACGTGACGCGGCGAAACGTCGGCCAGGTGCCGGCGCCGGCGATGGCTGACGCTTCTTCGAGGCGCGGATCGATCGACTGCATCGCGGCGGACATCAGCAGATAAGCGAGCGGCGTCATTTCCAGCGCTTGCACCCAAACCATACCCCAAAAAGAATAGATATTGAGGAATCGCGGCACACCGGTGAGGGCGTTGATCATATAGTTGAGCACGCCGATGCTCGGGCTCGCCGAGAGAATCCAAGAGATCGTGATGATTACGCCGGGAATAATAATTCGCCCCAGAGTAATCATGCCAATCAGCTTTGCCAGCGGCGTATTGGTGCGCTCCACGGCCCACGCCAAGAATGTCCCGCAGATAAAGGCGCAGAAGCTCGACAAGGCCGCGAAGTAGAGCGTGTTGAGGCTCGCTTCCCAAAATTCGCTGATGCCATACGCCCTCACGTAGTTGGCGAGCGTGAAGCTCAGTTCTAGGGAAACCGGGCCTGCCGGGACGAATCGTCTTCAGGCTGGTCCAGATTATGAGAAGAAGCGGAACGAGGACTTGGTAGCCAAGAATAACAACCAAGCCGATGACCAACGATGCCGCCACCGCTCATCAACGGCGGCCGCGCTCCGGCTCCCCAACGGAGCGAGCTCGATTGCCGAGCGATGTCAAATCACCTGGGCGGTTACTTCATCCGGCCGATCGATTGGTTCCAGGCCTCGTGTAGCTGTTTGGTGATGTCGTCGCTGACGATGTTGTAGGTGACGAGCTTGACGCTATCGGGCAAATACGGATGCTTGATCGTGAGCGGTCCGCGCAAAATCGAGTTGATGAGATTTTGGCTATCCGGCGACAACGTCCAGTCGACGAATAATGCCGATGCATAAGGATGCTCGGTATTTTTGTTGATCACCATGGCGCCGGCGAAGGAGCAGCACGGGCGCGCTCAATACCATAGCGAAAGGCGCCTTAGGGTCTTTTTCTTAGCTTCAACGCCGGTGTAAAAATAATTGTCACCCTGCACGGCATGATCGCCAGTGAGCATGAGTTCCATGCGCTGGGTGTGGCCTTGCTGGATGATCGGTTGATTCTGCCCCATGCATTTGAAACCATTCTTTGACTTTCCCTTCGCCCATCATGACGTAAAGTCCGGCCATAAAGCGCGTTTCCGGTGGATCGAAGGAAACCCGCCCTTGAAATCGGGCTTACAGAGATCGAACCAAGTTTTTGGCGCCTTGTCCGGCTTGACCAAATCCGTATTGTAAGAAATTCCATGTTCGGCCCAATACCAAGGCGTCCAGCGATTCTCCGGCTCGATGAACGCTTGGTACTGTTTTAAATCCTTTGGTCGCCGGCGTTGGATACTTGGCGACCAAATTTTGCTTGAGAATAACCGCCATATCGGGCACGCCGAGTGTGAGAATATCGGTCAGATGCCGGCCCGCGGTCTCCTCGGCAATGAAGCGCTCCGCCGCATCCTGTGAGCCGATATCGCCCATCTCGACTTTCACAAAGGGATAGCGTTTTTCAAAAAAGAGCGACATGATCGCGCGCGATCTTACCGCGCCAAGTATGAACGAAATTGAGCTTGCCCTCCTTGCGCGCACCGTCTTCGAGTTGCTTCGTTCGCTGATCGGCCGGCAATTTAGCGAGTTTGGTGTAAGCTGCTCCGCTGACGCTTCCGCGGCAACGCTCTTACCTACAAACGGGTGAAAGCCTATGGCTACGGCGATCAGCAGGGCAATTCGAACAAGGCGAGTCATGCGAAATCCTCCCATTACGAATGGAATCAAGGTTTTCCTATATGCCAGTTGAGCGCATGTTTTCAAGGCAAAGGAGCGTTGTTTTTGCGATGCTTCTCGAATCGGCGTAGAATGTTTCCCATTAATCGAGTCGAAAAAATTTACATGCGCTCAAAAATTTACATCGACGGTCAAGCGGGCACCACAGCGCTGCGCATTCGCGAATGGCTCGCGGAACGGGACGATCTCGAGGTCGTGACGCTTCCTGAAGAACTGCGCAAAGATCCTGCCGCACGCAAGCAGGCATTCGAGGGCGCCAACATTGTCTTACTCTGTCTTCCCGATGATGCGGCGAAAGAAGCCGCGAGTTGGGTGAGCGATTCGCCGGTGCGGCTTCTCGACGCTAGCACCGCGCACCGCGTTACCGAAGGTTGGGTTTATGGGCTGCCCGAATTGATCCCGGATCAGCGCGAGCGCCTAGCCAAAGCTCAACGCGTGGCGAACCCCGGCTGTTATGCCTCTGCCGTGATTTTGCTGCTGCGCCTGCTCGTGGACGCGGGGCTGATTGCGCCGGACACGCCGTTGTCGATTCATGCCCTTTCCGGTTACTCCGGCGGCGGGCGTTCGCTCATAGAACGTTGGGAAGACCCCGCGCGTGGCTTGCTCAAGCTGACTTACGAAGCTCCATACAGCATTGCTAAATTTCACAAACACATCCCGGAAATCATGCGCCATGGCGCGCTCGATACGGAGCCGCATTTTCTACCCAATGTCGGTCCGTTTCGTTGCGGCATGCGCGTGGAGATCATGATCCCGGCGAAAGCTCGGCTCAAAGCAGGCCAGCGGCAAAGCCCTGTGGGAAATCCTGTCGGCGCGCTACGAGAGTGAAACATTCGTCGAAGTTGAACCCTTGACTGACGCCAGCGAGGCGGACGAGTTCAGCTTCGATCCGCAAGCGCTCAACGATACCAACCGCATCTCGCTTCGCGTCCTGCCGCACCAGTCCGGTCACGTCCTGCTCATGGCGCGGCTCGACAACCTCGGCAAAGGCGCCGCCGGCGTCGGCGATTCAGAATCTGAATCTGATGCTGGGCGTGCCGGAAGACACAGGCCTACCGCGCTAACGCCGTTTCGCCTTTTCGGCCACGCGCGCGTTGGGCACGATCCGTAGCGGCGTGGGAACCCAGGGAAGCAAGCCGCGAATCATGCTAGCCAGCAAAGCGAGCCTTTTTCTTTCGCCCGCTCCATCGTAGATCATAGCCAGCTCGAAGCGTTTCCGGCAGCAGCCCGGCTGTGACAAATCGAAACAGCGGTCCGCCGGGCTTGAAAATCCATGGACGCGGATAAAGCACATCGTGCGCGAGACGCTTCGCCATCCGTCCCACGGCGATTTTGTCACTGAGCAACATCCGCTTCATGTACGCTTCGAATGCTTCGAGCGACACCGGAATTGTCTCTTCTTCAATCCCGAACAATGAAGCCAGTTTTTGGAATCGTTGTAATAGGTAATTCTCTCATGCGGCGACAAGGGCGCGACAAACAGGTGATAGGCGACCAGCGCCGAATCGATCAACGTAGCGTGCACCCAGAGCAGCAGTTCCTGATCGAAAGCATCGTACGGCGCACCGCCCTGCGACGGTTCGTTCTCCGGAACAACGCCGCGCACCTGTGTGTGGCGACGCTCCACGCTTTGAAGCGCAGCCCGCGCGTCCAACTGTTCGTCAAACACGATCGACCACATCGCGTTCATAGTGCGATAAAGCCGGGCGAGCGGATCTTCTTGAAAGCGGCTGTGCTCGGCGACACCGGCGGCGATCTTCGGATGGGCGAGTTGCATCAGCAGCGCGCGCCCGCCGGCGAGCAGCAGGACCATTTCCCGATTAACGTGCCGGATCTGCTGTCGCGCTCGAAAAATCCCTCGCCGCCTTTTGTCTTGTCCGGAACCGTGCTCACGTCGAGAACGCTTAGGCCAAAGTATCGGACGGCAGCGGCGCTATTTGTAATTCTTCCGCTGAGCGCTGCGCGCCGGGCAAGATCCACCACGCAAAAGCCCCCAACGTAAATGCGCCGACGCCGCAGATCAGATAAAGCAGATCGATGCCGCTTCGATCGATCAACCAGCCGGCCCATGCGTTCGAGACAATGCCGGCGATACCCGCGCTCACCATCGAGAGAATTCCTTGCGCCGTGGAGCGCAGTTTTTCCGGCGCCACAACGTCAAGATAAAGCGGGCTACCCAAGTTGAGTCCCACGACGGTGACGCCGGTAGCGCCTGCACAGCGAACAAAAGAGTCGTATCGGTGATCATGGCGCATAAAACCAGCGCAAGCCGCCGACCAGGACGCCGACGCCAAGCAAGCCGCGGGCGCCGAGGCGCTTCAGCCGCTGCCCGTTGAAAGCACGAGCGGGATCTCGAACAGCAACATGAGGATCCACATATTGCGAATCGTGCTGAGATCGCCGCCGCGCGAGCGGACAAAGAGCGGGAACAACCACATCGGTCCGTGCATCAGGAAATGGGCGATGAGCGCGAACAACAAAATCTCAGAAACGCGCGGTTGTGCACGAGCTCGCGCCAATCGCCGCGTTGCGCGCGCAGTGCCACGGCGCCGCTCCTAGGCAGCAGGAAAGCGATCAGCGCCGCGCCAAACACCAAGCTCGCGGTGATCGGAAACATCAACCCGAGATCAGGCTGTGATGAATTGACCGCTGGCGCATTTCCGACCGGCTGAATAAGGGTAAGCAGCCAAGGAAATAAAAGAATGAGAATGAAATAGCCGACCGTCCCCACACGCGCACCCGGCCAAACGCGTAGCGGCCCTCGTCGCGCAGAATCGCCAGGCTCACCGAAGTCATGATTGGAAAAATCGCAGTGCCGACTACGGCCAGCGCTGCGGTCGCCAGAGCGATCGACCAAAACCCGCCGCGCTGCCAAGTCCTAGATAACCCAGAGCCGTGCCCAAGGTGAGCAACGCCAGCATGCGGCTGCGCGCTCCGGTGCGGTCCGCCAGATGTCCCCAGAATGGCTCGAGCGAGCATGCCGACCAGCGGTGAGATCGCTAAAATCAAACCCACTTCTGTTACCGGTAAGACCGGCATTCTCTCTCAGATAAAGAGCGAAATAAGGATAAAAATGCCCAAGGAGCCGAAGTAGACAAACCAAAAAAGCGTCAGCGGAATAGAATGCCACATGGCGCGATGATAACATCAGTCGGCACAAGGTTCACTGTCGGTAAACGAAGAATTTGGGAAAATGCCGGACACGAGCTGCAATTCGCCGCGCACCGTCCATACCATCGGCCACTCAACGAGAACGATTGATGCGTTGATTGAATTTTAGGTGCGCACGCAATCGAGCTGCTCGTCGACGTGCCGCTGGCCGGCGCGTCGCGCCGCTATCCACATTTCAATCGCGAGCCATTAGCCGCGTCGCTGCAGGCGAGCGGCGTTGATTATCTCTGGCGCGGCGACCTCGGCGGCTTTCGCAAACCCGCTCCCGACTCACCTAACACTGCCTGGCGGGTTGCGACCTTTCGCGCCTATGCGGATTTCATGTTGACGGAGGAATTCGAGCGAATCATGAAGGAAATGGAAACGAGCGCGGACCAAAACCGCATCGCCGTCATGTGCGCCGAAGCGGTTCCCTGGCGTTGTCATCGGCAGTTACTCGCCGATGCGTTTCTCGTGCGCGGTTGGGCGGTACGCCATATCCTGGACGACACTTGCCATGAGCATTCGTTGCCGGGCTTTGCCCGTGCGGATGGGACCCGAATTTATTATGGCGGCGCGAGCAAATGAGCGCCGGCAGCAGCGCTAGCGGTACATCCCGCTTGGATCGAGCTCTTCGCGGATCAAGCGCAGCTCTTCTACCGATGGTGCGGAAACCTCCTCGATCTTAGCGGCCAGCCGCAGTGGCCAGCCGACTTCTTCCCGCACATTCTTTTCGGTTATGCCGGGATAGAGCGCGTTCAGTTGCATCTCGCGCTCGGCATTGTCGAAGTTCAAGATCGCCATGTCGGTAATCACGATCTCGGGTCCGCCGCCGGCAAGGCCGAGACGAGAGCGGCTGTCGCCGCCGGTCAGGTGACCTGGGCTGGTGACGAAGTCGAGCTTTCGACGAATGCCCGGCGTTTGAGACGCATGATCATGAACGTTCGTTGAGCGTTGGTGGCGATCTCGCAGGCGCCGCCGCTGCCCGGCAGGCGCGTCTTGGGTTTGGCATAGTCGCCGATCACCGTGGAATTGAGATTGCCGTGCTTATCGATCTGGGCTCCGCCGAGCAGCGCGATTTCGACCAAGCCCCGTTGCAGATACAAGCCGAATAGATCCGCCATCGATACCACCGAGACGGCGCCGCTGACGAGTGTCGGATCGCCGATGGAAAGCGGCAACCGCTCCGGTCGCGCGCCGTAAACACCGGACTCATAAATCAACTCCATATCCGGAGCGACGGTGACGCGCGCCAAGTTGCAGGCGATATTGGGGAGACCGACGCCGACGAAATACGGTGCGCGCGCCCGTCAACATCCGCGCCGCCACTGCGATCATCATCTCCGACGCCGAATAAGCGGGATCGCTCATCGATACCTCCCGTAATCGACCGACGGCGCCGGATAAGGCTCCGGCTTGAGCTTGTCAAAATGGGCTTGCCCAATTTTGCCCACGTAAGCTCCGAAATTTTCCAGGCCGTAAACCCATTCGTCGAGCCACCCGACGACCGCCGCGTGATCCTGTGAAAGTTTGTCCCAGGCAAGATAGGACTCGTTGTCTCGGTCGTAATAACCCTGAACGTACGAAGGATGCGCGCCATACGGTTCGTGCACCACCGCATCGACGATCAAGCCGGGAATCAAAGTACGATTGGGATCGGCGCGGATCACCGATTCGTCAACCAACTCTTCCACCACGACGATGACACGCTTCGAAGCGAAAGCTACTTCTTTCTGCATGCCGAGGAGCCCCCACAATTGCGTATTGCCCTGCCGATCGCGCGCGCTGGGCGTGCAGGATAGCGACGTCGGGATTGAGCGGCGGCACCACAGCGATCTTACCCGTGCCGTAGGGATCGTCGATCAGTTTAATTAACGGATTGGCCGCTAGCATGTCTGAGCCGACGTAGCTCCGTAGGGCGAAAAACGGCATGCGCGCCGCGCCGGCGGCATAACGGCCGACCAGCCCGTAGTGCGAATACTCTTCCAGCTCCAATGGAAGGGGAACACTTTTCTCCACAGCGCGGCGAATGCAGTAAAGCGAGCCGACGCCCGGATTGCCCATATAGCTGAAAATTAATTTTTACGCCGCCCCGGCAGCGATCATCTGATCGTAGATCAGATCGGGAGTCATCCGGATCAAGGTCAAATTGCGCCGGCGCTGCCGAATGATCTCATGGCCCGCCGCGAAACAGATGAATCCGGTGAAACCTTCGATGGCGATCGAGCAGTCATCCGCCACGTGCGTGGCGATGGCCTCTCGCATCGATACGACCTTATCGGCTTTTGCTGTGTTGCTCATTTTCGTGAAATAAAATTCTCTCAAGCTAAAAACTTTATTGGCGCTTTCAAGCACTCGATCGAGCATTCTGTTCGACTCGCCGACGTAGTTCTCCGGCTTGCCCAGAGCCTGCCAGTCGACCGTGCCGTCGCCAATTTCGCCCTTCGATAAATCACGCACGACATCAATCAACGGTTTGCCGTCAGCCACCGCCACCGCGCACGCTTTTTTACCAGCTCTTCGGCCTTAAGCCGCGGCATCAGCTTGGCAAGGGCAAAGACCGCGGCTTCCGCGAGAATGACGTCGTTAGCGCGAGCGATATTTGCCCTCATTGCAGTGGCGTCCACTTGCAGATTCCTCGCCAGATAGAGCGCATGCTTGAGCGCACCGCCGGTGAGAAGCATCATTTGCGGCAGAGTCAGCCATTCCATCTGCCAACCATGCGTGGCGCGCTCTTGTTCCTGGATCTGCGCATTGTGCATGGCGGATAGTAGCGATGCGTTCGTGCGCGCCGCGGCGACGATCAGCTCGCTGGTGATCGGATTGCTCTTCTGCGGCATCGTGCTGCTGCCGCCGCGCCCTGTCTCCGCTGATTCACCGACTTCACCCACCTCGGTTTGCGCCATGAGAATAATATCCTGCGCCATCTTGCCGAGCGTTCCCGTGACGAGACCTCGAGCCAGCTCGCAAACTCAACCAATGAATCGCGCTGCGCATGCCAAGGCATCGCCGGGACGCCTAATTTGAGCTCCTTAGCCAATTCTTCCGCAACGGCCAAACCCTTATCGCCCAGAGCCGCCAACGTCCCGGCGGCGCCGCCGAACTGCACGACGAGCAGGCGCGGCTGGATTTCCTCGAGACGTTGCAAGTGGCGCACAAGCGGCGCCAGCCAATTCGCGACCTTCAAGCCGAAAGTCACCGGCAACGCCTGCTGCCCGTGTGTGCGAGCGGCAGGATCGTATTTCGATGCCGATCCGGCCAGCGCGCTCAAGTGGCGCACGACCTCGCCGAGCCTCGTCTTGAATAACTTAATCGCCGCTCGAAGCTGCAAGACGCAGGCGGTATCCATGATGTCCTGCGTGGTCGCGCCCCAGTGGACGAATGGCGCCGCATCAGCGCTCACTTGTTTGCGCAGCTCCTGAACCAACGCGATGATCGGAAAACCTGAACGCCACCGTCCCCTTCGCGAGCGCAGCGACGTCAATCTTTTCTGCTTGAGCATGGGCTATCTGCTCAGCCGCGTTTGTCGGGATGACGCCGGCGCGAGCCTCAGCACGAGCTAAAGCAATCTCGACTTCGACGAGAGCGCGCACCAAGGCCGCATCGCTGAGCAGCGTCGCGATCTCGTCATCGCTGAAGAGCGGACCCAAAATGGCTGAATCGAGCGCCGTCATCGGATAAACCTAATTTGATAATTCTGTTTCTGTCATTCCGAACGAACGTGAGGAATCTTTCTCCCAGTCCTAACGACACACCGTCTCAACGTTTAAAAGAAAGATTTCTCCTTTCAGTCGAAATAACGGAAGCTAAGTGATGAACGCCCGAACCATCACCCGCACGAGTACAAAATCGGCTTTCGGTCTTTCCATCACTCCAACACTCCACTATTCCATCATTCCAATTTGCCCGCGCCGCCCTCACATATCAAAGAAAACTGTTTCGTTGTCTCCTGTAAGCGAATGTCGAAGCGATAAACGGTCTTGCCGTTTTCCATTCCGGGCGACGCAATCAAAGTCTGCCGCCGCTTTTTGTTTTTGATCGAGTTCAGCACCGGATCGCTCGCATTGGCCGGCTCGTCGGCAAAATAAATGCCGCGTGTACGCATGCACCAGCATACCGCGCGCAAAAACGACAACGTTGATGTGCGGCGCTTGTACCGATCTCATCATTTCCCGGCACCGGACCGGGCTTGACGGTTTCAAAGCTGTAAAAACATTTTCATCGGTGCCTGAACGGCCCCAGCCGGTGAAAAGTCGGATCGAGAGGTTTTTCTTGTTTGTCGTCGGGATGGTTGTAGCGGCCGTAGGTGTTGGCTTGCCAAATCTCGACCATGACATCGGGAATCGCCACGCCGTCGCCGTCGAAGACTTGCCCCTCGATGCGAATCCGCTGGCCTTGGGTCGCGTCAGTCGCCATGACGTTCATCGGTTTGCTGTGTGAGCCCGATGGAATAGAACGGCCCGACCGTCTGTGACGGGGTTTGCTTCCTCATCTAGATTCCTCAAACGGCGTGGCCTTTCTGCCGCGCAGCACGATGTCGAAGCGATAGCCGAGTGCAAACTCAGGCTCGCTCACGTCATGAGCATAGCTCGACATCAGACGCTCGCGCCCGCTCTTGGTCGGCACCGAATTCAAAATCGGATCGAGTGGAATCAATGGATCGCCGGGAAAGAAAAATTGCGTTACCAAGCGGGTGACAAAGCTCGGCCCGAATAAAGACAGATGAATATGCGCCGGCCGCCACGCGTTGGGATGATTGAGCCACGGATAAGCGCCGGGCTTGATCGTCAAGTATCGATACTCGCCTTTTTCGTTCGTCACGCAGCGCCCCGCGCCGGTAAAGTTCGGATCCAGCGGCGCGTTGTGTTGATCGACCGGGTGACGATAGCGCCCGGCGGCGTTGGCCTGCCAGATTTCGATCAGCGTATTCGGCACCGGCTTATCGTCTTCGTCCAAGACCCGGCCGACCACGATAATACGCTCGCCCATCGCTTCTTTGCCGGTGTCGGCATCGCGCGTGAGATCGTTCTCGCCGGGCTCCAATTTGATATCGCTGAACAACGGCCCGGTGATTTCCGACAAAGTCTGCTGGATCGGCACGAGCCTCTTTAACGGCCCGCGTTTAACGGAAGACCCGTAAGTTTTAAACGTATACGGCGGATGGGATTTCCAATCGCGTGGATTGTATTCTTGAATGCGCATAGCAGCTTTCCTTTTGGTAACTCTTGATTACGATGGACAGTGATGCGGAAAGATTTTCACGCAGCCCGTCCTGAGCGCTGCCGAAGATTCGAAATGACAGATGTGTCGTCCTGAACGCAGTGAAGGATCTCGACTGAATTTCACTTTTACCTTCAGCTTCCATCTCCTTGTACGTCCGTTTGGCGATAGCGAAAGCTGAGTTCGCCGCCGGCGCACCCGCATAGACTGCGACTTGCAGGAGAATTTCTTTGACTTCTTCTTTCGTAACTCCGGTATTGCGGGTCGCACGAATGTGCGCGCCAAGCTCCTCAAGTCTACCCAATGACGCGAGCATGGCGATAGTCAACATGCTGCGCGTCCGCCTTTCGAGGCCGGGCCTGCTCCACACCGCCGCCCAGGCGTGCTCCGTCACGTAACGCTGCCAGTCTTCGTCGAACTCCGTTTTGTTCGCTTCCGCGCGCGCGACGTAGTCGGCGCCGAGCACCGCTTTACGCGCCGCCATGCCCTTGTCAAATAAATCGTCAGACAATTTGCACCTCCTGAAAGAACCGCAAGCATTTTCTGAGTCAGAATATCCGGCTGTTCGATACACGGCAGATGGGCGGCGTTTTCAATCAAGGAAAACTGCGCGCCCGAAATCAATTCCGCGAGCTCGCGGCCAAGCGCCGGCGGCGTCGCGATATCTTGCTGCGCCGCACAGAACCAACGTCGGACAGCGGACTTTCGCAGAGGGTCGCGCGAAAATCCGCGTCTCGCAACGCGCAACAAGTTCCAATATATCCTTCCACCGAGGTTTGCAGCAGCATGTTCGAGTAACCGCGAATGTCGGCGGAGCGGCGCGCCGAAAGGTTGGCGAAAACCACCGCTCCATCGTCGGCGATTCAAGCGCTTGGAGACCGCCTGCTCGCACTATGTTCGATACGTTGCCGCCAAGATTCGATGGAGCCGATCCGCGCCCCGGTATCGCACTAGAACCAGAGCGCGCACACGCTTCGGATAATTCAACGCGAACGCCTGCGCGATCAAGCCGCCCACGGATACACCGCACAGCACCGCCTGTTCGATTTCGAGAGCATCGAGCACGCCGGCAACGTCTTGCGCGAGATCGTTGATGGAATAAGGCGACGGTGGCGCATCGCTTAAACCATGTCCTCGCTTATCGTAGCGAACTACTCTGAAATTTTCGTTCAGGCGATCGGTTACGTCGTCCCAAATCCTAAGGTCCATGCCGAGAGAATTGGCGAACAGCAGCGCCGGCTTGCTCTTCGCCCCGAAGCTCACATAATGGTGGACGTTATTGTTAATCCGAGCGAAGGCCACTTCGCTAATCCTCGTTCAGGCTGAAGCCGAAGCTAAATATCCCTCGGACATAACGGATCAGCCGGTCGATCCCCGCAAACATAACCCGGCGCTCATTCGGGTCGAGCTGGGCAATCAGTCGGCGCTGGCGCTCTCGATTCATGCGCATGACAATTTCGTACTTTTCTTTCCCTGCTTGGTAATCGCGAAAACCGCGCTGCGCTCGTCGGCGGAATCCTTACTTCGAGCGTATAACCGCGGCGCACGAGGCGCTGCCGGCGGCCCGGCTAATTTGCGATTTGGCCATGTGAGGTTCGCGCCGCGATGCCGCGAACCGTCGTCGGCGAATTTGTCGCCAATTGACCCAGCACGCGCCACTCGGCGATAGACAAATCATGGTGCTCGGCGAGCATCTTCTTGAGCTGCCGATCGAGCAATCGGTAGAGGACATTGATGCGAAAGGTGAGAAAGTCCTTGATCTCCCATTTACTGGTATCGGGTCCGAGCCCGTCATCGCGGCTAACCCCTGTTTGGAATCCGAATCGGCCGCTTCGCCAGTGTGATCGGTACACTTCGAACTGGCGCCGACGGTCCGAAATGATTTTGTATCGCGTGACTGCTCTTTCGCATGCCGGTCAAACTCTCTACGTAAGCGCGTATCCTAGCGAAAACCGCTTGATCATTTCAACCGAGGCGGAGCAGTTTGCGCGCGTTTTCCTCGTAGATTTTCTTTTTGTCCTCGATCGAGGCCGTGATGTTGTCGATGACACGAATGGTTTCACGGATAAATCCGGGACCGTTTTCCGGATCGAACGGCATGTCAGGTGCCGAAGAGCACGTGGTCCGAGCCGAAGAAAGCCAAAGCCGCACTCGGTGGCCGGCAAGGCGCCGAACAAAGCCGTGTCCGCGTAAAACATTCTGGAAAATAGTCGAAGGGCCGTTTTTGGAGACGGCCTAGGGTCCCCACGTCGTGTTCGTCATCCGTGCGCCGGCCGAAGCTGATCCAACCCCCGCCGATGCGCCCTTCGAAATAGGGAATCATGGCGCCCATATGATGCGTGATGATTTTTAGGTCGGGATTCTCGTCGAACACGCCTGACAGCGCGAGACGCCCCATGGCGACGCTCGTTTCATAAGGCCAGCCGAAAGCCCACCAGAGATCGTATTTCGAGCTGGTTCTCGTTTTTGTAGTCGGCGAAGTCCGGCGATCGCGTCGGGTGCAACCAGATGGGGTAATCAATTGCGCCATGAGCGAAAACAACGGACGGAACTCGGCTCGTCCAGCGGCCTGCCGTTCACGTTGGAACCGATCTGAACGCCGCGCGCGCCAAGCTCTTTCACCGCCCGCTCCGCTTCGCGCAGCGTGGCATCGGGATTGTTCAACGGCAGCGACGCGACGAACGCAGGAAAATGTTTCGGATACCTGCTTCACCAGCTCGGCCATGCTGTCGTTCGCCAGCTTGGCGAGATCCGGACTCTCCTTGGGACCCGCAACCACTTCTATCGGCGGCAAATTGAGCGTCAGCACCTGCGCGTAATCCTGATACTGCTCCATAATGCGAAAGCGAACGTCGAGATCGTACATAACGGGAATATCCCGCACGCGCTTTGCATGTATGCGCTCCGGCTGCTCATGGACAACATCTTGTCGAAATAAGGTTTGGGCAAGATATGCGGAAAAACGTCGATCTTCGTCATGGTTCCCTCCCAGCTGATTTGAATGGGTTAAAGAAGATAGTCGACTTATTAACGTTCACTTTGCAACGAATTTACCAATCCCACCTGATCCAGTCAACGACGACACGGATCCTTGTTCTCAACTTGAGATGGGAGCGAATCCAATCCTGACCTTTGACTTCCAGGCACGGAGGTAAGTAGAATCAAAAAGCTGAGAGAGAAAGGAGACGATCATGCCGGAACCGCTCCGTTCTCGAGTTTTTTCCGATTTTGTTTGACCGTGGTGCTTACCTCGTCACCGGGCGTGTCGAGAAACTGAAGCAGAATTACGGTCTGGAGATTAAGTTCACTCAATTCCACTGCATCCGGAGACTCCGGAAGAAGGCAGCGTGCGCGGGCCGGAGATCATCGCGCGCAACCAGCGCATGAAATCGAACATGGAGCAGGAGGGTTTGCCTTTCAATGCCGAACGCAACATGTCCTACAATAGCCGGCTCGCCCAGGAATTATCGAAATGGGCCGAAGGCAAAGGCAAGGGCGATGAAATCCACGACGCCCTCTTTCGCGCTTACTTTGTCGACGTGAAGAACATCGGCAAAGCGGAAGTGCTCGCGGAGATTGCCGCGGAACGCGGTTTGCCGGCCGACGAAGCGACTGATGTCTTGTTAAGCCGGAAATTTAAAAAGATGCCGTCGACGAGGACTGGCGCCGCTGCGCCACCTATAGGCGTCAACGCCGTGCCGACTTTCTGGCTGGAAAATATTTAATGGTCAGGGCGCAGCCCACGAAGAATTGCAGCGCTTGATCGAGCATGTAGTAAAGTCACCGTCTGATCAAACCGCAGGATGACCACGATCCCATCCGGCTAATTCCGATCGAGCGAGGGCCTTCGTGATCGACGTCTGCGGCTGATTTTGATAGCGCGCTGATGGAGTCGAAATTGATCCTCGAACGGTAGAAAGCTCGAAATTCATGCGTGAGTTAAAAAACACCTATGCTGAGATGCAACCTCTAGTCATGCGATCACTTTTCGTATTATTTTCTCTGATTCCCTATTCAATCTTGCCGCGCAGCAACGCCGCTTCAAGTAGCGCGGGTGTCGGCGCAGATTCCCTGGACCAGGGAAGGACCCGGGAACATTTCACAAATATCAATTGGACGTGGAAAGTGTTCTGATCTCGGGAGGAGCGCGCGGAATGCAAGCGCTACTCGGCGGGAGCGTTCATTCCGCGAATATGGCGGCCATGGTTCCCATCCGTACGAGTCTCGCCAGGTGGAGATGTGGTCATCGTCGGCGGGTTTCCAAACAAAAATTTGCTGAAGTTCGTCGCGCAAAAGCCATCGCGAAGCCTGAGATCTTCGTGGGAAAAGTCGGCATTGCGACGTTCCAGGCACAATGGATCAAACGAAGAATTTGGCGCGCGTTCTGCTCGCGCTTCGAGAGATGGGGCATTCCACGCGAAGCGTGCGGCCATCGTTCCGGCGGCGGCAGGCGCTGCGCGAAACTAATCTGCCGATGGAGGCGCGCGGCTATTGGATCTGCCACCGTCCATTTCAGACGCCGACCATATCGCTGCCTGGCGGCGCAAGGGACTGTGGCTATTGGGTGACCGGCGCCAGAGATCTTGCACCGGGTTCCCCGACGGACTGATCGTTGCGCGTCGTTCGTTCGCCGGTAAGAGGGCTGACACCATCAAAGCGTTTTCTCCAAGCGCTTAGCGAGTCCATCTGCCAAGTCAGTTCACCAGCTGCGAAACGTCCTGCCCATTATTCAGCAGACACCTAAAAGTGGGATCGCAAAGTAGCATGGAAGAGACCTTGCGACTCTATCGACGACCACGGCATATTTTCTTTTACAATAGCATCTCGGGTTCGGCCCGGCGCTGAGGTTGGTGGCAGGCTGTCGCCGCGTCGTTCTGCAACAGATGGGACGCCCAAGAGAGGAAGTAAATTGAGCCGGCTCATCTGACGAAAAAGCTCCGATCGATGAACTGGAGAGAGAAGGCTTTTCGCTAACAGGTTGCAAAAGGAATACACGCGGAGATGAAGCGAACATCGGCGGCTGTAATATTTTGCCGAGTGCCAGCGAAGTTTTTCGCACATGGTGGCATTAAAAATTAGAAAGGAGCTTGGTTAATAGATGGCAAAGATCAAACATGTGGCGTTTATGCGTCACAGCGCGCCTGGCGCTGGCATCTGCCAGATTCTCATGAGTACGTGCTTGCTTGGGCTAACTCGGGCACGAGGGGCGAGATACCCTCCCCGGCATTCGAGGAAGCGGAGGTTTGCCCAGCGTTTTCACGGCGCATCCGCTTTTACCGACCAAATCTGCCGTGTTGCCCAGGCCTGCACGATGCGACGTGTGATGGCGGGCGATGGCGGCGAGTGGGGTGGCGCTGCTGCCGGCGACCGGATATCCAGCCGGCATAGATCGCGCCTGGCATCGAGGCGGACGACCTGGACCGTCTCAGCCGCTATATGGCAAAAATATCCCGCAGTGGGAGTGGTGAGAGCGCATGAGCAACCGACCTTTGCGTCTTTCCAGCTCCACGCGATCCCCGCAGAGGCCATCTGTTCTGACCCTCGAGCCGGCCGGCCTGGTCGCGTCCCATGGCGTGTTTCGAATTGAGTCGCATCGGGGAGCAAGATCTGCCATATCAAGCACCTACGGCGATACGCGCCATCAATCCGGTGCATTCGGCGCGCTTTCGTGTGGACGGCCGATCTTCAGATTGTAGAGGAAGCGTTAAGGGAGATCCGAGATTGCCCGCCTCTATCCACCGATCGGCGAAGTCACGTTGATCCTGGCGCCGTGGAAAATCGAGAGACCATCACGCGCCGGGCGCCGGTCCGGACTCCGACCACGTCGGATTCAAGGTAGAACTCATGGAGATGTTTGAGAAAAAGACTTCCGTGGATGAGTTTCGACCAGCTGGATCCTGGGTGGATGAGCTCCGAAGGCTCCCATGAGCTACCAGGCTTCTGAACATCGATGTCGTACCGCGACTACTCTCGGCTTGTCGTTACGGCACGAGCGCCATCAACTGGCCGATCCGGGGCTGGGAATTTCATGGAGCGTGGCGCGATCAGCAGAATTGTTTTGGCGAGAATAACGATGCCGCTCACTTTTCGGAGGACCTGGATGGGCATGGAAAGATGTATCGCTACTTAATCGCTTTGCTTTTTCATTCATCACCTGTCAAGTCCCCACAGCTCAAGAAACTTCGCGTTTCTCGCCGATAAAGCGGATCAAACTCAACGGTCCGCATGGGCTCGGCAGCAAGAAGCACGACTTCCATGCCGTTTTTCGTTGCCAGGGAGCGCGGCTTTTTCCGCGAGGAAGGATTAGACGTTGAGCTGATCGTGATGCAGGCGATTCAAACCATTCAGGCGACGATGGGGAAAAGCCTGCAATTCGCTTCGAGCCACCGGATCGGCGGTGCAGCCGCCGCCGTCAGGGCGCCGACATCAAAGTGGTTTTGGCCGTTACGGACCGGCCGTCGTTCGATCTGATCGCCCAGCCGAACATCACCAGCGTGCAACAATTGCGCGGCAAGAAAATCGGCACCGGCGGTGTCGGCTCGTTGGCAGGGAAACTTCTCGCGCGCCGCATTTTGACCGCTCAACAACGTTCGTCCCGAAGAGGTACCATCCTGGCCACCGGGCCCGAGCCACGTAACTTACCTGTCATTGAAAGCCAGCGATAGTGATCGACGCCGCGCCGCTGCAAATGCCGCTGACCTTCACCGCTCAGAGACGAGAGGCTTTCGCAAGCTGGCGACCGCCGGGCGACGTTTATCAGTCCGTGCAAGGCGGTCTCGCGACGACCAAACCGCCTAACCGAGCAACCGGAGCTGGTGACCAAAGTCGTCCGCGCCATGCTGCGGGCAACCCGTTTGACAAATGGATAGGAAATACGCGATAGTGATTTTCTGGCGGGACCTGGATCGATCGCGAACGTGACAGACTGCCGGCGGTGTCAGCTGACGGTCGCGGCCCCGACTTTCTGGCGAAAGTGGTGTTGTGAGTGACGAAATTCAGCGACAAATGATCGCGGACGCTTCGCAGCGGGTCAAACCGAAAGGCCGGAAGCTGCTGGAGCAGGTGTTCAGACTTCAGCATCATATCGGCAGGCAGAGCGACACGGCTTTAAAGTACAGGAACAAATTATTGATTCAACAGGGTGACGGCAATCAAGCCTACAGCCAAACCACCACTTTTTGTTTCCGACAATTGTTCACGGATGATTGAACATCGCCAGTATCGCGCTGACTGCGACCACGCCGACGCTGTAGATGGGAGCAGCCGTGAGCTTTCCCAACCGCGCAACGCCAACACTTCCAGCAGCGCGTACACCGCCACGTACTGATCCTCGCCTAAAAATATTCCCGGCAGTGATAATTAACCAGTTACCTTACGGTGAATAATTTCGCCTTGAAACGCTGATCGCGATGCTCGAAGCGAATGCGAAGATGGTGCCCGACATGATATGAGAAGGCGGCAATAATTATAGGTGTCTAGATAGTAAGCCTTGCAAACATATTTGAGAATGTGCTGGAAAATAGCAGCTCTAGTTGGGCAGGCATGAAAACCAGGATCGGCATGAGCTGAAATAGCGACCGCGTCACGTCCTTGAATTTTGTCCGAGCCGTGCATAAAAGCGCCAGAGCGCGGTGGCGAGACCCAGCGATTTTCACCACGCTCAACGACCACCGTAGAGCACAAAAGCAAGGAGCGAGTGGAATAGCTACCGCTCGGATAACCGGCTCGCCAGCGCGCCGGCAATCGCACCTCGGCACGCTGGGCGGTGGCTACACACGCAGCAGAGCGATGGAAACCCACGCGGCGGAAAGATTCTGAATCGCGGCAAAAACCAATCCATGGCTGCGCCGTAAGGTTCATCATTTCGAGCGAGCTCTCCGCCCAGACATTTCAATCAGGACACAAATTACATAATTCGCCGGGATCGCCCAAAAAAGATGCCCACCCTGAGTTTGGCATCGAAGCAAATGGAAAATGACAGGAATGACGCTGCCGGATCCAAGGATCGCGAGAAGCAAATAGAGCATTTTCTGTTCTAGCTTTTATGACGGCCAGCACGATCGGATGGAGCGATTTCTCCTCTGGTCGAAATGACAATGCGTCGAGAGTTTCTGTTCTGACACTGGCAGCAATTGAAATGACAACCATCACCTAGCGCTGTCATTTCGAAGGAGCGAAGCGACCGAGAAATCTTTCTGCTGCTGCGATTAGTGGATCGCGATATAAAACCAGGGAATAGCATCTTTAAAATATAAACTGATTGATACGATTCATCAGGATCGCCGTTGGCTACATCGCCCATCAAAGCGTCTGCTGCGTGCTGGGTCAATTTGCGACGTTCTGCGACCATCGCCAGTTCGCACGTCGCTCGCCTTGGCGCAGTGGACGATCTATTGAAGACATCGTTTACCGGCTGATTGTGGACAGTATTCGTATCGACGAGGATTAAATCCGCCCGCTTGCCGACTTCGATCGTGCCGCAGATGGCATCGAGCCCCAACGCCTCGCCCTGCCTCGCCGTCGCCATGCGCAGCACCGGAGGATCGATCACGCCGGCGTCTTGGTGATGCACTTTCGCAGCAGGATGCCTCATCGCGTCAAAGAGATCCTGCGAGTGGCTGCTCGCGGCGCTGTCGGCGCTGGGCGCGGGCGACGTTCACCTTCACGCAACATCTCCACCACTGGGGCGCAACACTTCGTCGCCGAGCATCATATTGCTCACCGGGTTATGCGACACGATGCCGGTTTCTTTCAGTCACCAATTTCATCCTTCGACACGTGCACCGAGGGGCGAAGATCGAATTGTTTCCCTGATGCCGAACTGCAAAAATTCTATGACGCCGTTCTGCCGTGATCGCGCTGCACGACTGGCCTTCGGTCACCGACTTCTCGGCGTGGATTCCGCTCACGTGCGCGCTGATGCCGAGAGAATGATCGTCGGGCAAAGGGCGCGCAGTCACGAAGTAAACCCGCGTTGTATTGATCGGCGGCGTATTCGGTCCGGCTCGCGAATGAGAGCCGAGCGTCGTTTCGGTGTTGGGCTGTAAATATCTGATGAGAGCGCAAAAACGCCTTTTCTTCGTACAGTCCGGAACGATCTCGCCGTCCAGTGTAATCGCAGGCGAAACCGCGCAAACTGACTAAGTTGAATCGCGCCGATAGTCGCAAACGCACACTCAGCGCCAGGGATTGAGAAATTGTGTCGCACATCGGTCAGTCACGCTGTGGATCGCCTCGACGCAGCCGAGCGTTGCCGGTAAAATGTTCCGGCTTCAACACTTCGCGCAGCGTAAATGCGGCGCTGAGCAGCCACGACGCTTCGATCTTCTCCACAGACCGCGCGCAGCAAAACCCGATACAGATGCGTATGCGCGTTGATTAATCCATGGAGCAGATACAACTGAGCGTCGATGATTTGTTCTTGTCTCTGTGTTTTTGGCGGCGCGCCGGTTCCGGATTCTGGTAATCACGCCGTCTTTTGTACCGACGTAACCGTTAAACGACCGGCGCTATCACCGTGGAATGATGAGCGCATTGGTGACAATCAGATACTATTCGTCCCTTGTATCAGCTTGTGCCGTCCCGAGCAAAGAAGATCTCGCCTTGGTCAACCCTTGATCGGGGCGTGGATTACTTTTCGATTGCGAGGCTCGCCACACGCGGAAGAAATTCTCTGTGGAGGCCAATCACCACAGAAAACCACTCAGGTGGAAAAATAATTTTTTAAATTTGACCCAGCCGTGCTTTTTCCAGTGAGTTTAACCATCGCAGAACCGCTTTTGCGTGGATTTTCCGCGACAGAGGTCTGATCACGATAAAGCCGTAGCCAGGCGCCGTGGCTTGGGTGCGGAAGCATGAATCGATGACGTTTCTGAAATGCCGTGGTTTCTGGCGACGTGAAAGTCGGCGCGGATCAGACAGCCCATAAAGCAGTCAGCCGCTCGAGTGTTGCCGCCACGCGCGAAGAGATGTTGAGCCGTCCATTTTTGGTTTAAAAGTATAAATTCTCTGATCAACGCCTTCCGGTAATCGCTTCTGGACGTTGTCTCTGGCTTTTTTGAGCAATGTACTGAAACCACTTATCGCCGTAAGTTGGAGAACTCGGAAGAGAGCGGTGTCGGAAAAGAATCCATGATAGCGCTGCGGCAGCAAAACTGTGAAAAGACACCGCCACGTGCGCTCAGTCGAATGACCGCGTTATCCATGGTGGCTGGGCTGATCAGCGCGGTTTGCAGTGCAATGCGGCAGATATTATCGGATCGAGTTAAGCTCACGTCTCTTTAACCAAATCGAGCTTCCAGTAGCGGCAGTGCGCCGTGGTCGGTGGCCGATCTCCTGTGGGCTCGATGGAAGCGCGGTTTGTGCGAGATCGGGACCTTCTTTTTGTCTAAGATCGTGGTGGCGTCTTAATGCCGCTTTTGTGTACCTATCAAAACGCCCGTTTCTGAGTGACGATCGGATCGGGTTCGTTAATAGACCCTTGAGATCTTGTGACCGCCAAAGTTTCAGCTGAGCATTGCTGAAGTGCCTGAAACTGGCGATGCCGATGTCCCCGACGACAGCAGCGTTCAGCCAACGCTTCCACCAGAAAGGCAAATCAGCGCAACATCGCTTGCGCCATTCAGCTCTCGATCGACTTATAGATCTGGGAACCGATGCCAGCGCCGCTTATTCATATGCCGGAGAGCGGAAACATTTGCGCTGGACGCCGGGCATCACTCAAACCCGATACGGTGGCTGGTGCCAGAGCTTTTGATCATCAATATTTTTGTGGCATGATGTCCCCACATTACGATCGCTTGATCCGCTTGAACGCGGTAAGGTATTATAAATCCAGTATGGTCCGTCACCGCGGTACATGAAAATCAGCCGCCGTCAATCAACTGATTTTTCTTCCTGAATCGCAAACGATCTGGATTAAGCTTCAGGAAATTTCGCAAACCGAGGTGATCCATGGTAATAAGAGCGCAGCGAATTTTGCAGATATCAGACTCCTGAAATTTATAAGGTGGTCAAAAAATTGTCTGTAGAATGAGTGCAGTTTGAAGCACATCTGGAGAAGGTCCAGTAGGTCAAAAATCATGGCTAGCATGACCTGTAATGACACACTGATGATACGTGCACTCTGGAGAGACAACAATGGGAGGCGCCAAAACTTCTTATTAAGCAAGGACAAGCCAAATGTGGGATAGTCAGCCAAAGCATGGGCTAAAGGAATCTTTGGTCCCAGCAGCTTCAAATACTGGTTTGAAAGTTCCTGAGCCAGCGCGCGGCTGGAAGCGGTCGCGCAATCGCCAAGATCAAATGTCGAAACAGGCTGCGCGTCGACTCCTCTCGCCCCAGCGCGGATAGTCGAGTACAAAAAACACCTTCGGCACCCGCCAGTGAACCGTGGTCCGAGCGCACCATTCTCAGTTTCACCGATCGGTATCATCGCAACCGCCACGCATGCTGGCGCGCCGCTTTGCTGCAAAGTTTCTGAGCTGTGGCAGAGAAATTCTTTTAAGAAAACCCTTGCTAATTTCGTAAGATGTGAACGCGATGCGTTATGACATCCCAGCAAATTCTCTTGGCTTAAGTTTCGACCTGATAGTGCCGCTCGTTGATTGGCCTGGCTGTGTTTATAGCTTATTGCATTGCCGTGCTTTCGGCGCGCGAGCATTTGTCGATCGAGTGCTTTTTTGAAACTGCCTTCGCTCTGCAAGACAGTGGCTTCACCCCAAGACACGTACTCCTCGCAGTAGAGTTTAAAGTATATTCCCTTCTCGCAATGAACCCAGGGCAGTTTTAGAAAATTCAATTATCGCCTAATCCTAATACTAGGAGGATCTGCTGAAGCTGGCCTTCTATGAAGTCATGTGGAAGTTTTATAATAGGAACTCAATCAAATGTGGCCTGGCTTACAGCAAAGCGTGAATTGCTTTAGTTAACGATCTATGGCGTAAAGGCCCATGGGGAAGCATTAAATACTGGACTTAACCACCTGACCCCAATTAAAGTGGAAGATATACTTTTTTATCAAGTTTCAAGATATCTCCCGGGGCGTGACACAAACGCAGGCGACCAATTTCGTGCAGCAGCGCCTGGGGATATCATCACCGCGCGGACCGCAGGACGGATCTGACGCTGCGTGCCGGAGCTGCGCCGACGATCAAAGAATGCACGGCCAAAGCCGTGGCTTTAGAGCTTCGGTCGATGTCGCCGCCTCGTGGAAACGTTGATGTGATGCCATCATCGCCAGGCTGGGGCGATTTAATAAAAGCGATTTATCGGAAACCATCCTGGAAGTAACAGGCTGCTGGGGCAAAATGTTCAGAAGCAAGATCAGGCGCGAACGACCTGAACAACGAAAACAGCTGACCGCGGCAAGCACGGCCCAAGACTGACAACAAAGAGGCGCACTGACCGAAATGCATTAAACACCGCCAGGTGGTTTGGGGAAACGCTGCCGTGTCCTTCGCCGCATGCAGATCGCGTTCTGCCGTCAATCCGGGCCGGCAAAACCGCGAAACCGGAATATATTCATCGACAACCCGTTCGTCGCCGAGTTGGAAAAAATCCGGCTTTATTGAAAAAGCTCTACAAACCAGGTGGTAGAACAAAATCTTCTATCACGTTGACCGCCGCGATCATGGCGTAAATATATCCTGATCAATGCGAAGGATCTCGCATTATTAAAAGCTCGGAAGGAATATCTCCTGTGATTTCCCGGCTTCACCCAAGAGCAACAAAGCCACTGACCGAGCCAATCAACTAGTGCGCAAGAGCGTATCTCACCACGGGCTGCTCAGTACGATCAATCTTTCGAAGCGCCACTGAGGATGTTCAAGACTCATCGAGAATGCTGGCTAAGCAGTAATCTCGATAAGCGACGTGCGGCGGTCTTGGCTACGGTTTACACGGCGATGATCCATTGTCTTTTTTTCCTCATCGACGAGCATCTGGCCTACGGTAATCCTCCCGACGGCGCACTGTTTCCAGGTGCACAACAACGCGCTCATGATGATCGATGCCATGGCCGACGCGCAACCAACGCTGGATCGAGCTGACGGTCAAGCGTGCGCTTTGATTCCCGCGCCGGCGCTGGAACCGCACGGAAGCGCGCCGACCACAAAACGCGCTACCGGTGGGCTTTCGGGTAGCGGCACCAAACATTACGCAACCACGTAAAGTTCGGCGGAGGAAGGATCGGCCGCGTGACTGGACTCGCACGCCAAACCGATCATGTTCATGATGCACAGAGGATACGCAGGGGCGCTGGCAATCGATACCGAGGTCTGGCGCCCGACCGGAATGCGCGCCTGTGTCGTCCGTGGCTCTATCTTGACGACCGCGCCAGTTGAGGAAAACCTGTTTTCGACATCCCAAAATTTTCGTGAGAACCGGATGCTGGCAAGATCAAATTTCAAGCATGGCGAATGGTTTGTGGTCTGGCGCGGGCGATGCACGACCCGCTTTGAATTACATCCGGTGAAAGCGCGGCGGCGCGGTGATTCCCATCGCCAGCGCCCTCGGCTGGCGAGCAAAATATGCTCGATGCCTTCGCGCCTGTTGCCTACAATACTGTTCGAATGTTCACATCAACCCTGATGGCGCGATGATTGCCGCCCACGATAAATAAATGGATGGCCAGAAACCCGGAAAATCAGGCGCGCCGAAGTTTGTGGCTCAACTTGCCACCGAAAAACACTGCTGGAGCGCTTTTATCGCGGATGGCATCTCGCAATGGCGATGGCACGGCGCTGCGATATCGATCGCCGCGCGCCGCGGCAACTGTCGGCAGCGTCGAGAGCGAGGTGAGTCCTAATGACGCCAATTCCGGACATGATTTGAGGTGATAAAGGTGGATAGCGATGAAAGCGGTCCTGCAACTGATCTGGTTTTATCCTTCATCCTTTTTATTTTCTCTTCTCTGCCTTCCGAACTCCTTTTCACGCCTGGTGGCAAGAAAGTCTCGACTTCATCCAGTGGCCGCTTTTTTCGCCGACGCGCGACATCGCCAGATTTCTGCACGGAAGAAAGCCGCGTCTTTGTTGATGTATTTCCTTATTTGCCGTCGTAAGAATGCCTCGGCGACGTCGAGCGCTGGGAAAACCATTTGATCGTGTTAATCGTTCTTGGTGCTGTCGAGAATATAGCGGTGTGCCGCAGCAGCGCCTGAGAAGGTGGTGCCTTCGACCACCTGGTGGATTTTCCTCGATGAGATCGATCAGCGCAGCATACCGGGTGAGGCAAAGTCCCACTTTTGGCGGCCGGGCCAACGCTGAAACCTAATTTTTTTGAGCATTAATCGCGGTAAGGCGCTGATACAACGTGATGCTTTTAATTGCGCCATAGAGGTGCCAGGTAGATCGGTCTCTTCTGTCGCTTGATGGCTATGACCGCTTTTGGAAAAGGATTTGACGAATCCCCCCTGCTTGCGTTACTTCTCGCTGATCAAAATCGTCCGGCACTTTGATCAGCGATCGATGCGCTTGCCTTCAACCGCTGCATTGATCTCTTTTGATGCCGGACGAACCATCAAAAATTTTGATCCTTTTGAAAGATGTGTTAATGAAAACGCGTTTTTATCGGAAACTGGAGCGTTACCGCCGCAGCGAAGATGCGCTGGCGGAACGGCGGGTAAAAAGGATGAAGATCGCTGTTGGACTACCCGCTATCGCAACAAGCTTCATGGTCTATCGGAATCGATTCCACCTCCAGCCTCGCCTTTGGGAAGGCCTCGGCAGGCTGAGCAGGAGGCATAATTTCGCAAGAACAAGGAGTTGTTAGTTTAAAGCCTGGCAAGTTGAACCATTTCTTTTTTGGAGTAGCGCCTCAGCGCTTGAAAACGTATATCGCGACATCTGATGACTGAAAGCGACGACGCGTGAAACTGTTTGTAGAAAACGATGACCTTCACATACAAGGTCATCGATGGTGCCCTGATCCACCAGGCCCAATTTTTTTATCTTTAACAACGGACCGACCAATTAAGTGTCTCGCGAAAGTCGACATCTTGATCATGTGCTGAGTGGTTCCCGTAAAGAGCTTCGAGCGCTTTCAACCCTTACACCGTGGGCCAGCCTCTGTTGCTCTTGCCAGTGAAAGAAGGAAGCTGCGATAAACTTCCGCCACTCAGCGTCCTTGCAGTTTGTAATCCTTTGGCGATGAACGCGCAATCATTTTCGTCTGATTCTTGCGTGGTCGAAACCGCGCAAAGCGTACTCAGCAAGTTTTTGTCTTCCAGGCTTGTTTCGTGGAGCGTCGCCCGGTCCCAAAAGTTGCTCGAGGTTCCTGGAGAAATCGCCCCAGACAAGCGAAAGCACTGGCGAACCCATTTGTTTCGCACAACACGTTAAAGGGCGAAGATAACGCACGCTCGTCAGGTCAAATGAGCCGGCCTTTCTGAGTCCTGGAGGTGACGCCGACGTCGAACCCGGCGACGATGCGTTTCATATCCCTGTCCGGGGATCCAACTTCCTGCTCAGCAGATACTCTTCAGCGGATTGCACCCGGTCAGCTTGCTAAAGCGTGTTTCAGATGTGCCGGATCGCTTACGCTTTTTTGAGATCGAAGTGGTGGATTTATCTGGACAAAAAGATCGATGGTATAAAATGTCATGGCTTTTGAAAAAGCCATAATTTTGATCTCAGCACCAAGTATCGTCTGACTTCATGATAGTGCAAGGATTGCCAAACTGACACAGCCGGTTTCCGCTCTGCAGATCGCCCATCAGAGAGAGCGCCCACTGCAATATCGCACCCTAAAAATGAGTTAGCCGACGTCCTAATCCAAGTCTTTCGAAAAAGCCCTTCAATGTATGACCAGCGTGAAAGCCAAAACAGACACCTGCCCTGTGGATTGCTTGATTTAAGACCCTGCCCCACTGCCAAAGATTTATGCTAGAAGGTTTGTGCCCAAACTACACAGATTGAACAATTGAACTCATCATCACCCCGCCCCGGAGTGATGGAGTACTGGAGGGGTGGAGGATGGCTTCCGAGCCAATACCCCAGTACCCAACACGCCATTATCTGCCCTCGCTATCCTTACAGCATAGAACGTCCGCGGATTATCGATCATGATTTTTTGCCGCAACCGCGGCGATAAGTCCCGCCGAGTCGAGCAAGCCAGATGACGCTGACGAATTGATCTTCGCGCGACGGATCGCTGATAGTCCAGAGCCGATGAGCAGATGATCATCGCCGGCGTATTTCGCCAGATAGCGGAATATCCCTGGTCCGCCCCCACACGCGACGGGTCGATTATTCTGCGAAACAGCTCTGCGCTCGAGCCGAAACGAAATTTGTCCTTCTGCAAGCGCCGCACGATGTAAATTAGAAACGGTACCCAGCCGGCTGCCGCCTTCGATGAAGCCGAAGCGGAGCTCGGGAAACTGTTCGGGAATCTTATTGGCGATGAGGTCTCGGAAGGCGAGCAGCGGCATCACCCGAGTGCCCGAAGGTGTGATTCCGAGATAGCTCTCGAACATTTCAGCAATACGCAACTGAACAGCAAAGCCAT
>ERZ1370068.1278-contig-1117_pt1 | contig 115000 bp, 202 predicted proteins | sample MGYA00561227_ERZ1370068 | MGnify/ENA primary metagenome ERZ1370068 (study PRJEB38410, sample SAMEA6850437) | metagenome | study: Metagenomic assessment of the ecological functions of the soil: analysis of the soil microbiota associated with the...
GCCGAATATTGCTGATGAAGACGTGGAGTTTACGGTGCCGACGCCAACCCGCTCGAAAGTTGATCAACATACGCAAAGATCACAGTAATTCGCGATCATGCCCGCGGGGTAGCGGATGAAACCAGCAAAGGATCTGTCCGGGGACGCCAGCGACTGCAACGGATCACCATGGCGATGCCGATACCTTGAATCGGCTGCCCATCCGCGTTATTCGCGCAGGCGCCAAAACCCGCATGGTTGTAGCGTATACACCCGAGGATTATCGACAATCTCGACGGTAGCCACTCCAGCCCGAAGCTGAAGCCGCGCATATCCACCCGGTGGATGGTATCGATCTGCGCGGCACGATGCCGCAGCATGACGTCGCCAATGAGCCGAGCCGAGGCCTGCTCACTGGAAGCGGTATTCACGCCAGATGCCAGCTGACCACGGCGCGACGGCGCTGGTCCGCTGGCCCGAGATATCGCTGCAAGAGACTCTGCCGGTGACGTTCCCACGTTGCAGATCGATAAGCGCCACACGCTGACTGAAGGGCGCTGGCGAACGCTTACCAGCGCGTGAAAATACGATCACCACCCCCAGATGCGCGTTGGACAGCCTCAGGTATATCGCGCGCGCGGCGTCAGATCGGAACACGCGACGGGTTATAGGTCGTTGATGTTCCGCCGGGATATTGCCGGCTGTTGTTCACGACAACCGCCCGAGCCACGCGTATACACCTGTCGCCGCAATCGCCGACGATCGTAGATTCAGCGCCCACCGCGAGACGCTCTGGAGTGTCGAATTGGGCCGTAGGAAGACAGTACTCACAACCAGGTCCTGGCGAATGGCGCGGCCGCAGTGATTCCGTGCGTTAGCTGTCGCCGCACAGCTGGTCCACGGCATCTGAACCGAGACAGGCTGAGCATCCAGTGAACTCCACGGCGCGATCATTCAGGCGTGGCGAGTGCCGACGCGCGATCGCATTTCAGAGTTCCGCTGCCCGTTTTGGGCAACCGCCACTGCTCTCCCAACCGCTTACAGCAGGAGGCTCAGCACTCCACCCGTGGCTATTTGTCTGCTATCATAATTGATCGATGGAACAGCGGCGATGGCGCTAACTCCAGGTCACGTCCAGATTAATTGGAACAGCGATCTGAGGCCGCCGTCGGGTCTCATGCAGTTGGTGCATTGAAATCCCTTCGGCGGCCATTTGGCCGCGCGACGCAAAAAGATACGCCCGCCGAAAGCTGAAATAGTCCTGTCGTCCAACCCAGCTGACCTACCATTGCGCCAGGCGCATGGTGCGCGCCTGCTGCCGACGGCCCACGAGTAACGACGCGTTAAGAGCGGTGGGGCGTCGTGTCGTTGACGTCAGGCTGCCGACTTGCGTGAAGGCAGCTGAGCCGCGCCAGTCAAAGACGATGGCGACGGTAACGCGGATCGAACGGTGAACAGCCGCACATGCTGCCGCGCAGGCACGCGGGGAGCACACAGCGTCTTCGCTAACCTCCCGACTGAAGTTTTACGCGGTCGACAATGACGCGCCTCAGTCGCGTAAAAAAATTAATCTTGTCCTTCTGGGGCCGTCGAACGGTGTTGAACTGGCTGAATAGCGATCACGATGACCGTCGCCGTGAAATACTGGCAGTGTACACTGCGAACGTACTGTTCCTGATTCGTGATCACTAATGCCGTCGGGCTGGTCGAATGTTCTTACGAACTCGCTGATGCAGGCCGAATCGCTTCATCACGCTTTGGGCGTCCGGCTTCCGCCAGCGATTAACAGGTCCATGCCGCCGTGAGTCGCTGATGCCGTGATATCGTGATGTTGCCTGGCCTGGCTCGATTGCGAAGTCAATACGAAGCGGCGGTCGGTGACGTCGAGGCCGACGGCGACAGTTACGACGGCCCGCTGGGCCGACCGCCGTTCTGCATCGCAAAGCCTGCCGCGCGGCGATATTGGTGGTCACTCCTCAGTCGCTTGTTGACTGCCAGACCCTGGGTATAATCTGCTGTGGTACGTGGTCACCGTCCCAGCGTTTGTGACGGGCAGCGCCAAATCGGACGACGGGAGTACCGTCGACAGGTATCGCACCGCGCCTCGATTCAGCATTGATCGGGGTGGTAATTCTTTCTCCGCGAGCACTCCGCATGGCTTTATCCGTGTCGACGATCGACGCGTTGATTTCGCAGCGACCGGCGTTGCAGTTGCTTGCCGGCGCCGGACTATGGCCCGTTCGGGCGATCGATCACGTCGAGGCGACTGGCGCTTCGGGAAGCTGGTGTCTCCAGTCCACACCGTCACGCGACTCCTGGTGGAGACGATACCCTTCGACCGGTTGTGAGGTCGCCGGGGATTGATCGATGAGGCCGTAAAAATACGCAATGGATTTGTCGCTGACGGGATTTGCCGCGATTGGCGATGTAAATGCTGGCCCGCCTGCAGCGGTGAGGTGATGCCGTTCGACGATACTGGCGCACGTGGATCAGCGACGCGCGCAAACCACGTGATGATACGATGGCGCGTGATCGCTGACGCCAGACGGAGTCGGTGTTCCACGCCGGCAGCTGTCGGTGAACCTTCGACGGCAAACATGCTGGTGACGGCGCGCGCAGGTTCGACAGCGAGCGGCGCGTTCGTTGTCGGCCGCGCAGGGTGATCGCCGTTCTGCGGATGGTTTCGGAGCCGGTGCCGCGTTCTGGATCGCGTCGCCGAGCGCACGCAGCTGGCGCGGCGTTAAGCACCACATTCAATGATAGGCGCTGGCGTCGAGCGAGAGGCGCGCGTCGAAAGCAAAGCTGCCGCGGTCCCTTTCGGATCTCCGCCACTGTCGTGCCGTATTCACGCATCGCGAACGTCGGCCGATGGTCTGATCAGGGAGCAGCATCAGCCGCGATCATCCCGCTGGTGCCGCATGATCCGCGACTACGACGACGCGAACTCGGCTGAGAGGTTGCGTAATGCGTGTCTCAGACGCGCACCAGACTTTGTTGCGCGTCGTCCATTACCACGGCGCACTTTATGCTGATGATGCGCGGTTTGAACGGCCAGAGCGTAGCCGATATTTCGCGCCAGGCGGCGACGTCGCGGTTGACTGTCGTGCCGAGAAGCGTCGAGTAACGTCGATGTCGCCCGGGAGTTTCATCGGCTACCGCCGCGCGTATCGCTGCCCACTCGTCGCCGGCGACGACGCGCAGCTGACGTATTCACGCGCACGTCGGGAATCGCGCGCATTATCCACGACGAGCGTGGCGGCGGCGGATTTGGCGGCCGCAGCATGCCCGGCAATCACGAGCGCACGGCGCGTCGCACATCGGCACGCCGTTGAGGTTTACGCCAGAGCGATGAGCGGCAACTAATTTGAGCGCGAAGCGGGCGATCGCCATCGCCGCATCTTCCGGGCGCGCGGCTCATTCGGCCATATTAGCCGCGGCGATTGAGCTGCGCGAAAGCTGAGTGTCAGCAGCAGGTGCCGCTGTCAAAGGCGCGGATTTCTGAACCGCCGCGCACGAGGCCGGTAGTCGTCGTTCACTCGGTCGGGGCAGTGGCCTCTCAACGACGACACGCCGAGCCGCCATCTGTCCGGTCTTTCGGCTTACTGCGGTGATGCGACGTCCAGTGAATCGCGAGCAGCCAGTCTGCCCGGATCGATCGGCCTCGCCGTCGCTGATGCTGCCATGGGTCGCTGCGCGCTGGCGCCGTGGCGTTCGCGAACGCGAAGCCACGACGATACGCGAGGATGTCCATGCCGAGACGAGGTCAGGTAAACAGATACGCACCCGACGGGAGTGCCGCATCGACAGGTGTTGCCTCGCAGCAGAATCCGGTCGTCGGTTTCGCGGTCGGGTGAGAGCAGGTCTGGCGATGATCATCCCCTGCCGGCGGTAGTTTACCGCGCGGTTCGCGCTCGGCAATGAATGCCGCTCGTACGCATCGGGCTTAATCCAGCCGAGCCCTCGAGCGATGCCCGGCGGCGAGCCCACCGGCAGCGCAGACGAACGCGTCGCGGTTGAACGATCGAGCGGCGCACGCCCCACGTTGTCGTTTAACCTCAACATCGCCGGGATCCCAGCTGGCGACGACTGACTGCTGCCGCGCGAAACGCATTAACGCCGGTGACGGCGGCAGTGACTGTATCGGTCACAGTGAGTAATTCGCGCTGTCTGGATACCCATGTCGGTGCCCGCGTTACCGACTCCAAAGCCGCGCCGCCATGTCTCGTGTCAGCATCTCGTGACGCTCCTCAGCAGCACCCGCCGGCTGCCGATTCACTCAGGTAGATCGTTGTCCATAGTGACAGTCCACGTTGAGCTGGCCGCTCGTCACAGAAATGACGTCCTCGAGAAGGTTCCAGGCGCGACTGACGGCCAACGGGGTTCACAGAGAGTCAGCTGACGTCGCACGCCGTTGTGATGACAGCAGCAGAGAAATGAAATCGCGCTCTGCTGGCGTGCCCGGATCGAGGAAGTTGGCAGGTTCCGTCAGTCCGCCGGCGTCGCGATGCTGGCGCAGAACCTGATCGTCAGCGTCCGGTGAGCTGCGATACCAGGCCGGTGCCGTCGGGACTGCCTGGCGGACGTCGCATCCTCGCCACGTCTCCCTCCTCCACTTCGACGTCGACATCCACGTCGTCATCGACACCATCCGCCTCAACTGAGCGGTTCGACGGGATTCTCTTTCCAATGGCAACCGCCTTCTATTCATTCAACGTCGGCGGCAGTGGCGGAACGGTGTCGATCAATCTCGCGAGTCTCTCGCCGCTCGACAAGCCCGGCGTGCTGCCGGAAACCGTGCAACTCGGCTACGGCGTTCCGGCCGGCGAGGGATGCGACGTCCGCCAGGCAGTGCCGACGGCACCGGCCCTGGTGTCGCAGCTCACCGAGACGCTGACGATCGGGACCTACTGCGCCAGCATCACCGACGCCGGCGGACTGACGGAACCTGCCAACTACTCGATCCGGGTGACACACGCCATGAAACACATTTCGTTTCTCTGCTTGCTCTTGGGCGCTCTTCTCGCAACGGCGTGCACGACGTCAGCTGACTCTTCCTCTGCGAACCCGTTGGCGCCGTCAGGTCCGCTTGCCACGGACGCCTTCTCGGGGACGGTCGACGTCGGCGGCAGGTGATTCGCACACGTTTTCTGTAGGACCCTGTCAGGCGGCCAGCTCAACGTGGACCTGACTGCGGCCGGTCCTCCGACGACGATCTACATGGGAGTGGGCATCGGCACACCGACCGCCGGGTCGTGCTCGCTGCTGAGCAGCTCGCAGGTGCTGACGCAGGCGGGGACAACGGCGCAGCTGACGGGAACGGTCAACGCGGGCACCTATTGCGTCGCGGTGTTCGACGCGGGCAACCAGACGGCGCAGATTGCCTACTCGGTGACGGTGACCCATTACTGAGCGTTGGGCGTAGAATCGCCGCGCATGCCGAGATACACATTTCGCCTCAACGGCCGCCGAGATCTCCGTTGACAGCTGGGATCCGGCGCAGCCGCTCTCTACGCGCTTCGCGGACCACTGGCGCTGCACGGCACGAAGTTCGGCTGCGGCCTGGCCAGTGCGGCGCGTGCACCGTGCTCGTGGACAAGACCGCGCACGCGTTCGTGCACGCTGCCGGTCAACCGCGCAGCCGGTCGAGACATCACGACGCTCGAGGGTCTCGGCACCCCGAGAAGCCCGATGCGCGTGCAGGCCGCGTTCATCGCCGAGCAGGCCGCGCAGTGCGGCTACTGCACCAACGGGATGATCATGGCCGCGCAAGGCGCTGCTCTCGCAGGACGCCGAAGCCGACCGTCGGATCAAATCAAGCAGCGCGCTCGACGGCAACCTCTGTCGATGCGGCACGCACACCCGCATCGTTCGCGCGATCCAGCGCGCGCGTGCCCCGAGCGAGCGGGCGAGTCGAGGGCAGGTGTAGCCATGCAGACGACCTGACCTCATCTCGTGCGCGATCTCCTGAAGGCGGGCGGCGCCATTGTCGTGAGCTTCGCGTTCGCCGCAGTCGCCGCGGCGCGCGGCCGCGCAGGCTGGTGCGTCCGCTGCGGCAGCGGCGCGCGGACAGGCCGCTCGATGCCGGACGAGGTCGATGGCCTGCTCGCGATTCACGCGGACGGATCCGTCACGCTCTACACGAGCAAGGTCGACGTCGGCACCGGCGTGCGCATCGCGTTCGCGCAGATGGCCGCCGAGGAGCTCGGCGTCGTCGCCGTCGCGCGTGTCGGTCGATCGAAGGCGATACCGGCGACCTGTCCCGATCAGGGCGGAACCGGCGGAAGCACCGGCCTCGTGCGCGGCGGCACCGAAATCCGCGCGGCGGCGGCAACCGCGCGGCGCGCGCTGCTGACACTCGGCGCCGCGCAGCTCAATCGCGCCCGCAGGCGGACTTGACGATCGCGGATGGCCAGGTGCGACCGCGCGCGGGAGGCGCCGGCGTCGGCATCGGCATCGCTCGATCGGCGATCGCCGCTTCGCGCTGAAGGTGGATCGCAACGCGCCGCTGACCCCGCCGTCGCAGCTACACGCGCGATCGGCAAGCCGCTGCTTCAGGCCCGACGTGCCCGGCTAAGTGCACCGGCCGGCACGTCTACGTCCAGGACTTCACGCTGCCGGGCATGCTGCACGGCCGCGTCGTTCGCCCACCTGCGATCGGCGCGACGCTCGTGTCGGTGGACGAGGGCTCGCTGCGCGCGCATCCCTGACGTGCGCGTCGTGCGCGTCGAGACACTTCCTCGCCGTCGTCGGCGCAGCGACGAATGGGCGGCGGTGCGCGCGGCCACGGCGCTCAAGGCGACGTGGAGTAACCGGGCAGCGAGACGCTGCCGGGTCACGAAGGGCTCGACCGTTACTCGCGCAACGCGCCGCTCGAGCGCGATCAGGAGATCGTCAGCACGCGGCGATGCGAAGGGCGCCGCCCGCGGCGCTGCCAAGACGCTGTCGGCCACGTACTTCTGGCCGTTTCAGAGCCACGCGTCGCTCGGCCCGTCGTGCGCGGTTGCCGACGTGCGCGCGGACGGCACGTGCCACCGTCTGGTCGCGCGTCGCAGGGCACGCACGGCCTGCGCGCCAACCTCTCGAAAGTGTTCGGCATTCCGCCGGACAAGCTCCGCGTCGTCTTCCTCGACGGCTCGGGATCGTACGGCACCAACGGCGACCGATCACGTGGCGGCTGATGCCGCTGCTCCTGTCGAAGACCATCGGCCAGCCCGTTCGCGTGCAGTGGATGCGGCACGACGAACACGGCTGGGATCCGAAGGGCCCGCAGCAGCTGCTCGACGTGCGCGCCGCGCTCGACGCGGGCGGACGCATCGTCGTCGTGGGAGACCGAGATGTGGGTCCCCAACGCCGCGCCAGGCGCGCGTGCGCTGCTCTCGGCCGACGCCGCGAGGCATGCCGCAGGAGCACGGCACCGGCTCCGGCGCCATCACGCAGAACGGCGATCCGCCCTACGCCGGCCGACAACGTGCGCGTCGTCGCGCACCTGATCAAGGACACGCCGCTGCAGCTGTCGAACCTGCGCGCGCCCGGCAAGATTGCGAACGTGTTCGCCGTCGAAGGGTTCACCGACGAGCTCGCGGCAGCCGCCGGCGTGGATGCCGGTTGAGTTCCGCCTGAAGCGCCTCAGCGATCCGCGCGCCATCGACGTCATCACGCGGACGCGCATCGGCGTTCCGGTGGGACACGCGCACGTCGCCGAATCCGCGCGCGAGGCAGGGCAACTCCTCGTCGGCCGCGGCATCGCCTACATGCGCTACAAGCAGGCCGAGAACTACGTCGCGATGGCGATGGAGGTCGCGGTCAATCCGGCGAGCGGCGCACATCCAGGTGCGCCGCGTCACCTGCGCGCACGACTGCGGGCTCATCGTCAATCCCGACGGCCTGCGCAACCAGGTCGAAGGGTGCATCGTGCAGACGCTGAGCCGAGCGCTGCACGAGGAGGTCACCTTCGATCGCTCGCGCGTCACGAGCGTGGACTGGGTCAGCGTATCCGATCCTGCGCTTCCCCGAAGCGCCGGCGGTCGACGTGATCCTGATCGATCGCCCGAACGAGCCGCTGGTCGGCGCGGGCGAGGCCGCAACCGCGCCGGTCGCCGCGGCGCTGGCCAACGCGGTGTTCGATGCGACCGGCGTGAGGCTGCGCACCGTGCCGTTCACGCCGGAGCGTGTGAAAGCGGCGCTCGCTCGCGAATAGAGATTCGTCGCCACCACCCCGGTCAATCTGGATGCGAGGAGGAACCACATGAGTGCCGATACGTGTCGCCGGCTACTCGGAATCGTGGCGATCCTGGCGCTGCCCGTTGTCGCATACGCACAAGACGCGACGCTTCAGTGGAACGGTGACCGATACGACCGGCGGCGTGCTGCCCGGCGTCACAGTGACCGCGGTCAACGAGGCGCTCGGGCAACACGTTTGAGAGTGTGACCGACGAGCACGGGGATTTCAAATTCCCGTGCGCACCGGCGCGTATCGCGTCACCGCGCAGCTGCAGGGCTTCGCGGTGGTCACGCGAAGCGGCCTGGAGCTGCTGGTCGGCCAGCAGGCCGTCGTGAATCTCCAGCTGTCGCCGTCGACCGTGCGCGAATCGGTGACCGTCACCGGCGAAGCGCCGCTCGTGACGACCACGCCAGTCGAGCCAGGCCAGCAACATCGATCCGCGGCAGCCTCGGAGCTCCCGGTGAACGGCCGCAACTGGCTGGACCTGACGATGCTGGCGGCAGGAAGCCGGATCAACACGGTGTCGAGCGATGACCTCATGCCCAAAGCGTCAGTGGGGACATTCGCAGCTGAACGTCGACGGTCATCAGGTGACGTCCACGATTTCGGCCACCGGCTTCGGTCAGCCTCACTACGGCCGCGACTCGATCGCCGAGTTCGAGTTCGTCGCAAACCGGTTCGACGCCAGCCAGGGCCGGTCGGCGGGCGTGCAGGTCAACGCCGGTCACGAAATCGGGAACGAACACGTTCACGGGTAGCACCGCGGGCTATTTCCGCAGCGACCGGTGGAATGCCCGCGACTTCATCGTGAATCGCGTGCTTCCCTATTCGAACCAGCAGTTCAGCACCACGTTCGGCGGCCCGATCCGGAAGGACAAGATCCATTTCTTCGCCAGCTACGAATACGAGCGCGAGCCATCGACGCAAACCTATACGACCGCGCATAAGAGCTTCAATCAGGACCTGACCGGAACGCGCACGGACCCGAAGGCCGGCGGGCGCGTGGATCTCCAGTTCTCCCCGCAGGTCCGCCTCATGGTGCGCGGCAACGTGTCGCGGCTGTTCACCCCGTTCGATCCGCGTTACACGGGCGGCTCCTCGCCAGTCGCCATCGTCTTCCGAGTCGACAGCGCGGCCGAGCAACGAAGCTCTACGGTGCGCTCGACGCAGGTGCCTCGGCACCAGGGCCGTCAACGAGATCAAGGTGGGCTACGACGATTTCTTCTTCCAGGCGCTTCCCACCGCGCTCTTTGCGAATCACCCCGCCAACGCGTCGTTCCCCTCGTGGGCCGTCGGAAAGGGCGCACCACGAATGACGTTCAGCGGCTTCGCGATCGGGCAGGCGCACACAAATGCGCCGCAGCGCAACGGCCAGGTCCAGTACTCGTTCCGGGATGACTACAGGACCTATTTCAACTTCGGCGGGCGGCATAGCGCGCACGTCGGCGGCGAATGGCTCCACCAGTGGGGACCCTATTTCCAATGCACCAACTGCATGGGGACTTACGACGGCGGCAGCAACAGGCCGCCGGCCAACTTCGAATCGCTGTTCCCGAACGTCCTGGACGTGTCGACCTGGAACCTGGCGCCGCTCTCGCCGCTGTTCAGGACCTACTCGGTGGGCATCTCGGCCGCCGGTTTCAAGCAGGAGACGCCCAAGGAAATAGCCGCAGGCGTGGGTGCAGGACGACTGGACGATGACGTCGCGCCTCACGCTCAACCTGGGACTGCGCTACGACATCAGCAAGGGGCAGTTCGCCGAACGGGTGGCGATTCTGCCGTGGGTGCGCGGCGGGACGTCCTATTCGAGAAGAATCGATTCGGTCCGCGGGTCGGCTTCGCCTACACCGCTGAACGATCGCACGGTGATTCGCGGCGGAACGGGAAGCTACTTCGCGGATGTCTCCGACCAGGTCTCGTCGTGGACGGAACGCTACGGCGGCGGCGAAATCAACGCGCAGGTCGCCAACGACGGTCGCGCCGACTTCGCCGGGAAACCCGTGGAACGGCAGGCCGCAGCCGACCTACGAGGAAGCGCTGAGGATTCCCGGTCTCCGGAAGAGCGTCTCGCAGATTGCGACGCCCGGGCTCGGAAGTTCCCTACAGCTATCAAGTCGTCGATCGGGTTGCAGCGGCAGTTCGGCACGACGATGGCGCTCCAGGCGGACTATGTCGTGAACAACAGCCGGCGCGAGCTGTTCCAGCGGAACATCAATCTGACCTACAACCCCGCGACCGGCGTGAACTACGTGTCGACGGACGCGACGCGCGCGGTGTATGCCGACTGGGGCGTGGTCAACGCGTATCGTGTCGCAGGGGTGGTCCAATTTTCACGCGCTGGAAACGGCGTTCACCAAGCGCCTCAGTCAGCGGTGGCAGGCCTCGGGCACGCACACGCTATCGATCTACAACGATGGGAACACGTCACCGGCCCCGTCTCTCACGCTCGTGCAGGATCTCGGAGCCGAGTATGGGCGGGCAACGACGGACCAGCGCCATCGCGCCGTGTTCAACGGCATCTGGGACGTGGGCTACGCTTCCAGTTGAGCGGGCTGTATTTCTACGGCTCGGGCCAGCGCTTCGCGACGACCTACGGCGGCGGCGATCGGACTCGCCTGCGTCCTGACGGCAGCATCGTGCCGCGCAACAACTTCGTCGGGCTTACCGATCCACCGGGTGGATGCGCGGCTTCAGCGGCGCTTCGGGCTCGGCGGCCGCCGAGGTGTCGACGGCATCCTCGAGGTGCACAACCTGTTCAACCATGCGAACTACGGCGCGCACACGCTCGCGGAAAGCAACGCGAGTTATGGGCAGCCGATTCAGAACATCGGCATCGCGCACCAGCCGCGCATGGTGCAGCTGGGATTCCGCTTCGTGTTCTGATCCGTTGCAATCGCTGTTGCTGTGGGCGTCCCCAGGACGCCCACGGCGTCAGCCGCTGGTTTTCATCCGCGCCTGCCACTTTGCCTGAGGGCTGCGCGGTCGACTTCCTGACCCGCGGAGTACACCTTATTGATCTTGCGCGTGTTGGAGATCCGCTCGAGCGGGTTGGCGTCGAGCACGATGAAATCGGCGCTCTTCCCCGCGGCAACCATCCCCGTATTGATCTGCGCGACGGCGGCCGAGTCGCGCGTGCGCCGCGACGATCGCCTCCGACGGCGTCATGCCCATCGCGACCATCGCTCTCGAGATCGAGGTGGTTGAAGTAGCCGATCCAGAAGCGGCTCTGGCCGGTGTCGGTGCCGTTGACGACCGCGAACGCCTGCGGCCCTCAGCTTCATCGCGCTGCGGGCGTCGGATTCGAAGCCGCGCGCGCGCGCGGCGACATCCTCCGGCGTCCGGTCTTCTTCAGCGGGTCGCCCCAGTGCTGCTCGATGTCACGAGCGGAATACACGGCGCTGCAGCAACGGGTCGTCGAGCCATTCGGGCCGCGCGCCGCCCTGCGTATCCATCCACGCCGTGATCGAGGCTCGGCGTCATCCAGATGTTCGGCCGATCGTTGCGGGCGATGCGGTCCTTGACGATGCGCGACCAGCTCGTCGTCCGCGACCTCGCCGCCGCGGGCACGGGCACGTGCAGCCATCCCTCGACGCCCGCGCGCATCAGCTCCTTCGCGTTGGCGAGCGTGACGTTGTGGACGCCGACCGGCGATATTGAACTTGTGCGCCTCGTCCGCGACCGCTCGATAGAGCGGCGGGCGTGAGCGTCTTCTTCGGTGCCGCCGCGGTCGTCCACCCAGATCTTGATGAACGCGGGCTTCATCGCCGCGTAGTCGCGAACGGCCGCGCGCGCCTCTTCAGCCTCGTCGGAGACCGGATACGAGACGTCCATCACGCGAGGGATGGCCCTGCGCGCCGGAGCCGGGCCACGCGATGCCCGGCCCCGCGGTCCGGAACAGCGCCGCGCCGGGCACGATCTCGTCTCGCACTCGCAGCGGCACGTCGCCCCAGCTGGTTCGACCGCCGTGAAGGTCCGAGCGGTCTGACGAGATCGCCCACGCCGATGACCGCGCCGACGCCGTTGTACGGCGAGCAGCTCCAGGTGATCGATCAGGTTCTCGCGCGTATATCTCCTTGGACATCGTGCCTTCAGCGATGTTCTGAAACCCGATGTGCCCATGGAGATCGACCAGCGTCGGCATGACGGTCTTGCCGGAGAGGTCGACGCGCGTGGCGCCCGCCGGCGCCTCGCACGTCGCCGCGGCGGCCCACATGCGTGAATTGATTGTTTTCGACGATGAAGGCGGAGTCTTCGATGGGTGCGCTGCCGTCGCCGCCGATGAGGCGCGCGCCCTCGAAGACGGTGATGGTCGGAGCAGGCGCAGGCTGGCTGCCGGCCTGCAAGAACAGGCCGCCGCGAGCGGGAGACAGCGGCCATGAGAATCGCGAACGCGGTCTTCAGCGTTCGCAATTCGCGGGTCAAGCATGATGCTCGACGTAGGCCCACGTAAGGCGGACCTTAGGTCCGTCGTCTACTGCAGAAGCGCCGTTGTGTTCCGCTTCGGCACGAAGCCGACCGGGATGCGCGTCGACTTCCTTCATCGACTTGACGTCGACGACCGAGACGTCGTTGGTCACCGGGTTGGCCACGTAGGCGGTCTTGCCGTCAGGCGTGAGCGTCACCCAGCCGGCGCCCTTGCCGCCGAGCTCCGCGCCGCCGAGCAGCTTCAGATCCGGCAGCGAGTACGAAGTAGAGATAGTTGTTCAAGCGGCTGCAGACGACGAGCGTCTTGCCGTCGGAGGTCACCGCCATGCCGTGCGACGGATCGGATCCCTCGGGGACCGTCGCCTTGCCCGGCGGCAGGTCCGGGTTCTGGATGCGCTTGATTTCCTTGTGCGTCGCGAAATCGACGACCGCAAACCCGTTGAGCCCGCTCATCTGCACGAAGATCCACTTCGTCGAGCCGTCGGGGTTGGCTGGCGAACGTCATCGGCCGGACGCCGAGATCCTCGTCGAGCGTCCACGCGGGCTCTTCGGTCTGCCGCGTCGATCACGTTGACGGTCTTGCCGACGATCGAGCCGGCGACGACGTACTTGCCGTCGGGCGTGACGTAGGCGTTGTGGATGGTGCCCTTCGTCGGAATGGTCTTGACCCGCGTCATCGTCGCGGTGTCGATCACGTCGACGCCGCCTGGCGCCTGGATGATCCCGACGTAGCACGCGCCGGCCGTCCTTCGCCGACGGCCATGTTGTTCGGGTGGCCGCTCAGCGGGACGCGCTTGATGACCTTGAGCGTCTTCGCGTCGACGACGTCGAGCGTGCTCTCCGCTTCGTCGCTGATGTAGATGCGGCTGCCGTCCGGCGCCGCGCCGACGCCGTGGTTGACCTCGATCCCTCGATGACGCCGACCACCTTGTTGGTCGCGGGATCGATGACGTGGACGTTGTCGCCGGCGCTGTTGGTCTGGATGATCCGGACCTTCCTATCGCGCATGGTCCTGAGCGGCTCAGGCCGCATCGTGCACAGCATGATCGCCGCCGGTGAGCGCGAGCACCGCGACGAGTCACGCGTGTCTGTTCGTCATGATCGTCAGCCTTTCAGTTGCTGCTCGCGCGTCTGTCCCATCACCCAGGCTCTCGGAGCGTCTGCCACTCGGGATCGTTCTGCGAGGCGAAGTGCTTGCCGCCGTTGTGATAGAAGTCGCCGCCCGCCGTTCCTCGGCCAGCGGATGCATGAGCAGCTTGCTCTTCACGCTGCCTGGCACGGCTACGCGCCGGACCACATCGAAGTTCTTGCGCGACTCTTCGTCGGTCCAGGTCGTCGCGCCCGGGTCGAGCGGCTGCAGGCGCAGCGGCGTGCCCGGCCGTGGCACGCAATACAGCGGGCGTGACCCGGGCGCTTGTTCAGGAAGATCGGCTGGACCTTCGTCTTGAAAAACTCGTAATCCAGCGAAGGACGGGCGGGCGCCGATGCCGGTTCCTGCCCGAGCACGCCCGCGATCAACAACGCCCAGCAGCCGAAGGTGATAAACGCGCCGATCTTATACACGGGCCCCTCCTTTAATCAGGGTGCCAATTATGCTCCTCACTCCTGCTTCGGCGCACCTTCAAACGACGAGCCCGCGAAGAAGCTTCCCGGCCGTCCGCCATGCTCACGCTGACCGCGTTGACAAGGCGCGAGCCGTCCCTGGCCAGATACCCCCTCTCGACTTTGATCACGTCGGCGGGCTTGAGCGACGTGCGCGTCCAACCCTGGCGAACGAGGCTGGTTCCGCTGGCAAGCTCGAACTCCCAGTTGGCAACGGCGCCGGTCTCGATCCTTCATCCATCCGCGTAAAAACGCACATGAGGGTTCTGCCATTCGACTTTGGTGACGCTGCCCATGAGCGTGACCGGCTTCTTCGAGTCGTACTCGGCCGAGAACGAGTGGTGCGCCAGTGCGTGCGATTCGCCGACCAGGCCGAGGGCGATCAACCACGATCCCTACTCTGATGACGGCCATGCCGTGCTCCTCTTTCTATTTGCGCTACTTACCGACGATGTGCTCCGAATCTTTTCGTTGTCGCAAATGCCTTCGAGCAGCTCGGTGTCAGGCTGCAGGGTGAAATGTACGGTCGCGGTGAATGGTTCGAGGTAGGTTTGCGGATCGTCGATCGTCACCTGCATATCCATGTGGCCGAAATCGATCCGCGTGAACCGCTCCGGTCGTCTTCATCGCCTCGCTGTGCGGGTGCCCTGTGTCGTCCAGCCACGATCGGTCATTGAAGCCGACGGTCTCGACCACGAAGACGTTTCGATCCCATTTGCCGATTGAATAGCCCAGCCATCGCCGGCTGTGGATCGACGGGCAGCATGCGGCCGTCGGTATGGACCTGCCGGAAGTGATTGAACTCTTCATGCAGGATCAGCGTGAGATCCGGGTTCTGCACGATCTTGAAGTTCACGGGGGCAGCATCGCGTCGGGGATGCTATGCGGCAGACATTGCTCCGACGGCCTCCCTCCTCCGAACAGCACGTCGCGCCGGTGCTGGTAGACGGCCGCCGCTTCCGGCCGCATCCTGATTTGCGCGCCGGCAGGCATCCAGTCAAGCAGATTGAAGTTGTCGGTTTCGTTGTCCTTCTTCGTCGCCTCCACGCGCGTCCAGATGCCCGACAGATCCGGCTTCCGTCAGGCGTGCGCGGCGCGGGGGCGCTCACGTTCGGCTTTCCGTCTGGTGTCCTGGGTGTGCGCGGCAAGGCGATGGTGATCCATTGCGCCGAGAGCCGAACCGGTCAGCATGAGAAGAGCGACGACGCATCCGGCGAAGGCACGAGCCATCGGTATCTCCTCGGAGAGCTGAAGGGGGATGAACCGGGCGGATTATGGCCTGAACTTCGACGCTGACCTGCTGACCTTCGAAACTCAATGGATCTCAAGGAACTATCATCCATGGCATGAAACGCATCCTTTCGCTGGGCTTGGCTCTGGTCGCGACTGGCATGACCCTTGCAGGCGTTCCCGGCTCAGGACGCCGTCTCTGGAGCGCGCGCGGTGACAGCTCCGATCCATTTGATCCGGCGTCATCCCGCTGCCGGGCAACCCCTTCGTCACGTCAGACATCATCTGGGTGGATCCGGGCACGCAAACGCTTATACGTGACCGACCGGTCAAACTTCGGCATCGACATCATCGACGCCGAGAACAATCTGTTCGTGGGCCGCATCACCGGCTTCGCGGGTCCGGAGGCGACGTCACGAGGCGATCCGATCGCGAACGCGACTGCCCGCCGCCGAACGGCGAGGGTCCAAGCGGTGTGCTCGTGACGCCGAACAAGAAGCTCTGGGTGGGCGATGGCAACAGCACCGTGCGTGTCGCCGCGACGTCGACCTCGGCTCACCGACCTACCTCAAGATCGATTCAGTCGATCAGCACGGCGATACCTGGAGTGCGGATCGCACTGCGATCGCGCGAGACGAAATCGCATACTGACCCGGCGGATCACATCATCGCGGTCGCGAACAACCAGCCGCTGACCGCGACCGCTACGACCCCGGCGACTCCCGGAAATCCGTGCATGACCTTCATCAATGCGCTGACACTGCACCAGGTGCTCGGCCACGATCACGTTCGGCGGGCGCGACGGGACTGGAGCAGCCGCTGTGGATTCCGAGCAGCGCCGTTTCTTCATCACGGTGACTGGATATCGCAACAACGGCGGGAGCAACGGCGGCTTCGGGGAGCTGGCGGGGTGATCGACCCGACGTCGATGAAGGTGGAAAAGTCATTGAAGCCGGGAATGTGTCATCCCAGCGCAGAGGCGCTGGGGCCGTCGCAGCACATCCTGCTGTCGTGCGGCGCGCCGATCGTCCTGAGTGCAACGGACGGCCGGATCATTTCGACGATCACGCAGACCGGCGCGGGTGACGAGAACTGGTACAACCCGGGGACGGGCGGTTCTATTTCACTGGAAACGACAAGAGCACTCCGCCCGTGATGTCGCTCGGCGTCGTCGATGCCCAGACAGGTGCGTGGTTGCAGAACGTCGCCGATCCGGGAGGACGGCTAGGCGGCCGCCTTGCCGGCGAACAATCACATCTTCACGCTTGGTTCGTGTCACCGCCGCGATGGTGAAGGATCCGTCACGCGATACGACCGTGTGCGCGCAATTCGGCTTCAAGGGGACGGGCTGCATCGCCGTGTTCGCGCACGCAGACGAGGGCGCGAAGCGAGAATGAGATGCCGGGCAGAATCGATCTGCCCGGCATCTTGATGACAATCTGGGAGCCGATGCTCAGAACGTGAGGGCGGAAGCCGAGCTGCAGGCTTCTGCGGCGCGTAGGAGAGATTCGTGCTCGATGACGGCTGTTTGTATTGCGAACTTGACTCGTTGGTGACGTAGCCCCCGTAGTTCGCCCGATTGAACGCGTTGAACAGCTCCAACGTCCCATCGGCTCCCATGTGGCTGCCGATCTTGAAATGTCGCGGAGCCGCATGTCCACCCTCTTGATGGGTAAGCCCACAAACGCGTTGCGGGGGACGATCGTGCCGTCCGTCCGCAGGCGGTCGGTTCCCGCCGCGCCGATCAGCGTGGTACTGACGCCGGCGCCCGAGGTGACCGCGAAGCGCTTCGCCGGAACCGTAGAAATAGATTCCGCTCAACTGGAATCCGTACCCGCGTCCCAGATGCCGTTGAACACGGCCCGGTGCCGCTGATCGGATACCGCCGGCCCGTAATCGTTGCCGAACGCCGGGTTGACCGCGAACGGAACCTCCGTCAGATAGCTCAACGGCGTCGGATCGCTATCCTTGATCGTCGGATAACGTATACGTGAGCGTCCCCTGCCAGCGATGGCTCATCCGCTTGGTGAACACCGTCTGCAGGCCGTTGTAGTTGGACCGGCCGTTCATCAAATACAGGCCGACCACGCCCCAATCCGGGAAGGGCCGGTTGATGAACCGGCCACTCGCATCCCTGACATTGAAATTCAACGGCAAGCCGGTCGCCGGATCGAACTGTGATATTCACGTTGTCCTGGATGCGATGCTCGTTGCGGCTGCCGGTAAAGACGTAGTCGGCGTCGAGCGCCATGTCGCTCCCGAACTGCCGCTGCATCCCGATCGAGCGTCTGCCAGCTGTTCCCGACGTTCCGCTAATTTCCCGGGGGCGGAGCCAGCTCCATGAGGTCGCGGATCAGGCAACCGGGCGCATTGTTGTTCACGTAGCAGAACAGCTTCTGCGCCTGATCGAACGCTGGGCAGCGGCCCGTTGAAGGGGTTCGACGCAAAATCGGCGCGGCCGTCGTTGTTCGCCGTAATGAGCGCGATCGTCGCAGCCGACTCCGCCCACTGCACGTTCGGCGACGTGACATCGGCGAAGCATACCGCCCACCGCCACGCAGCACCGTTCGGTCGTTCAGCGAATAGGCAAAGCCGAGGCGCGGTTGAACGTTGTTCCAATCCTGCGGCCGGTTGGCGCCATCCAGGGCGCCAGGGTCACTTCTCCGCGAACCGCGTTCCACGCGAGATCCCACCGCACCCCGAGATTCAGCGTCAGGCGCCGCGTCAACGTCCAATCCGTCCTGCGCCCAGGCGCCATGCTTGGGAATGGAATACGGCGTGTTGAACTCTGCCTGTCGACACGCCCGACCTTGTAGCGCGTCGTGATCGAGGAGAGCGCATTCAGGTTCCAGGTGTCGACGTTGAACGGGTCGGGAAAGATCGCCTGCAGATGCCGCCGGAGCCGGAACGGCAGCTGAGTTCGCCGTCAGCTCGCCCATGCACCAGAGGCAATTGCGCGTGAACTCATCGTGTAGTAGAAACTCGCCGCCGACTTTGAGGGCGTGAGCGCCCGCGGCCCGGGTACGACGTCGAGAAGTCGTCGCGCAGACTCCACACCTTCTGAATCCGGTGGCGAGGCAGGTTCTGGTTCTGGGAGACCGAGAAGCCTCTCATCAGAATCCGCGGCCTCCTGCGGTGATGTCGGGCGCCCGCCAGTGGTGCGACCACGTCGCAACGCCCGCCTGATCCAGCCGATAGGAGGACAGCCCGCCCTTGATCTCGTTCACGGCCCGGTTGCCAATCACCTTCGTGAGCTGGGCGAGTACTTCGCGAGAATACTCTCCGTTGGTGGCGGTGCGCCCGGGTGGTTGTTGTTGCCGGCGCCAAACGGTTGGAAGAGATTCGAACCGCTCACCTTTGTCATCAGGTGCGTCTTGGCGACAGCTCATAATCCAGACGCACGCCTGCCATCTTGATGCTCGTGACGCCGCTCCTCGAGATGTTGAAGGCGGGATACGGCGTGTTCCAGATGGAGGTGATCGGCTGGCGCTCGTAGTCGTAGTTGCCGAAGAAGTGCAGCTTGTCCTGCGGATCGGGCCGCCGAAGGTCGCGGACCACTGCTGGTCCGAATACGGAACCACGACGTGCAGGACGGGATCTGCGTCGTTGAATTTGCTGTCGCGGAAGTTGCCGACGAAACGATCCCGAGGGCCTGTTGGTGCCCGACTTGGTGATCGCGTTCACCTGCACGCCGGACGACCGGCCCTGCGTCGCGTCGAACCGGTTCGAGATGAACTGAAATTCCGCGATCGAGTCCTTGCTGTACCGGGCCTGGTTGCCGGTGCCGAGGATCCGCCGTCACCTGCTGGCCGTCGACGTTGAGCTGAAATTCCCGACGTCTCCAGCGTGTCTGTCCTGCACCGGAACGGCGCCCTGCGTCGTTCGTCCGGTTCCCGGGCGCCAGCAGCGCGAGCGACATCCAGTTGCGGCCGTGCACCGGCAGCTCCGACATCTGCTTCGGATCGATGTTGCCGCTCACGCTCGAGGTGGTCGGTCGCGATCAGCGGCGCTTCGCCGGTGACCGTGACGCTCTCCTGCACGGTCGAGGGCGCCAGCTGCAGGTTGATGCACGGCTCGTCTGTCCGACCAGCAGCTCCAGCACGGCGGGACAGCGTGCCGAATCCGACGAGCGTCGCCGTGATCTGGTAACCGCCGATGCGCACGGCGAGCCGATAGGCTCCGCGCGCATCGGTCACGGCCTCGAAGCTGTTTCCCGAGGCGTCGTTCACCGCCTTGATCGTCACGCCGGGCAGCACGCCGCCCGTTGAATCGGTCACCGTGCCGCTGACCGTCGCTTCCTGCGCGCGCGCCGAAACGGGCACGGCCGGGATCATCAGAATCGCGCTAACACGAATCCATCGTCGCAGTACCGTAGATGACATGAAGACCTCCTCGTGGTGACGAGCAGGCCATCGACGCGGGATCAGCCGGGGAGAGAGGAGGACGACGAGGAAAGCTACGAAGGCGCATGAGGGATGCCGGCCTCCCGTGTCCGAATGGCATAACGAATGATGAGGCGCGGAGTATACATATCGGGCGGAAGGCCGGGCAGAATCGATCTGCCCGGCCTTCTTCATTTGTCTGAAGCCAATGGTCTAGAACGTCAGACGGAAACCGAGCTGCAGCTTCGCGGCGCGTAGGAGAGATTGGCGTTCGAGATCGGCTGTCCGTACTGCGGGTTTGCCTCGTTGGTGACGTAGCCCGCCGTAGTTCGCCCGATTGAACGCGTTGAACACCTCCGACGATCCCGTCGGCTCCCAGCCGAGGTCATCTTGAAATGCCGCTGGAGCCGCATGTCCACCCTGTGAATCGGCAAGCCCACGAAGCCGTTGCGCGGCGTGATCGTCCCGTTCAGCCGCAGCCGGTCGCTTCCAGCCGCGCCGGTCAGCCGTGCTGATGACGCCGCAACCACAGGTGGTCGCGAGGCGCGCTCGCCGGAGCCGTAGAAACAGATCCCGCTCAACTGGAATCCGCTGTCACGCTCCCAGATGCCGTTGAACGACCGCGCGGTGCCGCTGGATCCGAGACTGCCGGACCATAGTCGCTGCCGAACACCGGCGCGACGGCGAACGGCACCTCTGTCAGCCCGCTCACCGGCTGCGGATCGCTGTCTCTTCAGCGTCGACAGCGTATACGTGAGCGTCCCCTGCCAGCGTTGGCTCAGCACGCTTGGTGAATACCGTCTGCAGGCCGTTGTAGCTGGACTCGGCCGCACCATCCGACTACATGCTCACCACGCCCCAGGCTGGGGACGGGAGAAGGCCGCGTATTGGAGATCGGATTGGCCGCGCCGGTTGCCTGGTTGAATGCTGATGTTGGCGTTGATCCTGCACGCGATGCTCGTTGCGGCTGCCCGGTGAAGACGTAGTCGGCCTCCGATCGCCATGTCGCTCCCGATCTGCCGCTGCAGTCCCGATGGAACTCCCTGGATGCTGTTGGCGACGTTCGCAAACTGCGGGTGGCGGAGCCAGCTCCGTCAGGTCCCGGCAAGCAGACATCCCGGCGCGTTGTTGTTCACGTAGCAGTACCGCTGTTGCGCCTGAGCGAACGTCGGCAGCGCCCCGTTGAAGGGGTTCGACGCGAAGTCCGGCCGGCCGTCATTGGCGACCGACAGGATCGCGATGATCGCAGGTGACTTCGACCACTCGACGTCGGGTGACGTGACGTCGGCGTAGTACCGACCGGCGCCGCCGCGTATCACCGTTCGATCGTTCAGCGAATACGCGAAGCCGAGTCTCGGCTGAAGGTTGTTCCTGATCCTGGGGCCGCCCTGGCGTCAACCACGGCAGCAGGACCTCGGACTGGGCAAACGCGTTCCACCACGAAGCCGTAGCGGACGCCGAGATTCAACGTCAGGCGCTGTGACATCTTCCAATCGTCCTGCGCCCAGCCGGCATACTTGGGAATCGTGTAGGGCTCGACGAAATGCGTTGCGCCGACACGCCGACCTGGTAGCGCGTCGTGATCGGCGAGAGCGCAGCTCAGGTTCCAGGTGTCGACCTTGAAGGGGGTCCGGGAACATCGCCTGCAAGGCCGCCGGATCCGGAATCGGCCCTCCGTTCGCGGTAATGATCCCCATGCACCGATCGCATTTGTTGGTCGTCTCGCGGTGGTCGAGCGTCTCGCCGCCGAGCTTGAGGGCGTGCGAGCCGCCGGCTTCGTAACATCAACGAGAAATCGTCGCGCGCGCTCCACACCCGCTGAATCCTGTTCCGCGGGTAGTTCGTGTTGCCGGCGATGGAAAAGCCCCCTCAACGTGATGCGCGGGCTGCCGACGGTCACGTCGGGCGCCTGCCAGTGGTGGTTCCACGTCGTCAGGTTTCATTGAAGATTTCGCACGACGAGCACGCCGGCCTGACCACGTTCACCGCGCGCGTTGCCGAGGACCTGCGTGAGCTGCTGTGAGGACCTCCCGTGACGCCTCCGTGCTGTTCGGTGGTCGCCGCCGGGTGATTGTTGTCGGCGGCGGAAAACGGCTCGGAGACGTTCGCCGCGCTGACCTTGCGTCATCAGGCGCGTCTGCGGCGGACAGCTCGTAGTCCAGGCGCACGCCTTCCATCTTGACGTTCGCTCGTGCCGTTCAGCGTCGACGTTGAAGGCCGGGATACGGCGTGTTCCAGATCTGAAGTCAGCGGCTGGCGCTCGTAGTCGAAGTTTCCGAAGAAGTGCACCTTGTCCTTGCAGGATCGGACCGCCGAAGGTCCAGCGCATACTGCTGGTCCGAGTACGGCAGCACTTTGTGCAGCACGGCATCGGGCTGGTTCCATTTGCTGTTGCGGAAGTTGCCGACGGAATGACCCGGACGGCGTGTTGGTACCGGACTTGGTGATCGCGTTCACCTGGACGCCGGACGACCGGCCCTGCGTCGCGTCGAACCGGTTCGAGATGAACTGAAACTCCGCGATTGAATCCTTGCTGTACCGGGGCTGGTTGCCGGTCCCGAACTCCGACGTCACCTGCTGGCCATCGATGTTCAGCTCGAAATTCCCGGACGTCTCCGCCATGTCTGTCCGGCACCGGCGTGGCGCTCTGACGCGTTCGTCCGGTTGCCCGGCGCCAGCAGCACGAGCGACATCCAGTTGCGGCCGAGCACCGGCAGCTCTGACATCTGTCGCGGATCGATGTTGCCGCCCACACTCGACGTGGTGGTTTCGATCGAGCGGCGCTTCGCCGGTGACCGTGACACTCTCCTGCACGGCCGAGGGCGCCAACCGGAGGTTGACGACGGCGGTCTGTCCGACCAGCAGCTCGAGCGTGCGGGACACGGTGCCAAATCCCGCAGAGCGTCGCGGTGATCTGGTAGGTGCCGATTCGCGCGGCGAGCACATAGGCTCCGCGCGCGTCCGTCACCGCCTCGAAGCTGTTGCCAGAGGCCTGTGTTCACCGCCTTGATGGTGCACGCCGGGCAGGACGCCACCCGTTGAATCGGTCACCGTGCCCATTCACCGTCGCTTCCTGAGCCTGCGCCGACTGCGGGCATGATCGAGGATGGTCACAATCGCGCCGACGAACGACAACCGCCGCACTATCCTCGAAGTCATGAAGGCCTCCTGGAAGACAAGCAGGCCATCGACGCCGATCAGCCGGGTGGTCCACCTCCGGTCATCAGGAATGCGCGTTCTGTATCTGAAGTCCTCGCAGCAGTAAGAGGGATTGAAGAACGGCTGGTGGGAATCCGGCCCGCCAACGTGAGGACTAGGAGAGTGCAAAGGCGCATGAAGATGCCGACCTCCCGGGTCCGAAGGGGCGTGATGGCTAAAAGAGGGGGGAGTATACACCCACATCGAAGTTGAACTTCGAAGTTCGAAGGTCGAAGTTAGTTGGGCGGGGTGCACCGCATCGCGGCGGTCGGGCACGTCGCGATAGACGCGGTGGCAGTTCGCGCAGGCGTCGGAGATCATGGTTGGTCGCGTCGCTGACGGCGTCCTGGCTCCTGGTCTGCGACGCCCGGTACGCGGCGCGGCCCGGCCTCGACGACGCCCTCGACGTACTGCTTCCAGTCGGCGCGATCGACGGGAACCGGCTTGCCGTTCTCGCATCGGCGCCCCGGCTGCATCAGCACCGGGCCGATCTCCGCGATCGAGATCGCCGCGGCATCGACCACCATCCACGGCGCGTAGACGTCGCCGTAGCGGGTCGACGTCGTCGCCGCATCCGGCGCGCGCGATGCCGCCCTTCGATCCGGCGCCCGGATCCTTCGTCTGCACGTCGAAGAGGACGTTCGAGCTCGGGAAGAGAATGCCGCGCATCACCTGGTTCAACGTGCCGGTCGCGGGGAACGTCGGCGCGGGTCCGCGGCTGCGGCCGAAGCGGGAGCAGGGTTGGTGGCGACGAGCGCGATCTGCCTCAGCGCGGCGTCCGTCGGTGCCGAGCTCGGCCCTGCCAGCCGGAAACTTGTTCGCCTGCAGGATGAACGACGACGAGATCCGCCACCTGCTGCGGCTCGAGCGTGCCCGGCGCATCGGCGGGCATCGTGTTGTGGATCTTGTCGAACAGATCGGCGACGCGGCTGCTTGTCGCGCGGCGCCGAGGAAGCACGTCACCCGCGAGCGGCGGACCGGCGGCGCCTTCGAGCATCTCGCCGTGGCAGACGGCGCAGCGCATCTGGAAGATCGCCCGCGCCGCGCATGGCCTGCGCTGCGGTGTAGACACCGTCTTTCACGGTGCGCGCCTGCTGCGCGCGCAGCGACACCGACGCCGACAACGCCGAGCGCGAGAACCCCGACAGAGACGGCCGCCGCGAGCTTCACTTCTTTGCGCCGTCGGTCTGTTCTTCGCGCTGGATAATCGTGGCCTTCGGATCGTCGACGTTCCTGGTCCCGGTCGGGCGGCGGGAGCTTGCCTGCCTCCTGGGCGCGCGCGTTCCTCAGCGTCGTGAACGCGTCCACGTTGTTCTCGTTGCAGGCGTACTCGAGCATCGGACCCTTGATGCGATGCATCGGCATCTCCACCGTCCACGGCCGCGTCCACGTCGTCGGATCGTCAACCGTGTAGGTGTGGACGATCGTGTCCTCCGCCGTGCGCGTGAAGCGCTCCGTCAACGGAAGCCGGGGTCATCGAGACGGCGCGCTGGCGTCCCGGGCGAGCCGAGGAACGTGCGCTTCGGCGTGAAGTTGATCGTCTCGACCACCAGCGTGTCGCCCTCCCAGTGGCCGCGCGAATCGCCGATGTAGCGTCGGAACGGTGCCGTGCGGACGGCCGTCGAGCGGGATGATCCGCGATGCTCGCTGTTCCACTCGTAGGTCCATGACGATGAAGTCCTTCGACTGCACGATGTGATAGTTGCTGCCGTAGCGGCGCGACCACCGACGGCACGACGCGGTCGTGGAACACGCACCACACGGTGCCGCGATCGTCGCGCCATGTGCGCGCAGCGGACCGCCGGCGCGCTCGGCCGCGGCGCGCGCCGCCTCGCGCTTCTGCGCCTCGGGCGTCAGCGGCGGAATCCGTCCGTCGGCCGGATCGATCACGAGCGACGTGCGGAGGTTCGGCTGCGCGCCCGTCTGCACCGGCGTGGCGCCGAAATCGGTGTTCACGTAGTGGACGACCTGGTTCTGCGAGTCGGCGACCGCCTTGTTGAACGCGTCGATCGCTTCCTTCTCCGTATAGAACGGCTTGCTCGCGAGCTCCTTCGGCCGCTCGTACGGCGTGTAGGTCAGGTTCGTCCAGTAGCCCTGGAAGTCGGGCTGTCCGTCCGGCGTGCGCGGGACCTTGTATGTCGCGGCCTCACTCGGCCGCCGGCTGCCGACCTGCGCGGCAACGCTCGCCGCGGCAAGCGCGACGAGCGCCGCGACCAACAGATTGCGCATTGTCGTTCCTACCTATTTCCTCTGGTAGCTTTGCCGAAGACGAGATCGCCGACGAACTCTTCGCACCTGAACTCGCCGAGCTGCATGTTCGGCTCGACGCGGCGATAGAGCGGCATGCTGATCGTCCACGGCCGCGTGTAGACGTTCGGATCTTCGATCGTCGCCTGGTACAGACAGGTGATCGGCGCCCGTGCTGCCGGATCCGCTCGACGACGTGCAGGCCGTCGGTGTGATAGTTGCCGGCGCGATCGAGGAACCTGACGTGGATCGTTCCTCGGGATCGAGCGCGCCGACGGTGCTCCCCATGAAACCCTTTGAATCGATCACCAGCGTGTCGCCGTCCCACTCGCCCGTTCGACCATCCCATCCACGTATCGGCGGGCGGCGGCGTGGTGCTGTTCATATAGATCGTCCGGATGGCGCTGGCGAACTCCGACATCATCACGATCGTGGACGAGGACTGCACGACCTGCACGGGATACGGCATGTACATCATGCGCGGCACGCCCGGCAGGTAGCACTTGACTTCCGCGTCTTCGCGCAGCGCGTTGGCGGCGTAGCTTCTTCTTCATCGCCAGCGCGTCAGGCTTATAGGGGATCGGTCCGTCGATGACGACGCCCGGTCCGGGAGGAACGGCATATGCGGCGCCCAGCTGCAGCACAGGACCGGCGGCCGCTTCGTGTGCCTCGAGATCCCAGTTGGCGGTGTTGAGCGCCTGCCAGAAGCCGTTCAGATCCGGTTGACCGCTCGCGGTTCTGGGAACTCTGTAACTGGCGGGCCTGACAAGGCCCGCCTCTCCCTGCACCTGCGGGAACTGCGGCGACAAGCGCTGCCGCCATGACGAGGGCGGAGACGATCGCGCCTCTCACTTCAAATTGCCGCGAGCCTTGGCCGTCGCTTCAGCGCCTTCGTTGGCGAGCCAGAATTCCTGGCCATCCGCCTTCTCGTACGCTCACGCCCGCAACCTGGAACGTCGTCTCGTCACGCGCGCCGTAGCCGTGGACGATCAGCTCCTCGCCGATCTTCAGCGAGTCCTTGGTGATGCCGTTGCGGATCAGGCCGTTTGGCGGTCCACCTTCAATGCCCCATTTCGTGATCGTGCCGTCGCTCGCCCTTGACGTCGATCCAGATCCACGCGTGCGGGTTGACCAGCTCGACCTTCGAGATCGGTCCCCGCAGGACCAGCGGCTTGTCTTCGCTGAACACCGTGTTCCAGGAATGGTGGGCGCGCATCGTCACCACGCCGAGCGATGACCATCAGACCTATGAATAACGGTACTACAGTTCGCGGCTTGCATGTTTCGACATTCCTCCCCGCTCGCGGAGAGCTCTCAACGATTGACACTGCATCGAGTCACAGTTGCTTGACACTGATGAGGCACGGTCTATATTAACCGCCACCATGAACCAGCTTTCTGGGCAAGGCTCTCGGCGGCACGCTCGTCCTTCTCCTTCTGGCGACTTCCTGCGTTCGGCCAGCTTTCGACCGCGCAGCTGAGCGGCAAGGTGACCGATACCAGCGGCGCGGTGTTACCCGGCGCCACTGTCACCGTGACCCAGGCCGACACCGGGCGCGGTGCGCAGCGTCGTCACCGACGGCGACGGCTCGTACCTCGTATCGAATCTCGCACCGGGTCCGTATCGGCTCGAGGTCGCGCTGCAGGGGTTCCGCACGTACGTCCAGACCGGCATCGTGCTGCAGGTCGCCGCGACCCCACGATCAACGTCTCGCTGGCGCTCGGAGACGTCCAGGAGACGGTCACGGTTGCAGGCGGAAGCGCCGCTGGTCGACGTGAAGAGCGCCGGCGTCAGCGAGGTTGTCGAGAGCGCACGCATCGTCGAACTTCCGCTGCAGGGTCGAGACGTGACGAGCCTTGCTCGTGGCGGCGGGCGCCGCGGTGAACACGGGCAGTCCGAACAGCCGCAGCTTCGCCGGCGGCGTCAACGTCGCCGTCGCGGGCGGATTGCCGTTCGGCGTCGGCGTACTGCTCGACGGCGCGATGCACAACGACTCGCAGAACAACGCGAACCTGCCGCTGCCCTTCCCCGATGCGCTCCAGGAGTTCCGAGTCGCGACGACCGGTCTCACCGCGCAGAACGGGATGCACTCGGGCGCGTCGGTCAACGCCATCACGAAGTCGGGGACGAACCGGTTCTCGGGCAACCTGTTCGAGTTCAACCGCGACCATCGCTTCAACGCCACCGATCCGTTCGCGCAAGATCGTCAACGGCAAGCCGGCTGGACGACGGGCTGTCGCGCAATCAGTGGGGCGGCACGGTCGGCGGACCCGATCGTGCACGACCGGCTGTTCTTCTTCGGCGGCTACCAGGGGACGAACCAGCACCAGATTCCGGCGAGCAACATCGCCTTCGTTCCCACCGAAGCGATGCTGCGCGGCGACTTCACCGCGTTCGCGTCGGCGGCCTGCAACGGCGGCACGCCGGTCACAGCTGCGGGCGCCGTACGTGAACAACCAGATCAACCCTGCGCTCTTCAGCCCGGCGGCGGTCAAGCTCGTCTCGTATCTTCCGAAGGCGGACGACCAGCAGTGCGGCCACGTGACCTACGGGCAGCCGGCCGACCGCAAGCAGGGACAGGGCGTCGGCGCGCGTCGACTTTCAGCTGAGCGACAAGCACGCGTTCTTCGGCCGCTACATGGCGACCTTCGACAAGTCGCCGGCGCCGTACGCGCAGACGAACAACGTCCTGACGCTCGCCGGCGCAGGCGGCATCGACAACCTCGCGCAGTCGCTGACGCGGCGGGGAGACGACGGTGCTCGGCTCGAACTTCGTCAACGCGCGTGCGTGTCGCGTTCAACCGCACGTCGATCCACCGCGGCAGTCCGCCGTTCTTCGATCCGACCGATCTCGGCGTCAAGAACTTCTACAGCTACCGCCAGGACGAAACGGTCATCGCTGTGACGGGCGGCTTCAACATCTCGGCGGCGACATCGACGACGGGCGTCTTCTGGACCAATTCGTACCAGGCCGCCGACGACCTGACGCTGATCAAAGGTCGCCATCAGTTGGGCTTCGGCGCCAACTACGCGTACTGGAAATCCTCGCAGACGTCGCACGCGCAGGTCCGGTGGCAGCTGGATGTTCAACGGCACGATTACGGGCCGCGGTCTGGCGGACCTGATGGTGGGCGCTGTCGGCAGCCTCGAGCACGGCGTGCCGAACCTGCTCATCATGGACATGAACTACATCGGGCTCTACGCGCAGGACGCGTGGCGCCTCGGCGACCGCGTCACGTTCAATTACGGCGCTCGCTGGGAGCCCTACCTCGGCCAGCAGATGCTCTACGGCGGCGCGAACATCTTCAACCACGACAACTTCGTGAAGGGCGTCAAGAGCAAGGTGTTCGTCAACGCGCCGGCCGGACTGCTCTACCCCGGCGACGCCGGCTTCCCGCCGGCAAGAGCGCGCTACAACGTGCAAGTGGCTGGATGTCTCGCCGCGCCTCGGCCTTGCGTGGGACGTGACCGGTGACGGCCGCCTGGCGTTCCGGACCTCATGCGGACTGACCTACGACTTCCCGAGCGGCGACTACATGAACATCAACGCGTCGGCGCCGCCGTGGGGCAACCGCTCGCTCATCACCACGACGATCTTCGACGATCCGTACTCGGTCGTCGGCGGCAACCCGCATCCGATCGCCACGAACGCGAACACGGTCTATCCCGGCGTTCGGCGCGTTCGGCGTGATGGATCCGAACATCAACCCGCCGCGCGTGCAGTCATATAACGTCACGCTCGAGAAGCAGTTCGGGACGAACTGGTCGGCGACGGTGAACTACCTCGGACGCTACTCGGATCACCTCTGGGCGGAGGAGGCGCTGAACCCGGGCGTGTTCATGGGTCTTGGCGCCATGCACGATCAACGGCGTCGCGTATCCCGGTGTGCAGCACGAACGCGAACCTGAACCAGCGGCGCAAGTTCACGCTCGAGAATCCAGCGCAGGGCGCGCTGCTCGGCTTCGTGGACGAGCACAACGACGTCGGCTGGCAGAAATGCAACGGGCGTGCGGTTCACGTGGGACGCGCCGGTCGAACGGCCTGAGCCTGAGCGGCAACTACACCTACTCGCACTGCGTCGGCACGGCGACGCCGGGCAGCTTCCCGCAGATCGCCAGCGGCTACACGCAATCCCGACAACCCGGATATGGACAAGGGGCACTGCGATCAGGACCGGACGCACCTGGCGAACGTGACCGCCGGGTGGCAGACGCCGCAGTTCGACAACAAGGCGCTGCGGCCTCCTCGCGTCGAACTGGCGGGTGACGGGCATCGTCAGCGTGCGCTCGGGCACGTGGCTGAACATCACCACGGGCGCCGACAACGCGCTGAACGGCCAGCTGCAGCAGCGTCCGAACCAGGTGTCGGACGACGTCTATGGCGCGAAGACGCTGAACAGCTACCTGAACCGCGCGGCGTTTGCGTCGCCGGCGCCGGGAACGTTCGGCAATCTGGAATACCGCGCCGTCGAGGGCCCGGGCTACTGGACGATCGATACCGGTCTTGTCGAGGCTGATCGGCTCGGCGGCACGCGCAACATCGAGCTGCGGCTCGAGTCGTTCAACCTGACGAACCACTTCAACTGGGGCCACCCTGCGACCGAACCTGCAGTCAGTCGCAGTTCGGCCGCATCACGACCAACGGCGGCACGCCAGCGCATCATGCAGTTCGGCGTGATGACGGCTTCTAGGTTCGAGGCTCTAACGACGTCAGAGGCCGACCGTCAGGTCGGCCTGACGAAGAGGCACGAGGGCTCAGGCTTTCGTGCCCTTCGCGCGAGAACTGCACCGAGTCGCCGAACTCGTGCGTTCTGTAGCCGCGCGCTTCTGCCTCGCGGTCCATCCTGCTCAACACCTCGTCGTCCTGAAAGGCGCGCAGCAATTCATAGTGACTGGTGCCCCGCTCGTGAGTCCCGGACAGAATCGCATCGACGACAAGAAGTCGCGTATTGGAGTCGATGCGCTGCAGTCGCGATTCCTCGGCCCGAACGAACGGTTCCATCGAAGCTTGCGGCGTGCTCGACTGCCCTGACGACGGTTGTTCCGATCGCAATAACGCGCCCATCGTTGCGCTTTGTGCTCTCGATGAGCGCGGCGGTCGCTGGCTGTAATTTCGTACGGCTCATCGAACGGCAACAGTGCGTCGAGGTCGCGCGTCGCCTGTTGACGAAATCCCGGCGGCATGGGTGACGGTCGCGAACGCCGCACCTCGCAAGCGGATTGATCGAATGGCAGCCCAGTCGAAGGATGAAGCCCGCCGACGGCGGCTCGAACGCCACCGGTGGACCGGCGATGCGCGTCCACGTATTCCAAATCGCCAGCGGTTCGCGAACGTAGGCGTACTGGATAGGCCGGCCATGACGCGCGAGCCCCTCCCAGATCCCGGCGACCGTACTCGAAAGCGAAGTTCGATCAGCCGCGGATGCGCAAGCACGCGCGTCACGATCGCGTTGAGCGGTCCGAGCCGGAGTGAGTCGCCGGGATCCATCCGCGGTGGAAGCAGACGCAGCTCGGTAGGTGTCCGGAAATCGCCGGAGCCGAACACCACGGCCGTGAAACGCGCCACGTCTCCGGGCAAGAGCGAAGCGCGCGCCGGCCAGCCGCACTTCGATCGCCCTTCCTGTTGGATCGTGGATGCCGAAGAGGCTTGCCGGCAGCGTTGCGGCATCATTTGCGATCACAAGATCGCCGCCTCGCACGAAATCGAGGAACGCGGTTCGCGCGTGATGCGAAATGCGGCCATCCTCGTCGACGACGAGGAGGCGCGCTCCCGTGGCACGTTGATCTGGCGCGGTCGCGGCGATCATGCGGCGATCACCGCGGCGATCTCTCGCGCGGCCGTCTCCGGGCGCTTCAGCGTCGATCGATCCGCATCGGGAACGGCGAGCGCGTGCAGCGGCGTGTCCATGTCGCCGGGATCGATCGAGAGCGACTCGAACGCCTTCCTCCGCCGAGCTCCGTCGTGCCAGATGCGGCTGAGATGGTGCAGCGCCGCCTTGCTCGCGCTGTAGGCGCCCCAGTTCGGGTAGGCGGTGATCGCGGCGTCGCTCGAGATATTGATCACCTGGGGATGTCGTCCTGCCCGTGCCGAGGCCGCAAGCGATCCGAGCAGCGCCTTCGTCAGTCGGAACGGACCGAGCAGATTCGTCGCGAGCGCCAGCTCGAGATCCTCGCATTCCGTGTCCGCGAGCGGGACGAGCGGCACCGGTCCAAGAGACGAGGCATTGTTGACGAGCACGTCGAGGCCGCCGAGCGCGCCGAGCACCTGGATCGCGATAGGGTGAATGTCTTCTTTCCGCGAGACGTCCCCGACGATGCCGCGGGCGCCGGGAGCTTCGTTGGCTACCCGCTCCACGTCATCGTGGTTGCGCGCGACGAAGGCGACGTGCGCGCCGCGGTCGCGCAGCTCGCGGACGAGCGCGAGCCCCAGGCCCGACGTGCCACCGGTAATGGCGACGCGCAGGCCGGACAGATCAGTGCCGGTCATAGTGACTCTCCTTCAGGCTGATGTGAAAGCGTTTGACACCTCCTCAGGCTACAAGTTAAAGTTAACTTTAAGTCAAGATCTTATTTCATCACCTGCATGTCCGACCTCATGGCCATTACCGAGGTAGCGCGGCGCAGCGGCGTGGCCTCCTCGGCGCTGCGGTTCTATGAATCTCGAGGGTTGATTGCCTCGGAGCGGACCGGCGTCGGGCCACCGCCGTTATCCCCGCGCGGTCCTCCGGCGCATCGCCTTCATCGTCTTCGCCCAGAAAATCGGCCTGTCGCTGGAGGAAATCGGCGCGGAGCTGGCGAAGTTGCCGAAGAACCGCGTCCCCGAGCGCGCGGACTGGGCCAAGCTTCGTCGGCGTGGACCAACCGGGTCGACGAACAGATCGCCGAGCTGCAGCGGCTCCGGGCCGGCGTCACGCAGTGCATCGGCTGCGGATGCCTGTCGCTGCAGCAGTGCCAGCTCGCGAATCCAGGCGATCGCGTCGGCCGCGCGGGCCCGGGGCCGCGGTTCTGGATCGGCGACGCCCCTCAGCCCGCGGATCGAAGCGATAAGAATTTACTTTCTGACTTGACATTGTACTATTGAACTAGTACATAGCATGCAAGTGGCAAGCGCGCTCACCGTCGATCCCCGCGACTCCACGCCGATTTACGCGCAGCTCGAGCGCGGCGTGCGTGCGGCGATCGCCACCGGCCGGCTCCGTCCCGGCGATCAGCTCCCGACCGTCCGCCAGATGGCGGTCGATCTCCAGGTGAACGCCAACACGGTGGCACGCGTCTACGCCGAGCTCGAACGGTCCGGCGTCATCGAAACCAAACGTGGAGTCGGATCGTTCATCACCGCATCGCCCGCGCAGGCGCACCGCCGCGCGAGCACGAGCGCCGCGTTCGCACCTTCATCACCCGCGTCCTCGCCGATGCCGACGCCCACGGGCTGACCGCCGACGACGTGATCGCGGGACTTCGCGCACACCGAAGAAGGAGGCACGTAAATGGATCCGTTTGCTCACTCGCCAGCGTACACGGCCGCTGCGCCCCGGCCGGCCGTGAACGTGGTCGCCATCGCGATCCTGCTTGCGTGCGCCGCCATCGGCGCGGCCGCCACGGCGGCATCCGGAAACCTGGTCCCGCTGGTGATCATGCTGATCGTCGGCGTGACGCTGATGCAGGCGCCGCGCCTCGCGCGCCAATGGGAGCGCGCCGTCGTGCTGCGCCTCGGACGCTTCGTCGGCCTCCGCGGGCCGGGCCTGTTCTGGATCGTCCCCTTCATCGATACCATTTCCTCGCGGATCGATCAGCGGACCATCACGACCAGCTTTGCCGCCGAGCAGACGCTCACCTCCGACACCGTGCCGGTCAACGTCGATGCGGTGCTGTTCTGGCTGGTGCACGACGTCGAGAAGGCCGCGCTCGAGGTGCAGGACTACGCGCAGGCCGTGAGCTGGGCGGCGCAGACCGCGCTGCGCGACATCATCGGCCGCACGACGCTGACCGAGCTGCTCCGCGGGCGCGAGCGCATCGAGACCGAGCTGCAGCGCCTGATCGATCAGCGCTCGAACCCCTGGGGCGTCACCGTGTCATCGGTGGAAATGCGCGACGTCGTCATTCCGGGCGCGCTGCAGGATGCGATGTCGCGCGAGGCGCAGGCCGCGCGCGAAAAGCAGGCGCGGATCATCCTCGGCGAGGCCGAACGCGAGATCGCGCACTCGTTCCAGGAAGCCGCGAAGATCGTACCAGGACAACCCGACCGCGCTCCACCTGCGCGCGATGAACATGCTCTACGAAGGGCTGAAGGAAAAGGGCGCGCTGATGATCGTCCCGAGCAGCGCGGTCGAGTCGATGGGGATGGGCGGCTTGCTGGGCGCGCGCGGCGCTGCGCCAGCAGTCGCTGACGTCGGGCGAGGCGGACGGGCCGGGAAAAGCGGAGGTGTGAGATGAAGCACGTCGCTGAGCGTACATCCTCTTGGCATGTCGATGCTGGTCGCAAGCGCCGCCGGTGGTGGCGCAGAGTCCGGCTCCCGTTCTGCCTGACACCCGTCGAGCCGATCACCGCGATTCTCGATGCCTCTCGCACGCACGAGATCGTCGCGATCTCGGATCCGCACGGAACGTGCAGCTGCAGGCATTTCTCCTCTCGCTCATCCGCGATGCGCGCTTGCCCGGGGCCGTCAACGACATCGTCATCGAAACATTGAGTTCGCGCTACCAGGACGCGATCGATCGATTTGTCCGCGGTGAGGACGTCTCCAGAGACCTGCTGCGAAAGGCCTGGGAAGACCACACGGTGCCCGGCACCGGCGCACAGGTGGAAGACATGATTCGCGCCGTTCGCGCCGTCAACGCGTCACTTGGCGGCGACAGAAAACTTCGGCTGATTGCCGGCGATCCGCCAATTGACTGGGACAACATCACGTCCGCTCAGGATCATCGACGCTGGATCGAGCTTCGCGATACCTATCCCGCCGATCTCATTCGACGGCAGGTGCTCGAGCGTGGCCGTCACGCGGTTGTCATCTACGGGCAAGGGCACCTGCAGCGCCGGCAGATCGTCAGCAACTACGACATGTCCACGTGGCAGGCGCAAACGATCGTGAGCCTGCTCGAGCACGACGCCGGCGTTCGCGTCTTCAACGTCTGGACGCTGTTGGACAGAAACGCGGAACTGCCTGAGGGCATCGCGCGGTGGCGTGTGCCGAGCCTCGCAATCATGCAGGGCACGACGCTGGGGGCTGCGGATTTCGGGAGATACAGCCGTGGACTGGGTGACGGGGCCAGGTTCGCCGTACGCAGTGACCGTGGAGCGGGCGCGGCATATCAGCTCGTCCCGCTGCCTCGTGAAGAGTGGAGAAGACGATGCGGATGGAAGACCAGTTCAACGCGCTGCTCTATCTCGGCGCGCCGTCATCGATGACCGACGGAACCGATGCCGGCCGCGCTTTGCCAGGACGCGCAGTTCGTGAAAACCCGTCTTGAACGGCTCGCCTCTTCGCGCCGCCCTTCGAAGTCGACAATTTCAAGAGGGCGTGCGGACTCTGAGAGTAAGATTCCGCCCGCCACTGAAGTGGAGGTGCAGCATGAAGGTTCGTTCAACGCTTTGCGCAATGGCGCTGCTGGCGATGACCTGTTCCGCCGCGGCCGCTCAGACCAATCCGCTCGTCGGCGCATGGAGCACGAATCTCCGACATCAACGCACAGGGCGTCCAGCAGCAGCCGCCGTCACCAGCGGCATTCCTGATTCTCAGTGCGGATGGGTTCTACTCGCAGACGGCGATCCCGGAGGGACGGGCGAAGGTCAATAAGCCGCTCGAGGAGATGACGAAGGAAGAGCTCGTCGCGCGCTTCAATCGCGTGACCGATCGCCGTGGCACGTACACCATCGTTGGCAACAAGCTGACGCGTCAGTGACATTTCGAACACGAACCCGGGCGCCGAAGGGGGCGATCAGATCCAGCTGTTCAGGATCGAAGGCGACTTGTTGATCCTGACGACAGAAGATCCGAAGAGCAAGGCAGAGGTTCGATTTCAGCGCGCCAGGAAGACGTCGTAAAGGGAGGATCGCCTACTTCTTGCGCGCCGCCAGAACGCCTACGGCAGCTCCGGAACCAGGTTGCCCTCCCACACGGCGCTCTCCCACTGCTCTTCCGACTTTCTGGCGCCGGAAGTCGACGCGCAGCTTCCACGGCTGCGTGTACACCTTCGGATCGTCAATGGTCACGATGTAGACGATGTGATCGGGCGCGGTGATGCGTCCAGCGCTCGACCATGTGCAGCGTGATCGGAGTGAAACGCGCCGACGATGTCGAACCAGGTCTGGTCGTTGTTGTTGGTGACGTCGACGACCAGCGTGTTGCCCTCCCAGTGGCCGCGCGAGTCGCCCATCCACAGCTTGATGTCGCCTGCCGATGTGCGGACGGCCGTCGAGCGGGATGACGCGGTAGCTGTGGTGGTAGTCGTAGGTGATCAACACCGTGCTCGGGAAACTGCTGGATCTGGAACGCGCCCTGATAGTTGATGCGTGGCAGCCCTTCCTGGAACCCGCGGCTCACCGGATCGAGTACTCGGGGCTTCGACGGGCTTGCGGTGCTCCTCGTGCAGGAACGCGGCGAACTTCGCCGCCCACGGCTGATACGGGATCTTTCCGTCGGTCGGATCGATGATCGGACGGCCGATCATCGCCCGCTGGCCGCTGATGGCAGATGTGCTCGGCGCGCTCCGCTTCGGGATCCTCGATGCTGTAGGTGATGATGTCGCTGGCCTGGGCCCACTGGCCCTCGATGCTTGGGCTGACCGTCCGGCGTGCGGACGGGGCTCCAGTTCGGATCCTCCTTCGGCGGATTCCTCGGATCGATCCAGCCGGGCGGCGGCGGGTTCTTCGGCGGCGGCGGCCCCTGCGCCGCGATGCGCACCGCGGTCGCCGACATGATCGATCCCGCGCGAGCATCGACGCCATCACAGCACCGAGGAACCGTCTGGTCATACGCGCTTCCTCACTTACCGGACGGCGTCGGTACGGGATGGAACTCGTTGTCGAACGTGTAGCACTCGTATTCGAGCAGCTGAAGGTTCGCTTCCCTGTGACGGTAGAGAATCATGCTCATGCGCCACGGCCGCGTGAACACCTTCGGATCCTCGACCGTCACCTCATACGTGATGTGATCGGCGTCGAGCGGCGTGAAGCGTTCGACCAGGTGCAGCTCGATCGCTGTGAAAGTTTCCCGACCGGTCGAACCACGTCTCGTCGTTGAAATCGACGACGTCGACGACCAGCGTATCGCCCTCCCAGCGGCCGCGCGAGTCGCCCAGCCACCAGTCGATGTGCCCCGACGGATGCGGCGTGCCGTTCGTGTAGATGGGACGCGTCGCGTGCACGTATTCGAAGAGCATCGTCACCTGTCCCGGCGCCTGAAAGATCTGAAACGGAAACGGCATGTACATCAGGCGCGGAAGGCCGGGGAGATAGCACTTCGCTTCAGGATCGGCGGTCGCGCGGTTCTCGAAGTTCTCGCGCTTCTTCGCCAGCGCCGACGGCTGGTACGGGATCTCGTTGCCGTCGACCACGCCCATTCCGGCGGGCACGCCCTTGCGAGCTTGATGATCCTGAATGTCCCAGGCGGCCGAGTTGATCACCTGCCAGATGCCGGTAAAGTCCGGTTTGCCTTCTCGTGTGCGTGGAATGTCCGTTCCGCGAGGTGAGGATGGAGCCTGCGCGGCCGCCTCGATCGGCGCGAGCGACATCAACAGCGCGACGGCAAGCGACGGCTCTGCGCATCTGAATGATGCCTTGACGATGCGCCGCAAATAATACATTCTCCTGAGCCTCCTCGGTCTTCTCCGACCCTTCGCACCGCCGCCATCATCAACTAAAAGGGGGAGATATGAGAGGACGCTTGTGGATGCTCCTGGTCGGCGCCCTGCTGGCGCTGACGCACGCGGCCGGCATCGCCCAGGAAGAGGATGCGCGGACGTTGCTGCAGACATCGCTCAAGGCGATGGGCGGCGAGAACCTGAAATCCGTCACGTATTCCGGCACCACCGGATACGTCGCCAACGTGGGCCAGAACTATGCCCCGTCGAGCGATTGGCCCGCGAACCAGATCACCAGCCTACACCCGCACCATCGACTACGACGCCAAATCCTCGAAGCTTGACTACACCTTGCGACAGGGCACGGGCCAGGGTGGACCGGCTGGAGGTGGCAACGCACCTACCATCACGACGCCGCTCGTCGGCGACCAGCGGACGCAACAGATGGTCAGCGGCAACGTCGCGTGGAATCTGAACGGGCACGGCAGTTGTTCCCGCGCCGGCCGATGCCGAGCAGCGGCAGCTCGAGATCTGGCTCACGCCCCACGGCTGTCTCAAGGCAGCGCTCGATGCCGGGTGCGAACCCGATCGTCATCACGCGGAATGAGCAGGGCAAAGGCCGGATCAGGGCCGTCTCGTTCATGGCGCTCGGAAGCTACCGCGTGCAGTGCGGCATCAACGACAGGAACCTCGTCGAGCGGATTCAGACGTACTTCCCCAATCCCGTCGTCGGCGATCTCTATTACGAGCTGGTCCTCACCAACTACAAGGACTTCGGCAACGGCCTGATGTTCCCGACCACGTTCCATCAGCATCACGATCTCGATGACGACCTCGAGGGTGAAGGCGTAAACGTGAGCGGCGGACACAATTCGTTTGGCCTCACCGTCGCCAGCGTCCAGCCGAATCCGGCCGGCGCCGCGCCGACCGTTCCCGACGCGGCGCGCACGGCGACCATTCCACCCGTTCGCGTCGAGTCCACCAAAGTCGCGGACGGCTTCTGGTACGTCGGCGGCGGCACGCATGCGAGCATGGCCGTCGAATTCCGCGACTTCGTCACCGTGATCGAGGCGCCGCTCAACGAAGATCGATCACTCGCGGTGATCGCCGAGGTCAAGAAGCTGATCCCGAACAAGCCGATTCGGTATCTCGTGAGCACCCATCATCACTGGGATCATCTCGGCGGCGTCCGCGGCGTACGTGGCGCAGGAAGGCGTGACCATCGTGCTCCAGGAAGACAATCACGCCTACTATGCGGAGGTGCTGACGGTGAAGCCGTGGGTGCTGAAGCCCGATCGGCTGGCGCTCGCGCCGCCCGAAGAAGTCGCCGAGGGCTACACGTTCGAGAAGGTCGGTCAGAAATTACGTGCTGACCGATGGAACGAAAGTCATGGAGATCTACAACGTCCAGGGTCTCGCGCATGCGCAGGGCATGCTGATGGCCTACATGCCGAAGGAGAAGATCGTCGTCGAGGCGGATCTTTTCACGCCGCCGGCGCAAGGCGCGGCATTGCCGACGATGGTCGCACCGTCGGCGCGGACGTTCTTCAACAACGTGCAGCGGCTGAAGCTGGACGTGCAGACGATCGCACCGATCCACGGCAACCGCACGTATCCGTGGGCCGATTTCGCAAGGTTTGTCGGCAGCGGCAGCACGAACCAGAGCGAGCTGCCGGGCTATGGTGTTGTGACGGGGATCTGCGGCGGTGACGCCGCAGGTCCCAACGTTTTGCCATCAGCGAGCATAGCCTCGAGGATGCGCCCCAGTGGCCGGCCATTCTTGACCGGCTCCACCGTGATAGTCACTTGATCTCCGAACTTGAAGGAGTCCCTGCGATAGCCGACGGGAAATATGACGTTCGGAGCCTGACCCTCCGCAATCCAGTGCACGACCTGGCCGTCCTCGCCTGTGACATCAAGGCTCAGCAAACAGTGGGGATTGGAATAGATCCATTCCTTGACGGTGCCTTTGAGGGTCACTTTTTCCCCGTATCAAATGCCGCGCTGCCGTGATGCGCGGCGAGCGGAACGGAAAGCAAGAGCCCGATGGCTGCAACAACCGACACGACGACACGTTCAGTTCTCATGGTGCCCCTTGCTGCTCGCGCCACTGCCGAAAAGCCTGTTGTAATTCTCCTGCTCGGTCGGAGAGCAGTAATACTCCTGGATGTCGGTGCGCGGATCGTGCAGGCGCAGCGACATGCGCATGGTCTCCCACGGCCGTGTATAGACCTTCGGGTCGTCGATCGTTTCCGACCACACCAGCGTATCCGCATCCACACGGCGGAACGTCTCGGTGATTCGCGCCTTGTCGCTGATCGGACGGCCAGTCGAATCGAGCCAGACCCGTTCTTCCGGCATCGTTCCAACGGTCTGGACCTCGAACGTGTAATCGTCCACCCATCGGCCGACCGAATAGCCGAAGAATCTCGGCTCGCGAATCTCGCCGCCGATATCCACGCCGCCATCGACAACCCTCGGGAGCTGGCGGCCGTCCGTCCAGATCACGCGCCACCGGTTGTCGTAGTGGTACAGCATCAGGACCTTGTACTCGTCCTGAAAGATCTGCGTCAGCCTGATGTTGTAGTGGTTGTAGCGCGGCACGCCCAGCGGCTCGCAGCGATTGCGTGGGTCGTTGTCCTCGGTGGGAAGCACCGCATCGAAGCCTTCGAGCGCGCGATGCGAGCGGCACAGTTGCAACCCGTAGGGCGTGTACGGCGGTTCATTCTCCGGCTTGCCGTTGTTTGGCTTCAGCGGGACACCCTGCGCCTGCGTGCCCGCCCCGGACCCGTCGGCCGGCCCCCACATTCCCGCAAGGCTGCGGCGCGGAGCAGGTTTGCGGTTCGCGGCTGTGATTGGCCGTTTATTCCAATCCGGAGCAAGCCAGCCGCCGGGCGAACCGTTCTGGGGGTCGTCGCCTGCGCCTGCGCCATCGACGGCGCGACGAATGCCAGAACGACAACGGGGATCAGCCGGACGAGTCGATCCATAAACTGTCCTCCGCCTGTGGGCGCGGTTTATATCACGATCAGGGCTTGACAGTTCGCAGCCCGAGTGGTTGCATCCTCTCCTCTACCTTCAGGAGGTTGCCGTATGAGATCCCTCCGTTACCTGCGTGTCCTCGTTCCAGCGGTGTTTCTGTTCATGTCCGGGGTCGGTCACGCACAGGAGTGGATCGAGTATGCCAGCCGATCGGACATGTTTACCGTCAATTTTCCCGGTCAGCCCACGGTGCGGGACATCAACTGGGAGACCGAATACCGCATCACGATACCGGGGCACGTCCATCGTTACGATGACGGTCAAAGCCACTACTCGGTGACCGTCGTCGATTACTCGAACGTGCAGAAGATCCACGCGGACCGCGTGAAGGGGTGCACCGGATATCCCGACACGTGCGGCAATCCGTACGTCGCTGAATTGCGTGGGGCGATGGAATATGCGGCGTGGAGTTTCCTGAAGCGCGACGCGAAGGTGACGTATTACGCGTACGGCAACACCGATCGCATCGAGGGACGGCGGCTGCAGCTCAGCAACGCGGATGGCTCGCGCACCTTCGCGCAGATCCACATGCACGAGAATCGCCTCTACATCTTCGAAGCGACCGTGCCCAAGGGTGCGCCCTCGCCCGCGTTGTTCCAGCAGTCGGCCGGGTTCCTGGACAAGAACGGAGTGCGCGTCCGATACGACACGGTGTACTCGAATGCGCACCCCGGCGCCGACGCGCGTGCAGTACTAGCGTGCGTGCGGAAACGTTTCTCTTTCGCGATAGCTGTCCAGAATCGACACGCATCTCGTTTAATCCCAGAGGAGGATTCGATGACGCACGACTGCAGGCACGCCGCTCGATGATGTCCGGCCTGGGCGCCACCATCGCCGCGTTTCGCGCTCGGGTCGAAATCGGCCGCCGCCCAGACACCGGCTGCACGCTTTCAGCCCGCCCGGCACCAGCAGGACGCATGGCTCGACGCGATTGCGGGGAAGCATCGCACTTTCATCGACGCGTCGACGCCCAGAGGTGCCGGAGAAGCGATGCTCTATGCGAACAACCTGTACGCGGCGAACAAGTCCGGCTACTCGATGCCTGAAAACGACATCGTCGTCGTGGCGTGCCTGCGGCATTTCGCGACGCCATTTGCCTACAACAACGCGATGTGGGCGAGCTGACGGCAAGTTCATGAGCAAGATGATCGAATTCACCGATCCGAAGACGAAGCAGCCGCCCTCGACGAACGTGCTCAATTCGGCCGAGTACGGGATGGCGCTGCCGAACCTCGGTTCCACGATCGAGTCCGTGGTGAAGCGCGGCACGCGGTTCGCGGTATGCGACATGGCGACGCACTTCTTCGCGGCACAGGTGGCGATGATGTCAGGCGGAAGCGCAGACGCGGTCTACAAGGAGCTCGTCGGGAATCTGATCCCGAACAGCCACATGGTGGCCGCAGGGGTCGTCGCGGTGAACCGCTCGCAGAGTACGGCTATACGCTTCTAAGCACGCTCTGAACACGGCGACGTGGGAGCCACCTCGCGACGCGAGGTGGCGCGCCCCCAAGGTGACTGCATGGCCTTTAACGCGAATTGCGCGCTGCTGACGGTCGTTCTCACGGCGTCGTCCTTATCCGCCTGTCATAGCGGTCCCGCCAACGGTGGACGACATACAGCGCGCAGACCGGAACAACGACAGACAGCGCAATTGTTGTGCAGCCTCTGGCTCAGGACACCAGCGAGGACATCGTGTCGTGGGTTGATGGGCAGGTCGTCACCGACTGGGCGATGGAGATCGCCAGGCGCGATCACGCCATCCAGGAGTACCTGGACGATGCGGATGCCGGTCGAGCGGAAGAGTACGGTTTTCGAAGCGGCCAGAATCCGCGCCTCGCCTGGAGCTGGTTCCGGAACAACCCTGTCGGGTTCAACGGCGTGCCGTTCGTCCTGTTCAAGACGATTCTCGATCTCGATCCGAACGATTCGAACGCCACTCTGCGCGCGATCGCGCGCATCTGGAAGCGCGAGGCGACCGTGCCGGTGGGATCGGCCGCGACAGGCGCCACATGGACGTTCGATCACATCGGGATTCAACCCAATCCGCAGTCACCGCTCCCTTTGGATTCGCATTCGAGAACCCGCGCGCGTTCGAACCGCTGACGGCGGCCGAAACGAGCGCATATGACGCCCGTCTGCTGGCGCGACGCGTGTTTCAGAACACCAGCCTTCTGGTCGCGAAGCTTCGAACGGCCGACCACGAGGACAACTGGGAGCAGGACAGGCCAGGGTTTGGAAGTCCAGGCACCCTGGATCGCGTGTTCTTTTCGTGCGCCGCCTGCCATGTCGGCCGCGTGATGGTCTCAGGAAAGATGAAGCCGCTGCCCGGCATGCCGAACACCGAGATCGAAGGCGCAGTACACTCGAAGCTGCTGATGCTCACCGGTGCCGCGCTCGTCGAATCTGGCTTTGATCCCGCATCGACATCTCCGGTCAACCCGTCCGCCATCAAGCCGAACACGAGCGCCATTCGCGCCCTCTACACCGCGATGCTCGACAAGGCGCGGCAGCACCCTGAAACGCTGTACGGATCAACTCCCGATCAGATCGCCCGCGGAAAGATCCAGGCGCTCGCGGTCGCGGACCAGTTTCCAAGCGTGATGCAGGATCTGATTGCCGTTGGCGTCAAGACGCATTTCATCTATTACGTCGTGGCGAAGAACAACGCGTACAAACGGCCGCTGCCCGACGTGCTGGAGGATCGTCCCGGACAAATGGATGCGTTCGGGATCGCGTCGGGTCTCGTGGCGATTCATACGCGTCGTCCCGACAACAGCTTCATGGAGTTCATCCGCCGCGACAACCCGCAGAGCCCGTTCTTCACCGGCTTCTCGAAGGCGAACGGCATGCCGGCGGACGTTCCCGGCATGACCGATGCGGTGACGGATCCCAAGCTGGCGGGCGAACGAGTGCTCAAGAACATTTCCGCGTGGGCACCGCCGGTGCCGGCGCCAATCGACATCAAGAGCGTCAACTGGGCGACGGAGCGCTACCACGCCAACTGGGACGGCAATCAGGGCGCGTCGTCTCGGACTCTGGCCTCAGGTGCCTCGGCGACCGGTGATCCGCGCATGGTCAACGTGCGGATCCATGAGCCGCTGAACCCGTTCATCGATCACCTGCCGCCACCGCCGTATCCGTTCACGAGCGTCGATCTCACCCGGGCGCGCGAGGGCAAGGCGTTGTTCAAGGAGAACTGTGCAAGCTGTCACACGTCACGGAATCAGACCATCTACCCTGTGTCGAAACTTGGCGTCGATCCGAATCGCACGATGGTGAACACCGAGGTGTCTCGCTACGGGCTCGCGGCGCTCGTCACTGAAGCGTGCCGGATTTACGGCCTGAACCATGAGGGACAACCGGGAGCCGATTGGTGCGTGCCGAAAGGCGATTGGAATGCCCGGCTCGAGGAATATTTCCGTGACACCCCGCGACGTGTGGCCGAGGGGACCAACGGATACAAGGCGGACGTGCTGCACGGCATCTGGGCGCAGGCACCGCACCTCCACAACGGGTCGGTTCCAACGCTTGGGCAGCTTCTCTGTCCCGCGACGCGTCCGCAACGGTTCCGTGCGTGGAAACGTCTACTACGACGAGGCGCTGGTCGGGTTCGAATGGGCCGACACGCCGTCAGCGCGCTACGGGCCGAATGACACGATCCACGTCAAGGAATACGACACCACGGTCCCAGGCAAGGCGAACACAGGGCACACGTTCGGCTCGGCCCTGTGTCCCGACACCGCCGGTCTCGATCCAACGCGTGACCGGAAGGAAATCCAGACGCGGCTTGTGAATTCGCGCGTTGGCGCGCTGCTCGCGTATCTGAAAACGCTCTAGTTCACTTGTTCAGCGTCGCGACGACCTGATCGTTGATCTCGGCGCGATCGGAGACGCCGGGCATGCGTGTGAGCCACGCGAACGTGGCGAGCAGGTCGGAGGCCGGAATGCCGATGTCTCCGGCATCCGTGGTTCGTGCGCGTGGACCGTACCGGCTGACGTAGGCCACGTACGCGGTGCGCGCGGTGCGCTCGTCCAGCGTCTCGCTCTGCCGGCGCATCGAATTCACGACCCGGATCAACTCGGTGTCCGCGGACGCGTCGTTGCGATTGCGCAGTGCGGCGAGCTGAAAGTTGCGGACCAGCGGGCGTTCCTGTCCGTTCGCAACCGCGGCGTCGAATTCACGGGCGGGGCCGCATCCAGAGGCTCGCCTTGCCACAGCAGCCAGTGCCCGAGCATCACGTTCGCGTAGACGTTGTGCGGATCAATCGCCAGCGCCTGCTTGTACAGCGGGGCTGGATCGCCCGTGCCCGTTTCGCGCCCTTTCAGAAACGTCGCCCATCCGAGATGGGCCAGGATGTCGGCGCGCCGCGGATGCTGCGGATCCAGCAGCGCCCGATCGAGCGCCGGCACGACGGCGTCGGTGATGCGACTGAATGGCTGATCGGATCCTGGCCGTCCTCTTCGAGCCACCGGAATCCGACGTCGAGCCTGGCCGCGGCGGTGGCAGCCGGTTCGCGACCGCTCCTCGGCTCGATCGAGGCTTTGCCATGCCTCGGCAAATTCACCGCGCCCTGCCTGTTGCCGCGCGAGCGCCGTGAATTCCGCTGACTCACGGCTGCGCTGGGCACGGTCCGTCGCGATCGTGATCAGCTGGCGAGCGCCGAGAATGAGGGAGATGACCGCCGTCGTGGCCCCGACCCATTTCAGGACGCGACCGGAGACCCCGAGCGACGTATCGCCTCCACCGCGCCGCTGCCGTGAGGCCATGCGGGAACCCGCCTCAGTCGCGCTTCACTGCCAGCGCACCGCGTAGCCGACGGCGAATTTCACTCCGCGGACTGTCCACGGTGCCGACTTTGAATTCCGCGAACAAGCCCCGATTGTGCTGCACCCCCATCAGGAGATTCAGGCCGCCACCGGCGTCGGTTTCGCCGCGGAATCGCAGGAGATTCAGCGCAGGGCCTGCGCCTGCGTACACGTTCCACGTGCCCTGCGATGGGAAATGGTAGGCGAACTCGAAATTGAATGCGACGAGCGTTCTGTCGTCGCCGACCCCGATCTCGATATTTGGTCGAAACCGCAGGCGGTCGATGAGCGGCGCCGTTTCGACGTGGCCGCCAAAATAGAACTGGTCGGGGTCGACGGATACGCCGGCCCGCGCGCCGACGGATTGCGCGTGGGCGGAGGCTGCGAAGGTTGATACCAGGAGAGCCGCAAGCAGAGCCGCGGTCGAAAGTCCGGAGAGCATCACGTTTGTTCACAAGACCGATGATAGCGCGTCCGGGCAGCGGCTCTGGCTGGGCGCAGAGTTGCCGATCACTTCAGTCCTCCACCTCCAGCGATGCCCCCACGCGCGCTCGGCTGCCGTCTTTCACGCGCACGGATGTCACCGACGGAATGAATCCGGCGAGCTCGATACGAACTTCGTGCGTCCCTTCGGCAACATCCGGTATCGATAGGGGCGCCCGACCAATCACATTTCCGTCGAGGAGCACCTGCGCATCTCGAGGGCGAGACAAGACCTCGATCACGCCGCAGACGAGTGGTTGGCAGCGTCGCCTCAACTCGTCGTCTGCTGGTGGAACGTCGCGTCACTGATGATTGAGTCGCGAGACCGGAACCGGCGCTCTCATCGGTCGGCAGGGCAGGCGCGACGACATTCGGACCGCGTGCCGCTTCCTTCGAACGATCGTCGACTGGGGTTTGAGAATTGCTGGACAACACGCCGGAGGGTCGTGGAAACGGCGGCGGGCACGATGAGTACGCTGCGCAAGAGCATAGCCGGCCGCAAACGCCGCCAGAAGTCCGACCACCACCGACACGGTCGCGACGAACAAGGCGCCGACCCTCCGAGAAGGCTCTTGGTGGCTGACGAATGCAATCGAGTGCTCTTCCTCAACTGACGTCGGCGTGCGCATGAAGGCTGGCTCTGAGTCTTGCGTCGCTACGATGGGTATCTCCGATGTGAACTCGAGAAAGGGATCACACGATGGGTCGAACGGCTGTGAATCCATAATTCAAGGCGCCTTAGTTTCTGTATTCGCCCACTACAAGGACGTCCAAAATTACGCTCAGGCACACATCTCGTTTGCGCGGCACTCGTGCCCGTTGCGAGCAAATCGTCAGATTTTCCAGCAACGTTTCGGACATCGACGCGGAGAGCAACAACGGGGCCGACTCGGCCTTGCCGCAATGAAAGTCGCCTCGCGCAACGGACATTCCAGCTAGAATGCGCTCGCTCCGGGAGGACAAGAGATGAAGAGCCTGCGTGCGGCCCTGTTGGCAGTAGTCATAGCGGTCGTGATGCTCGATCGACGTGAACGCCGCGGGCAGCTCCTGCGAGACCCTGCTGAAATTGCACGCTGGAGAACGCGACCATTACGCTCGCCGAGCTCGTGCCGGCCGGAGCGTTCAAGGCGCCAACCGGCGGTAACGCCGCACAAAACGCGTCCCGGTTCGCGGAGTTGCCGGCGTTCTGCCGCGTCGCGGCGACCGTGAAGCCGACAACGGATTCAGACATCAAGGTCGAGGTCTGGATGCCGGCATCCGGGTGGAACGGCAAGTTTGAGGCAGTTGGAAACGGCGGGTGGGCCGGAACGATCAGCTATCCCGCAATGGCGCAAGCGATTGCCCGCGGCTACGCGACGACCTCGACAGATACCGGACACAGCACTCCTGGTGGCAGCTTCGCGCTCGGACATCCCGAGAAGCTGACCGACTATGCGTACCGCTCCGAGCATGAGATGACGGTCAAGGCGAAGGCGATCGTCAAGGCGTTCTACGGGAACGCCCCGACTCGCTCGTAGCTCAATGGCTGCTCGACTGGAGGACGGCAGGCGCTGACGGAGGCATCACGGTTCCCGGACGATTTCGACGGGATCATTGCCAGGCGCGGCTGGCGAACCCCAAGACACATCTCGATACCTGGCGCATCTGGATGGGACTCCAGACCTTGAAGGATCCGGCGACGCGAATCCCCAAGGAAAAGTATCCGGCGATCCACCAGGCCGTGCTCGCCGCGTGCGACGGCCTCGACGGGTTGAAGGACGGGCTGATTTCGGATCCAACCAGCTGTCATTTCGATCCGCAGGTGATGGCGTGCAAGGCAGGCGATGGAGCCGGCTGCCTGACCCCGAAGCAGGTGCAATCGGTGAAGACGATCCTGGGTCCGGCGAAGACCGAGAACGGGCGAAGTGATCTTCCCAAGTTATCAGCCGGGGACCGAGCTTGCCTGGGGACTGCTCGATCGGTGGACCTGATCCGCTATGACACGGCGCTCGATCAGTTCCAGCTACATGGTGTTCAACGATCCGCAAGTGGGACTGGCGGACCTTCGATGTCGATCGTGATATGGCGAAAGCCGATCAGGAGCTTCACGGCCTGTTGACCGCGATCGATCCGAAGAGCATCAGCCCGTTTTTCAAACGTGGCGGAAAGCTCCTGACGTATCAGGGATGGAGCGACCAGGACATCTCGCCGCTGGCGAGCGTGAACTTCTACAAGAGCATGCCAGGCGCGGTCGGAGATGCAACGGTGTCGAGCTCGATGCGCCTGTTCATGGTGCCCGGCATGGGGCCACTGCGGCGGCGGCGAGGGCCCGAACACCTTCGACATGATGGTGCCGCTCGAGCAGTGGGTCGAGAAGGGGCAGGCGCCGGCGCGGGTCGTCGCGTCACACAGCACGAACGGCAGGATCGACCGTACGCGTCCGCTGTGCCCGTATCCGCAGGTGGCGCGCTACACGGGCACCGGAAGCATCGACGAAGCGGCGAACTTCACCTGCCAGTTGCCCTCGAGAGCGATTAATTCCGCAGGGGCACGTAGATCGGCATCGAATCTTCCCACCGGCTGTCGGTGAGCTGCCGCGTGCGCGTGCCGTCCGCATTCATGATGAAAATCTGCGCGCAGCGGCTGCGGCGAGTTGTCATACATCGGCGCCTCGTCTTTGAAGCCGCTGCGTGTGCCCATGTGCAGGATCTGTTTGCCGTCGGGCGTCCACGTCGCATGTCCGTCAGTGCCAGGCCACGTGGTCAGCTGTTTCACGTCCGTGCCGTCCGGCTTCATGGTGAAGATGTCGAAGTCCTTGTCGCTCGCCTTCTGCCGCGTGAAGAGGATGCGGTCTCCTGCAGGGGAGAAGAATGGGAAGTTGTCCCACTCGCTGGTCAGCACCTTGATCGAACGGTCCCCCAGGTTCATCAGCCGCAGGCCGCGCTGCTCGACCCGCTTGTCGTCGTAGCCCCACACTCGATACACGATCGATTTGCCATCGGGCGACCAGTCCGGAAAGCCTGCGTTGGGCGCGCCTGCCGTCAATGCCTTCGCGTTGGAACCGTCTGCGTTCATCGTCATGATTTGCGCCGGCCGCTGATTGCGGCCGCCGAAGAACGTCCCGAACCCGAAGACGAGCTGCTTGCCGTCCGGCGACCAGCTGGCCATCATCGCGGAGCCTTCCCAATCGGAGAAGATCCGCTTCCGCCCCGTGTAGCCGTCGGCGTTCCACGTGGAGAGCGACACGTGCGGATTGTTCCCGGTCTCGCCTCGCAGCAAATCGGTCGTCACGAGCGTTCCATCCTTCGAGTACCGGGGAATACGTCGGTGTAGTGATACTCGTAGTCCGCGTCCCAGCTGTAGAGCGGCTGGCCCTGCGGGCGCGGGGTGAAATCGCTCTTCTCGTACACGACGAGCCTGCCATCGGGCGACCACGCCGGCGCGCGCACACGGCCCCTCGTCGGCATCACTTTCGTTGCGTCGGTGTAGGCGAGTCCCGGAGTCAATCCACTGTTGGCCGGCGCCGCTTTCAGCAGGTATCCAATACGGTTATCTCCGATGAATTGAGGCCGCAGCTTCGAGGCCCGGTCCCGACGTGTGCTCGATTCTGGCGCCGGTCGTGACGTCGACTGACACGATCTGTGACGTCGGCTGCCCGCCCATGCGCGACGTCCAGCTGTCTTGTCGAGGAAGTTCGTAGAACAGGAGTCGCCGGCCGTCGCGCGACCACCGTGGACTGCCCGTCGACATATTCGCCTGCGTGACGCGTCTGAAGCCGGTTCCATCGGGATGGATGATGTACACGCTGAGTGTCTGCCAGTGGCCAGCGCCCGCGCCTTCTTCGTGCCCGACCCAATCGGTGAGGCGATCGGATGAAAAGGCGATCCATTGCCCGTCGGGTGACCACGACGGTCGAAAGAAGCCATCCGGCTTGCCGGTGGTCACCTGCACGTCCGCGCCGCCGGTCACGCTGTGAGCGCGCTTCGTCGCGAGATCGAGCACCCAGACGTTGGTGGTGTGGGGCTCGCCGCGCGTCGAGACGAACGCCAGCTGCCTTCCGTCCGGCGACAGTGCCGCTTGATCATCCACCGCCGGATCGTCGGTCAGCCGCTCGAGCCCGGAGCCATCTGGATGAACGCGAAAGATATCGGCCTGCCCGTACCCAGTTCGTTCCGACGTGAAGACGATCCACTGCCCGTCAGGCGAAAACGACGCGTTGTAGTCGAAGTCGGAATTGGTGAATAGCTGTCGCTCTCCGCTGCCGTCAGCGTTGGCGACGAACAATTCGATCGTCGACGGCGCGATGCGATTCATCAGCATCACGCCGCGCGGCGCGCTTGTGACGCCGAGAGTTAGCAGCAGTACCGATGCAGTCACGGCAGTGAATACGTGCTTCATAACTACGCCTCTCTCACGTCGAACGCATTTTCGCACCACGACCCACGGGCACCGGACGCATCGACGAAGCGGCGAACTTCAACCTGCCAGCTGCCCTAGCCAGTCGCGTCTACTGCGGCCACGTGGCGTTGGGATCGAGGTTGATGACCGTCTGCGCGGGTGCAGTTGGAATCATCGGCCGCAGATACGGCCGGCCCACGGCCTTGTGGCACGAGTAACAGCTTTCGATCATGGTCTTGTACGTGGCCACGAATCGCGCGCTGTCTTTCTTTCGATCGCCGCTTTCACGTCGGCGAGGCTGCTGGTGTCGACGCGCGTCGAAGATGCTCTTGATGTCGACGTCCGTGCCGTCCTGGGCGCGAATGATGGGCGACTTGCGCATCAGCCAGATGGATGTGGCCGCGCATCTCATTGAACTGATACTGCGCGAACGCCCAGTCCTTCTTCTGGGCCGCGAACCAGAGATTGGTCCAGTGGAACTGCACGTCCATCATGATGTGCGAGTTCGACGGCTGCGATAGCCTTCAACTGGGCGACGTCCGCGGCCAGGCTCTCCAATGTTGGCGGCGGTGCTGGCGGCGCGTCCCTGCTGCGCAGCGACGGTGGGAACGATGGCACTCACGCACCCAGCACGATCGGCCGCAATACCCAAAGGACGCCACACGTCACGAGTAACACGCTCCGAAACGGGATCCTCGTCGTCATACCATCACCGCCTGTTAGGAAGAGGGCGAAAGGCCCTCGAGAGATGGCCGAGTGTAGCGATTCTGGTAGCCACCATCAACAACGCGTCTCCTTCACTGAACGATGAACTGGGCGTTGCGATAGCGATTGTCGGTGGCGTCTTTGATCAGTCCAAGCTGCAGGGCATCCCGGACTTCCACGATGCCGTCCTCGATGGACACCCTCGCCTCGAATCCGAATTCCCGCTTGATCTTGGCGAAGGAGACGGTGATGTCCTCATGTCGCCGCCGAAGCTGAGATCCTTGTGCGTGATCTTGAGGCCCGGCACGTGTCTGCCGACCAGCGCGACAATCTCGTCCTTCGTGTAATTGCCACTGTCCGACCCGAGATTGAAGACCTGACCGCGGATCTTCTCAGGAGCACTTCTGAGCGCCAGCGCAATTCCCTCGGTCACGTCGCGAACATGGACGAAGGAACGGGAGTATCCGCGCTGATAAATAATCAATTCGCGTTGCGTTATCGCTTCGAGAACGAACTGATTCACGATCAGGTCGAACCGGGTGCGGGGCGAGACCCCGAACAGCGTCGCGAATCGAAAGATCAGCGGGGCGCAGGCTGACGTCTTTGCCATCTCCAGCAGGTGTTGCTCTGCTGCGATCTTCGTTTCCGCGTAGAGCGACTGCGGGTAGAGCGGAGAATCTTCCGTGACAGCCTTACCGTCAGCGGCGAGCCCGTAGTTGCTGTGCACGTCGACGAGAAGATGAATCGCTGCGAACCGATCTCCTCGGCGAGCTGAAACACGAGTCGCACGGAGTCGACGTTGTACCGCCAAGCTACCTGCTGTCCGACCGCCTGACACGCCGGGAATCCCACGATCGCTGCCAGGTGGACCACCGCGTCGAGTCGATCATCCGCGTCCATGTCGTCGCGCAGCTTCGTTTTCAACCCATCGATGAACACCGGGTCGCACACATCACCCTTGAGAAAGCGGAAACCGGGATGTGAAAATACGCGAGAAGAGACTCGCCACCGAAGAGGAGATTATCAACGACCGTCACGCGATTTACCCGCGCTGGAGCAGCAGTCCGGTCAGCAAAGACCCGATGTAGCCGGCGCCGCCTGTAATCAGGATGCGCTGCCGCGCATCGCCAGCACGGAGACTGTTATCGCATGCTTGACTCCACGAGCGACGTTTCGATGGCCTGCCTTGTTGAGCATCGACTTCCTGCTGGGCGAGGTCTGTCGGCCGGTAATACCGCGGATCTATTTCCACGGTGTGTCGGGTCCAATCCACGCAACGAAACGTGAAACTGTCTGGTCTCGTCCTGATGCGGCCATCGACGCCAATGCGAAATTTCTGAGGCTTCCTGATTCTACGCGTCCATCTCTCCGAATGCGGCTGTGCGATGTCGGTTTCTCTCTCCTCCTTTGGTCGCGAGCCGGCCTACATCCTTGGCTTATTCGTCCGCGACCGGCAAATTCCGGATCCGGGATTCAAAGTCGTTACGCATGCGTGATCCAAATCTGAACTGCCGTTGGAAACCGCGGCCTTACGAGGCCGTATTTGTGCAGCTGCGCGGGCGCATCTCATTGCAGCCTTGCCAGACATGCCCGTCAACCAGGTCGTCCCTACTACGTGCAGGTCTTCGCGCGGCCGCTGTCCTGAGACCCCTGCCCACAATGGCTCTTCTGCCTCTCGCGCGCCCTCGCGTTGCGCAAACGCGTGTTCGAGCACATTCATCGCGATGCGTTCGACCCCAACGATGTCGGTGGTGGCAATTGCCACGCTGGTCGCTGCGGCTCCGGCGGCGTGGAGCGCCGCCGCATTCGGCCGGCCTCCGAAGCCTGCCGATGACGACGCCCGCCGGGTCGGTGGCTTTGAAGATTGTCGAGGCGCGGCGGCGCGCCGACTTCGCGGCGATGCAGCGGTTCAGGCGCAGGTTACGAGTTCTGGCGGCACGTTTTCACCATGCCTGATGGATCGATCGCGTTCGGGAGTGCCGTCGACGGGAGGCTCCTCGCCACGTTCCCGCCAGGGGGCGAATGGACGCGCCATGCCGTATGGGCGGATCCTACGCTGGCAGGGAGCCTCGAAGGCCAACACCTCGCGCGTAATCTCGGTGAACGGCGGGAACAGGTGGCGGTGCTTCTGGAGCGCGCCGCCGGACCCGTGCTGCAGAACTCAACCCGTGGCGACGCGCTGCTGCGGAACGCTCCACGGTATGGAAGCTTCGTGGCGGAGTGGAGCGCGATTTACGAGCGCTTCGGCGTGCCGTCGGGAATCGGCTTGGCGCAGGTCATTCTCGAATCGGGCCTGGACGGCACAAGGCGTTCTGGAAGCCAACGCCGTCGGGTTCTGCCAGTGGCTGCGGACAAACTGGAAGTTACTGAACCATCTCTCACCAACGCCGATCGAAGCGTGGAACCAGACGAGTCAGGCGCCCTACTGCGCCGCGTATCTATCTGTCCTCGCCACGAAATACGGGTCCTTCATTCCGGCGCTCTCAGAGCACAACGCGGGCGGCACCAACGTCGGTCGGGCGCTGATCAATGGCGAGCACCTTGGGGCACATGACGTTCGCGCCCGGTATCTCCTGGGTTCCAAGCTGGCGCGCGATCTGCGGGCCCTGCCCGGCAGGGAATACGAGGACGTTTATCACAGCTATGGTCCGCGTTCGTATCTCTATGCCGAGATGGTGTTCGGCAACACCCTCAACGTCAGCCGCCTGATTGCGTCGACACCGCAGGAATCGGTCCACGCGATGCGCACACCACGCGCGATGTCGCTTGCGCACATCGTGAAGCGAACCGGCCTCGCCGCGGCGGAAGTGCAGCGGTTCAATCCGGCGCTCGTCGCTCGCGTGCAGGCGGACGGCACGCTCTACCTTCCGTACTACGTCAGCGGGTTTGGTCCTGACGTCGCATTCTGGCACCGGCCGCCGAGCCCATCCTATCTGGCCGTGCTGGATGACTTCATGCGCCTCGAACCCGGCGCGGAACAATGGGATGACCCGGCGTTCGCGCCTGTCCTGGCGGATTTCAGGCGCCGCTTCAGGAACACGAACACGGAGGAAGGTGCGGTGATGGACACGGTGCTCGCTTACGTTATGGACCAGGCATATACGAGCAGCAGGCGCACGCTTCTGTCTGCGTTCCGTCGCGACGAGCAGGTGCAGCGGCTGATTGAGCACGGCGTCCGCGAGCTCGACGTCCTGCGAGCTCGGCGTCCTGCCGTTGCGGCGGCAATGTTCTAATAAACCGCTCGACAGGAGTTGTGGCGCCATACTAGCGGATAAATCTCAGCGCGGCACGAAGCGATGCGGCCGATGGTGTTTGATTTGCGATTTGGATCTTGGGAGTTAGGCGAAAACCTTGTTCTACAATGGTGGCGCCGGTGACACGCCGGCGCCCACTGACGGAACTTCATGCCCGAGGCGCGCGAACTTCGCTCTGTTATCGAAGCCGCGGAGCAGGCGGCGTCCGCCGGCGACTATGTCACCGCCGAGTTAAACCTGCGTGAGGCTGCCGCACTTCAAGAAACACAGCTCGGACCATTCCATCCGGATCTCGCCAACACTCTGAACAACCTCGGCGTCGTGTACGAGAGAGCCGACAGCCCAGCCGAAGCCGAGTTGTGCTATCGGCGCGCCTACGCAATCGCGACGACGGCTCATGCGCCGAACCATCCTCTCGGTAGTAACCAGCCGAAAGAACCTCGAGGATTTCTGTAAGGCTCGAGGAATACCGTTCGACCGGTCCACCGTCCAGCCGGAACCAGTGGCGAGGCGCAAACCGGTGGGCACGTTCTCTCGCCCGATTGTCGTCGGCGTGACGGGCGCGCTCGGTTTCGCGATACTCGTCGTCGCCGCGGTCTGGGTGCGTTCATCGGGACCTGATGAGTCTTCACCCGGACTAACGCCAAGATCCGCGCAGAGCCACGAGCAAGTGCCAGAACCCGCGCCGATCAAATCCAGTCCGCCGCAGCAAGAGCTCACCACAGGAGCCCAACGCATCGGTCCCGCGGAAGATTGACAGTCCGATTGCGCGTGAGCAGCGGTGAATCCGTCGCGCCGGAGAGTAGCCGTTCGGTCACGGGAGAGCGCCGTGCACCGGCAGCACCGGGCAACTCGTCGTCGCCGCGATGGCTGAGGCACAGCTCTGTCGGCGCCTATCGACCACAGATTGGCGTTGCGATCCTGTCGTCAGCCCGGTCGCGCCAGGACGACTGTTTTTCTACACGCGCGTGAAGGCCGTGCAAAACACCACGATTGAACATCGTTGGTATCACGAGGATCGCCTGCGACAATCGGTGGAGCTTCGCATTCGGGCCAGTCCGGCAAGTGGGTACCGCACGTACACTCGTCAGACGGTGACCGCTGAAAACGCAGGAAATTGGAGGGTTGAGCTCAGAACCAAAGACGGATCCCTTCTGTGCGAAGAGCGTTTCGTCGTTCGCTGATCTGACAGAGAAGCTGAGTCGAGGGCTTGACTGGGGTTTGCGCGCGGTAGCTCACCATCAGGCGCTCGCTCGATGTCCCACACCATCGTCCGTGGGCACTTCGGGCAGGGCTTTCTCATCGTTTAACTTCGGCATCGCTCATCCTTCTACCTGCTTTCGATTCGCCCCGCTCCGCAGTTTCGTGAGACTTTCGCCCTATTCGCCTGTCTGGATTCATCGGCCGACTCTCGGCGCGGCCAGCCGCAGACCGCTTGACGAGCTAACGCCGCAAGTGAAAAACGCCGAGGCGTCTGCTCGCATTCTGCGTGTCATGGTGCGGAAGGAGGGTGCAACGGCCCGCGATTACGTATTTGAAAGTACCCGGGAAATCTGACATGATCCCGCGCCTTGAGACCAACTGATCCGGAGGAGCGATGAACGCAAGGCGGTCGTTTCAGCTTCGTCGGCCGGAACCCGCATCGACGGGAGTCCTCGATCAATTCTTACCGGAAGATGGCCGGCCCGGATTGGAGGATGCTCCGCGCGCTTTTGAAGTGACCAATGACGATTCGTTGGACCGTGTGCGGAGTGTGGGTCGGTTGCACCATGTGCGAACTCCGCCGGAGGATACTTTGGTGCGGCCGTATGCGTTGCGGCACTTGGCGTCCTTACCGTCGTCTGGATTCGATCGACGGGATGGGGTGCCGAGGCGACCAAAGGCGTCCTGAACGTCCAGTCGGAGCCTGGCAATGCGAAGCCGTGTTTATCGATGGCCAAGCGAGCGGAACCACACCAGTGTCGCGCTACGTTGCCCTTCGGAACACATCGTCTTGTCTTACGCCGAGGAGGCTGAACCGGGAGGCTCTCCGTTACGGTCGCGCAAAACGTATCAATCGTCCATCACTTTACGTGGCCATCGGAGCCGGGGACTTCGGCCGCGACCGGAAGCTTACGGGTAACAACTGAAGGGGCCGCGGGTGTGGTGTCCAGTGGACAAGCTCCGGCAGCGCGCTCGACGCCGCTCACCGTTAGCAATTTGACATCCGGCGATCACGACGTCGTGGTCGTTCGTGACGAGTACCTTACCACCTGCACGATTCGCGTAGAGCCAGGTGCCTCGGCGTCTCGTAATCGGCGGCAGCACGACCGCAGGCCGGAATCAGGGGTGGCTCGCGGCGAGCGCTGCCGCTCCGCTTCAGATTCTCGAAGATGGCAAGCTGGTGGGAACTACGGCATCGGAACGGATCCTCATGCCGGCTGGCGAGCACATCTTCGAATTTAGCGATGCCGCGCTTGGGTTTGAGGAGTCCAGAACCGTCAAGATTGTCACCGGTCGAACTCAGAGAATGTCTCCATCGACTTGCCGGAGTACCGCGATCAGCATAAACGCCACGCCATGGGCAGAGGCGGTGGCTCGATGGGCGCTCCTTGGCGAGACGCCGATTGGAAACATCACGACAACCATCGGTTCACACGAGGTGTGTGCCTCGCGGCATCCGCAGTTTGGAGAGCGACGCATTACCGCCGTCGTCACGATGAAGGAAGCGGCACGCGTCGCTGTAGACATGCGGAGGTCGCGATGAGAGTCGTCCTTTATCGCACGCTCAGGCTGTCGTCGCTTTCCTCCTTCTCGCCGGGCTCCTCGAACGCTGCCGAAGGGTCCCTGGACGATGCTGAAGAAGCTGTATGCGGCAGCATCCTTCGGAGATTCGCTGGCAGCGCTTGCACAAATCGATGTCTCCGCGAGCGCAGTCGCCCGAGGTGCTCGAATATAAAGCCCTGTGTCTCCCTGGCGCTTGGTCAGGTCGCCGAGGCGCAATCTGTCGTTGATATCGCTGGTGTCGACGGCACCGACCGTTGTTCCCGACGACGATGTTCCCCCGCGTTGTCGCGGTGTTGAACGAGACGCGGCGGCGGCTGCTGCCAGAGATCACCAAGCGGCTGTTCAAGGATGCGCGCGATCAATTTCAGGCGAGGAATCAAGGCGTGGCCAAGGAACAATTCGAGCAAGCATCGCGCCTGACATGACGATGGAGTGTGGCGCGAGACCAATGACGCAGGAGATCTACGCGGACAGCTCGCATCGGGCTTTCTTGAGCTCCTGAACTCAGCGCCCCGAATTGGTGATCAGAGCCCTCGCGCGCCGTGGATTCCGCATCCGACAGCCGCAAGTTCGTCTCCGAAGGTGGCCGGACCCTGTCGTCGCAGCGTCGAAAACCGAACTGCAGCCACCGCGTCGCAATTGAGCAATCGATGCCGAAGTGGCGACGCACGGATGCCGTTATGGCACAACGCCGTTTCACCGGCGCCGTTCGCGTTCAGGTTGGCAAAGACGGTCATGGTGATCGACGCCGCCATCGCGGTGGCGACAGATCCCAACTACGACAAGCAGCTACCTGAAGTGTGGCGCGTTCGTGGCGTTACATTCAGAGGGCAACGGAATGCGCGAGCCAATCGAGATGGAGAAATTGGTTACCTTCTCACTGAGAATATATTGATTCGCCGACGTTTGAGGGGAAGCGTTGAGTCCACTCGGGCCTGGTTTCCTGGACGTTGATTCGCCGGAGGCTGCGCAGCCCGGGAGCATGATGAATGGCGCGCCCCGCAGGACTCGAACCTGCGACCTCCTGGTTCGTAGCCGCTCGGTGTCGCGTCAAATGACCATTCACATGCATAGCAGATTGCCGCTCATGCGGCCACCGTCGTAGTGACCCTGGCCGCGGCTTCTCTCTGGATCGCCTACCCGCACGGCGCACAGGCGGTCGCCGTAGACCGGGGCAGCAGAGACTACACGCTGCCCGACCAGATGCAATGGAGAGACACCGAGAATGGCAGGACCGCCAATCTGTACGGCGATCCTTCCAAGCCGGGCCTCTACGCGTACGTCCTGAAGCGTCGGCCCGAACACGTGGAGCATGCCGCACTTTCACGACAACGACCGCTTCGTGACGGTGCTCGAGGGCACGTTCTGGGTCGGCACAGGAAAATTCGATCCGCAGCGCACCGTGCCGTTGAAGGCGGGCTCGTTTGTCAGAGACGTCGCGCGCGGCATTCACTTCGACGGGACGAAAGACGACGGTGCGACGCTCTATTTCGTGGGGATAGGACCGTCGCGCGGCCCATCCGGCGGAGCCGAGCACCACCGCCTCCGGCTTGGGCGCCAACGTGATCGATCCGGCGATCAGGCAGATTCAGCGGATCGAGGACATGCCGAAGGAATCGTTCGTTCTGTATGGCGACTCGAGCAAGCCCGGCCTCTACCTGCAGTATCAGCGACGGGCGCCTAATAACTGGAGCAGCACCGCACTATCACCCGATCGATCGTGTCGTCATGGTGATGGGCGGCACGATGTGGATCGGCACGGGGCCGAGCGGCGACAAGACCAGGACGGTCGGGTGCCAAAGGGCGGATTCATCCACGATATCGCGCGCGGTGTCCACTACGACGGGTCGGGAACGATCCGATGTGGATTCTCACTGCAGGTGTCGGGCCCACGGCGACTATCAACGTCGACCCGCCGAAGTAGCTCCGGCGATTCGACCACGAGACGGTGTCCCTACCTATGTCTCCGGAATGAAGTGATGCCGTCCGGACTGCGCCGGTCACGCGAATCACCACGGCGCGAAGTCCCATGTGATCTGCTCCAGCACCTTCTGATCGACGACGCGGGCGTCGCCTTTGTCGGGCTCGTTTTCGGAGTAGACCGTCAGTCTCACCGTGCCGCACGCCGGACCGAACGCAGCGGATCGAACACGTAGAGCCCTTCGTCGATTGCCTCGGTCTCCGAAATACGGTGTTCGACGACGAACGGGTGAATCGGCGTCACCTCCGTGTTGCCGCAGAAGACACGCATTCGCAGGAATCCCGACTTCGCGCGCTTCATCGGCGGCAGCGCCATCCCTTGCGTCATCGCCGCACCGCGCGCCACCTTGGCCCACAGCCCCTCTACCATCTTGGGCGTGACCCGAACCACTACCGCGCGCGGATAGTCAGCCAGATATTCCGACCAGCTGCCGAAGTCCATCACCGGACGCGGTAGCTGATCCCTCGCGCCGTAGATGTGAACCGGCGTGATGAATGCGAGGTCGAAGCTGGTCGTGCTCATCGAGGTACGGACTCAGGCTCGCCAGCACGATGCTTCACCGCCTCGCTGAGCGCGCTGACGGCAGCCGGCCGAGGGTCTAGCGGCAGGTGCGTCGCTTCTGGGGGCATCGCTCGCGGCCAGCTTCGTCTCCGTCGAGGCCATGACTTCGCAGGCCTGGTCTATCCTGACAACACGTGTATCCGAGCGGCTGTCCGGCTCGCGATCATCGACCGTCGTGAATCCAACCAAGCCACCCGCCGTAAAACCGGTCCCCTGCACTTCCACGCGCGATCCTCAGATCCGACAGAAGCAGACGCGGTCCGACGCCAGTCACGTCCCCGGGCGTCAGATCGCTTTTGTCCCCTCATGCTCCGCGCCGATGGCGTACAGCTCCTGCCCGTTCGCCACCGAGGGCCTCGTCTGGCCGCACCCGAGCGGCAGCGGCCGCAGTGATGCGATCACCGACGGATTGACCCAGAGGATGGCCACGTCGCGTAGTGGGATCCAACGCGAGCGACTGTCGCCTTTACCTTGATGTCGTGACTGAGCTGCGCCTCGGCGGATCGCCGCGGCGCCGACGACACGCTGATTGGTGACAATCAGCCCCCGAGGATCGACCGACAAACCCGGACGCGTGTTGGGTTGGCGTCCACAACGCGACGACACTGTCTTGCCATTGAGCTGCGCAGAAACGAAGGGTCCGTCTCTGAAGGTGTGCGACCGATGTCGCCGCCGCTGTGCTGGTGTCAATCGATGCATTGCCGGCAGTCAGCGGCGAGCGTGGTGTCACGGCCTGACGACGTCAACGCGCTGCGCCCATTCGTAGCTCTTTGCCTTCGAACCTCACCGGCTGATCGGACTCCACGGCATAACGACCGGGGCGCAGTGAGACGTCGGCCGTGCCGGCGAGCGTGGTGAGGATGCGTCGCGGCGCGCCGTGGTTGGCGGCTCGTCGCTGATGAGCAGCGCGTGGCGGGCCACTGGCGTGATCTTGCCGGTGGCGTCAGCCAGCGTTACGGTAATGTGGAGCGTGCTCAACGCCTGGGCAGACGCCGTCGGCACGCTCGTGACCGGTAACGTTGCAACGAGCAGCGCCCGACCCATAAAACCATCGTCCGCTGAGCGCGACCCGATGTCAATCGCTCGCACCGGGGTCACCGGGCTTCGCCACGTCGCTGACAATGCCGGCTGTGAAGAATGAAGCCACCCAGCGGCAGCTAGCGCGACTTCGTCAGTTCCGGCGCTGGTAGGAAACGCGACTGCGGCTTCACCAGCTGGGCGAGCGCCAACGCGTCTCGCGTTGGCGCTCGCCGATCAGCTTCCAGGTCACACGCCTGGTGGCCCGTTTTCTATCGCTCCAGTGAACCCTGGTAGGGGATCACCTGGCCGGCGATGATATCCACATCGACACTGATCGTCTGGGTACCCGGCAGCGCGAATCTCGACATGGTGGTGTCCCGCTGGCAAACCGAGCGGTTGCGTCGTCGACCTGAACTCGCCGACGAGTACCGACACGGACATTGTCGACGAACAACTCGGCATTGCTGGGTGTGATTTCGAAACTCAAGCCGCCCATGTTCGTTTGATCAAGCACCGCGCCTGAACTTGACGCGTCGGCGCCCGAACTCACAGACCCATAGGGAGGGTAGAGGTTGTAGTAGTAATACGGATAGTAGGGGTAGTAGAGTACGGATTGTAGAACGCGTGCGGATACGCGAACGGGTAACCGGCCCACAGACCGAATCCGATGCTCACGTTGGGGTGAAACGCGTAAGTACGGGTGGAAGAAGTGCACGGGTCCGACAAATCCATGGCCATGGACAAAGGCTCCGTGCTGGACGAAGTTGCCGCCGTGCACGACGCCGCCATGCGAGAGCGGAGCACCATGCACGCCGCCAAATCCGTGGGTTCCGATCGTCGGGCTCGGACTCATCCCTCTGAATCCTCCTCCGTGACCCATCCTCGACGTCGCCCCGCCGCGACTCATTCCCATCCCTCCACCGTGGAAGCCACCGCCGCCCCCACCGTGGAAGCTACCGCCGCCCCGCCGTGTCCGCCACCCCGCGTTGCGCGAACGCGGCGGATGCGCCGTTGAGCAGCAGGACTGCACAGCTTGCCGCCACCAGCATTCTTGAGGTCTTCATTGCAGTACTCCACCAGAGAAACTCGAAGACCGTCGCCAACATGTCGCGCAATGAACAGGCCGGTTCTCGTCGAAATGATCGTTCACGAACCCTGTCGAGCGTGGTCTAGTGGTAACACGGCGTATGCACAATTGGTCATCCGCAGCAGGACGTCATACGGCCTGACACCGCGAGGACATTCCCGACGCATTGTTCTGAGCTGCCGGACAATCGAACGTTTCCTGAAGAGTTCGGGCCGAATAGATATTCCTCAATTCCGAAACTTGCCTTGTGCAAGCCCTCGACACGAGGACACGCGCTTGTTTGCCGCTCAGGAATACGAATTGACGTTGCCCGGTTCGCGAGGCGTTCCTGTCCGGCCGTATACTCAGCCGACGAGGTCCGACTGGCCACAGGAGAAGAACATCAAACTAACCGGACACGAATATCGTCGAAACAAAATCATTTGCGGAGAACTGAAATGCGAAATCTACCTTTTCGTTGCTGTGGCTTGTTTCTTGGTTTCTATTGTTTTTGCGGCCACTGAACCGCTCAACGTCAGAGACTGGCCTTTGGCAGGTGACTGAGATCAGCACAACCTCCGGACTTCCGCCCGTTCCCGCAGGCATGCAGGCCAGGTTGGACAAAATGACGCCGGAGCAGCGCGCCAAACTGGAAGCGGCCATGAAAGGCAGGTCGGGGGCACGCCACAGACGATTAACTACAAGACGTGTGCAACCAAGGTTGATTTAGACAAGGCTGCGTTCACGAGACCTGACGAGAAGTGTTCCTGGACGGTTGCTGAATTCCTCGCGCACTGACATGGAAGTTCGTGGATCGGCGTGCGAAGCCGGTAAGTGATCAGGGGCATGAAGACCGACGTCACCATGAAGATCCATGCGATCGACTCGGAAAACGTCAAAGGGCAGTACAGGTAGCGCGACCGGCAACGGCAGCACCCTGAATATCGACAATACCTACACCGGCAAGTGGCTCAGCGCAACCTGTCCAGCGGAAACGGACTAGCCCTGCGAAGTTGACTGGTCGGAGCCGTCGGTAATGGAAACGCTCTGCTCCGCCTTCGTAATCGCTCTCCGCTCCAGGCTGACTAGCCTAAAGAGGAGAGCTGAATGTGTCACCCTAGTCGTGGGATTTCCACCAGCAAGATGATTGGCGCGCCCTGCAGGACTCGAACCTGCGACCTCCTGGTTCGTAGCCAGACGCTCTATCCAGCTGAGCTAAGGGCGCGAAGGGTGTAGGCGGGTCCGTGCAGCGGACCTCGCCGACAGGATGCGCTCCGTTCAAGAGCGCACAAACGAAAACTATAACATCTCAACGCGCGGATTTCAGTTCCGCATACACCTGGCGGACGAATCGCTCGCTGGTCATGCCGACCTCCTGGACCTTCGCGTCCAGATCGGCGGTGACCTTCGCCGCCACGACTTCGTCCTCGCTCTTACCCTGATCGACCAGCCGCGCCACGCGGTCGCGAACCGTCATCGCGAGATCGCGATGCGCGATCACCGCGTTGCGGTCCACCGTCGGCCCGTGTCCGGGAATGATCTTCGTGTTGGGTCCGGCGTGCCCGATCACCGCGCCCAGGCCATCGAGGAGGCCCTGGCAGCGACCCGCCGTTGGCGCGATCGACGTTCGGGATACTGAATCGAGCGATAGAAGTCGCCGGTCATGATGACGTCGAGGCCGGGGAAGTACACCATCGTGTCGCCGTCGGTATGCGCGCGCGGGATGGCGATCAGCTGGATCTCCTCGCCGTTCATGTGCAGCGTCAGCATGCCGCGATAGGTCTGCTTCGGGCAGGCCGACGGCAGGCATCGCGCACGCCGGGCGTCCCGTTGGCCTGCGGATTGGGATGCGCCAGGCGGATAGCGCAGCTCCTCGCGCGAGATGATCGTAGCGCCCAGCTTGCCGAAGTTCTCGTCGCCGCCGGTGTGGTCGCCGTGCACGTGCGTGTTCACGACGAACTTGATCGGCTGCGGCGTCAGGCTGCTTGATCGCGGCGACGATCTTGTCGCTGAGCGGCGCGAACTGCGTGTCCACCATGAAGACGCCGTCGGGTCCGAACAGAACCCCGATCGTCCCTCCCTGGCCGTCGAGCGTGTAGAACTTGTCGGTGCACCCTGTTGGCCTTGATCTCGACCTTGCTGAAATCCGGGCGCGCCTTGCGCGTGCGCAACGCACGGCGCAGAGCACCAGGGCCCCGAATGAGACAACGATTCGAGCGGATTTCATGGCTGCGGCCTCCTCAAAACCGGGCGTCGGTGCGGCGGAGATTACCTCAGGCCGCGAGACGCGGCAAGGCGCGTATGATCGGGCTCCCAGACGAAAGGACCTCCAGATGCGCAACAGGATGCTCGCTCGCCGTCGCCGCGCTTGCCCTGATTGGGCTTTCCGTGGCGCTGACCCAGGCTCAGGGAGAGGAGCCGCGCCGGTCGTGCCGAAGCTGGCAACCGACAAGACGATGTTCTGGCCTGCCGCGGACATCGAGGCGCGGTGGAAGGAGAACGAGGCGCTCAAAGCGCAACAACTCGCGGCTGTTCGACGGACCGACGAATATTTCGGCGAACGTCCGGATTGTCGCCGGCGAGGATCCGCCGCTGGTGCACGAAACCACGGCCGATCTCTGGATCGTCACCGCCGGAACCGCGGTCGCCCGCACGGACGGCAAGCTCGTTGACAGCCGGCGGCAACGGCGCAATCGTGAATCCAACGACAGCGAACCGTGCGCACGGGCGACGTCCTGTACGTCGCGCCCGGCGTGCCTCACCACTTCACGGAGATGAAGGGCTTCAGGGCGTGGCTGATGCGCTTCGACACGGTGGGGCTGGTGCGAACAGGTCCACCCGTGGCGGCGGCCGCACCGGGACGAGGCGGCGCAGCCGCGCGCGTCACCGGTGCCCCGAAGCTGGCCACCGACAAGACGATGTTCTGGACGGCGGCCGACCTCGACGCGCGCTGGAAGGAAAACGAGGCGATGAAGCGCATCAACTCCCGCATCCTTCGACGGTCCCGCGAACATCAGCGCGAACGTCCGGATTGTCCTGCCGGGAGATATTCCGCAAACGCACGAGGAGACCGCCGACCTGTGGCTCGTGACGGCGGGCGAAGCCATCGCGAGAACCGACGGCCAGATCGTCGACAGCAAGCGGCACGAAAACGATCCGCAACGGCGTGATGCGAACGGTGCACGCCGGTGATCTGCTGTACGTGCCTCCAGGCGTGCCTCACCATTTCACCGACATGAAGGGCTTCAGAGCGTGGCTGATTCGCTACGACGTCCAGGGATGGGCCGGTAAGTTATGATTCGGCCCTCAACCGCTCAAGGAGTGATTCCGATGCGTAGAACGGCAGCTCTTCTCGCACTGCTCGTCGCCGCCGGAGCCGGCGCCGCGGCGCAGACCGGCGGTGGCTTTACGACCCTCTTCAACGGCAAGGACCTCAGCAACTGGAACGTCACCGGCAACGCCGACTGGCGTGTCGCCGGACGGCATCATCGAAGCCACCAAGGCGCGAGGGTTTCTGCTGACGAAGGAGTCGCATACCGACTTCGAGCTTCGAGCAGATGTCTGGACCACGCCCGATTCCAACGGCGGCGTGCTGTTCCGGATTACCAAGCCCGACGATCCCGGGATCGAGAACGGCTACGAGCTGAACGTCAATGACAAACGAGGCGGACCAGACCGGTCGCACCGGCTCCATCGTCAACGTCGCCAAACCGCTGGTGCAATTCGACGCGGGCGGCAAGTGGGTCACCGTCGACATCACCGCGAAGGGGCCGCACATGGTTGCGACCCTGAACGGGATCAAGACCGCCGAAGCCGACGACGCGAAGCTACAACAGCGGGCCGGTGTCATTGCAAGCCGCGGGCGGCATCGTGCGCTATCGCAACGTCCAGATACGGCCGCTCAAGTAGGAGACCCCGGATCGGCCGTAAAATTCTTATCGAGATGAGATACCTCGTCTCGCCTGTCCTGATTCGCGGCCGGTGCTTTTCAGCGCCCCCGGGTTGGCGCAGCAGCCGGCGGCGGCATCCCCGCGCGATCCGGCGCGGCAGGACGCGCGCGCAGGCTCTGCAATCGTCCGCGGACGCGTCCTCGCGGCGGACACGGGCCGTCCACTGCGCCGCGCGCGTATCACCGTCGTCAGCCCCGAGCTTGGCCGTGAGCCGCGCATCACGAGCACCGGTCTCGACGGCCGCTACGAGATCACCGACCTGCCTGCGGGCCGTTACACCATCCCGAGTCGAGCGAGGCGGCTATCTGACCTTGCGGTACGGGCAGACGCGCCCGCTCGAGCAAGGATGCCACTGATGTGCGCGACCGCGAGACGGTCGAGCGCGTCGACTTCACGCTCCCCGCGCGGGTGCCATCACGGGACGCGTCGTCGACGAGCTCGGCGATCCGATTTCGGAGGTGCAGGTCTTCGCGATGCGCACCGCCTACTGGCAGGGACGCCGCCGTTCGTCCCGTCTGGCATGGTCGCGCGCACCGATGATGCCGGTGAATACCGCGTCAGCGGCCTGATGCCAGGCACCTATCTCGTCATGGCGGTGCTGCGCGATACGTGGACGGTGCGGCAGGGGAACATCGACCAGACGTTCGGCTATGCGCCGAGTTACGCTCCGGGTGCACGGCCGTCGCCGCGGAGGCCCAGCGTGTGACGCTGCGCGTCGGTGAGCGGCTCGGTCCCATCGATCTGTCACTCGTGGCCGGCCGCGCGGCAAACATCTCCGGCATCGCCACCGACGCCGGAGGACGTCCCCTCACGGGGCGGTTCGTCGGGCTCGGACGGCAAGTCACGGGTCCCGAATCCGGGGCCTACATGGCGGCCGGGAGCTCCTCCATCGCCGCCGATGGGAGCTTTTCGATCAAGAACATCCCACCAGGGCAGTACTTCGCTGCGCGTGCAGACGACGAGCGCCGGGCGCAGGACCCAACGACGCGCCAGAGATGATCGTGATGCCAATCACCATCGACGGCGTAGACCTCACGAACATCGCGCTCACGACGGCACCCGGCTGGTCGATGCTTGGCCAGATCGTGACGGAGGACGTGTATCGCTCCGCGAGCGAGGCCGAGGGACATTCGGCGTCTCCGTGACGCCGGTCGACGCAGACATCGTTCCGGACTCGCAGGCGAATCGCGACCCCGATACCGGCCGCGTGCTCAACGATTGGACCGTACGGGTGACCGGGATCTATGGAGCCGGCCGTGTGCATGCCCGCGTTCCTGATGGCTGGTGGGTGAAGTCGATCGTGCAGGACGGCCGTGACCTCGCGGATACGCCGGCTGGAGATGCGGAGCGGAGAAACGCTTAGCGGTGTTCGCATCGTCGTGAGCGATCACCCGACGAGCGTGCGCGGCCGGCTCGTCGACGACAAGGGGACGCCGGTCACCAGCGCGACGGTCGTGGCGTTCGCGCGCGATTCGCAGAAGTGGTTCGAGGAGTCGCGCTGGATCCGCGCGGTGCGGCCGGATCGCCAGGGGAACCTACCGCATCGTGATGGACTCCCGCCCGGCGAGCACTTGCGGTCGCCGTCGACTACGTCGAAGACGGCACGTGGAACGACGCCGCGTTCATCGAGTCGCTTCGCGATCGCGGCGAGCCGCTTACGCTGACGGAAGGCGAGGCGCGCACCGTCACGTTGAAGCTCGTCACGCCTTGAGGGCGCGACGAGTCATTCTCCCGCTTTGCCCCACGCGCACTCGGTGTGCTCGACGAGCTCGATCCGAATGCCGCCTGGCGCTTCGACGTAGCCGGTGCGATGGCCGAGTTGATTCGGCTTCGCCGACGGCTCGGTTGTGAACTTCACGCCTTTCGACTTCAGCGCCGCCGCGTCCGCATCCATGTTGAGCGGCGCGAATCCAAGATGATCGATTGAGCGACCCTGGCTCGGCGCGGCCCCCTCGCCTTTCGTGACCACGAGAAACGTTCGGCCGTAGCGCAACGCATCGCGGCCGCTCATTTTGTCCGTGTGCCGCCGAACGCGGAGGCGAACCAACGCATCGTGGCATCAGGATCGACGACTCGAAGCGTCACGTGATGAAAGCCGCGGCCCGGGATATCGTTGACGAGCTCGATCTTCGTGCCCCATGGATCGACGACGACCGACGGGGAGAGCACTTTCGCTCCGGCTGCTTCGAGCGTCTTCACCTTCGCGGCCACATCGGCGACCGAGAAACCGATGCTGTCGATGACGCCCCCTTCGCTCGGCTTCGCATCCGGCACCTTCAGAAACATCAGCAGGACGGGCAGCGGGCGCCGGCCGGTGAACGGTTCGAACATGATCCGCCCGGGATTCTCACCCTGCTGCCCATCGAGATTCGTGACGCACGCACTCGTACGCCTTGTCGGGATCGGGCACCGCGAGATGAATGTGGTCATACGGGATCGTGCGCGTAACCTGTGCCGCGCCGGAGATTCCGAACAGGGCGACGAGCAGGGCGCAGGCGAGCGCTTGAGTTTTCATGGCGACAGATTCCAATCAGCACGTGGGCGGCGCCGCGACATGCGCACTCACCGTGCTCTCGTGGCCGTCGGCATCGACCGCCGCGACGCCGAACACCCAGTCGTCAATATTCGCGTGAGGCAGCGTGTATTCGGTCACGCTGGCAACGTAGGTCTCATGTTGCCAGTCGGGCGCCCACGCCTCGCGCCAGAAGACTGCGATAGCCGGCGGCGCCGGGCGCAGCGCGATCCACCGGAGATGCGCGTCGTAGCCTGATGCGACTGCCTGATCGAGCAGTGGCGCGCCCTTGTTCGTCCGCGACAACCGGCGGCGGCGGCGCGAGCGCCAGCACCGCCATCGCGGCGGCGTTCACCCGCGCGTTCTGACCCAGGTAGGCGAACGACACCCCGTCGAGCGTGTCGTTGGCGTTGTGCTGCCTGGCGTAGTTCTCACGCGATTCGCGGAAGCCGACCGCCGCGAACCCCTCGAGATTCCACGCGGTGTGGTCGCCGCCGCGCCCGAAGCGATCGCGGCGCGCCATCAGCCGCACGCGATGCGACGGCACGTAGCGCGCCGGCCGCGCGCTGCGTGAATATCGCAAGCGACCGGGACGGCGAGTCCTCCGGTCCCTCCGGTAGAGACGGATCGTCGCGCCGTCAACAATGCCGTCGCCGCCCGTCGAGCCGCCGACGATGTCGTTGTTGAAGATGGCCTGGACCGGAATGTTCGCGGCCTTGATCGCGCTTGCGCGTGCGCGCGTGCGCCGATCAGACCCTGCTCCTCGCCCGCCACCGCCGTGAACACCAGCGTGGCGTCGAACGTGATGCCGCTCTCTGGCGAACGGCACGCGCGAGCTCCATCACCAGGACGGTCCCGCTGCCGTCATCGTCGGCGCCAGGCGCGTCGGCGTTGTCGGCCGGCGTTCCGTATCCGCCTCCGGCGGTGTTGAGACCGGCCTGTCCCTGGTTGCCCAGGTTGACCGTGTCGTAATGTCCGCTCACGTAAATACGGCGCGGCGTGCGTCCCGGGCAGGACTGCGAGGACATTGCGAAGCTCGACATCACGCGTGATGCGTCCGCCCTTCGGGATCTGGTGCGTGTCGAAGCTGACCTGCAAGCCGCGGGCTCGACCGCTTGAACTCGTCGAAGATCCACTGCCGCGCCGCGCCGATGCCTCGCGTCGTCGACGTCGGATCCGACAGCGTGTTGCGCGTGCCGAAGCCGACACAGCGTTCGGAGCAACTGCTCCATCCGGCTTTCGGAGATCGAAGCGATGAGTTTCGAAATACGTGCATCCGTGTCGGGCGCAGCGGACTGCGCGCGCAGCGTCGGTAAAAGGAGGGCAACAATTCCGGCGACAACGATGATGATACGCATCAAGAACCTCGACTCTCTATTCGGTGCTATTCTCGCCCGCTGAGGAGGTCAGATGAAGAGAAACCTCGTCGTGCGGCTCTTCGCTCTGATGGCCGCCATTATCCTTCCTGCCGCGCCGCTCAGCGCGCAATCAACGGCCACCATCCAGGGAACAGTCATCGATACGCAGAGCGCCGCAGTGCCGGGCGCTACGGTCGTTGTTCGTAACACCGGAACGGGCGTTGAACGCACGCTCGTCACCGACGCGAAAGGGAGCTACGTCGCGGCGTCTTTGCCGCCAGGCATGTACCAGGTCGAAATCAGCCTCGCCGGTTTCCAGGACGCAGACACGAGAGGTCACGCTGCAAGTCAGCCGGACGCGGCAGCTCGATGTGCAGGTCAGCGTCGCCGCGGTTGCCGAGCAAGTGAATGTCACCGCGGAAGCGCCGGTCATCGACACCACCACCGTGTCGGTCGGCACGGTCGTCAATCAGCGAACGGTGCAGGAGATTCCGTTGAACGGCCGGCACTTCGTCGATCTCGGCCTGCTGATTCCCGGGTCGGTCACGCCGCCGCAGAACGGGTTCCTGACCGCGCCGCTGCGCGGCCAGGGGCTCGTTCGCGTTCAACACGGCGGGCAACCGTGAAGACACCGTCAACTTCATGATCAACGGCGTCAACCTGAACGACCTGGTGCAGAACCAGATTACGTTCCAGCCGTCGATCAACACGGTCGCAGGAATTCAAGGTCGACAACTCGACGTTCAGCGCCGAGTACGGCCGCAACTCCGGCGCCATCGTCAACATCGCGACGCGCTCGGGCGCCAACGACGTTCTCACGGCGAGGCGTTCGAGTTCTTCCGCAACGATCGGCTCGACTCGCGCAACGCCTTCAATACTCCGCCCGCGCCGCAGTCGCCCTTCAACCGCAACCAGTTCGAGCGGCGATCTCGGCGGGCCGATCGTCCGAAGAACCGCACGTTCTTCTTCGCCGACCTACGAGGGCCTCCGGCAGCGGCAGGGGATCGACATCAACAGCGGCGTCCTGCAGCGACGCCGAGCGCGCCGGCCGTGACCGATCCGATCTCGCGGCAGCTGCTGCGCTCATTCCTCGGCGACGAACGCCACGGCGCCAACGGAGCCGCGCGCTTCATCGGCTCGGCGACGGCGCCGGTCGACATCGATCAGTGGACCGGCGACGTCAGTCACAACGTCGAGCGCCAGACGACATGCGTCCACGGGTACTACGCGTTTCAGCGCGACCTTCGCCAGCGAGCCGACGCTGCAGCTCAACACGATTCCCGGGCTTCGGCGACACGCGCCATTCGCACCGTCAGATCGATGACGCTGAACGAGACGCACATCTTCGGCCAGCGGCTCGTCAACGAAGCGCGGTTCGGCTTCAACCGCATCAACATCACGTTCGAGCCGAACCTGAAAGCTGAATCCGGCCGACTACGGGATCAACGACGGCGTCGACCGACGGCGATCGGTCTGCCGCAGATCACGATCGTCGGTCCCGGGCTCAACTTCGGCGGCCCGTCGAACTTCCCGCAGGGCCGCACCGACAACGATGCTTCGTGTCTCGGACACGGCCACGCGTGTCGCGCGGCAACCACAATTTCGAGTTCGGCGGCGAGTTCCGGCGCTTCCGCAACGTGAACTTCAACGACCGACACCGGCGCGTTCACGTTCCCCAGCATCGCCGGATTCCAGACCGGCACTGGCAGCAACTTCACCATCACGCTCGGCAGCCGTCCGAGCGACATCGCGGTCAGAGCGCACTGGCCTCTTCGCGCAGCGACTGCGTCAGAGCTCGCGCCGAACCTGACGCGTCGATCTCGGGTCTGCGTTACGATTCGAATCATGGCGCCGACCGACACACAGAACCGCTTCGTCGTCTTCGACGCGGCGACCGGCGTCGCTCGTGCGCGTCGGATCGAGCACACGGCCCAAGCTGTATGACAGCAGCAACGACATCTCGCCCCGCGTCGGCGTCATCTGGGATCCGACCGACGATGGGCGGACGGCCGTGCGGTGCGGCCTACGCGATCGAACGATCGACCAGCCGGTCACCAACGTCGTGTCACCCGCTGGCGTCGAATCCGCCGCTGCGCCGTGCCGCTCACCTTCGCCGGCAACATCCGGCTCGACAGCGCCGCAGGCGACGGCGCTCGCCGGCGGTCTGGCGCCGGCCTCGATCGGTCCGGATTTCCACGGGGCGCACATGCAGATCGTGGAACGTCAACGTCGAACGGCAGATGCTGACCTCGACCAGCGTCGATGATCGGCTACTTCGGATCGAAGGGCGACCGCCTGCGGATTCCCGCGCAACATCAACCAGTCCGTGAACGGCGTCCGTCCGTTCCCGACCGTGTCGGCGGCGAGCTCGATTCTGCCGGGAACGCCGCTCGGCAACATCGTCGAAGCCGACGCGCTGGGCGTGTCGCACTACAAGGGCCTCTGGCTGAGCGGCGACACAGCGGCTGTCACGTGGCCTGCAGTTCAACGCGTCGTACACGCTGTCGAAGTCCACTGACTACAACTCGCTCAGCGACGAGCGTGATCGTGTTCAGGACAGCTTCAACATCGCGGCAGCGACCTGGGCCGTCGGACTACGACGCGCGGCACCGCTTCGTGATCAACACGATCTACCAGCTGCCGTTCAGCGGCAACGCGTTCGCCGAAGGCTGGCAGATCGGCGGCATCGTGCAGGCGCAGACCGGCAACCCGGTCAACATCGTCAGCAACGTCGGCACGTTCAACGGCGTCGTCAACACGCTGCGGCCGGATCTGATCGGAACGATCACGTCGATGATCGATCGCGAACGCAGTGGTTCAACAACACGGTGTGCGATCCGCGCATCGCCGGCGTCGCTGCACGCGCGTCGTCGGTGTTTGCGCTGCCGGTCGCCGGCGGACGGCACGTTCCATTTCGGCAACCTGGCGCGCAACGCCGTCTACGGACCCGGGATTCAGCAACGTGGACTTGTCGGTCATCGAAGAACACGCGCGCTGGCCGGCGACGACGCGGCTGCAGCTCCGGCTCGAGATCTTCAACCTGTTCAACACAGGCGAACTTCGGGCCAGCCGGGACGCATCGTCGACGGTCGGCAGCACGAGCTTCGGCGTGATCACGAACACGCGCTTCCCGACGGGCGACTCGGGCTCGGCGCGGCAGGTGCAGTTCGCGGCGAAGTTCCTCTTCTGAAGTTGCGCCTGCCCGCCGTAGCGGGTCGGCGCGAAGGCGGGAGGTTCCATATAATCGGCGCGTGAGCGTCCAGGAGCACAAAGCCACGCGCCGACTTCCGTTTGCCTGCTTCTGTCCTGACGGTCAGCGACACACGGACCGAGGCGAACGACACCGGCGGCCAGGCCATTCGCGAGCTGCTCGAGCGCGGCGGGCACACGGTCACCGGCCACGCGATCGTGCGCGACGATCCCGACGCGGTGACCGTGCCACCGTGACAGGGCGGCTTGCGGACGCGCGCGACGCAGGTCATCATCACGACCGGCGGCACCGGCATCACCGCGCGCGACGGGACGTTCGAGGCGATCGATCGCGCTGCTCGACAAGCGGCTCGACCGGTTTCGGCGAGCTGTTCCGGATGCTCAGCTACGAGCAGATCGGCGCCGCGGCGATGATGAGCCGCGCCACGCGCCGGCACGGCATCGGCGGCAAGGCGATCTTCGTGCTTCCCGGGATCGCCGAGCACGCGGTGCGCCTGGCGATGACGAAGCTGATCCTCCCCGAGCTCGGTCACGTCGTGCAGCAGCTGCAGCCGATGATGCGGCGAAGCATGCAGCGCGCTGTCAGCGAGCACAGATGCGGCCGTTCAGGAGACGATCGCGCTCGACGCGGCGCGGCGATCATTGACGGCGCGCTCCGGCGCCGATCGAGCGCGATCGAGCGCGTCGCCGCTGCGACGACGACGCACGGCCGCGTGCTCGCGCAGCGACGTCGTCGCGACGGCCGACGTCCCGCCGTTCTCGCGCGCGGCGATGGACGGCTACGCGCGTGCGCGCCGCAGACACGTCCGGCGCGCACGCGCACGACGCCGACGACGCTGCACGTGCATCGAGAAGGTCTTCACCGGCCAGATGCCGCGCGGACCGTCGGCGCCGGCGAATGCATCGAGATCGCGACCGGCGCGCCGATGCCCGCAGGCGCCGACGCGGTCGTGATGGTCGAAGAGACGGCAGCCGACGACGACGCGGATTCAGCGTCTTCGCGGCGGCGGAACCGCGGCAGAACATCGGCCGCCAGGGCGCGGACATCACGAGCGGCCAGACCGTGCTGCGCGCCGGCGACGTGCTGAACGCCGAGCCGCGTCGGCGCGCTTGCCGCGCTCGGCCTGGCGCACGTCGACGTCTACGCGCGGCCGCGCGTCGCGATCCTCTCGACCGGCAACGAGATCGTCGAGCCCGGGCAGCCGCTCGCACCCGGGCAGATCTACGACATCAACCGGTTCACGCTCGCGGCCGATCATCGCCGAGCACGGCGGCGTCGCCGGTCCCGCATCGCACCGCCGCCGGACACGATCGACGACCTCGTCGCGCGCCGTCGACGAGTGCCTCGAGCGACGACGTGCTGGTGTTCTCCGGCGGCAGCTCGGTCGGCGAGCGCGACCTGATCCTCGACGTGCTCGAGCAGCAAGGGCGAGGTGCTCTTTCACGGCATCGCGGTGAAGCCGGGCAAGCCGACGGCGTTCGGCCGCGTCGCGCGGCAAGCCGTTCTTCGGCATGCCCGGCTATCCGACGTCGTGCCTGTCGAACGCGCTACATCCTGCTCGTGCCGGCGCTGCGCCGCATCGCGCGGCTGCCGCCGCACGCGATCAAGACCGTCACGCTGCCGCTCGCGCGGCGCGTGCGTCTCGACGACGGACCGGCACCAGTTCTACACGGTGCGCATCGCCGACGGCGCGGCGGTGCCCGCGTTCAAGGCGTCGGGCGACATCACGAGCATGTCGCAGGCCGACGGCTACTTCGAGATCGCCGCGGACACCGACGTCGTCGAGCAGGGCGAGCTCGTGGAGGTCACCCTGTTCTTGAGCGTCGAATCCCAGCGGGAGGTCGCGGACAACATCGGCGTCGCCATCGCGCGGCGTCATATCTCCCTCTGCTGCGACCAGGACGAAGCCGAAGTGCTGCGACAGGGAACGCAGCCTCGCCGTGCGTGGAACTTCCTGAAGCGGCGGCTCAAGGAGCTGCAGCTGTCCGAGCAGGGCGGCATCCTGCGCACGAAGGCGAACTGCCTGCGCATCTGCGAGGGAGGGCCGATTGCCGTCGTGCACTCCGGAAGGTGCCTGGTAGCGGTGCCTGTGATCCGCCGGTTCTCGAACGGATTATCCAGGAACATCTCGTCGAGGGCCGCATCGTTGAACGAATATCTGATTACTAGCTCATCCGCTCGACACGCCGCGCGTAAACATCGACGCCGTCGCCGCGCACGTATCAACGTCCGTAGCGACCTTCGCGCGCGTAACTTCTTTTCACTTCACACGGAGATCATTCATGAAACTGCAAAGTCTGGATGTTGTTCGTTCTGCCTGGCGGCGCTGCCGGTCGTCGCGCTCGCGCAGGGATCGGTCGACGGCAAGTGGGCTGGCGAAGTGCCCGGCGGACGCGGACCGCAGATGGTGTCGCTGACGTTGAAGGCCGACGGCGGCAAGCTGACCGGCTCGATAGCGGGCGGACGCGGCGGCGAGAGTCCCGATCGAGGAAGGCACGATCGCCAACGGGATGCTGAAGTTCAAGACCGAAGCAGATGGGACGCGGCGGCGAGGTCGACGCTGAACTGGAGCGGCACGCTCAAGGGCGACGAGATCGCGTTCACGCGCATGGCCGAGCGGCGGCCAGGGTCAGCCCGTGGAGTTCACGCTGAAGCGGGAGAAGATCAGAGATCGAAGAGAGGCGGGTCCGAAAGCGACCCGATCCCTGACCCCTACAGAGATTTATTCACCTCGGCCCAGTTCACGACGTTCCACCACGCGCCGATGTAGTCGGGCCGGCGGTTCTGATACTTCAGGTAGTAGGCGTGCTCCCAGACGTCGAGGCCGAGAATCGGCGTCTTGCCGTCCATCAGCGGGTTGTCCTGGTTCGGCGTGCTCACGATCGAGAGCTTGCCGCCGTCGTTGAGCAGCCACACCCAGCCGCTGCCGAACCGTCCGACGCCCGGCCTTGCTCCACTGCTCCTTGAACGCGTCGAAGCCGCCGAACGAGCGACTTGATCGCGTCGCCGATCTTGCCCGTCGGCGCGCCGCCGGCGTTCGGCGCCATCCACGTCCAGAACTGCGAGTGGTTCCAGTGGCCGCCGCCGTTGTTGCGCACCGCGGTGCGGATGTCTTCGGGAACGCTGTTGATGCCGCGGCACAGCTCGTCGACGCTCTTCGAGCTGCAGCTCGGGATGCTTCTCGAGCGCCGCGTTCAGGTTGGTGACGTACGCCTGGTGATGCTTCCCGTGATGAATCTGCATCGTCTGCGCGTCGATGTGCGGCTCGAGCGCGGCGAAGTCGTACGGGAGCTTCGGAAGTTCGTGCGCCATCGCGTCCTCCTCGTCGATCGGTCGAAAGAGGAATCGATATCCGACGTTCAGCGAATCGACAGACATCCGGTCGAGGGCGACCTTCGTCCAGTGCTTCTGATCGTCGGGGACGACGATGCGGTTGTGGACGCGTCCGTCGACCAGCTCTTCGAGAATCCAGAGCAGGTGGTTCGGCGACACGCGGAACATCGTCGAGCAGAGGCAGCCGAACTGATCGAGCGAGACGACCGTCCGGTCGGGCGCGACTTCGCTGCGCCAGCCGGTTGACGAGGTGCACCTCGGTGCCGACCGCCCAGACCGAGCCAGCGGGCTGTTCTTGCACCGTCTTGATGATGTATTCGGTGCTGCCGCTGTCGTCGGCCGCCTGCACGACATCCCACGGCACCTCCGGATGCACGATGACGCGGATGCCGGGATGCTGCGCTGCGGACGTGCTGCGATCTGCGCCGCGCTGAAGCGCGCGTGCACCGAGCAGTGGCCCTTCCACAGGATCATCTCGCGCGCTTCGAGCGCATCGGGATCGACGCCGCCGAAGATCTCGTTCGGATCCCACACGACCATCTCGTCGAGCGGAATGCCCATCTTGTAGCGCGGTGTTGCGGCCAAGGTGCTGATCGGGCAGGAAGAGAATCTTCTCGCCGCGCTCGAACGCCCACTTGAGCGTCGCCGCGGCGTTTGACGACGTGCAGACGGTGCCGCCGCGCTCGCCGACAAACGCCTTAATCGATGCGGCGGAGTTGATGTAGGTGACGGGGACGACGCCCGCGACACCCATCTGCGTGCAGCTCTTCCCAGCACGTCTCGAGCTGATCGGGCTCGGCCATGTCGGCCATCGAGCAGCCGGCGGCGAGGTCGGGAAGAATCACCTGCTGATGCGGCGCGCCGAGCACGTCGGCGCTTTCCGCCATGAAATGCACGCCGCAGAAGACGATGTAGTCGGCTTCCGGACGCGCGGCGATCTGGCTCGCGAGCTGGAACGAGTCGCCGGTGTAGTCGGCGAACTTGATCACTTCGTCGCGCTGATAGTGATGGCCGAGGATGACGAGCCGGTTGCCGAGCTTCGCGCGCGCCGCGGCAATGCGCGCGTCCATCTCGGCGTCGGAAAGGCCGAGGTATTCTTCCGGCAGAGGCTGCCGCTCGGAGATGTGCTCCTTCTCGAACTCCGTCAAGGAGCGGAATCAGCGTAGCCGCCATGGGTCATACGTAGAAGTTATGATTGGCCTCAGCAGGCGAGCGGCAGGTCACGTTGACGATGTTGTAGAGGGTGTCGCGCTCGAGCGGCTCGCGGCCGGCCGCGCGGACGAGCCGGCGTCAGCTGGGCCGTCGTCATTCCCTCGGGCGTGCGGCGAACCGGCCATGTGGTAAATCTTCTCTTCCTGCACGGTGCCGTCGAGATCGTCGACGCCGAACCAGAGCGCGCGTCTGCGCCACGTCCACGCCGGTCGCAATCCAGAACGCCTTGATGTGCGGGATGTTGTCGCAGCATCAGCCGCGCCACGGCGTGCACGCGCAGCGTGTCGGCCGCGCTCGGCGCCGGCAGCTTCCGCATCTGGTTGTTGTCGGGATGGAACGCCAGCGGGATGAACGCCTGGAAGCCGCCGGTCTCGTCCTGCAGCGCGCGCGCGCGCATCATGTGATCGACGCGCTCCTCCATCGTCTCGATGTGCCCGTAGAGCATCGTCACGTTCGGTGCGCAGCCCGAGCCGATGCGCGATGCGGTGAATGTCGAGGTACCGATCCGCGCCGCACTTGTCGTGGCAGATCTTCTTCCGCACGCGCTCGGCGAAGATCTCCGCGCCGCCGCCGGGCAGCGAATCGAGCCCGGCGTCCATCAGCTCGCGCAAGCACCTGCTCGTCGGTCATCCCGTAGAGATCCGCGAAGAACGCGATCTCGACGGCGGTGAAGCACTTCAGATGAATCTCGGGACGGATCCGCTTGAAGCCGCGCAGCAGCTCCGTGTAGTAGTCGAACGGCAGGTCGGGATTGCAGGCCGTTGACGATGTGGAGCTCGGTGAGCGGCTGGTTGGCGCGGCTGCGCGAAGCTTGTCCCACGCCTGCTCGAGCGACATCGTGTACGCGCGCGGCGTCGGCCGGCTGCAGCCGCGCGAACGAGCAGAACAGGCAGCTCGCCACGCAGACGTTGGTCGGCTCGAGCCGGAGGTTGTAGTTGAAGTACGTGCGCGCGCCGTGACGCTTCTCGCGCTCGCGGTTCGCGAGCGATCCGACGGCGAGCAGGTCGGGAGCGTTGAACAGCGTCACGCCATCCTCGAACGTGAGGCGTTCGCTCGACGCGAAGCTTCTCGTCGATCTCGGCCAGCCCGGCCGCGCTGGATGCGTGTGTTCACGGCACTGCTTGAAAATTCTACGTGCTATACTCGCCGGCTCACAACCGACTCGGCCTGGGAAGCAGGGGAACTGGGTGAGAAGCCCGGACGGTCCCGCCACTGTAAGCGCTGTCGGCCCAGGCTAACGCCGGTCGCAGGAACGCCGTTAAGACGTTCCGGTAGTCAGGCGGTCCTGCAGACAGCGCAAGTCAGGAAACCTGCCCCGAAGGCTCTTGTCCCTTTCACCGGCGCGTGAGACGCCGGAAGGAGACGCCAATGGGCATCGCCCGCTCGCTTTCCGTTCCCCCTGTTAGTCCTCAGTTGTCTCTTGTCAGTTGTCGGGTCGGTCCCAGGTTCTGGCGCAGCAAGAACTGTCAGGCAGCGTAACCGACGAGAGCGGTAGCGCGCTTGCACGCGTGGCCGTGCGCCTGATCGATCAGCGCGACAGCGAGGTCGCGACGACGTTCACCGACTCGCGCGGCGTGTTCCATTTCACCCGGGCGTGCGACGGCTGCGCAGCTGTCGTGTCGCTTCCGGATTCAATCTCGACGCGCGCAGCGATTTCAACGACAAAGCAATCGTGCTCACGCTCCATGTCGCACCCGTGCAGGAAGCGGTGGTGGTGTCCGCCACGCGAACTGAAACGCCGACGAGCCAGGTGGGCGCGGCAGTCACCGTCTTCACGCGTGAAGAAATAGAGCGGCGCGATGTGCCGCTCGTCGGCGAGCGCCCTGCGCGCGACGCCGGGCGTCACGGTCGTGAGATCGGGCGGCCTTGGCAATGTGACGTCGCTCTTCGTGCGCGGCGGCGAGAGCAGCTACAACAAGGTGCTGCTCGACGGCATTCCGCTGAACGAGCCGGGCGGCACGTTCAATTTCAGCAACCTGACCACGGACTTCGTGGAACGTGTCGAAGTGGTCCGCGGCGCGCAGTCGGCGCTCTTCGGCAGCGACGCGATGGCGAGCGTCGTCCAGATCGTCAGCGAAGCGCGCGCCGCGCGGCGTGTCGCATCCGTCGATCATGGCGCGTCTGGTGAAGCGGGCTCGCATGACACGCGGCGGGCGTCGGCGTCAATCGGCGCGTCGAGCGGCCTGTGGGACGGCGCGTTTCACGCCGGCCGGCAGCACACGGCGAATCGCGCGCCGAACAACGACTTCGACAACACGACCATCGTCGGCAACGGCGGCGTGACACCTTCAGCCAACGTGTCGCTGCGCATCGTCGGCCGGACTGAATTCGGGCGCGCAGGCGTCCTGGGCGCGACAGCCTTCGGCCGCTCTGACATGGATGCGTTCTTTCATCGACGCGACGGCGTCGTCGGAGCAACGCTCGACCACCAGATCTCTGATCGCTGGCAGCAGCGCGCGACCTATGCGGTGAGCGTGTCGCATCAGCAGTCGACGAATCTGCAGATCGATCCGCCGTCGCGTGCCGCGCTTCGATGGCCGCGCCGCGCCGTTCACGTTCAGCGATTTCCCGCATGACAGCCTGACCGACCTGCGGCGGCACTATGCCAGCGCTATCAGTGCCGACGTCCGGGTCGGTGGCGCAGGTGCGAGCGAGCAGCTCGTGACGCTCGCCGTCGATGTGAACGCCGAGCGCGGCGTGCTGACGAACCGGATGGCCGGCTCGGTCGTCCGCGCATCGCGCAACAACCTCGGATGGACGGCACAGCACCAGTGGTTCGGCGCGCGGGCGTCGTTGTCGAGCGGTCTGCGCGTGGAACAGAACGACAGCTTCGGCACCGCGGTGGCACCGCGCGTCCCGCTTCGCCTACACTGGCGGCGGCGAACACGAAGCTGAAGTTCAACGCGGCCTCGGCGTGAAGGAGCCGACCATTCTCCAGTCGTTCAGCCCGTCGCCGTCGTTCCTCGGCAACCCGGACCTCGAGCCGGAGCGCGCGACGACAGTCGACGCGGGAATCGAGCAGCGGCTGTTCGGACAGCGGCTGAAGATGGAGGCGGTCTGGTTCAACGGCCGCTACAGGAACATCAGTTTCGACGCGCACGACGAGCTTCACGCCGTTCCAGTCGCAGCATTTCAACATCGGCTTGACCAGAGCGCACGCGGCGCTGAGCTGCCGGTCGAGGCCGCACCCGCGGCAGCGATGCGCATCCGCGGCGGCTACACGCTGACCATCTCGCGGATCGCCGAGAGCACGTCGCCGACCAACCCGGTGTTCGCGGTCGGAGCGTGGGCATTCCGCCGGCCGCGGCATTCCGGATTCATGGAGGGCATCTGGACGCTCGACCGCTTCAGTGCGGATCTGCGAGGCACGTTCATCGGGCGCCGTGTCGATAGCGATTTCTCGTCGCTCGTGCCGCCCATCATCGAGAACAGCGACTATGCAGCGTGGGATGCGGGCGCGAGCTATCACGTCGCCGTGCCGGTGACGCGTCTATTTCCGGCGTTGAGAATCTCGGCGATCGCGGACTACATGGACTCCGCTCGGCTATCCCGCGTGGCGACGGACGGCACGCGCCGGCGCGAGACTCGGGTGGTAAAGCCGCGCGCGGCCATCTCGTGGAGTGGCGGGCAAGGACTGCTGCACGCGCGCTGCTCCGCGCGCACCACGATTACGACATTGCCGCCATGGTGACGATGTTCGCCGAAGACGGCGAGCGGAGCCGGTCGCATGGGCTGCGGCCCGACATCATCGCCGCCCATGCGCAGCGTCTCGGCGTCCCGAGCTTGACTGAGCGCTGCTCGTGGAGCTCCCACACCGACGAATACGCGCGTGTGCTCGGCTCGGCGGCGGCGCTCGGGATCACGCACGTGATCTTCGGCGACATCGCGGGCGACGCATCACCGCGCCTGGGATGAGCGCGTGTGCGCGGCGCATGGCCTCACACCCGTGCTGCCGATCTGGGGTGAATCCACGCGAACGCTCGTCGAGGAATTCATCGCCAGCGGGAGCACGGCGGTCATCGTCACCACGCGCGCGGCACACCTCGATAAGAGCTGGCTTGGACGAACGTGATCACGCTCGATGCCGTGCGCGAGCTCGAGGCGCTCGGCGTCGATCCGTGCGGCGAGCTCGGCGAATACCACACGCTCGTCACCGGCACGCCACTCTTCAACGCGCCGATTGGACTCGTGCTCGGCGCGCGCGAGCTCCATTCAGAATGCTGGGCGCTGGACGTGACCCTCGTCTCCGTCGGTGGGGTCCGCCTTCAGGCGGACCATCGATCATGCTGCGCGCTGAAGGCGTTTCGTTCGCCTACGGCGCGGACGCCGCCTTCCCCTGACGGATGCAACGATCGCGATTGCGCCAGGGTCGCTGACCGGCCTTCTCGGACCGAACGGCTGCGGCAAGACGACGCTCCTGAAGCTGCTGTGCGGCGTGCTGCGGCCGCAGGGCGGCCGCGTCATGCTCGGCGACCGGCCGCTGGCTGCCGATGCGCGCGGCGCGAACTGGCGCGCCACATCGCGGTCGTGCCGCAGGAAACGCATCCCGCCTTCGACTACACGCGTGATGGAGATGGTGCTGATGGGGCGCCATCCGCACCTCGGCTCGTTTCAGCTCGAGGGCCCGCGGACCTCGACGATCGCGCGCGGCAGTCGCTCGAGGCCACCGGCACGGCGCCGCTCGCCGAGCGCAATTACATGACGCTCAGCGGCGGCGAAAAGCAGCGCGTCGTCATCGCCAGCGCGCTTGCGCAGGCGACCGAGCGTCCTGCTGCTCGACGAGCCGACCGCGTCGCTCGATCTCGGCTATCAGCTCGAAATCGCCGCGCTGCTCGCGCGCCTCAACCACGACCGCAAGGTGACGATGGTGCTCGCCACGCACGATCTGAACCTCGCTGCCTCGCTTGTGCGACCGGCTCGTGCGTGCATGCGCGGCGGCCGGGTGCTCGGCGCAGGGCGCCACGCGCGATGTGCTGACCGGCGCAATGATCCGGCAGCTCTACGACGTCGACGCGGACGTGCAGTTTCATCAGCGAGCCGGTCACCTGACGGTGATCGCCGGTGCGGCCGAAGTCGATGATGCATCTCGAGCAGCGCGGCACGGCGCCTTCAGCGTCCGCGGACGGGCATCCGTCCGCGGCGCGGCTGTTCGCGGTCGTCGCGCGGCTACGGCGCGCTCGCCATCGCGGCGTGTCTCCTCGGCGCCGCTCGTCGGCAGCACGCACATCAGCCTGCGCGCGCGCGTTCGATCGCTCGATTCCGTTTGCCGACAACGTCGACGCGCAGATCTTCTTCGTCGCCCGCATGCCGCGCGTTCTGACCGGCGCGCTCGTCGGCGCGACGCTGGCGGCGGCAGGCGTCGTCATGCAGGCGCTGCTCCGCAACCCGCTCGCGACGCCGTTCACGCTTGGCGTCTCCGCCGGCGCGGCGCTCGGCGCGATCCTCGTCATCACATTCAGCACGGTCGTGAGCGTCGGAGCACTCTCGCCCGTGCCGCTGGCCAGCCTCGCCGGCGCGCTGCTCGCCGTCCGCAATCGTCTACGCGCTCGCGACGAGGCCGGGACGCACGATGTCGACGATGGTGCTGCTGCTCGCCGGCGTCACGCTGAATTCGTTCTTCTCGGCGCTGATTCTGTTCGTGCAGTACATGGCCGATTTCACGCAGACGTATCGCACCGTTCGCTGGCTGATGGGCGACCTCGACGTCGGCAGCTTCGGGCCGATCGTCGCGTCGCTGCCGCTCGTCTTCGCGTCGTTTGCGATATTCGCCGTGCTGCCGCGGTCACTGAACCTGTTGAGCGTCGGCGCCGACACGGCATCCACGCGCGGCGTGGACGTCGGACGCACCCAGCGGCTCGCGTTTCTCAGCGCGTCGCTCGCCACGAGCGCCGCCGTCTCGCTCGCCGGGCCGATCGGCTTCGTCGGCATCGTCGTGCCGCATCTCGTGCGACTGATGGTTGGCGTGGATCATCGGCTCGTGCTGCCGGCATCGGCGCTCTTCGGCGCGGCGTTTCTCGTCGGCTGCGATCTCGTGGCCCGAACGCGTGCTGGCGCCCGTCGAAGTGCCGGTCGGCGTCGTCACCGCGATGCTTGGAGGGCCGTTCTTCCTATGGCTGCTGGTCAGGCGAAGCTGATTCTCCGCTTCGCGATCGTTCTTCTCCTGTGCGGCGCGAACCCTCGGGTTCGCGTGTCGAGGCTGCGCGGACTCAAAGGTCCGCGCCGCAACCAAGAGTGCCGGGCGCATCGTCTCCCTCGTGCCTAACGTGACCGAGATGCTGTTCGCGATCGGCGCCGGGGCGCAGGTCGTCGGCGTCAGCACCTACGACGACTTTCCGCCGGAGACCAAGTCGCTTCCACGCGTCGGCGCGCTGCTCGATCCCGATACCGAGCGGATCCTGTCGCTGCGGCCGGACCTCGTCATCGTGTACGGCTCGCAAACCGAGCTCGAAGGCCAGTTCGCGCGCGCGGCATTCGGGTCTTCGCGTATCGACATTCAGGCGTCGACAATGTGCTGCAGACGATTCGCGACGTTGGCAGGCTGACCGGGCATGCGGCGGACGGCGATCGCGTCGCGCGCGACCTGCAGGGCGCAGCTCGATGTCCACTCGTGCGCGATGTGCGGGGCCGGCCGCGTCCGCGAACGATGCTCGTGATCGGCCGCGATGCCGCTGCGCTGCGCGGCATCTACGTGAGCGGCGGCGTCGGCTTTCTCCACGAGCTCCTCGACATCGCCGGCGGAGACGACGTGTTCGGCGACATCAAGCGCGAGTCCGTGCAGCCCTCGAACGAGACGATGCTGGTTCGCGCGCCCGACGTCATCATCGAGCTCCATCCCGGCGATCCGCCGCCCGCTGAGACGCTCCAGAAAGAGCGTGCGGTCTGGAAGCTGCTCGCCTCGGTGCCCGCGGTGCGCAACGGCCGCGTGCATCCTGCTGTACGGCGGGTACCTCGTCGCCGCCGGCCCTCGGCTCGCACGCGCGCCGACGCCGTCGCGCGCGTGCTGCACCCAGAGGTGTTCAGGTGAATCTGCCAATCGTGCCTAAATGAAGATCCTGCTGTCGTGGAGCTCCGGAAAGGACAGCGCATGGGCGCTGCACCTTCTCAACCAGCGAGCACCCGGGCGCTGTCGCGGCATTGCTGACGACGGTGAACGAGGCGATGGATCGCGTGGCGATGCACGGTGTCCGGCGCACGGTGCTCGAGGCGCAGGCGCGCGCGGCCGGCTTGCCGCTGCACGTCGTGCACATTCCGCATCCGTGTCCGAATGACGTCTACGAGGCACAAATGCGCGCAGCCGTCGCCGAATGCCTGCGCGAATGGATTCACACATGCGGCGTTCGGCGATCTGTTTCTCGAGGACATCCGCCGGTACCGCGAGGGAGCGGCTGGCGGGCACGGGACTCGAGCCGCTGCTTCCCGTCTGGGGTATCCCGACCCATGAGCTCGCGGAACGAGATGATCGATGGCGGCCTGCGGGCGCGGCTTGCGTGTGTCGACACGCGGAAGCTCGACGCGAGCCTTCGCCGGCCGGGAGTTCGATCGCGCGCTGCTCGCGCGATCTTCCGCGGATCGATCGATCCGTGCGGCGAGCGCGGTGAGTTCCACTCCTGTGTCTACGCGGGGCCGATGTTCAGGAGCCGATCGCGCTCGAAATCGGCGAGACCCACACGGTCGCACCCTATGTCTGGTGCGATCCTGATAAATGGGGTCGGAGGTCATGTCTCGAGGACACACCGTCACCGAAAAATGACCTCCGACCCCATTTATCCGTCTCGCATCGTCTGCCTGACCGAAGAGACGACGGAGACGCTTTACCTGCTCGGCGAAGGCGATCGCGTCGTCGGCGTGTCCGGGCTACACCGTGCGCCCGCCGGAGGCGCGGCAGAAGCCGCGGGTATCCGCCTTCATCAACGCCCGCTTCGACAAGATCGAGGCGCTCAAGCCCGATCTCGTGCTGGCCTTCTCGGATCTCCAGGCCGACATCGCCGCGGAGCTCGTCGCGCCGCGGCTACACCGTGGTGCTCTTCAACCAGCGCAGCGTCGCCGAGATCCTGCAGATGATCCGCATGCTCGGCGGCCTGATCGGCCGTGCCGAGCGGGCGGAAGCGCTCGCGTCGCAGCCTCGAGGCTGATCTCGATCGCGATTCGCGACCAGGCCTCGCGGTTTGCCGAGGCGGCCGCGCGTCTATTTCGAGGAGTGGGACGACCCGCTGATCTCGGGAATTCAGTGGGTTGAGGAGCTGATCGAAATCGCTGGCGGCGATCCCGATTTTTCCCGAATTTCGCCACGCGAAGCTGGCCAAGGATCGCATCGTCGACGTCCGGCAGAAGTGCGTGCGGCGGGAGCCTGATGTCATCATCGCGTCGTGGTGCGGCAAGTCGGTGAAGAAGGACAAGATCGCGTCGCGAGCGGGGTGGGAGACGCTGCCTGCCGTTCAGGCCGGCCGCATCCACGAAATCAAGTCCGCTTTCATTCTGCAGCCGGGTCCTGCAGCACTGACGGAAGGCGTGCGGCAGCTTCACGAGATCATCTCCCGAGTCGGGTCAGGTGACGCCTTGATCCCGAGTCAGAGTCGCGCGACGAGTCGTGCGCGAGTCAGACTCGAGTGATGGGTCGACTCGGTCGCAGTTTTTGCGATTTGTCGATCGTGCACGCGCGCGAGCAGAACCTGCGCCGCGACGGCGCCAATCAGCGCCATGAACATGTCGGCCTGGGTATCGAACGGGTCGCCCTGCGTGCCGAGAAACGCGTCCGCCGCGCTGCCGCCGATCAGCGCCGACCACCATTCAATCAGCTCGTAGCACGCGCTGATCGCCAGGCAGACGCTGAGGACGATGAAGAACAGCCATTTGCCGGCGCGCAACGGAGAGCGCCTGATGAGAATTTCCCGAGCGACGATCGCGGGGACGAATCCCTGTGCGAGATGGCCTATGCGATCGTAATGATTCCGCGTGAAGCCGAATACGCGCTGCATCCAGAACCCGAGCGTACCTGCGCATACGTGTAATGGCCGCCGAGCATCAGGATCAGGGCATGAACGAAGATCAGGCGATAGGCCAGCGGCGTCAGCGGAAAGCGCCGCGCGGTCGCAGAAGCAGCGGCGCGGCGATAAAGATCGGAAAGACTTCGAGAATCCACGTCGTGCGATCGGCTGGCTCGAGACCGGACCAGACCAGCAACGCCGCGCCGGCTACGAGCAGCGCAACGGGCTCCCGTGACCTCACGCGCGTGCGTGTCCGCCGTCAAGAAAGAGCGACTGCTCGATCGAAGGAATAACGCCCAGCGTCCTGGCTCTGTCGAAGAGCAGCTCCACGGCGCGCCGTCCTTCGCTTCCGGATCGACCGAATACTCGTTCACGTAGAGGTCGATGTGCTGGTACACGACCTCCTCGCTCATTTCCTGGGCATGCTCGCGAACAAATGGCAGGCTTGCGTACGGTGCGCGAACGCATACTCCACGCTTCGACGAACGACGCGATTGACCGCCTGCTTGACGTCGTCCGGCAATGAACGGCGAACGGCGATGCCACCGAGAGGAATCGGCGCGCCCGTCTCCGCTTCCCAGAATTCGCCGAGGTCGCACGATCTTCTCAGGCCCTTCGCCGCGTAGGTGAAGCGGTTCTCGTGAATGATCAGACCCGCATCGACGCGGCCGTCGAGCACCGCGCCCTCAATGTCCGAAAACAGCAGCTCGGTCCTGTTGCCGGCCCCTGGAAACGCGAGACCAAGCAGGAAGTTCGCGGTCGTGTATTTCCCGGAATCGCGATGCGCAGCGCGCCCGACGCGACTTCTGCTTCCGGAATCGCGCGCTTCGAGATGAGCAGCGGACCGCAGTTGCGCCCCAAGCGCGCTGCCGGCATCGAGCAGCACGTAGTCGCCCGCGCAGTATGCATAGGCGTGGTAGCTCAGTTTCGTGACGTCGACATCGCCGGCGAACGCCGCCGCTGTTGAGCGCTTCGACGTCGGCCAGCCGCACGTCGAACTCGAGTCCCTCCAGGTCGATGCGCCTGTTGACGATCGCGTCGAACATGAAGCAGTCGTTCGGGCACGGTGAGAAGGCCAGCGTCAGTGTCATGCGTGGTCGATGATCCGCAATGCCGTGTCGTTCAGACTAGCAATCGCTTCGGCCATCTTCCAGCCGCCGCGGTTACGCTTCTCGACGACGTTGGAGACGGCGCGCACCTCGGCGAACGGAATCCGATGAATGAGACAGGCATACATGAAGCCGGCGCCCTCCATGCTCTCGACCTGCGGCTCGCATCGCTGCCGCACCGCCGCGATCGATCGATCGTTGCCGTGCACCGTGTTGACCGTGATGCCGTGCACGCCAGGCAGATGCAGGAGCACGCTGTTGCGAGGCGGCCCCGGGTTCATCAACCGGCCAGCCTGAAAAGGGAACTCGTCGTTGCCGAGCAGCCGCAAGTCCTTCATGGTGAGGAACGCCTCGTCGTCTTCCGCGCCCATCTCGGGCAGCTGCTCGCTCACCACATGCACCACCGTGCCCGCGGCGATCGCGGTATCGAAGCTGCCGCAGACGCCGACGTTGAGCGCCAGGTCGTAATCCTGCGTCGCGAGCACGCGCGAGCACCACGCGGCCGTCGCCACCATGCCGACGCCGGTCGTCAGCACATCGATCTCGTGGCGCGCCGCGCGCGTAGTTCGTCACCCGCGAATCGCCGTCGGAGCGGTACTGGAGCCCGGCGACGAGCGGATCGATCTCCGCGACCGTCGCGGCGACGATGAGGATGCGCACAGCCGAGAGTTTATTTCTTGTTGGCCCTGTCGGAGAGCCAGCGAATCAGCGAGCTGAAATCGGCGAACGGCGCGCGGTATTCAATCGGCGTGACGTGCTCGATCATTTCGCGGTGCGATGGCGCGCCGTACGGCACCGGACCGGTCGCGAGGTTGTCCTGCTTCGTGTAGCAGCTCGATGCGCGGCGCCTGGCCGTAGACGTCCACGGTGTAGCGGATGTGCAGCCCGTTGTGAGACTGAGTGGCAGCCGATTGCCGCAGCTGGCGTGGTCACTCTCGCGAGGTCGATGGGCAGGCGCTTCACGTCGACCGAGGTCTGCTGCGCCGCCGCCGCGTGGGCGGCGCCGAAAGACTGAGCAACCCGATGACCGAGGCCCGCATGAGATGCATGGCTGTTCTGACGTTACATCAATCCTGGTGGTTTTCTTTCCATTCTTCGTACCACGCCATCTGGATGGCTTCGAGCTTCGGTTCGTTCGATGTCTTCGGGTCGTCGTCGAACCCGTCGAGCTGAAGGACGCGCTCGCGGAGATCGGTGAATCGTACGGTAAGAGGGTCAATATCCGGAAATTTTTCACTCAGCGCGATGCCGAGGTCCTCCGCGTCGGTCCACTTCACGGCCGTACCTCGGCCGGCTTCTTCTCGTCTGCAGCCTGACCCGACTTGCCGAGCTGAATCGCGCCGCCCTCCTGTACGTAGTTGCGCGTATACATCGGGAACTCGACCACGACGTCGCCGTTGATCACGGCCTGGCATCCAAGGCGGGACGAGGTGGTCAGGTCCCACGCCGTGTCGAGGCGATCGGCTTCCTTGTCCTCCATCTCGCTGAGGTTTTCCATTCCCTTGCGGACGATGACGTGGCACGTGGTGCAGGCGCAGCTGCCGCCGCAGGCGTGCTCGAGCGGAATCCCGAAGTTCATCGCTACGTCGAGAAATGATTCGGGCAGGCCGTGATGCTGATATTCGAGCTTCCCCTTCTCGAACTCCACGGTGGTTTCCTTGCCGTCCTTGATGAAAGTGACCTTCGGCATCTTAGTGGTACGTCCTTCCCAAATCGCAACTGGGCGCTCCGTTGTCGCGCCGGCAGAATCGTGACCGACGGGCTAGATGTCCTTCACGTTTCTGCCGGTGAGCGCTTCACGCACCGTGCGATCCATCGTCACCTCGGCAAGGTGCTGGGTCGCATGGTTGAGCGCGTGCATGTTGTCCTGGATGGCCGCGCGATCGGCGCCGCCCATCACCGCCTTCAGCCCCGCAAGCGCCTCGTCGATACGCTCGCGTTCGCCAGGCTCGAGCTGCTCGGACGCGATCACTTCGAAATCCGGACGCCGCAGAGCTTTCTCCGTCGCGTGCATCACGCTCTCGGCTTCGTTGCGCGCGTCGATGAGGAGCCTCGCCTCGAAGTCGGCCTCCGCATGCTCGAACGATTCGATCAGCATGCGCTCCACTTCCTGGTCGGTCAGCCCGCACGACGGCTTGACTTCAATCGCCTGCTCGATGCCCGTGCGCAGCTCACGGGCGGCGACGCTGAGAATGCCGTTCGCGTCGATCTGGAACCGCACCTCGATCCGAGGCAGGCCGGCGACCATCGGTGGAATGCCGCGCAGGTGGAGATGCGCCAGCGAACGGTTGTCTGCCGCGAGCTCGCGCTCACCCTGCAGCACGTGAATGTCGACGCCGGTCTGGTTGTCGACGCCGGTCGTGAACATTTCGCGGCCACTCGCGGGGATCGTGGAGTTGCGCAGGATGATCTTGGACACGACGCCGCCCATGGTCTCGATGCCGAGCGACAGCGGCGTGACATCGAGCAGCAGCATTTCGCGTCGGCCGCTCACGAGGATGTCGGCCTGAACCGCGGCGCCGAGCGCGACGACCTCGTCGGGATTCAGTTCGCTGTGCGGCGTGCGGCCGAACAGCTCCTCGACCACGCGGCGCACGAGCGGGATGCGGGTCGAGCCGCCGACGAGCACCGCTTCGTCGATGTCCTTTGGCTGAAGATCCGCATCGGCAAGCGCCTGGCGGCACGGCTCGAGCGTGCGATCGATCAACGGCCGGATGATCCGCTCGAAATCCGCGCGCGTGATGCGCTTGCGGTAGCCTGCGTGCGCGGCGGGAGACGGCTCGATGCGAATCTCCGTCTCGTCGAGCTCGGAGAGATCCCACTTCGCCTGGATGACCGCCCTGCGAATGGCCTCGATCGTCGACGCGTCCTGCTCCTTCGGTCCCGCAATGTCGGTGAGCACTTGCTCGACGAGCAGCCGATCGATGTCGTCGCCACCGAGGTGCGTGTCGCCGTTGGTCGCGAGGACCTGGAAGACGCCATCCTCGACCTTCAGGATCGAGATATCGAACGTGCCGCCGCCAAGGTCGTACACCGCGATCGTTCCGCGATTGCGTTTGTCGAGACCGTATGCGAGCGAGGCCGCGGTCGGCTCGTTGATGATGCGCAGCACCTCGAGACCCGCAAGCCGTCCGGCGTCGCGCGTCGCGGTTCGCTGGGCGTCGTTGAAGCTTACGCCGGCACGGTGATGACCGCCCGGTCGACCTCGAAGTCGAACTCGCCGCGCTGCCGGAAGTGCTCCTCGGCGCGATGCTTCAGCTCTCGGAGAATGAACGCGGAAATTTCAGGCGGCGTGAATTCGCGATCGGCGACGCCGATCCGCACGACACCACCCGCCTCCCCAGACACACGGAATGGCAGCAGTCCCAGCTCGTCGCGCACATCGTCAATGCCGCGTCCCATGAAGCGCTTGATCGAGTAGACCGAGCGCGACGGAGCGGTCAGCAATCGCCGCTGCGCTTCACGGCCGACGAAGATCGTCCCGTCGTCACCGACTGAGACCACCGAAGGGACCAGCGCGTCGCCGCTCTCGTCGCGGATGACCACGGGCCGGCCTTCGTCCACGTAGGCGACCAGGCTGTTTGTCGTGCCCAGGTCGATGCCGACGACCTTACTCATGGCTCAAGGCTCATGGCTTCGGGCTCAGGGAGCTTCGTGGCTTGAGCCCTGAGCCTTGAGCCTGAGCCAAGGTTGGCCACCTCACGCTCAATGGTGGCCAACAGATTGTTGATGTAGTTGCGTTCGAGCAACCGCTCGCGCAGGGCGTCGAGCGTCGCGCGCTTCTCGGCCGCGGACGCGTTCTCCTGGCTGTCCCAGCGCGCGCTCAGCTCCTGCAGCTGCCGCTCGTGCTCGTCGCGCCTGGCATCGATCGGCGCGCGCGCGTTTTCCAGGCGCGTCGTCAGCTTTTCCGGATCGGCTCCCGATTCGCGCAGCTCTCGAATCTCGTCGAGCTCCTCGTTGAGCGCGAAGACTTCTTCCAGGAGCGACGGTGGAACCTTCGCCGTACCCATCCTCCGATTTTGCGGACGGCAATCCTTCGATCGCGAGGAGATGCTCCACGCGCGACACGGGGTTCTTCAGTGTCCGATACGCGTCGTTCAGCATACGACGAGCGCTCGAGGCTCGCGAGCCGTTCAGTGGGAGAGGCGTTGTAGAAGTAGTCGGGATGAAACTTGCGGCTCAATTCACGGAAGCGCCGCTCGAGATCGCTCGCGTCGATGACCAGCCGTCGCGGCAGACCGAGGAAACGAAAAATAGTCGCCGTGGCGGCCGAGCGCGAGGATGCGGCTGCACTGCGGGCAGAAGTGCTCGTCGACGGGAGCGCCCGCGCCGCAGCTGCGGCACTCGAGCATCGATGATGAGCGGACTGGAATCGGTTCGGGAGTCATTTCGAAGCTGGCAGCGGGCAGCGGGCGGCTGGCAGTGCCTGCGCTACGTGTTTCTGCCTGCTGCCGGCTGCCAGCTGCCGGCTCTCATGCGCCGAAGGAACTGCCGCAGCCGCAGGTCGACTTCGCATTCGGGTTGTGGAAGACGAAGCCCTGCGTCAGAAGCGCGGTGTCGTAGTCGAGCGTCGTGCCGTTGAGGAACAGCAGGCTCTTCTTGTCGACGAAGATCTTGGCGCCATCCGGCCCCTCGAATACCTCGTCGCCGAGGCGCGGCTCGCGATCCCACGAGAACGTGTAGCTCAGGCCCGAGCAGCCGCCGCCCTTCACGCCCACACGAAGACCGCCATCGCTGATGCCCTGCTTGGCCATCAGCGTCCTGATCTTCTTCGCGGCGGTCTCGGAGATCTCGATCATGTCGGTCTACGGTCTACGGTCCGGTCTCGGTAGCTGAGACGCCGAATCCGAATCCCGAGTCCCGAATCCCGGTCTCAGGCCGCTCGGTTGCGCGTGCTCGGCGGCCGGCTTCACGCCCTTCGCCTCGTCCTGCTTCTTCTTGTAGTCGGCAATCGCCGCCTTGATCGCGTCTTCGGCGAGGACCGAGCAGTGAATCTTCACCGGCGGCAGCGACAGCTCGGCGACGATGTCGGTGTTCTTGATCGCCAGCGCCTGGTCGACCGTCTTGCCCTTCAGCCACTCGGTCGCGAGGCTGGAGCTGGCGATGGCCGAGCCGCACCCGAACGTCTTGAACTTCGCATCGTCGATGACGCCGGTCGTCGGGGTTCACCTTCACCTGCAGCTTCATCACGTCGCCGCACTCCGGCGCGCCGACGAGCCCGGTGCCGACGTTGACATCGTCTTTCGGCAGCGACCCGACGTTGCGCGGGTTCTCGTAGTGATCGACGACCTTGTTTGAATACGCCATTGTCTTTCTCCTGTCGGCTTCAGGCTCCGGACTACCGGCTGCCAGCGCCTAGCCGGCAGGCCTGTAGCCGGTAGCCGTGTCCTAGTGCGTGACCCACTGCATCTTCGAAAGGTCCACGCCTTCCTTCACCATCTCGTACAGCGGCGACATCTCGCGGAGTCGCCGCACGACCTTCGTGAGCTTGTCGACGACGTAATCGACTTCCTCATCGGTCGTCCACCGGCCGAGACCGAAGCGGATCGACGAGTGCGCGAGGTCGTCGCCGGCGCCGAGCGCCTTGAGCACGTACGACGGCTCGAGACTGGCCGACGTGCACGCCGGACCCGGACGACACCGCCACGTCGTTGATGCCCATCAACAGCGACTCGCCTTCGACATACGCGAAGCTGATGTTCAGGTTGTGCGGCAGCCGGTGCTCCATCGAGCCGTTGATGTAGATCTCGTCGAGGTTCTTGTGCAGCTCCGCGTTGAGCCGGTCGCGCAGCGCCCGCAGCCGCGCCGTGTCCTTCTCCATCTCCTGCTGGCACAGCTGCGCGGCCTTGCCGAGGCCGACGATGCCCGTCACGTTCAGCGTGCCCGAGCGCATGCCGCGCTCGTGGCCGCCGCCGCTGATCTGCTCGGCGAGCAGCACGCGCGGGTTGCGGCGCCGCACATAGAGCGCGCCGACGCCCTTCGGACCGTAAATCTTGTGGCCGCTGATCGAGACGAGATCGACCTTCAGCGCGGTCACGTCGAACGGCACCTTGCCGACCGCCTGCACGCCGTCGGTGTGGAAGAGGATCCCCTTCTCCTTCGCGATCGCGCCGATCTCCGCGATCGGCTGAAGAACGCCGATCTCGTTGTTGGCGGTCATGATCGTGATGAGGATCGTCTTGTCGGTGATCGCGGCGCGGAGCTCGTCGAGGCTGATGCGGCCGTCCTTCTGGACCGGCAGATACGTGACGCGCAGCCCCTGCTTCTCGAGCTTCTTGCACGTGTCGATCACCGCCTTGTGCTCGGTGACGCACGTGATGACGTGATTGCCCTTCTCGCGATACATCTCCGCGACGCCCTTGATCGCCAGGTTGTTCGATTCGGTCGCGCCGCTCGTGAAGATGATTTCCTTCGGGTTCGCGCCAATCAGGTCCGCGACCTGCTTGCGCGCGATCTCGACGGCTTCCTCGGCCTCCCACCCGAACGGGATGGTTGCGGCTCGCCGCGTTCCCGAACTTCTCGGTGAAATACGGCATCATCGCCTCGAGCACCCGTGGATCGACGGGCGTCGTCGCGTGGTAGTCCATGTAGATCGGAAGCTTCATCGTTGTTCCTCGGCGGGTCCGCTTCGCGGAACCCGCCCTACGTACGAGCGTTGTGTAACACCGCCGCGCGCGAGACCGGCACCGGCGAAGAAACGTTCTCCGCCGCGATCTCCGCAATCGTCACGGTTCCAAGAGCTGCCGCAATCCGCTCGCGAATCTGCCAGAGCGGATCGCGGATGCTGCACTTGCTGAACTGTTCGCAGTCGTGTTTGTCGTCCGAGCACGCGGTCACGGTGAACGGCCCGTCGATCGCTTCGATCACGTCGGCCACGCTGATGCCGGCCGCCGGACGGCCGAGCATGTAGCCGCCGCGCGTTCCCTGCGTCGAGGCGAGCAGCCCGATCCGGACCAGCCGCTGCAGCACCTTCGCCATCAACTCGATCGGGATGTCGTACTGCTCCGCGATCTCGCGGGCGCTCGTCGACGAGACGTCGCGCTTCTGTGCGAGATGTTTCATCGCCATCAGCGCGTAATCAGCCTTTTTCGACAGCCTCAGCATGGGTGGCCTAAATCCGACAACACCTTGTCGTATATTACCTGATTTTCGACCGGAGTGCCGGCCACGAATCCGGCCGGTTTCAGTACTTGGGCTGGGAAGGATCGACCTTGTCTATCCAGTCGAGAATCCCGCCCTTGAGGTTCTTTACCCGCTTGAACCCGACCGACTGCAGGAATTCCTGGGCTTTGGCGCTGCGCCCGCCCATCTTGCAATGCGCGACGATGTCGCTTGTCCTTGGGCAGCTCGGCATAGCGCCGCGGCAGCTCGCCGAGCGGGATCAGCACCGATCCCGGAATCCGGCAGATTTGATACTCGTTCGGCTCGCGCACATCGAGGATGAACACGTCATCGCCCGCGTCGACCCGCTTTTTCAGATCGACTGACGTCGTCTCCCACTCGCTCACGGCTGCTCCTGTCTGCTGCGGCTGCAGCCGGCTCGGGCCGGATGCCGCAGAACTGCTCGTAGTCAATCAGCTTGGTGACCGTCGGATGCGTGCCGCACACCGGGCAGTCCGGATCCTTGCGGAGCTTCAGCTCGCGGAAGCGCATCTTCAGCGCGTCGTAAATCAGGAAGCGGCCGATCAGCGGCTCGCCAACGCCGAGAATCAGCTTGATCGCTTCGGTCGCCTGGATGACGCCGATGATGCCGGGCAGCACGCCCAGCACGCCGCCTTCGGCGCAGCTCGGCACGAGCCCGGGCGGCGGCGGCTCGGGATACAGGCAGCGATAGCACGGCCCGTCCTTGGTCGCGAAGACCGACGCCTGCCCTTCGAACCGGAAGATGCTGCCGTAGGCGTTCGGCTTGCCTGTGCAGCACGCAGGCGTCGTTCGACCAGGTAGCGCGTCGGGAAGTTGTCGGTGCCGTCGAGAATCACGTCGTAGCGGCTTGAAGAGATCGCAGCGCGTTGTCCGACGTCACCGTCGTCTCGTATGTGTCGATCTGCGATGTGCGGGTTCAAGTCGCGCAGGCGATCCTTTGCCGACGCGAGCTTCGAGCGCCCGACGTCCGACGTGCCATGCAGCAGCTGGCGCTGCAGGTTGCTGAAGTCGACGACGTCGAAGTCGACGATGCCGATGCGGCCGACGCCGGCGGCGGCGAGGTACATCGCAGCCGGCGATCCAGGCCGCCCGCGCCGATGCAGAGGACACTGCCGGCTTTCAGCTTCTTCTGTCCGTCGACGCCGACCTCCGGCATGATGAGATGCCGCGAGTAGCGCTTGATCTCGTCGGCGGTGAGATCCACGGCCGATGCCTCCGGCGGGTCTGAAGACCCGCCCCTACACGGTCCGCAGGCGCCGTCGGAGCGCCACCGGCGACCGAAGGCACGATGCTCAGCGAGTCGCCCGGCTTGACGGGCGTCTTCTCCCTCTGCAGGTAGCGGATGTCTTCGTCGTTCAGATAGATGTTGACGAAGTTCCGCAGCCGGCCATCCTCTGCATAGAGGTGCTTGCGTAGGCCTTCGTAGCTTCTTCGTGAGGTCGGCGAGCAGCTCGCCGACGGTGCCGCCGTTGACGTCGACCGACTCTTGCTTGTCGGTGAAGGGACGAAGCGGCGTCGGAATGTGAATGGTGTTAGGCATAAGTCAGCTGCTGAGATCTTCCTGGTCGAAACGCAGAGCGGTCCTCGCGCAGACGCCACGATGTCATATCTGCTGAGACGCCTTCGCGGACGGAAACGATTACATACGAGAAGACGGCCACGCGTGGTCCAGATCGTACTGTGACGGCTGCGCCGGGTGGTCCGGGTGCGAGTGGTAAAAGCCGAGGAGCTCGCCGCCCACTTCGCCCGCGCGCCGCTCCGCCTCACGGTAATCGTTCGGCGTCACCAGGAAACGTCTGCGAGGCCCCTCGTCCGTCATGTTCGGAAGGGCCGAAGGTCTGGGTGACGATGCCGGCGCGGCCAATCAACGCGCCGCAGCACTCGTTCGGATACGTTTCCGCGCCGTGTGCGCCGAATCGCCGCATCGACCTGGGACTTCAACTGCAACCCCATTCTTATCGCGGACTCGCAGGTCCGCGGCGCTGCCGAGTCGGGCGCCTCGTCCCAGAAGCGCTCTGACAGGCAAGCTCTCGCCGCCGTCCGGGAAAATCACGACGATCACCGAATCAGGCGATCGCCTGCGCTACGTTAAGCGCCGCTGCCAGGTTGGCGCCGCTCGAGATACCGACAAAGAGCCCGCTCCGCGCCAGCTGACGCGTCAGCTCGAAGGCGTCCTCCGTCGAGACGCCGAGGTCCTCATCGGCAAGCGACGGCTCATAGATGCCGGGCACAATCGCCGTTTCCATATGCTTCAAGCCTTCGAGGCCGTGCAGCGGTGAATCGGGTTGCACGAAATCAGCCGGATGGTCTTGTTGAATTCGCGGAAGCGCCGTCCCGCCCCGATGAAGGTGCCGCTCGTGCCGAGTCCCGCGACGAAGTGGGTGATGCGGCCGCCGGTCTGCTCGATGATTTCCGCCGCCGTCGTGTCGTAGTGCGAGCGCCAGTTTCCGGCGTTGTTATGCTGGTCGACGTAGAAGTACGCGTCCGGCTCGGCTGCGCATCATTTCACGGGCTCGAAGGATGGCGCCATCCGATCCTTGCATCGGGTCCGTGAAGACGATCTCCGCGCCGAAGGCCGCGAGAATCCGTTTCCGCTCCGGTGTCACGTTGCTCGGCACGCACAGACGCACGCGATATCCACGCGCGGCGCCGATCATCGCGTAGGCGATTCCGGTGTTGCCCGAGGTCGCATCGAGGATGATCTTGTCGCGCGTCAGCGCGCCCGATTTCTCACCGTCCTGGATCATCCGGAGCGCCGGCCGATCGCTTGACCGACCCGCCCGGATTCTTCCATTCGCGCCTTTGCGTACAGCTCCACGTTACGCAGGCCGGCTTCGAACGTCGACAGCCGGATCAACGGCGTATTGCCGATCAGGTCAACGATGGACGTAGCGGTGCGAGGAGGCCCGGGATGGCAACTGGCATATCCGACTAAGGAAGTCGGATTATAACTTGGCGGGTCCGCTTCGCGGAACCCGCCCTGCGGCACTCTAGCTCGCCGGTTTTCCTTCGGGCGTGACGACTTCAACCGGAGCCACGTTCAGCTTGCGAAGCTCCGGTTCGATCTTGGTCCGATCGCCAACGGCAACAATGACCATCCGCTCCGGCAACGAGATACTTCTTCGCGGCGGCGAGCGCCTGGTCCGCCGTGACCGCATTCACGCGGTCGGCGACGTGGCTGTAGTAGTCGAGACCGAGGTCATAGACGTAGACCTGTGCGAAGCTCGCGGCTGTCGCCTGGCTTGTCTGGAAGCCGGCGGGCAGCGTCTGTGTCCGCGAATCCTTTGCCCGCTCGAGCTGCTCGGCTGTCATCGGCGCCGACGCCATGGCGCGAACCTCTTTGAGAATCTCCGGTCACCGCGGGCGCGGTGACGTCCGTGCGCACGCCGGTCGCGATCTGAAATGGCCCGGCGCCGCGGCGGAAGTCGAAGCCTGATCCTGCGCCGTAGGTGTACTCCGTGCTCTTCGCGCAGGTTCATGTTGATCCGGCTGGAGAAGAGGCCGCCAAGCTCGGTGTTCATCGATCTGAATCGCCTGGAACTCGGGCACCGATCGCGGCGCTCCGATCGCCCCGAACCGAAGCTGCGTCTGCGGCGCGCCGGGCCGGTCGACGATGATGATGCGAGCCTGCGTCGTCGCCGCTGCGGCCAGTGACGGCATCGCCGGCATGCCTCGCTGCCACGCGCCAAACACCTTCTCCGCGAGCGGACGCAGCTCCGCCATCGTGATGTCGCCCGCGACGACGAGCGCGGCGTTGTTCGGCACGAAGTTCTGCTTCCAGTAACGTCATCATCGCGTCGCGCGTCAGCGCCTGCACCGACGGCCTCCGTTCCGATTTCGGTGTAGCCATGCGGATGGCGATCGCCATAGAGCGCGGTGTTCACGATGCGACCTGACAGGACGTTGGCGTTTTCACGCTGCTGCACGAGCTGGCCAGAGCCGGCTCGCGCGCTGCCGCTCGATTTCCGCCGCCGGAAACGACGGGTGCAGCGCGATATCGGCCGCGAGGTCGAGTGTCGCCGCGAAATTCTTTTCAGCGAGCGCGCCGCGATCGTCGATGCATCCATCGAGCTGTTGGTGTTCACCGTCGCGCCGAGCTGCGCGCTCTCGTTGGCGATCTGCACCGCGTTGCGCGTCGCCGTGCCCTGGTCGAGCATCGAGACGGTGAAGTTCGCGAGGCCGGGCATCTCGGTGGATTGGCGTCGCTCCCGCTGCGGACGACGAGGTTCGCGGCGACGATCGGCAGCGTCTTGCGAGTGCTCAGGATGATCGTCAGGCCGTTGGCGAGCTGCGCGGTTTCCGGCACCGCGATCTGCAGCCCTTTGGCCGGCCCGCCTTCGGCATCTGCGCGCGCCAGGCCTCATCAGGGTTGACCGATTCTGTTCCCGCCCCCGCCGTCGTCGGCGCGGGCGGCGTCGGCACCTGCGGTCCCGTTGCCGGGTCTCCCTTCACCGCGTAGACGACGACCCGCGAGGACGGCTGCAATTGCGCGCCGCGCAAACGCCAGCACGGTGGCGGGCGTGACGGCGCGATAGCGTTCGATGTCCTTCTGCAGGTAGTCGGGCGTGTGGAGGAAGTGGTTATGCGAGTTGAGCATGTTCGCGATGCCGTTCAGGTTCTCGAGGCGCGTGATCGTCTGCGTCTCGATCGTGGTGCGCGCCTGATCGATCTCGCGCTGCTCGACCGGCTGCGTGCGCAGCGCCTCGAGCTCGGTGTTGACGGCCTGTTCAAGCTCCTCGGGCGTGTGGCCCGGACGCGCCGTGACTTCGATGCCAAACTGCGATCCGAGCATCAGCGAGTGCTGGTAGACGTTGACGTCCTGGGCAATCTGCTTTTCGTACACCAGCTTCTGATAAAGCCGGCTGGCGCGTCCGCCGCCAAGGATGTGCGCTGCAATGTCCGCATCAGCGTCACCCGGCTTGAAAATGGCCGGCGTCAACCACGACATGTATAGCGCGCGGCAGCTCGATGCGATCGTTGACGACCTTGCGCCGTTCGGAGGTGATTTTCGGCGTCTCGACCATGATCGGCGGCACGGCGGGCCGCGCTTCAGCGTGCCGAAGTACTTCTCCACGAGCTTCTTCGCCTGGGCGGTATCCACGTCGCCGACGATCGACGACGCTCGCGTTGTTCGGCGCGTAGTAGCGCTTGAAGAACTCCTTGGCGTCGTCGAGACGCGCGGCCTGGATGTCGGCGTGCGAGCCGATGACCGCCGCATAGTGCGGATGCGTCTGCGGATAGAGCATGTGCACGAGCTCTTCCTCGGCATTGCCGTGCGGGCGGTTCTCGGTCGCTCTGCCGCCGCTCGTTCCTGACGACGTCCTGCTGGTTCGGCGAACTGCTTTCTGATCGATCGATGTCGAGCAGGTACCCCATGCGATCGGACTCGATCCAGAGCGCCAGCTCGAGCTGATTGCGACGGAACCGTCTCGAAGTAGTTCGTGCGGTCGTAGTCGGTCGTGCCGTTGATGTCGGTCGCGCCCGCCGCCTCGAGCATCTGGAAATGCGCGTCGTGCGGCGTGTGCTTCGAGCCCTGGAACATCAGGTGCTCGAACAGGTGCGCGAAGCCGGTACGGCCGGCCACCTCGTTGGCGGGTCCGACGTGGTACCAGAGGTTCACCGCAACGATCGGCAGCCGGTGATCCGGGCTGACGATCACGTCGAGCCCGTTCGGAAGCGTGAACTTCTCGAACTGGACCTTCGGGATGTCGGTTGCGCCCTGCGGCGCGCGGTTCTGCGCCGCGAGCGGCGCGAAGGCAGCGCAGAGAGCGCAAGCGCCGCTGCCGCCAGAAGAGCGTGAATGCGTTCGTCGTGTCTGCATGGTCAATCCTTCGTCGGGGCGTTGTCGAGGCTCGCCCACAAATGCCCAGCACGCCACGGATCGGTAGGGTCTCCACGCCTCGCCGATTCGCGTCAAGCGATCCGGCGACGGGCGCCTTGCGAAGTTTATACGCGCGCTGGACGGCTTTCACGATCCCGAGATCGCCGACCGGAAGCACGTCGGGCCGCTGCAGGCGGAAGATCAGGAACATTTCCGCCGTCCACCGGCCGATTCCCTTTACCTGCGTCAGTTTTTCGACCACTGATTCGTCGTCCAGTCGATCGAGGACGTCGAGCGGCAGCCGCCCTCCTCGATGCGTCTGCACAGGTCGCGGAGGTAGCGCGGTCTTTTGCCCGCTCAGGCCGACGCCGCGCAGCCGTTCGTCCGGCACGGCGAGCACCTGCGACGGCGTGGGAAGGCCTCGAAGAGCGCTTCGAAACGCAGAGAAGATCGTCGCGGCCGCCTTCGTCGACAGCTGCTGGCCGACGATGGCGCGGATGAGCGCCTTGAACGGATTCGCGTGCTGGCGCGCCGCGAGGCCGCACGGGCCATGCGCGCGCATCAGATCGCGCAGAACCGGATCGCGCCGCGAGCAGCCGCCGTGCTTTCGTGTAATCGACCGGCATCATTTCAGGATCGACGTCAGCGTGACGTGCGCCCGGATCTCCATCTCGCCGGCCTGGATCGGCGGCGCCGCCTGCGCGGCGGCAGCGGCCTCCCGGAACAGCGGCCTCGGAGGCGGTGAGCTTACACCCTGTTCGTCGATACGGAGCACCCGGTCGACCGAGAGCCCCGCGCCGGCGGCCGCGGCGGTCGCACGGGCTCGCGCATCCGCGACGGCCAGTCGCAGCGCTTCGCGTTCGACGCGTTCGCGGTCCTTCAGATCGAAACGGATGTTGTCAACCGACGGTCGCGCCGGCGGCGACGACGATGTCGAGCAGCTCGCCGACCCGGTCGATGTTGTCGATCCGGACGTCGATGCTGTTGCGCGCGCACGTAGCCTTTCAGCACGCGGCGATTGTTGCTGTAGTCCCAATCCGGCTGCAGGTCGTAGACCGTCGTCTTGATCGCGTCCTCGGGGATGCCGGCCGCGCGAAGGCGATCCTGCACCGGCTTCATCGCGTCGGCGTTCTTGCGCTGCGCGTCGCGCGGATTCGCGGCGCGCGATTCCGCCGTCACGCCTATCCACGCGCGATCGGGCACCGCCTGCACGACGCCGTCACCCGACGTGACGACAACCGGCTGGTCGCGCGGCGGCGCCGGCTGCTGGGCCGACGCCGCGAACGGGCACACAGAACAACGAGAGCGGCGGCGAGAGATCTCATCACCATGTCAGTCCCCTACAATAAGCTTCACGAGGCGCACGTGGAAGTATCCGAGGTCCGACGGCAGCTCAGGCAGGCGATCGATCGCGCGAAAGCGCGCGCACAGCAGAAACGGCAGCACGCCGCCGATGCCGAGCGCGCGTACGCGGCTGTTTCTCGAAGAGATTGCGACGCCGACGACGCGCATGCTGGCGAACGTGCTGAAGGCCGAGGGCTACCTGTTTACCGTTTCGACGCCAAGCGGCGGGCTGCGGCTTGCCTCGGATCGCACGCGGGACGACTACGTCGAGTTCGCGCTCGACGGCAGCGGCGACCAGCCCGTGGTCGTTGGACGCATCCGGCACACGCGCGGATCGCGGACGCTCGAGGATGAGCGGCCGATCAAGCCTGGCGCGGCGCCGGAGGATCTATCCGACAGCAGATGTCCTTGCATTCCTGGTCGAATGCGCTGGAGCCCTGGCTGGAGAGATAGGTCCGCCCTCAGCCGGACCTTCGGCCGTATGAATCGTCATCAATCCACCAAGTAGCGGCTGCTACTCGAACATCGGTGAACCCGCGCTGCTCGAGCAGTCGCGCGACTCCTGCCGGCGCCGGGATAGTTGCGAATCGACTCCGGAATATAGCGATAGGTGTCCGGGTCGCGATGCAGCACGAAGCCGAGCGCCGAACCGACGATTGTCAGATAGCAGCAGATACGCCGCGCGCAGCAGCGGCTGCGCCGGCCGGTTGAAATCGAGCGACAGCAGGCGGCCGCCGGGCGCGAGCACGCGCGCGATCTCGTCGATCGCCTGCTCGATGTCCGGCACGTTTCGCAAGCCGTATCCCATCGGTCACGACCGTGAACTGCGACGGGGGAAATGGCAGCGCGAGCATGTCGCCGGCCACGAGCGGGCGTTCGCCTTCGCGCCGCGGCGTTGCCGAACGGGCTTCGCTTGCGCGGCCAGTTGCAGCATCCTGAGCGTGACGTCCAGTCCAACGGCGAGGCGCGCCGTTCTTCGCGGCGCGGAACAGGATGTCGCCGGTGCCGCACGCGAGATCGAGGACGCGATCGTCAGCAGTGATCGCCGCCAGCGCGGATCAACCGATCCTTCCACTGTGCGATCGAGGCCGTACGACAGGAAGACCGTGATGAGGTCGTAGCGATCGGCAATCGTCGCGAACATCCGTCGGACGTAGCCGCTGCTTGCCGGACGGAGTCGAAATGCGTGGAACGCAGGCTCATGAGCAGTCGTTCGACGTTCGGGACGTTCGGCTCGTTCGAGTCGTTCGGATCGTTCTACGTTCTATTGGCGCGGAGGAGGAGGACGGGAATCTTGACGAGGTGACGGACGCGATTGACCGTCGTGCCGCGCACGAGGTCGTTGAGGAAGCGATGGCCGTGGGTCGACATCGCGAGCAGATCGACGCCGCGCTCTTCAGCGAGGCGGATCAGCTCGGTCGCGGGATCGCCCATCGCCAGCTCGGTGGAGACTTTCAGACCACGTGCGACGTGAGATCGGCGGCGAGCTTGCGCGAGGTAATCGCGGTCGTCTTTCATCTCTTCCGATTCGCGCAGCTGCAGCTGATCGAAATTGCGCGCCGCCCATCCATCGGCGACGTGCACGAGGTGCAGCTCGGCGCCGACCTGCATCGCGAGCTGGCGGACGTGATCGAGGATCGCCTGGTCGGCGGCGGAGTGTTCGATGGCAACGAGAATGCGGCGGTACATCGTTACGCCAGCGTCTGCGTACAGCAGCCACAGCGTTGAGCGCCGCAATGATAACCGCGACGGTCCACGCGAGCGCCTTCATCCACGTCGGCGCGACGAACGCGCCCATCTTCGCGCGATCGGAGGTGAACAGGACCAGCGGGAACACCGCGAACGGGCAGCTGAAGGCTGAGGACGACCTGGCTGGCAATCAGCAGCGCGCCGGTGCCCGCGCTCGCCGTAGAGCACCACGACGATGATGGCCGGGATGATCGCGCATCAGGCGCGTGATCAGGCGCCGGAGCCACGGCCGCAGGCGGATGTTGATGAAGCCTTCCATCACGATCTGGCCGGCCAGCGTCCCGGTCAGCGTCGCGTTCTGACCCGAGACAGAGCAGCGCCACCGCGAACAGCACGCTCGCCGGCGTCGGTCCCGAGCAGCGGCGTGCAGCAGCTGTAGGCGTCGCCGATGTCGGCGACGTTCTCGTGGCCGCTGCCGTGGAAGGTCGCCGCCGCCATCACGAGGATCGCCGCGTTGATGAAGAGCGCGAACATCAGCGCCACGCCCGAGTCGATGGTGGCAAAGCGGATCGCCTCGGCCTTGCTCGCGGCGGTGTCGCCGTACTTGCGCGTCTGCACGATCGACGAGTGCAGATACAGGTTGTGCGGCATCACCGTCGCGCCGAGGATGCCGATCGCGATGTAGAGCATCGTCGGGGTTGCGCAGGATACCCGTCGTCGGAATGAATCCGGCAGCGACGGCCGCCATGGTCTGGCTTCGCCAGCCACAGCTCGATCGGCGAAGCACCCGGCGATCATCAGGATCAGGCCGACGACGAGCGCCTCGACGTAGCGGAAGCCGCGATTCTGCAGGAACAGCACGATGAGCACGTCGAGCGCGGTCAGACAGACGCCCCAGATCGAGCGGCAGGCCGAACAGCAGGTTGAGCGCGATGGCCGCGCCGATCACTTCGGCGAGATCGCACGCGGCAATCGCGATCTCGCAGAGGATCCAGAGAACGATGGTCACCGGGCGCGAGTAGTGGTCGCGGCACGCCTGCGCCAGGTCGCGCCCGCTCGCGATGCCGAGGCGCACCGCGAGCGCCTGCAGCAGGATCGCCATCAGGTTCGACAGGAGGATCACGCTGAGCAGCGTGTAGCCGTAGCCGCGCGCCGCCGGCGAGGTCGGTCGCCCAGTTGCCCGGGTCCATGTAGCCGACCGCGACGAGATAGCCCGGTCCGGCAAAGGCGAAGAGCTTCCGCCAGAAGCCCGCATCCTGTCGGCACCGGCGATGGACCCGTGCACTTCGCGGAGGCTCCGTTCGCCGCGCGGCAGACGCCACCCGTTCGCCGGCCTGGTCGAACTCCGGCGCCATTTTGACTCGGTCAAAAAATACTTCGTGATGACTCGAAAAGTCAATTTATGATTCGCGCAACATGCTGCCGTCGAGCACGGTCGAGAACTACCTGAAGACCATCTACCTGGGTTCGACCGGCGCACCACGGATCGGAACCGCGGCTGCTCCCGATGGGCCAGCTCGCTGCCGCGGTCGGCGTGACGCCGGGCACGGCGACGACGATGGTCAAGACGCTGGCGGAGTCGGGCCTCGTGAACTATGAGCCATACGCCGGCGTCACGCTCACGCGCGCCGGCGCAGCGGCTCGCCGCGCTCGTCCTTGCGGCGCCATCGCCTCGTGGAGCTGTTCCTCGTCCAGGTCATGGGTCTCCGCTGGGATGAAGTGCACGACGAGGCGGAGCTGCTCGAGCATGTCGTCTCCGATCGGTTGATCGATCGCATGGACGAGATGCTCGGCCGTCCCGGAAGTCGATCCTCATGGTGATCCGATTCCTGATGCGGAAGGGGTTGTCAAGAAACAGCAGGCGCAGACGCTGCTCGACCTGCCCCGTCGGCACGCGCGTGACGGTGACGCGCATCATCGACCAGGACAAGCAGTTCCTCCGGTTCGTCGAGAACAACGATCTCGAAGCCGGGCGAATCGATCGAGGTCGAGCAGCGAGACGAGGCGTCCGACAGCGTGCGGCTGCGCGGTAAAGACGATCGGCGGATCACGATCGGCGCGCGTGCGGCTTCGAAGCTGCTGGTGCAGGTCGCGCGGGCGATCCTGCTGCTTCTCGTCGTCTCGTCAGCGGCACGCGCCCAGGCCGCGCGCCCGTTCGAGATCACCGACAACTCGTTCCTCGTCGAAGAAGGCGTTCAATCAGGAAGCGGGAATCTGTTCAGAACATCGCGTACATTCCGGATGAACGCACGGGACGAGTGGGACACGAGCTTCACGCAGGAGTGGCCGCTGTTCAGCCAAACGCATCAGATCTCTTACACCGATCCCTTACGCGGCAGCGATCGGCGGGAGCGGGCGTCGGCGACGCAATGATCTCACTATCGCGTCCAGCTGCTGACCGACGCGCGACGGAACGCCGGCGTTCTCGCCGCGCATCTCGATGATCGTGCCGACCGGCAACGCGGACGCGAGGCCTCGGGAACGGCAGCGCGGGCTGGCAGGTCAATCTCCCGTTCAGCGAGCAGGCCGGGCGATGCACTACGTCGCTTCACTGGAATGTCGGCGGCACCCGACCGTGGATGGCCTTCTACGACCCCGCACGCCGGTGCAAGCGCGATCTGGCGTGCACGGCCGATGGTCAACCTGATGCTGGAAACGATGATCGAGGGAAGAACGGCTTCACCGTCTCTCCGGGAGCGCGCTTCGGGTGGAATCGCGGCGACGCGCAGGTGGTTCAGCAGGCATGGCGCGCCGGTCGTTTGGTTGAACGGGTCGCGCACGCTTTCGGGATTCGGCTATCTCTCGCTACGAGCTACCGTTCAACCCGTAGCGACGAAGCGAGCGATCACCTCCGCGAGTCCTGGACGCAGTCCGGCACGACCGACGCATCGCCGGTTGGCACGCCATCGAGCGTGTGAGTGCTGAAACCGTACGCCACGAGACAGCAGCGCGTCGCCGCGCTCTTCGCGGTCGTCGTAATCGATTCTGGAATCGCCAACCATCAGTGTTCGCTCGGGCGTCGCGCCCGGCCCGTTCCATCAGCGCGCGCAGTCCCGCGGGATCGGGCTTGCGCGGATATGCGCCATCGCTCCCGATCACGTCGTCGAACAGATCGCGCATCCCGAGTCCGGCGAGCACCTTCTCCGATGGCGCGAGCGGCGTTGTTCGTCAACACCGCCACGCGCGCATGTTTGCGCGCGGCACGGACGACGTCGCGCGATCCCTTCGTAGGGACGCGTGTGATCGAGCAGCTTGCGTGTCGTAGATGTCGAGGAACCGTGTCGATCGCGTGGGAGTCTCCGCGATGCCCGACGCCGCCAATGCGCGGCGCACGAGCACCTTCGCGCCTTCGCCGACCATTTTCGTGACGGCGTCGAGCGGAAGCGGTGCCGCGCCGAGCTCCGCCAGCAGATCGTTGACCGAGTCGGCGAGGTCGCGCGACGAGTCGATGAGCGTGCCGTCGAGATCGAAGGCGATCAGGCGGCCGAGTAAGTGGCCCACGACGTAGGCGTCTCCCAGACGGTGACGCGCACGACGGGCAGTCCCTGCTCGCGCGACATGTCGTAAATGAGCCGTGCGATCCGCTCGACGGTCGGGTTGCTGTCGACGATGAAGATCGGCTCGCCGAGCGACTGGAGCGGCTTCACCAGCGGATCGTCGTGGCGAAGGATCATCTTGTGATCGAGCTCGCGATCGATCCATCCCTTCACGACGCGCTTGATGTCGCTGAAATCAACGACCATGTTGCGCGTGTCGAGCGCATCGGTGCGGACCTCGATCTCGGCGACGGCATTGTGCCCGTGCGGGTGCTTGCAGATGCCGTCGTAGTCGAGCAGGCGATGCCCGTAGCAGAAGTCGATGCGCTTGGTGACCGAGATCATAGTCAGTAATCTTACCTCCGTGGAAACGGCCGGTCGCTTCTGTCGGCGGGCCTCGACAGCGCGGTGCTCGCCGCGTCCGAGGCGCGAACGTCGCGCGTTCATCCGATCTATGTCAGCGCGGGGCTCGCGTGGGAAGCCGGAGGAGCTCGCGGCGCTCGACCGGCTGCTCGCGACCGCTCCGTTCGGCTCGCTCGCACCGATCGCGCGGCTCACGTTCACCGTGCGCGACCTGTATCCGGCCGACGCACTGGGCGCTTCGCGGCGAGCCGCCGGCCTTCGACACGCCGGACGAGGACGTCTATCTGACGGGACGCAACATCATTCTGCTCACCAAGGCGTCGATCTACTGCGCGCAGCGCGGCATCGGGCGCATCGCGCTCGGGCCGCTCGCCGGCAATCCGTTTCCGGACGCCACGCCGGAGTTCTTCGAGGCGATGGCACGGGCGCTCGGCCTCGGGCTCGCGCACGACATCCGGCATCGATGCGCCGTTCGCGCGGAAGCACAAATCAGACGTGATCAGGCTGGGCGTCGAGCTCGGCGTTCCGCTGGAGCTGACGCTGTCGTGCATGAACCCGAAGGGCGGCGCTGTCACTGCGGCCTGTGCAGCAAGTGCCGCGAGCGACGCGACGCATTCAATGAAGCGCGGTATCTCCGATCCGACGCGCTACGCGGCTCAACCCGCACGATAAACTTCTTCTCCGTCGATAAACGTTCGCGACACGCGAAACGCGCGATCGAGAACGACGAGATCCGCGACATTCGCCTTCCGCGATCACGCCGAACCCGGTCAAGCCGAGCGCGCGTGCGGGCGTCGTCGAACACATGACCGCCGCCTCGCGCAATCGACGCGTGGAACATCGTCACGATGTTTCGAAACGCGCGGTCCATCGTCAGCGTGCTTCCTGCGAGCGTTCCGTCCTCCAATAGTGCCGCCTGATCGGAGACACGAATCGGCCGTCCGCCGAGCCGCGTCATCGACGCCGGGACTCAATCCCGCGCCGGCAGTGCCGTCTGTAATCGCGATCACGCCGTGAACGCCCTTGGCGCGCGATCGCGAGCCGGCTCATCGCCGGATGGACGTGAAAGCCGTCGCAAATCAGCTCGGCCGTCACTTCGTCGTGCGACAGAACCGCGCCGGCGAGGCCCGGCGCCCGATGCGTCATCGGCGTCATCCGGTTGAAAGATGCGTCGCGTGCCGCGCGCCCGCGTCAATCGCCGCGACCGCCTGGTCGAAGTCGGCACCCGAATGACCGAGCGACACGCGATGTCCGGCGCGGACGAGCTGCGGGCATCGAGCGCGAGGACATCCGTCGAGTTCCGGCGCCAGCGTGATGATGCCGACGTCGGCAGCATCTCGCCTCGATGACGTCGGAGGATGTCGCGTCCGGTGAACTCGCCTTCCTGCCGCTCGTCGTTCGGCACCCGAAGGCAGGCCAGTGGCTGCGCGCCGTTGTAGTCAGGATTGATGAAATTGCTCTCGAGGTGGGCGGGCAGCACGCGCGCGGCGCGGGCCGCGCGTCCGCACACGCGCGCGGCTGATCTGATCGAGCGCGACCTCGAGCTCCGCAGGCGCGCAGGCGACGGTCGTCGGGCAGAACGCCGTCACGCCATAGCGCGGCAGTCGCGCCGCGATCTCGCGCAATCGCGCCGGCGCCATCGAGCGTGTCGTGCCCTTCGATGCCGTGGACATGAACGTCGACGAAACCCGGAACGACGAAGCTATCTCGGACGTCGACGACCGACGGGCCTTGCGGCGTTCCGCGGGCAACGTCGATCGCCGCGATCCGTCCCTTGTCGATGATGAGCGATGTGCTGGTGAGGATGCGGTCCGGCAGGACGATGTCGCCGCCGGCGAGCACGATCATCGCGCGAGCGTGGCTGCGCGCGCGGCGCCCAGTGGACCTCCGTCGTCGCCGAGTGTCGCGGCCGTCACGGTGAGCGATTCGGCCATGCGTCTTCGGGAGACGGCGCAGCGCTTCGGCGCGCGACGGCTGGAGCAATTGGTCCGCGGCGTCCGCGATCAGGCCGCCGAGAACCACGATGTTCGGATCGGTGATGGCGACGAGATTGGCGACGGCCATGCCGATGTAGCGCGCCGTGTCGCGAACAACCGAGATCGAGACGCCGTCGCCTTTGCGCGCGGCGTCGAAGATCTGCTGCACGTGAACAGCCGCCGAGATCGCCGCCCGCCATCTCGAGCACGCGCGATCGATCGCCCGACTTGATGCGCCACACGAGCCGGCGGACGATGCCCGCGGCGCCGATTTCCGCCTGCAAGGAGCCGTGCCTGCGGTAGTCCTCGCGCTCGACCGGATTGAGGGCCAACCATGCGGCGGCACCCGCCAGGCCGTGCGCCCCTTCGAATGGGACACCGCCGATCACCAGGCCGGAATGAACGCTGTCGGCTGCTGTCAGCGCGATGACATGATGCGCCCGCTCGCGCGGCACCACGCCAGTGCTCGGCAAGCGCCACCGCGCAGCCGCGCGTGATGATCCGCGCCGTGGTGAGACGCCTGCCGCCGCCGTTACCGCGGCGACGACTTCTGAGACGCCATTTTCGAACGGATCGCGGAACGGCGACGCCGACTGCGGACGGCGGCGGCCCGCCGCCGAGAGCCGCGCGCACGGCCTCAACCGCCGATGACTCCGTGGCGCCGTCATGCTTGCCGCGGCCCGTGATCGTGCCGGCATCATCCGCGGTAACCGCCAGGACCGCATCTTCGCGAACTTCAACTCCGAGAATCACGGTGTGGTGGGGATTGTATCTGCCCGGCCAGTCGACGTGCACGTGAACCTTTCGTCCCTCGAAGGGCAGCGTGCATGCGATGAGCGACGGCTGGAATACTTCGGCGTCGAGACGCTTGAGCAGCGTGACGTAGCCGCGCTCTTCCGGCGCCGTGAGAATGATGACGCCGCCGCTCTCGGCGGGGGGAACTTCCGGTCGTCGAGGTAGTCGCGATCGAAACTGATCAAGCGTCCGGCGAAGCTGACGCGCGAGCCGGAAGTGCTCGCCGTCACGGGCGCGGCGAAGGTCGTCGTGCTCGATGACGAAGAGCGCGTCCCAGTGCAGGATCTCGCGCATGAACGCGACAAGCCCGCGCGGGCACGTTCGCGTCCACGTACACGCGCGTCTGCTCCGTCAGGCGATCCGCGTGAGGACCCAGTTCCGACGCCAGCGTTCCCATGATTCCGTAGCTACCGATGCCTCTCCAGATCGGGCATCGTCTCGGTCTTCTCGTCCGGCTCCGGATGCGTGCGGGTCGCCTTCTTCGCTTCGTCTCGCAGCTGCGCGACGAGCGCATCGCGCTTGTGCACCAGCTCTTTCCGCGGGCGGCGGTTGTATGTCGAGCCCACGGCGTACTCGCAGAAGAGCGGGAAGGCGATCGTCGAGTCACAGTAGGCGACGACGGTGTCGGGAGCACGCCGGATTGACCTTGCCCCAGCTGACGGCCTCGGCCGGCGTGGCGCCCGACAGGCCGCCCCACACCACCTGATCGGTCGTGATCTGGATGAAGTAGTCGTTGCCGCCCTTCGGGATGCCGTAGACCTCCCAGAGCGTCGGCTGCCCCTGCAGGTAGAAGTTCTTCGGCGATCCGCCGCCGAGAATCACGCAGCCGTTCTTCTTGCCCGCCAGGATGAACGCGCACACCTCGTTGACGTCCTTGTTCGGATCGATCATCAGCCGGCTGTCGTTCATCAGCTCGTGGTAGGCGATGTTCATCCCGATCGAGCTGTCGCCGGGCGACGACGTGTAGATCGGCACGCCGGCGGCGGCGGCCGCGGCCACGACCGAGTACGCCTCGCATCCGGGCTGACGCTGCCATCAGGTCGCGGCCGAGCGCGTAGTGAAGCTCGGCGGTCGACACCGGCCCGTTCATGCCCGACCGGACGAGGAACTCGCGGATGTAGCGCGTCGGTTTCGAGCAGCACCGTCGACGGGAAACAGCACGTCGTAGATGCGGATGACGCCCTCTTCGTACAGCTCCACGTCGTTGACGAACGGCGAGCCGCGGTGCAGCGTGAAGTTCAGCGCGTAGTGCAGGTCGTGATAGAGGTTCGCGCCGGTGCTGATGACGAAGTCGACCAGCCCGCGCTCCATCATCTCGACGATGCAGCCGCCGAGACCGGCCGGCGTCATGGCGCCGGCGATCGTCAGCGCGATCGTCGTGTCGTGCTCGGGCAGCAGCATCTTGTCGGCGAAGATGCGGCACGCCTCGCCGAGCCGCGCGGCGTTGAACGCCTGGAATCCTTCGTCGATCAGATGGTGGATGTCCGCGCTGCCGCGAGGACGGTAGTAGCGAATCGGCTTTCCGGAGAGGTATTGCTGGCGTGTCTTGCCCGTCGATCCGGGCGCGCGGTGAGGCATAAGGCGTGGCGAGCGGCGCTTGTGTAACGACTCGCGGCTAGCTTAGCATCCCGGCGGACATGAACGGACAGTTCGACTTCCAGTCGCCATGGGTGATCGCGGCGCTCGCCGCCGTCGCGATCGCCGGTCGTCGCTGCTCCTCGTCATCTGGCGGAAAGGACGGCCGTTTGCCGTCGGGCCATGTCTTCCGCGCGAGCCGCCTGAGCTCGGGCAACCGCCTCTTCCCGACGCAGGTGCAGATCACGCCGACCGCCATCGTCCATCACACGCCGCACTGGTTCGGGCGCAGCGAGCATTCCATCCATGTCGCTCACGTCGCATCGGTGCGGGTCGACACCGGTGTCGTCTTCAGCGATGTCTATATTGAGACGTCGGGAGGCGCGAGCTCCGGTCAAGTGCCACGGTCATCGGAAGCGTGATGCGCTGGAAATGCAGCGTCTTATTGAGCAATTCCAGTCAACCTACTACCGCCAGCAGCCACGCACCCCGCCACCCCTGTGGCTCCAGAACGGGACGCGCCGATAAACCAGACGGGCTTCCGCAACCCTGCGCTGGCCATTCCTCGAAAGCCTGTGGACGAACTGACATTTGCCGCCAGGCGCGCCGTTGCGTCGCTTCCGAAGACCGACCGAAGCTCCGGATCTCGAGACGCGTTTCCGGAACCTCGGCGCAGTCGCCGCTCCGCGCGGGACTTCTCCGCTTCCTGAGCGCCCGTCCCGACGAAACGCTTCGACGTCGAAGTCCTGATGTCGACGTTCGGCCGCCTGCGCCTCGACGTCGAAAACTGCCTCAACGAGCTGGTCGCATTCGGCGTCGTCCACCGCGTTGCCGGCGTGCCGCCGCGATTCGGCGCGGCGCGTCCGGTCGACGAAGACGTCGGCGATCCTGCTCGACACGTTTCTCGGAACGGCGCGCCGCCATCAGCACCGAAGACCAGGCGCCGTCGGTCCAGCGCTTCCGCGAAATGATCGGCCGCGACGAGAAGATGCTGATCGTGTTCGAGTGGATCCGCACCGCCGCGAAGTCCGACATCGCGGTGCTGATCCTCGGGCCGACCGGATCGGGCAAGGAAGTCGTCGCGCGGATGATCCACGAGCTGAGCCGGCGCGGCACCGAGAAATTCCAGGCCGTCAACTGCGCGGCGCTGCCCGACACGCTCTTCGAATCGGAAATCTTCGGCTTTGAGAAGGGCGCGTTCACCGGCGCGCACGACCGCAAGCCGGGACGCCTCGAGCTGGCCGATCACGGCACGCTCTTCCTCGACGAAATCGGCGACCTGTCGCTCGTCGCCCAGGCCAAGCTGCTGCGCGTGCTCGAGGACCGCCGCTTCGAGCGCCTCGGCGGCCAGAAGTCGCTCGAGGTGGACTTCCGGCTGATCTCGGCGACCAACCGGCCGCTCGATCAGTTCGTCCGCGACGCGCGGTTCCGCGAGGACCTCTATTACCGCGTCAACGCGTTCTCGATCCGCCTGCCGTCGCTGCGCGAGCGTCCGGTCGACATCCCGGTGCTCGCCAACCGCTTCCTGGCGCGCTACTGCGCGGGCAACGGCCTGCCGCTCGACGCGCAAGACGCTGTCGGCCGAAGCGATGTCGACGGCTGCAGGCGCTATCCGTGGCCCGGCAACATCCGCGAGCTCGAAAGCACGGTCTCGCGCGCGGCGCTGTCGGCGCCCGGACGCGTGATCCGCGACAGCGACATCGAGTTTCTCCACGCGGGCGTCGCGATGCCGGTCGCGGACGGTCCGTCCGCGCCTGCCGACGCTGCGCGACGCCGAGCGCGCGCACATCGTCCGCGTCCTGGACGCCGTGTCGTGGAACAAGAAGGAAGCGGCACGCGTGCTCGAAATCAGCCGCGGGCACGCTGTATCGGAAGATCGTCGAGCTAGCCTCGAACCCGGAGACCGAACGTCGCGGAACAGAACACCCGAGTAAGAACACCTCTGTCCCGAGGTTGGCACAGAAGATCGAGACCTCGGGCGCCATACGACCGACGGTTGCTAGACCGCTTAATCTTCTTCCTCTCTTCACGTTACGGGTTTGATTACGCTGAGGCGCCTCGCTCGGCAGGATCTTTGCCCCTCGCATCTAGGCCCGATTCCAGAGCGGAGGATACGCATGAAGACCCGCATCACGATTATCTGGCTCCCGTGAGGCGCAATCACCCACGGTGAGCCACTCCTGCATGTGATACGCGCGCTGGTTCAGGTCGCGCGCTGCACTCAGCACGTTGTCCGACGTCCTCTGTGCTGCACCGGAATGCATGGTTCTTCGTGTCGGCACGGCATGCCAGTTGCCGTTGCTGGCCGCGTTACGGAGTTAGGGTTGGTCTTCGTCGCGTTCTTGTTTGCGGTTGCGAGGCGGTGGAGTCTACACACTGATATCAGCGCGTAAGGCGCTCACGCGCATTTTCTGGAGCACCGGGCTCCATCACTGTTGGTCTGCGCGTCCCTCGCCGCCGCGTGGTTCCTCTCACGTCCGCCTTCTGGCTGCTGCCGATTGCGCTGCTGCACTGCGCTTCGTATTCGGCGTTTCCCGGCGGCGCCAATCAGATTTCGGAACTCCACCTGGCGACCATCGAGGCGCTGGCGCTCGCCATCGACGCGAAGGATCAGACCGCGCACAACCACATCCGCCGCGTCCAGGTGCTACGCCGTCGGCCTCGCGCGCGCGCTCGGCATGTCCGAGCACGACGATCCGCGGCGTCAAGACCGCGGCGCTTCTGCACGACATCGGCAAGCTCGCCGTGCCGGAGCACATCCTTGCCGAAGCCTGGCCCGTTCACACCGGAAGAATTCCAGAAGGTGCGCATCCATCCGCAGGTCGGCGCCGGAATCATCAGCGGGGTGCCGTTTCCGTATCCCGGTCGCGCCGCTCATCCTCAGCCATCACGAGCGATGGGACGGCCGCGGGTATCCGGCAGGGTTGCGCGAAGAGCGACATCCCGCTCGGCGCGCGCATCCTGTCCATCGTCGACTACTTCGACGCGCTGACATCGGAGCGGCCGTACCACCAGGCGATGGCGATCGACGGCGCGATCGCGCTGCTGCAGCAGGAATCGGGCAAGGCGCTCGACCCGCATGTCGTCGGAAACGTTCATGCGCGTGCTCCCCAAGCTCCGCGCGGAAGCCGCAGCTCAATCTCGGATCCGAAGATACCGCGTGCCCGGGATCGCGGGTGCCGGCAGCCGACACTGCCGAGACGTGTCACCGGCACCACCGCCGTCAGTGTTTGAAGACATCGCGCTGGCGCACCGAGAGATCTACGCGCTCTACCAGATCGCTCAGACGATGGGGACGAGCCTCGGCGTCGCGGACACGATGGCGGTCATTTCGTCGAAGCTGACAGAGCTCGTGCCGTTCTCCGGCGTGCGCGCTGTTCCTGCACACGCGAATCGACCGAGACTGCTGCAGTGCCGGTTCGCGACCGGCATCGATGCGGACATCGTTCGAAGCAGCTCGACGATGCGCAACGGCGCAGGGACTCAGCGGGCTGGGTGGCGCGCAACCGCCGGCCGCTCGTGAACGCGCGGCCCGCGCGCCGATCTCGAGGCCGGCGGCTCGAATCAGCCGACGCACGCTCCAGTCGGCGCTCGTCTGTCCGCTTGATCGTTCGACGACCGGTTCATCGGAACGCTGTCGGTCTACCACACCGAGCCGAGCTTCTACCGCGACGATCATCGCCGGCTGCTCGACCGCGTCTGCGAGCAGGCGGCGGCCGTCATCCACAACTCGATCGTCTTCGAGCAGACGCAGGAGGACTCGCTGACCGATCCGCTGACGGGACTGCCGAACACGCGGTTCATGTTCCTGCACCTCTCGCGCGAGCTCGCGCGCGCCGATCGTCTCAGACGCGGAGGTGTCGCTGCATGCGTCATGGACCTCGACGACTTCAAGGACATCAACGACACCTTCGGACATCACATCGGCGATCAGCAATACGTAA
>ERZ1370068.6074-contig-5076_pt1 | contig 114988 bp, 180 predicted proteins | sample MGYA00561227_ERZ1370068 | MGnify/ENA primary metagenome ERZ1370068 (study PRJEB38410, sample SAMEA6850437) | metagenome | study: Metagenomic assessment of the ecological functions of the soil: analysis of the soil microbiota associated with the...
GCCATTACGTATTGCTCCCCTACGTCGAGCACACGCGCGCTGACGCGGGTCCTGGCGGTGGCGTACGTCGAGGACGGCGAGCGGGTCCCGGCATGGAGCTCTACGGCGAGCCTCGCGCCGACGGTCGGCTATCACGACCTTCTGGCCGGCGAGCCGCGCGCGCCAGCCTCGGAGCGTTCCGGCGTGCGCAAGGCACGGCGCGCACGATAGGGCCTTTCATACTGCGCTTCCACGGCGCCGTCGGTCTCGGCGATACCGTGGCCCGGGCATCGTACGAGAACATGCTGCAAGCTCGCGTCGGATGGCCGAGGACTTCCTGAAGTCGCGTGGCGCGTGGGAGGTCCGCACGGACAGCGCCGAGGCGGTAGTGGCCGCCCTCGATCGACGAGGCCGTCGGTGTCGTCATGCTGCAGGCTCGCCGTCCCTGAATGTCGCCGGGAGTCCCCCTCGCCGTGCACTGCGCCCGCGACCCGTCGCCCTGGCGTTCGCGCGGCGGGACGACCTGCACGCCGTCTCCCAGGAAGTTGGCCGGCGACGCCGCAGCACGAAAAGCTTTTTTTCACCAAGCGCGTGCCGCCTGCTCGTCGGCCGCGACGCGTCGCGGGCTACGCCTACGGCGCTATTCCGCGGCTATCTGGAGCGCCATCTCTCGGCGCCGAAGCGGCCGCAGCAGAAAGCATCGGACTGCGCGCGCTGCATCGCTGCTCGATCCGGGGCGACTGGGACTGTGCGCGTCTCGAACGGACGCTGGTCGCGCGCGGCGACCGCGGCCGAGGCTCCACCGCCACGACATCGATCATTTCCGCGCGCGAGCGCCCATGGCGTCTACACGCCGGCGCTTTCCGAAGCCGCGGTCGCTCCCGGCCGAGATGGAGCTACTGGGCGGACCTGCAGCGACATGAGCGAGTGGGTTCTGAGACGCCGCGCTGGCGGGACGGCCGGCTCAGAGATGCTCTGACCAGAGGCGCGCTGCCGGTTCCCGCGTCAGTGCACGGGCAAGCATTGACTGCGGCAGGCGCAGCGGCGCCGAAGGCATACGCAGCGCTTGGTCGTGCGCGGGCGCGCCTGGCGATCGGCTGCGCTGCCGCCTACGGCGTCGCCCTGGAAGCGCTGCGCCTGCGGGGCACGAGCCCGGTGATGTTCCGCGGCGCTGGCGCCTGCGCGGGCGCACACGAGGGGCTGGCGCAAAGCCGGCCGACCGCGCGGTCAACCTGTTCTGCGCGCTTGCCTCGCATGCGCGAGAAGGAGAAAGGCGGGCTCGATGCGCCGCGCCTGCCCCGGCCGCCGCTGCCTGCTCGAGGAGGCGCACGCCATCAGCGAAAGAGGACGTGCGCTTGAACCGGGCGATGGGCGAGCATGGCGCGGCGCTGCTGGCCGATGGATCGCGAATATTGACCCACTGCAACGCCGGCGCGCTCGCGACCGCCGGCCACGGGAACCGCGCTCGGGCGTCATCCGCTCGGCCGTCGCGTCGGGCAAGGCATCGCGGTGCTCGTCGACGAGACGCGGCCGTTTCTCCAGGGAGCGCGCTGACCGCGTGGGAGCTGGGACAGGACGGCATCCCGGCGACGTTGATCGCGGACAACGCCGCCGGCTACCTCATGAGCCGGAGCGAGATCGATGGCGGTGATCGTGGGCGCGGACCGCGTCGCCGCGAACGGCGACGTCGCCAACAAGATCGGCACCTACAGCGTCGCAGTGCCTGGCCCAGCGCCACGGCATCCCGTTCTACGTCGCCCGCCCGCTTTCCACGATAGACCCGCCGTGGCGAGCGGCGCCGACATACCGATAGAGGAGCGCGATGCGAAGGAAGTGACGGGCTACGGCGAGCTGCGCTGGCGCCCGGTAAGCGCGTCGCCGCGCGCAACCCTGCGTTCGACGTGACGCCAGCCGGCGCTGGTGACGGCGCTCATTACCGAGAGGGAATGGTCTGAACCTGACCGCGAGCCTGAGGCAGCTCTTCGCTAGAACAAGCGGCTCTGGGGTCCGGGGGTCGCGTGGCTGGATCGAGATCGGGGTCTGGGACCGGTTCGCAATCCTGCCCTGTCCTCGATCCCGGCCTAGATCCCTGACCCGCTTCTAGAGCGTTAAGCCCCCACTCGACCTCAATCACCAGCCCTGTCGATGTAGCTCGCCTCGTCGGATGCGAGGAAGGCGAAGGTATTGGCGATTTCCTCAGGCTCGGCGAGGCGCGCCCAGGGGCACTCGTTCCTCCAGCGCGCGGATGACTCGTTCCGGGACGGATTTGATGATGGACGTTTCGACGAAGCCCGGGCAGACGGCATTGGCGCGTATGCCCCTGCGCCCGAGCTCCTTTCGCCCAGGTCTTGACCATGCCGATGACGCCGAACTTGCTGGCCGCGTAGTTCGTCTGGCCGAAATTCGCCATAGAGCCCGACGATCGAGGAGCGCGTTCAGTATCACGCCCGATTGCTGCTTTCCAGCATCGTGTCCACCACTGCCCGGGTGCAGTTGTAGACGCCCTTCAGATTGATGTCGATGACGTTATCGAACTGCTCGTCGGTCATGTTCTTCAACTGGCGCGTCCATGACGATGCGCGGCGTTGTTCACCAGGCAGTCGACGCGGCCCCAGCGCGCCACGACCGCATCCACCATGGCGCGCAGAGCGGGAGGCTCTGCACGTCGGCGGTGCGTAGCCCATCGCCTCCCCATCCCTCGACCTGCTCGACCGTACTTCCCCTGATCCACCCGGGAGTAAGTCGCGACACCACGACCTTCGCCCCCTTCGCTCGCGAACTTGAAGGCGGTTGCCTGGCCTATGCCGCGGCCGGCTCCGTGTAATGATTGCGCACCTTGTCTACGAGCCGCCTGTGACCGTTCAAAGTTCGCGATCTCTTGTCCTATCCCCGAAGCCGGGCGAGACTGTAACGCATATTGGCGCATTGCACACCGCAGATTCGTCGGCTGGGTCCCGGCGAGAAATCGCATTGTTGGAGACATGACATCGCGCGCCGTACATTCGCTATCGATTCCGCATCGCGGAATCTGGCCCTGCGTTCTTTGTCCGGAAGTCAGGTATTGCCGGCATCGGTTGTAGGAATGCGCCCACGTGCCAGGGATAGGATTAGGTTAGGGGTTAGGTTAGGGATTAGGGCTCGGGGCTAGGGGTTAGGGGCCGGGGCTAGGGGCTGGGGGCTAGGGCTGGGGGTTAGGGCTGGGGTTAGGGGCTGGGGGTTAGGGGCTGGGTTAGGCTGGGGGTTAGGGCGGGTTAGGGGCCAGGAGCGGGGGTTAGGCGCTACGATTAGGAGGCAAACACCAACACCACCATCCCTAGTCCTTCCATGCGCCTCCCTGAGCCCCGGTCCCTATCCTCTAGGCCCTGTGGGTGGCGCGTCTCCGGCGGAACGAAATCCTGCAGGTGAGAGGCGCCGCAGCCGGCGGCCAGCACCCCGGCTGGCGACCGTCGCGTGGTGGCTGAGCCGGGTGCTCGGCGTGAAGGTCTCACCACCGCTGCCGCAGGCCCCGGTCTTGGGACCCGCCGCGCCGTACACCAGCCGGCCGACCCGGGCATGCGGCGATCGCGCCGAAGCGCACATCGCGCACGGCTTCCAGGGCTGGCATTTACAGCTCGCAGCCCGCCAGGCGGTAGTTTCCTGGCGCGTGCGGCCGCATCGCGCAACGCGAGAATCTCGGCGTGCGCAGGGTCGGATCGCCGCTGTACCGATCGGGCCGGCTGTGGCCGCGGCCGATCACGACAACCCCGTTCTCCACCGGCCACGACCGCGCCGACCGGCACCTCGCCCGTGGCTGCGGTCTCGGCTTCCCGGCGAGCGCGCGATGCGCCTCGCGCATGAGGTCGTTATCGGTCAAGACCGCGCAGATGCCCTGTCGAGGAACTTGCACCAGGAGTGAGCGCCGCTCAAGCACCGTGTTCTGACCTCACCGGGCGCGCGACAGCGCGCTTCGCGTAGGAGTCCCCGGGCCGAACCCGACCAGCAGCCTGGCGCCTGCCGCCCGCGTGTCCACCGGGCGCTTGAGCTGGCCGAAGGGATGCGCCAGCATGAGCGCGACGGCCTTGCGCGCGCATCGAGCCCGTTCTTCGCGGCGTCCGGCAGCTTCCCTGAACGTGGTGCCGCGCGGTTCAGCAGCGCTTCCCAGCCGAGCTCGCCGCACCACTCTCGAGGCGCTGGCGGGTCCACGCCCGCGCGTCTTGTAGTCATGGAAAGGCGTAGTCCACGCCGCGCTCTTCGCAGCCAGCGGCGGGCCTTCTTCATCGTGTCGCAGTTTTTGATGCCGTAGAGGTGACGCCCATCGCGAGCCACTCTGTCGCCAGCTCCGTCTGCGGCGAGTCTAATTGACCGGCAGCAGCGAGGCACACGCTGCTAAGCAGGAAGGCACGGGAGACATGAGGGACTCAGACCAGGGACTCAGAGGGCAGATAATCGCGCGCCGCGCCATGAGTATTCACGCCTCGCCTGGACCCCAGGCTGTCTTCGTAGTCAGCTCGGTTTACGCCGCCGCGATGAGGCTGTCCGTCAGCATGCGGCGAATCTCGGCCGGTACCGGCGGCTCAGCTGAGAGTAGCCCCGGCGACTCGTCGCAGCCGAGGAGTGCAGGGAAGCGCGACCTGGGCCTCCGACTCGACCCCTCCGACGACCTTGAGCTTCAGGCTGTGCGCGAGCGCGACGATCGCGCCGACGATGGCCTCGTCGTCCGGCGTCGACGCCGAGGTCGCGCACGAACGAGCGGTCGATCTTGAGCGTGGTGATCGGCAGCCGCTTCAGGTAGCCGAGCGACGAGTAGCCGGTGCCGAAGTCGTCTATCGACAGGTGCACGCCCATGCTCGGAGAGCTCGCGCGCAATGCGCATGCTCAACTCGGGATCGCCGAGCAGGATCGACTCCGGTCACCTCGATCTGCGAGGTCGCTCGCGGCGACACGCCGTAGCCGGCGCAGGGCGCGCGCCCACGCGCCCGGGCAGGCGAGCGCTGGCACAGATGGTTGGCTGCGAGATTCACCGCCACCGGCACCGGCTCGAGGCCCTGCGCCTTCCACGCGGCGATCTGCCGGCAGGCCGCCTCGATCACCCATTCGCCGATGGGGATGATGAGGCCCGAGTCCTCCGCGAGCGGGATGAATTCCCCGGGCGCCAGCAGGCCGCGCTCGGGATGCTGCCAGCGGATGAGGCCCTCGGCGCCGACGATGCGCCCGGTGGCGGCGGCATACGCGCGGCTGGTAGTAGAGCAGCGAACTCGTTGCGCTCCGAGCGCGCGCGCCGCAGCTGCGCCCTCGGTCTGCAGCCGCTCGAACGCCTGCGCGTTCATCGAGCGGTCGTAGAGCTGGAAGCCGCCGCGGCCGGCCGACTTGGCGCGCATATCGCGATGTCCGCGTTCATGAGCAGCAGCATGTCGGCGTCGGCGCCGTCGTCGGGATACATCGCCACGCCGACGCTGCCGCCCACGAACACCGTCCGGTGCCCTGCACGAGCGCCGGCTCGGCCGAGCGTGTCCACCAGCCGCTGCGCGATGCCGACCGCGTCCTCGGGCACGCCGCAGATCGGTCAGACAGCACGATGAACTCGTCGCCGCCCAGGCGCGCGATCGAGTGCAGCGCGTCGCAGCCCGCGCGAGCGCCGCGGCAAGGCGCACGCCGACCGTGCGCAGCAGGTCGTCGCCGGCCGCGTGGCCCGAACGTGTCGTTGACGCGCTTGAAGTTGTCGAGGTCGACGAACATGACCGCCACCGGCTTTCTCTGCCGCTCGGCGCGCGCGATCGCGTGGCCGAGCTGCTCGGTGATGAGCCGCCGGTTCGGCAGCCCGGTCAGCGCGTCGTAGTAGGCGAGGCGCCGGATCTGCTCCTCGGCGTCCTTGCGCCGCGTGACGTCGTGCACCGCGCCGGCCATGCGCAGCGCGCCGCCGCCCGCGTCGCGCTCGACGACCTCGACCTGCTGGTGCACGTGGCGCACCGTAGCCGTCGGGCAGCACGATGCGATGCTCGATCTCGAAGCCGTCGCCGCCCGGCGACCGCGCGCGCAGCACGCGCCGTTCAGCTCGCTCGGCGTCGTCGCGATGCACGGCGGCGAAGAAGCTCTCCAGCGACGAGCCGCTCGATCGCGCCGGCATGGCCGAGGATGCGCCAGCGCCTCCGCGGAGGGCACGATCCGGTTCTCGCGCACGTCCCACTTCCCAGTCGCCCATCTCGCCGATGCGCTGGGCGTTCGACAGGCGGCGCTGGCTCTGCTCCAGGTGGTTGATCGCGGTGCTCGCGCGCAGCAGTAGCGCACGCGGTGCTGCAGCATCGGTCCAGTTGATCGGCTTGGTGATGAAGTCGGTCGCGCCGACCTCGAACGCGCGCTCGATCGAATGCGCGTCGTCGAGGCCGGTGATCATCGCCACCGGCACGCGCGCCGCCGCCCGGCAGCCGGCGCAGGGCGGCGCAGGCGTCGAAGCCGTCCATGAGCGGCATGCTGACGTCCATCAGCACGAGGTCGGGCAGCTCGGCCGCGCATCGCCGTCGAGCGCGGCCTGCCCGTCGCCGGCCTCGATGACGTGGAAGCCGGCCTTGGCCAGCGTCGCGCGCGTCAGGCGCCGCGCGCGCCGGCGTCGTCGTCGACGACGAGGATGCGGGCGGGCGTTCACGCGGCCAGCCTCATCTCGGCGCGCAGCAGCGGCTGCACGTTCGCGAGCAGCGTCTCGATCGCGGCCACCAGCTCGGCCGCGCCGGCGATCTCGCCGGCCTTGCCCTGGCCGCTCGAGGCGGCGGCACAGCTCGCCGAGCGCCTGCGCGCCGACGTTGAAGCTGGCCGATTTCAGCGCGTGCGCGACGCTGGCCGAGCTGCGCCGCGTCGCCCGGCCGCGAGCGCCTGCGCGCAGCTGCGGCCACGTGCCGCCGGCACCTCGTCGAGGAACATCTGGATCACCTCGTTCAGCACCGTGCCGTCCTCGTCGATGGCGCGGATGTTGTCGAGAACCGACTGGTCGAGCGAGCACGCACCTCGGCCGTCGGCGGCTGCCGGCGCCGCGGCTCGCCGCCTGCCTCGCGGCCTGCGGTCGCTCGACCATGCTCGGCCGGCAGCCAGCGCGCCGAGCATCGCGGCGAGCTGCTGCCGCGTGTAGGGCTTGGCGAGATGGTCGTCCATGCCCGCGGCGCGGCACTGCTCCGCGTCGCCGACGAGCGCGTTGGCCGTCAGCGCGACGATCGGCAGGCGCTGCGCGTGCCGCTCTCGCTGCTCCCACTCGCGCGACCGCGCTGCGTGGCGGCGTAGCCGTCCATCACCGGCATCTGGCAGTCCATCAGCAGCGATGTCGTAGGTGCTCGCGCTGCACGGCGTGCAGCGCCTCGCGCGCCGTTCCTCACGATCTCCGGCTCGCAGCCCAGCGCCTTCAGCATGTTGCGCGCGACGACCTGGTTGACGCCGTTGTCTTCCGCGAGCAGCACGCGCGCGCTGGAATGTCGGCGAGCCGCGCGCTGTCCGCCGCCGCTCGCCGCGTCCTCGGCGACTGCCTCGCCGAGCGTCTGCGCCAGCGCGCGGAACAGCTCCTGCCGCTTGACCGGCTTGGACAGGTAGGCGCTGACGCCGAGCTCGCGCGCGCGGCGCCAGCTCGTCCGGCGAGTGCAGCGAGGACACGAGCACGAGCCGCAGGTCGCGCGAGCGGCGGATCGGCGCGCACCGCCGCGACGAGCTCGAGGCCGTCCATGCCCGGCATCTTCATGTCGACGATCGGCGATGTCGAAGGGATTGCCCTGGCGCTGCGCGACGCTTGCAGCTGCTTCAGCGCGTCGTAAGCCGTTGGCGGCGCACGCGCTCTCATGCCGCCGGCGAGCACGTGCTGCTCGAGGATCTCGCGGTTCATCGCGTTGTCGTCCACGACGAGCACGTGGCGGCGCGCGAGCGCTGCCCGGATGTCGGCACCGGCGGCAGGCTCGGCGGCAACGCAGCGGCAGCGTGAACCAGAACGTCGAGCCCTCGTTCGGCTCGCTCTCGACGCCCATCGTGCCGCCCATCAGCTGCACCAGGTTGTGCGAGATCGCGAGGCCGAGGCCGGTGCCGCCGTAGCGGCGCGTCGTCGAGCCGTCGGCCTGCGCGAAGGCCTGGAACAGCCGCGTGCGCGTCTGCGGCCCGATGCCGATGCCGGAGTCGCGCACGCTGAAGTGCAGGAAGTTCTCGTCCTGCCGCCGGACGTCGACGAGCGACTTCGCCGTGGTCGGTGAACTTGATGCGCGTTGCCGATCAGGTTGGTCAGGACCTGGCGCAGCCGGTAGGGATCGCCGCGCACCGCCGGCCGGCAGGCGCTCGTCGATCCGGCACGCCAGCTCGAGCTGCTTGGCGTGGCGCGCGGCGCGAGCAGCTGGACGACGTCCTCGACCGCCTGGTACAGGTCGAAGTCGAGCGATTCAGTCTCGAGCTTGCCGGCCTCGATCTTCGAGAAGTCGAGAATGTCGTTGATGATGGACAGCAGCGACTCGCCCGAGCTCCTGACGGTCTCGACGAACGGGCGCTGCTGCGCGTCGAGCGCGGTCTCCGAGCAGCAGCTCGGTCAGCCCCAGCACGCCGTTCATCGGCGTGCGGATCTCGTGGCTCATGTTGGCGAGGAACTCGGACTTCGCGCGGCTCGCGTTTTCGGCGGCCTCCTTGGCGAGGCGCAGCTCCGTGCTCGCGCTGGCGCAGCTGCCGCTCGGCCATCGCGCGCTGCGTGATGTCGAAGAACACCGAGTAGACGCCGACGACCTGCCCCTCGTCGTTGATGTCCGGGCACGCTGCGGCCGGAGTGCCAGACCGGGTTGCCCTGCGCGGTCCAGCGCGCTCGCGCTCGAGCGGCACCTCCTCGCCCTGCAGCGCGGCGCGCAGCCGCGGCTCGATGTTCGCCCACACCGTTGTCGCCTGACGACTCGCGCACCGTCGCGGCCCACGACCTCGGCCTCGGTCTTGCCGAGCCACTGCTCCCGGGCGTGGGTTGATGTAGCGGTAGCGCAGCTCCAAGCAGACGGAACAGGAGAAACGAGACGCCAAGAACAGGGAGTCGCCAGGAGAAGTGGCGCGAGCAAGCCGCGAGACGCTGAGGCCGACAAGAAGGCCGCTGAAGTGGCCAAGCGCCAGGCCGAAATCGATCGTGAGCGACAGAAGGAGATCGACGCGGCGGCCGCAGTTGAAGGCAGCCGAGGCTGCGTATCAGGCGGAAGTGGCGAAGCGTCAGCAGCAACAGTAGGGACCCGATGGGCGCCCGATTCCGGCATCTGCGATTCCGACGAACGCGGCCTGTCGTATGCCTTCGTCGGGGTCAGCTTCATGACCGTGTTCACGGCCACGACTCTGGCGATTGACGTCGGCGTCTACGCGGCGGCGCGAAACCAGGCACAGCGCTCCGCACAGGCCGGGGCGCTGGCCGGGGCCGCCGCGCTCGCATTCAGCAGCGATTCGAGCCAGGCGCCCGTTGCCGTGCAGCGGGCCCTGGAAGGTGCGAAAGCGAATCTCGGTGATGGGGATTCAGGTCTCGATTCAATCATCCGACGTAATCGTGGCCAACGACGTGGGCGGTCAGCCCCGTCAGGTGAAGGTCTCCGTCTATCGAACCAGCGAACGGCACAACCCCGTTCGAACGGCAATGAGTGCGGTCTTCGGTCTGCGATCCATCGATGTCAGGGCGACCGCGACGGCCGAAGTGCTGCCACTGTCCCCTGTAGACGATGTGGACGATGTTGCGAATGAAAACGGCGGGCCCGCGCCGCTGGCCGCCTTTCCCAACGTGATACGGCTGGTTCAATAGTCATGGCGCAACTTGTTGGCCTCATCGTCTCTGAAGACGAACCGTTCAGGAAGCAGGTTGGCCAACTCCTGCGCTCCGGCACGATTCCGGTCAGCGTTCTGAGCGATCGTCAGATGCGCGAGGGGACGTCGCCCGACTTCATCATCGTCGACATCTCGAACCGACCGATCGGGCGGAATGGCCACGATTGAGCGGCTGCATGCCTCGAAACGGCGCAGGCGGGCATTTTCGCGGTCGCCCAGGCCGCCGATCCCGAGCTGATTCTTCCAGGCGATGCGTGCGGGTGCGAGACGAGTTCTTTGCCTGGCCGCCGCCGGACAGAGGACGTTTCACGGGGCAATCCGTCGGACGGCGGCGCGGCGCGAGACCACTCAGGGGAGCGCGCCCGGCTGCGGCACGCACACCTGGTATTTTTGAGCGCAAGGGGGGCGCTGGCACGACGACCGTGGCCGTCAACTGCGGCGTCGAGCTTGCCCGCCTCGGCAAGCGCGCAACCGTGCATCGTCGGACCTCAAGCCTGGCCTCGGTGAGGTCGGGCTGTTTCTCGGCGTTCGAACCGATCCAGTGTCCTCGATGCAATCGACAACCTTCACCGCCTGGACCGTGAGTTCTGCGCGAACTGGTGATCGAAGCACAAGTCCGGTCTGGAGATTCTGGCCGGGTCCAGAGCACTTCGACCGCCCGGGCGCCGCAGACGGTGGTGCAATCGAAGAGTTGTTCCGTCTGCTCACCCGCCAGTGCGAATACATCGTGGTGGATGCCGGCAGTCAGATCAACTCGTGCACGGTCGCCGCGTTATTTGCCGCCGACACCATGTACCTCGTTGCGAATCCAGACGTGCCCTCGGTGCGCAACGCTCAGCGGTTGCTCGATCGCGTGAGGCAATTGGGCGCGGCCGGCGATCGGATCCGGTTCCTGCTGAACCGCGCGGCCGAGCCGTTTCCGATTCCACGAAAGCAGATCGAGGGTGCCGTCGGCCACCCGATCCATCACACGTTTCCGAGCGACTACAAGGTCGTGTCGACGGCGTTGAACTCCGGGCGTGCCGCTGACGCTGAGTGGCGCCTTCGGATATCGCCACGCAGTTCGAGAGTTTCATTCGCGGCGTTCTCGAGATCGACGCGGCCGCGGCGCCTAACGCGGACAAATTCGTCCGCGGACCGGTCTCGAAAAACTGGCAAGCCTTTGGTGAGGTGAGATGAGATGAGTAGTGTGCCGGCCGGAGCCTCGCCATCACGACAGCAACCGCAATCGCAGCCGCGGTTATGCCGAGCTCAAAGCGAGTGTCCACAAAGAAATTGCTCGGACGGCTGAATCTCGAAGCCCTGGCGCATGCGGATCGGACCAGGGCAGAGAATGAGATCCGGACGCTGCTCGCGGGATTACTGGCGGAGGAGGCGACGCCCCTCAGCCATGTCCGAACGCGAGGCGCTGTTCGGCGAGGTGCTGGACGAGGTCGTTCGGCCTCGGCCCGCTCGAGCCGCTTCTCCGCGACCCGACCGTCAACGACATCCTCGTGAACACGCACAAGTCACGTGTACGTCGAGCGCAGCGGCATGCTCGAGCGGGTCGACGGCGACGTTCCAGCGACGACAGCCATCTCATGCGAGTCATCGATCGCATCGTGAGCAGCGTCGGCCGCCGCGTCGACGACAGCTCGCCGATGGTCGACGCGCAGGCTTGCCGGACGGCTCGCGCGTCAACGCGATCATTCCGCCACTGGCCGTGGATGGCCCGCTGCTGTCGATCCGCCGATTTCCGGCAGAGCGTCTGCGGGCAGAACGACCTGGTCAACCTCAGCGCGCTCACGCAGCCGATGCTCGACTTCCTGTCCCATTGCGTGCGCGCGCGGTTGAACATCCTCGTCAGCGGCGGCACCGGCGCCGGCAAGACGACGCTGCTCAACGTGTTGTCGAGCTTCATCTCCGAGCGCGAGCGAATCGTCACGATCGAGGACGCGGCCGAGTTGCAGCTCCACCAGGAGCACGTCGCGCGGCTCGAGACGCGGCCGCCGAACATCGAAGGCAAGGGCGCCATCCGGCAGCGGCAGCTGGTGATCAACGCGCTGCGTATGCGGCCCGATCGCATCATCGTCGGTGAGGTCCGCGGCGAAGAAGCGCTGGACATGCTGCAGGCCATGAACACCGGCCACGACGGCTCGTTGACGACGGTCCACGCCAACACGCCGCGCGACGCGCTGGCTCGTATCGAGACGATGATCGCGATGGGCGCGACCAATCTGCCCGGAACGCGCGATGCGCCAGCAGATCTCTTCGGCGATCCAGGTCGTCGTTCAGCAGACGCGCTCGAGCGACGGCACGCGCAAGGTGACGAGCGTCTCGCGAGATCACCGGCATGGAAGGCGACATCATCACCATGCAGGAGATCTTCCTGTTCGAGAAAGTCGGCGTGACGCAGGACGGCAAGGTGATCGGCCGGTTCCGGGCCACCGGCGTCCGGCCGAAGATGCTGCGAGCGGCTTCGCGGCGTCGGGTATCCACCTGCCGGCGGACATGTTCGAAGGCGTCACGGAGGTGCGCTGATGATTCTCGCTGCACTGATGTTCTTCGTTGGCGTTGGGTTCGTGCTCGGCGCCTATTGGCTTGCGACGCATCTTCCCGAACGGTGGGACGCTCGCAAGCTCCAACGTCGCCTTCATGGACGTCGGCCGGACCGGCGCCAGTTGCGCCGGGCGAGCCGACCGATTGTTACACAGCAATCATCGGGTCCGCTTCCGGCACTCGACAAGCTCGTTAACCAAGTGAAGGCGACGTCGTGGCTGGCCCGATTGATCGAGCGGTCGGGCAAGCGAGTGACGCCGAGCGGCATCTTGATCACTGTCGCTTGGCCTCGCCGGCATCGTGGGTCTGCTCGTGGCACTGTTGTCGCGTTTTCCCTCTTGAGTATCCCGGCCGCTCGTTGCCGCCGGATCGCTGCCGTTCGCTTTGGCTGAAGCGAATGCGGTTCGGTGCGGCTGAAGAAGTTCGAGGAGCAGTTCCCCGAGGCACTCGACCTGCTGTCCCGGGCCATCGCGCGCGGGTCACGCGTTTCAGACGGCCGATGGGGATGGTTGCCGACGAGATGCCGGAACCAATCGGACCGGAGTTCAAGAAGACATTCGACCAGCAGAACTACGGTCTGCCGCTACGGGATGCGCTGAACCTGATGCCGGAGCGAGTGCCGCTCATGGACGTGCACTTTTTCGTCACCGCCGTTCTGATTCAGCGCGAAACGGGTGGCAACCTGTCGGAAATCCTGGACAACCTCGCTCGGGTCGTCCGCGAACGGTTCAAGATCGCTTCGTCAGGTGAGAGTCCACACCGCGCACGGTCGTATGACGGGATACGTCCTGTTGTCTCTGCCGGGCGCTCTTGGCGATCGCGCTGTCGATGATCAATCAAGGCCACATGCAACCGCTGTTTCTGAGAGCACCTCGGTCAACAGATGCTGATCGGCGCGGCGGTCATGCAGGTGATTGGGTGCATCTGGATCAAGACAAGTCGTCAACATCGAGGTCTGACCTGATCATTCTTCTGCCGCTTCTCGCGTTTGTGTTCGCCTCGCTGCCGGTCGTGGCGGCCGGCGCCATGACTGTTGTCTCCGCGGCCGGGCCGAGGCTGTCGAGCGACGGCTCGGCGAGCTGACCGGTCAGCCTACGCTGGATACGGGCGATAAAACGTGCATGACGCGATTCTCGAGCACGCTGAAGCGGGTCGGCGCCGCCGCGCCACGCACCGCTGCCGAGACCGGAAAGCTTCGAAAGAGACTCGTGGCGGCCGGATATCGCGCCCAGCGAGGCGATCGACAGTCTTCTTCGGCATCCGGATCGCCGTGGCGCTCGCCTTCTTCCTTGCCGCCACATCTCCACTGTTCCACACGGGCGTGTCCGTCGCCCTGGGTGCCTGCGCCATTGGCTACGTCGTTCCCACCATGGTGCTCGGACGCATCGCTGACCGGCGGAGGCACCGGATTCGCCTGGCGCTGCCCGATGCGCTCGACTTGCTGGTCGTCAGCGTTGAAGCGGGCCTCGGCCTCGATCAGGCGATTCAGCGCGTCGGCGACGAGCTTAATTTCGCCCATGCGGACTCTGGCCGACGAGCTAAGGCTGGTCAATCTCGAACTGCGCGCCGGGACCGGCCGCGTCGACGCGCTTCGTAATCTCGGCGAGCGCACGGACGTCGACGACGTCATCTCGCTGGTGGCGATGCTGATTCAAACGGACAAGTTCGGAACGAGCGTCGCGCAATCGCTGCGCGTGCACTCCGGACACGGTTCGCACGAAGCGCCGCCAGCGTGGCAGAGGAAGCCGCCGCCAAGACCGGCGTGAAGATGGTATTCCCGCTCGTGTTCTGTATTTTCCCGGCCATCTGGGTCGTGACAATCGGACCGGCGGCCATCAAGTTCATTCAGGTGTTGTTCCCGTTGATGAACGAACAGTAGCGGGAGGTCTTCGCGCCCCGCCGCAGGTCACCTATGCCAACTGCTGCCACGATCTCAGACCACGCTCGAAGCTGTCGGCGCCGCCTCCGGCGCCGGCGACGATCGAAGACACGGGTCTTTCCGCCGATCAGCTTTCGCAGCTCGTGCTGAAGTCGCTCTACGCCGGGGAGGCGACCGGCCTTTCCTGGCCGAACGGATGCGGATTCCGTACGGGATCCTCGAGCCGCTCATCGAAGGCGCCGCGCGTCGAACGGCTCATCGAAGTTCGGGGCGCCAGCGGCACGGGCACGGCCGGCTACCGGTACTGTTGACTGACGCCGGTCGCGACCGCGCACGGTCGTTGTTCGACGTCAATCACGTACGTCGGTCCAACTCCGGTGCCGTTAACCCAATACTACGGCCTATATGGCCGAGCTTCGCGCGTCCCGAGGGTACGTCGATCGGCAACGGATTGCCGGAGGGTTCTCCAACCTGATCATCGAGCCGGGGCTGTTCGAAAAGCTTGGTCCGGCGATCGAACGCAGGCAAAGCGGTATTTCTCTACGGACCGCCCGGAAACGGCAAGTCGGTGATCGGCGAGGGCATGGGCCGTTCTCTCGGCGGCGACATGTACATTCCCTTCGCGCTCGACGTCGACGGCCAGATCATCACCGTCTACGACCCGTGAACCACACCCCGTTCGAAGGCGAGATGGACCAGAATACGCCGGCTCAGTCGGGGCTTCGGCTTCGTCATTGCGCGATCGGCGCTGGATCCGCATCAAGAGGCCCTGCGTGATCGTGGGCGGCGAGCTCACGCTCGCCGATGCTGGACTTGAGCTTCAATTCGATTTCGAAGTTCTATGAAGCTCCGGTCCAGTTGAAGGCGAACGGAGGCGTGTTCCTCGTGGACGACTTCGGTCGTCAGCGGATGCGCCCGGAGGACTTGCTCAATCGCTGGATCGTGCCGCTCGAAAACCGCGCTCGACTATCTGACGCTGCACACCGGGAAGAAGTTCGTGATTCCGTTCGACGCTCGATGGTCGTTTGCGCACGAACCTCGACCCGTCGTCGCTCGCCGACGAAGCGTTTCTGCGCCGGATTCCGTACAAGATTCCGATCGAAGATCCCGACATGGAGCAGTTCACGCGCATCTTCGAGATGAACTGCCGCAAGCGAGGCTTGAAGTTCCACCAGGTGATGGTCGCCTATCTTCACCGCCGGCACTATAGGCCATGTGACCGGCCGATGCGCTCGTAGCCACTCCACGCGACCTCCTCGACCAGATTACCGCCCTGTGCAGGTTCCGAGGCTTGGAGCCGGTCATCACCCGCGAACTGTTGGACGATGCGTGTCAGGCGTATTTCCTTGACGACCCATTGCCCGACCAGGAAGAAGACGCGTCATTTGGTCCACTGAGTGTGCAGTGAAGCAGAACGGCACCTCGCCTGTCCGTCGGGGACCTGATCGCGCGCGCCGTTCTGGTCGGCCTGTATCTGGTCTTGGTGCGCGGTCTGCTGGGCGATTTCCTGCAGACCGGGCGGATCACCGGTCTCCTCCTCCTCGCGGCCGAATCCCTGGTCATCGTTTTCACGGTCGCCCGGCGTCAGCCCAGGTCGTCGACCGCTCGCCGGTCTCGGTCGTGGCGACGGCGATATCAGCCATGGGTCCGCTGATCGTTCGTGCCGCGCCAGGTGAGCCGGGCTGCCGCCAGATCTCGTGACGACGTTGGTCTCGGCAATCGGTCTTTCGATCACCATCGCCGGCCAGCTGGCCCTGCAGGAGTTTTGGTATTGTCCCCGCCAATCGCGGTATCGTCATCGCCGGGGCGTAACGTCGTTCGACATCCGATCTACACCGGGTACCTCATCACACATCTCGCCTTCGCGATCGCCCATCCAACCGCCTGGAATGCCCTGGGTGCTGACCATTGCCGATGTCGCGCTCGTCCTCTGCGCGCTTCGGAGGAACGGTGCTCACGGCCGATCGTGAGTACGAAAACTACTGTCAGAGAGTTGCGTGCTGCGTTGTACCGGGGTGTTTTCTGATCGATGACCGAATGACTGATTGAATGATTTGCAATCATTCGATCATCGTTCATCCGATCATCGATGGCATCTCGAGTGAGGGTTGCGGCCGGCGCGCGTCCGAACCACGACGGCGACATCGCGGCCGAAAGCACTGCCGGCTTGCGCCTGAAGCGCGAGCTGTTCTTCGAGCAATGTGGCGGCGAGCCCTTCCGGACTAACGCGCTGAGCGTAGATCCTGCCGGGCGCACTGCAGGTTCTCGGCAGGCGGCTTTGGAGCTCCTCTGACTTCTTCCCGTTGGCGGCGTCCGCGTTGTAGATATGCTCGATCTCGCTGACGAGCATCGTGGCGTACTGGCGCAGCTCGGTGGAGGGCGACGAGATCGGTCGACAGCCTGGTCAGCATGGGAATCGCCTGCCAGAGCAGGATCTGTGCGAACTTCACGCTGCGATCGGGCGAGAAGGCCCCGCTGCGCACCCGGTCGGCGTCATCGGCGTAAATCACAGCCAGGGGCTCTGCGTATGGACGACGATAGGGCAGCGTCGGGAAGACGAAGTCTCGGCGTTCCGCTGAAAGGCAAACGGCGGCCTTCGGGTAGCTCGGTGGCGAGGAAGCCTTCGACACAGCCCGAAGTGACCGAGTGCGTCAGATGGGAACCAACGGTCAATGGAATCGAGACGGTTGAAAATGTCGCCGTCAAAGTCCAACCCGGATCTGGCGCACGCCTTCGAGATGATTCCCGGTCACGCGAAAGAGGGCCACTCGAGAGAAGTCGCTGGCTAGAGCATCTACGAGAGTCGAGAGCACCTCGTCGATTGTCGTCGCGGTCGTGAAACTTTGAAGAGTCGTCAGCAGGGCATCGAACGGCTGTGGCGGCACCTTTGCCAGCGAGGCGGTCAATCTGCGCGCGTTCAGCAGCCTCTTTCTCGAGCTCCTTCAACGACGCCGCGGCTTCGAGTCTTGCCGTTTCGAGAGCGCCCGAGTTTCCTTCAGCTCGGCCTCGGCTGTGGCTCTTCGCCTCCGACTCGCGCTGCAGAGTCCGCTTCGGTATCGACCCACGCCGTCTCCGCCTGCACGCGAGCTTCGTCGATCCGTTTTCGATCGGCTTCGATCGTCCGGACCCGTTCCATTTCGGTCGCGTAGTCAACGCGAAGCTTCAAGCTCGCTTCGCGCAATGTCCAGCGACCGAATGAGGCTCCTCGTTCTGCTCGCCCGATCGTGAAGGGCTGCCTTCATGGACTCGATGGTTGTTTTGCGCTCGCGTTGGCGATGATCGAGGAGCGATTGGGTGTGCGCGGCGGCGGCTTCCGTCAGCCTGTTCTGATCATATTTGCCGACGTCTTCGTCGTGTTCGACCGGAGGGCTGCTCGGCAACGGCCGATTCGATCGACTCGCATCGCCGCGTCGAGCGCGCTTCGAAAGAGCTGAAGCCGACGGAGGATTTTTCCAGCACGCTCGCCTGCAGGCGGTCTCACCAGAGCGGCTGCTTCATTTGAGGCTTGCTCGTGAAATTCCATGAGTAGGGACAAGTTGCAATTCCCGACCCTCATCGACGACAAGAACCCTTGTCTCGACAATGACTTAGCGCTACATGAGGAGAGCCGACGCCGAGTCGAACACGATTTCGGAACCTTCAGATGACGGTTTTGGTGGCGGATTCGACTGAATTGTGAGGGATTAGCGCTGATTCACGCGGCTTTCGAGAAACGATGGCGAATCGATTTTGCTGAGCGCGCAAATGGCAGCAACGGGCGTGGGTGGACGAAGGCCGCGACCGCATCACCAGCGTCATTCGAACGAGAAACAGCACGCGCCAGGAGCTGGCGAAGCGTCGGCCCAAAGGGCAGGAGCTGAATGCCAGCGAGAGGCGAAGAGGATGATGACCGACAGCCGGTCGAATCGCATTAGCCTGCGCGCCCGCAATCGACTCGCCAGATATCACACATTGTGTAAGTTGATCCACAAAACTGGTCAGACGATCGCTCGGATTCGCAAAACTCGGCCTGATTTTGCCAAATCGAGTGGGACCGATCCGAGGTCGACAGCACGAGCACGCGTCGGTCGTCCACCTCAAATCGCAGATCAGGCTGCTTTTTTCTCCCGATCGATCGGGCAGGCAGAGAGTTTGTTCATCCGAGCGCCGCATCGTTGATGTCGGTAGGGCGGTTCGGCCGATACCGATTTCGACCCATTTCCGCGGATCCCCGTAAGCGTCGAAGCCTTCCGGCGGTAGAAGCTGCAGCCGTCCATGTCACGAGTTTCTGCCGATCCAGCGGTGGTCCTCAACGTTTCAGCTTCGCCGGCGACGCGCGCGCGCGTGGCCACGGCCGCAGAGCCGGCCTGAACCGCCTGGCCTGGTGTTTCATTTCGCTGCGGCTCGCGCTGTTTGCCGCGACGTGTGTCCTCTTTCAACGATTTGGCCTCTCGATCGTAGTGGTCCAGCACAGCGGTGCACGCAACGGCGCTGAGCATGTTCGCTCTGGCCTGGCTCTGTCACTACGTGTGGCCTGGACGACCGGAGAATGGATTGTCGCCGAGACGCTTCTTATTGCGCTTCTGTTGTTGTCGCTGACTTACCATGCGGCGCCGGCACAGTATGCCGCTGTGGCTCAAGAGGCCTCTCAACGACGCGTCGCTGGCGCAGCAGACCGCGTTCTGGGCGTGCACGTTCCGGCGCTCGCAGCGTGGACGCGCGAACACTTCCGATGATTTCGCGTGCGCTCACGCTCGCTTACATCACAATCGGTCCTCAGATGTTCCTGCCGGTGATAGTGCTGGGTTTGTTCAACGCGAGAGCGCGCTCGCCTCTGGAGCATCGCTTCACTTTTCATTTCTGTCTCGTGCTCACCCTTCTTGCGTTGGCGTTCTTCCCAGCGGCGTGCGCGTTCAATTTCTACGGCTTCGAATCGACGCTCGATCAGACGAGGTTCACGACTCACTTCATGCGCCTGCGGCAGGCGGCAGTTTTTCGGAAATCCACTACGACTAGATGGGGGCCTGATCTCGATGCCGTCGTTTCACGTCGCCGCGGGATTGATGGCGGTGACGTGGGCGTTCGGAACAGCATCGAATCTGGATGATGTGTTTGAGAGTGTTGCTTGAACGTCTTGATGATTAGTACGGCCACGTTCATGAAGCGGGGCTCACTACTTCATCTGAGCGTTGTGGCCACTCGCGGCTCTGTTCGTCGCTGGCGTCGTCGTTTACCGCTTGTGGGGAGCGGACTAGTCGGCGGTTCAGCTGCGGGCAGCCGAAAGCCGAAAGGCTGAGCGTCGTCAAGTCTCGCCGCTGAGCCGAGATGTAATCGAGAGTTACAGACTTCGTTTCTCTCAAAAGCCTGCTCGCGCACCTCGATTCTGCGCTTGGGGCTGCACGTGCAACGGCGCGGTATCTCCCTTGCGGTCCGACTCTCGATCGCTCTATCCGCCATGGATCCGAGCCCTCGCGCAGGATAGCCGGGATCGTTCGTGTCTCGCGTCGAACGGCTGTCGTGGCCGCTCGTCGTTCCGCTGTTCGCGACAACGCCTTCCTGGGCTCGTTCCTGATGTTCATGGTCGAGCCCATGATCGCGAAGATGGTGCTGCCGATTCTCGGCGGCGCGCCAATGGTCTGGAACACCTGCGTCGTCTTCTTCCAGACTCTTCTTCTGGCGGGTTACGCCTACGCCCACGGCACCAGCTCGTGGCTGCGTCCAAAGCGGCAGAGCGTCGTGTATTCCGTTTTGCTCATCCTGCCGCTGCAGCGGATTGCCGTTCCGGATCCACGCGGCTTCCGGACCGGTTCAGAGTCATCCCATTCTGTGGCTGTTCGTGGCACTGGCCACCTCGATTGGCCCGGCATTCTTCGTGTTGTCCACGGCGTCGTCGGTTTTTCAGGAGCTGTTTTCGACGGCCAACCAGGCCGGCTCGCGCGATCCGTACTTCCTGTACGCTGCGAGCAATCTGTAGCTCGTCGCGCTCGCGTCATATCCGACGCTGGTGGAGCCGACCTTACGACTCGACGAGCAGATCCGCTATTGACGGTCGGGTACGCGTTCTTCGCCATATTCGCGGTGGTGTGCGTCGGCATCGCGAAGCAGCAAGCTACTGAGTCCGTTGCGGCCGATTCGGCGGCGGCCGAAGATGGGCAGCAGCGCCGACGTGGCCTCGCCGGGCCAGATGGGTCGCGCTGGCGTTCGTGCCGTCGAGCCTCATGCTGGGCGTAACCAGCTACCTGTGCCACCGACATCGCGGCAGTGCCGCTCTTGTGGATTGTGCCGCTGTGGCTCTATCTCCTCACGTTCGTGGTGATACATTCGGCTCGAAAGGTGACCGGGCGCGGGTTATCGCCAACCGAGCGTTGCCGCTCCTGATTCTGCTGCTCACGTTGATGATGGTTGCGCAAGTCAAGGGTCCGTTGTCGGCTGTGATACCCGTGCATCTGCTCGTGTTCCTAGCGGCAGGCCTCCTGTGTCACAGCGAGCTTTCGCGAGACCGGCCGGGCGCCAGCACATCTGACGGAGTTCTATTTCTGGCTGGCCCTGGGCGGCATGGCTGGAGTGACTCTTCCAGCTTACGCGCTCGTCGCCCCGATTGCGTCTTCAGCCGAGATCGTCAGATGCCCCTTAACGCTCGGACTCGGCGCGCCGCTGTTCCTGACCGCGCCCGGGCGTTACGCGTGGAAGGGCGAAGGACGCGCATGGCGCTCGTTGCCCCTGTGCGCGGTGGGCTGCGCAGCGTTCCTGCCTCCCTGACCGCCGGCCGTACTGGCGTTCCTGCCACGCTTGCTGCTGGCGGTCTGCGGGTACTGGCCGTGGCAGCGTTCAGTCAAGCTCGACGACCTGTCTCATTTGCGGTGACCGTCGGGCGCTGATGCTGCTGGTCAGTCCATGGGCGGAGGAAGTGACTCCAGCGCGCGAATCCTCCACGCCGGTAAAGCCGAACGTTCTTCGGCATTGATACCCGGCAGTGAGCGTCGGATCGGAGTGGAAGCTATCACGGCCTCGCCCACGGCAATCCACGCTGCACGGCATGCAGGCGCTGGCAAACGGCCGAGAGCAGGAGCCGTTGACGTCATTTTCACCGTTCGGGCCTTTTGGCCAGGCTTTCGCAAGCATCCCGCGGCTTGCCACTGTGCCGGAGGTCGCAGTCGTCGGCCTCGGCGTTGGGTACGCTCGGCACCTATAGCACACCCGGTCAGCGATGGACGTTTTACGAGATCGATCCAGCGGTCGAACGAATTGCGCGGGACGAACGATACTTTTCCTATCTGCGGCAGTGTAGCGAGCGGTGACGCGTTGTCCTGGGCGACGCGCGGCTCGTCACTGGCCGATGCGCACCCGCAGCAATTCGGCCTCATCGTGCTCGACGCGTTCAGCTCCGATGCGATTCCGATACACCTGCTGACCGAGCAGGCGTTGTCCGTCTATTTGTCACGTCTGGCGCCAGAGGGCGTGATAGCCGCCTTCACATCTCGAATCGTCATCTAACCCTCAATCCGATTCTCGCCAGGCTTGCCGCCAGTCACGGCCTGGTCGCCCTCGAGCAGCGCGATTTCGTCAAAGGCGGTGACTGGGCGAAAGACAAGAGCGAATCCCATTGGGTGTTCATGGCGCGCGACCGGCGCCGATCTTGGATCAACTCGTTACCGATGCCGCGATGGACGCCCCTGGCAGCGCGCTCGTGTCGACACCTCTTTGGACCGACGACTTCTCGAACATCGTCGGCGTCTTGAAACTGCGCTGAGAAGCTGACCTCTTGCCGCGACGCCGCTTGGAAATCCAGCTCGTTGTGCAGGTGTGCGCACGCGAGCACGCGGAAGCCTGAAGATCGATGGCGGATCTGACGCCAACGTTACAAACTTGACGGCCGAGCGCGCCCGCGATTCCTGCAAACCCTAGAAACCATGGAATTCCTTATGGCAGCCGCATTGCTGAGTGCAAGGGTATGTCGTTGAGGTGGTGGGCTCGCGACGATGAAACGGCCGCGGCCGATCGGTTGCTCGATGCGGCGGTGCCCTTGATGCGTTGGCGTCTCTACGACGGCACTCAGTGTCTGATTGCCGCCGTGGGTGGCGCCTTCGAGGTCTGCCTGGTCCGGCACGACACGGTGGTGCAAATCAGGCGTTTCAGCATGCCGGGTCCTGCCTTCGACATGGCGTGCGCATGTGGCGGCACGATGCCGACCGTGCTCGCACAATTGCCGTGAACAGGTCGCTGCCTGATTCGTTTCCGCGATCGCCCGAGGAGGGTCAATGAGTCTGACGACAATCGTTCTGCTGCTCGTGGTAGGTGCGCTGGCGATGATGTATGTGCTGAAGCGTCGGAGCCGGCTGCGCGGCGGCAACTAGCTCGCTTCGACATCGGCTGTCGCCGAATGCGGTAAGGCGCGACAATTCCTCCCGAGAACGGTGGGGGGAATCATGGAGAGCCGCAGCGGCGATTTGTGTTGTCGTTGTCTCAACCTGTGCTTGCGGACGTAGCGACAGGGCCGCTGAGAAGGGACCCGCTACGCCGGCAGAGGCGCCGAAATCCGACTCCGCAGGCTCCAGCCTGCTGACCGACTGGGGCCGTCACCGTCATCCGATCCGGCACTTCAGTTCCGGCGGCCCAGCAGTTCTTCGATCAGGGCATGTCGCTGGTGTTTGCCTTCAATCATGAGGAGGCAACGCGCTCGTTCCAGCATGCCGCCGAGTCACGATCCGATGGCCGCGGATGCCTCATTGGGGCATCGCTTGGGCCGTCGGTCCAAACTACAACCTGGACGTAGACGATCCGCGGGCGCGTCAGGCCCCTTGCGGCGATTCAGCGCGAAGGAGCTGGCCGAAGGCTCGCCCGATCAGGAGCGCGCGTACATCGCCGCCATGGCCCGCCGCTACTCGGTCGATCCGTCCGCAGACCGCGCGAAGCTGGCGGCCGATTACCGGCAGGCGATGCGGGATGTGGTGCGCGCGTTTCCGGACGATCCTCGATGCCGCCACGCTCTATGCCGAAAGCATGATGAACCTCCGGCCGTGGAAGTTGTGGGCCTCGACGGCACGGCCGCGCCAGACACTGCGGAGATCGTGGCAGTTCTCGAGTCGGTGCTAGCGGCGCGCCACCGAACCACGTCGGCGCCAATCACTACTTCATTCACGCCATCGAGGCTTCGCGGAATCCCGAGCGCGCCCTTTCCGAGTGCGGCGAGGCTCGAGACGCTGGCACCTGCGGCCGGACACCTCGTTCACATGCCGGCTCACATCTACGCTCGCACAGGAGATCACGCGGCCGCGGCGCGGGCCAACTTGGCCGGCGCAGAAGCTCGACCGGGCCTATTTGAAAACGGCACCGGCGGACGGTCTCTACGGCCTGATGTATTACTCCGCACAACACTTCACTTCCTGACTGACTCGCACGTGATGCAGGGACGTCTCCAGGACGCCCGGCGCGCGGCGGCCGAGCTCAGCGAACGTCTCATCCCTCATGCGTCCATGATGCCCAATGATCGAATCGATGATCGTCACACCGGTCTCGGGTCTTCCTGCGTTTCGGGCGGCATGACGAAGTGTTGAACGTGCCCGACGCTCGCGGCGGACCGGCCGGTCGTTCGCGCCCGGCGGCGCTTTGCCCGAGTGGCGTATCGCTGGCGCGGATGGGGCGCATTGATGAGGCACGAGTTGAACGGGCGGCCTCTCGTCGAGAGTCTGGGCGCCGCACCCGAGTCAGCGCCTGGCGGATCGGGCTCCGGCCAGCGCCCGCGACGTCTTGGCCGTGGCGCAGCATGTGCTGGATGCCCGCCGTTGCGTGGGCGCGCAACGACCGTAACGGCGCCATCGCCATGTGGACGAAGGCAGTCCAAGCCGCCGATGGCGTCCCTTATGACGAGCCGCCGGTGTGGTTCTACCCGGTGCGCGAGAATCGCTCGAGCGGCGCTTCTGCTCGCCGGTGAACCAGCGAAGGCCGAGAGGGTATTCCGGGACGATCTCGAAGCGGTTTCCTGAAACGCACGGTCGCTGTTCGGGCTGCACGGAGAGCCCCACCAGGCAGAACAAACAGGCAGACGCGGCATGGGTGCAGCGATCGTTCGAGGAGGCGTGGAAGAACGCCGAAGTCAAGCTGACACTCGAAGGCTTGTGAACTGCGGTGAGTCCTATCTGACTGGAACCGGCTGACGGCTCGCCCGAACGAGCGCATCGGCTGCGAGACCCCTGTCGCTCGCCGATCTGTTGTCGCCACATCGCGTAGTAGAGCCCTTCTGCTCGATCAGCTCGTGGTGGCGGCCGGTTTCGACGATGCGGCCCCGTTCCAGAACGTAGATGCGGTCGGCGTGCAGAATAGTCGATAAGCCGGTGAGCGATCATGACGGTGATCGCGTCGCGCTTGTTCGGCGACGTCGCGGATCGTCTCGACGATCCCTTCCTCGGTCAGCGAGTCCAGCGACGAGGTGGCCTCATCGAACACGAGGAGCTGCGGGCCGACGGAGGAGCGCCGCGCAATCGACAGCCGCTGCTTCTCGCCGCCGGAGACTTTCACGCCGCCTTCTCCGATCACGGTGTCCAAGCCCCGATCGGCACGCGCCAGGAGGCTGTCGCAGGCCGCCCGGCGCAAGCACCTCGTGACACTCCTCGTCGGACGCCGTCGGGTTCACGAACAGGAGATTCTCCCGGATCGTGCCTGAAAAGAGCTGCGTGTCCTGCGTGACGAATCCGATGCGTTCACGCAGGCCGTCCAGATCGATATCGACGCCCGAAATGCCGTTGTACAGAATGCAATCCGATCTGCGGCGTGGTAGAGTCCGCACCAGCAGCTTGACCAGCGTGGTCTTGCCAGCGCCAGAGGGCCCGACGAACGCGATGGTTTCTCCCCGTTTGACGGTCGAATGAGATATCGCTGACGGCCGGTGACGTCGCGGATTGATGCTGGAAGGTCACGTCCTCGAATCGCGAGCGAGGTCAGATCCGGTAATCGGAACCGGATTGGCCGGGCGCGGCTCCTTGGGGATCTGCAGGATGTCCTTGAAGCATGCTCGAGCGACGCCTCGGTCTCGCGGTAGATGTTGATGATGTTGCCCGAGCTCCTGGAGCGGGCCGAAGATGAAAAACGAGTAGATGAAGAGCGAGAAAGAACTGGCCGACGGTGATCGCGCGCGTGTAGATCAGGTACAGCATCAGGAACATGATGCTCGTCCGGAGAAAGTTGACGGCGGTGCCCTGGATGAAGCTGAGGCTCCTGCAGGTAGCTGCACCTTCTTGAGCTCGAGGCTGCAGGATCTTGTCGGTCGTGCCGTTCAGGCGCTCGATCTCCTGCTGCCCGAGCCCGAGGCTCTTGACCAGCTCGATGTTCGCGCAGCGACTCGGTCGTCGACCCGGCGAGCGCCGTCGTTTCCGCGACGATGACTTTCTGAATCTGCTTGATGCGTCGGCTCAGCACGGAGCTGAGCACGCCGAGGACCGGGCACGGTCAGGAAGTACACCGGCGCGATCACCCAGTGGACGCTGAACGCGTAGATCATCACGAAGATGATCCCGACGAGCGACGTGAACAGCACGTTGATGGCGGTCGGCGATGAGCTTCTCGACGTCGGTCCGGACCTTCTGGAGCTTGCCGAGCGTCTCGCCGCTGCGCTGATCCTCGAAGACCGAGTAGGGCAGCTCGAGCGAGTGCCGGATGCCGTCGAGTAGAGCTGCGCGCCGAGCCGCTGCGTGATGACGTTGATGTAGTAGTCCTGGAAGTTCTTCGCGACTCGCGACACGAACGCCACGCCCACGGCCGCCGCCGAGCAGCAGGCTGACGCCGCTGAAGAACTCGGCGGTCGTGTATTCGCTGAAGCGCGTCGCGTACTGGTCGATGACGTGGCGGAAGATGAGCGGATCGAGCAGCGAGAAGACCTGGTTGATGGTTGCCAGCGTGAGCGCCAGCGCAGCACGAGACGCCAGTAGTTCCGAGTGCATGAGTAAAGGAGCTTCATGCTTACATGAGTAGTTTAGTCTGCTTCGGTGACATCGTTGCGTTCCAAGCGGGCAGAGGAGGCCGCCGGCCGGCGACACGCGCCTGAGCCGAGCAGAAACTCTTGCGCCGGCGGTTCGATTGAAGAAGAGATCCAGACCGGGGCAATCCGTCCGGATCGAGGGGCGCGAAGTGGGTCAGTCGAGCGAAAGCTTCTTCAGCAGCGTCTCGTCACTCAACATCTTGCCCGCGCCGAGGACGACGAGGTCAGCGGATCTTCGACGACCTGAACCGGAAGCTGTGTCTCTGGACGGATGCGGCGATCGAGATTTCGCAAGTAGCGCGCCACCGCCGCACAACGCGATGCCGCGGTCGTAGATGTCGGCCGACAACTCGGGCGGGATCCGATCCAGAGTCTCGCGCACGGCCCGCAAGATCACTTTGATCGGCTCGGTCAACGCCTCACGCACCTCGGCATCCGTAGGTCAATCCTCTTGGGAACGCCACGGCCCAGATGTCGGCCTTTTGACTTCCATCGTCATCGGCTCATCGAGCTCGGTAGCCGAGCCGATGGTCATCTTGATTTCTTCGGTCGCACGCTCGCCGATCAGCCAAATCGTGCCGCCTCTTCTGCTTACTGCATGATGGACTCGTCCATGGCATCGCCCTGCCACGCGTACGGATCGTCCAATCACCACGCCGGCCAGCGAGATCACGGGCGACGTCCGTCGTTCCGCCGCCGATGTCGATGATCATGTTTCCCGCGGCATCCGGCAATCGGTCGGCTGGCGCCAACCGCCGCCGCCATCGGCTCGTCCACGAGGTGCACGGAACTGGCTTTGGCGCGATAGGCGCTGTCCTTCACCGCTCTGCGCTCGACCGGCGTGATTTCGGTGGGAACACCGATGACCACACGAGGACGCATCCAGGCACCCAGGTGCTTATGTGCCTTCTGGATGAAATGGGTCATCATTTTTTCTGCGGCGTCGAAATCCGCGATGACTCCATCCCTTACGATCGGACGCACCGGACGAAGATGTGCCGGCGTCCGTCCCAACATTTCGCGCGCTCCGGCACCAATGGCTTCGACGGCCCCATTAAGTGGTGTTCGAAGGCGATGAGCGAGGTTCGTTGATGACGACGCCGCGTCCACGGGCGAAGACGCAGGTGTTGGCGGTGCCGAGATCGATGGCGAGGTCGGTTCCCCATGCGGCCCAGTGACATGATGTTGTTGCCCATTCGGCGGGGCGAGGAACATTCCAGGCATCTCGGAGTAAAGGGGGTGGGCAGAGATGCCTCAGAAAACAACCGGAGGTCGCGGAATCGGTTACGAACTGGGGTCGGCGAACTTACGCAACGCGACGGGCTGGAGACAGTCTTGTAAAGCGCAGGCTGAGATGGGACCACGAGGCTCTGCGGTCGGGTTTTTCGCCTCGCCGAATCGTGACGCGCGCTCTAAACATTCGATCGTATTGCGCCGACAAGCCTCGAGGGGGTGGGCATGTTGCAGGGACCGAACGAGACTAAAAACGGTCAGGTCGCAGCACTTGGTCGATCGGGCAATCGTAAAAGGCGGAGTTGACCGGATCGGAAGACCTGACGGTCGACGGCCGCGTGGAAGGGCGAATCGACCTGCCGGACCAACACGTTGGTGATCGGGCCCAACGCGCAGATTCGTGCGGACATCGTCGCCAAGATCGTGACAGTTTTTGGCGCCGTCACCGGCGGCGTCACCGCGCGCGAGAAAGTCGAAATCAGACAGGGGGATCCCTCGAAGGCAATCTCGCCTGCGCAAGCGTTCACATCCAGGACGGCGCGCAGTTCTGTGGAAAGGTGGAAATGCCGAAGCGGGCCCGGAAAAGGAGGGGCCGGCGAGGCAGAGGCAGCCGCCCTGCCATGGCCGCAGTCTAGATCGTCGCGCCTGGGGCAATCACGGCAGCTCTCAGCACCTGCCCAGGGCTTGATCTTGTCGGGGTCCGCAAGCTGATCGCGATTGGCGTTGAAAATGGACATATACGCCGTTGCATCGCCCAGCACATCTTTAGCGATCTTGCTCAACGTGTCTCCCGACTTCACCGTATAGGTCTGGGCGGGGAGTGCCTGGATATCCGCCACGATGTCTTTGGCCCAGTCCGGAACGGTCTTGATCGCGTCCCAGATCTTGTTGGCTTCATCCTGTGTCTTGGTCTTGCCTTTGAAGTAGAGCTTTCCGTCTCGTTCCTCGGCTGAACCGTCCATGTGGAAGTTCTTCGCTGTCTGAATCGCGAGGGTACTTATCGCGAAGGCCCATAGTCCCTCCTCTGTGAAAACGACTTTCGTTCGAAGCTCCTGTTCGTGGTCAGTTGCAGTGCAGCGAGACGCAGGTGCAATCCTCTTTCGGGCTGGATGCGCTAAATACGAGCCTAACGACCTGCGAGCGGAGCGCTATGCAGTTTCGGCACGGGGCCGACCCCGACCGGCTCCCGGCTAGAGAGTCTCTACAGATGAGGCCGCAGGCGTCAGGTGAACCTCTGCGGTAACCTCAGTTCCTTCATTGACGCGCGAGCGGACGAGCAGTTTACCGCCGACGATCTCGCAGGCGCTCTCTCCATGCTGACCAGTCCCAGTCCTCTCGACGGATGGGACGAGTCGGAATCCGACACCTGTGTCTCGGATATTGAGTCGGACCACCTCGTTGAGAATCGTGACGACGATCGCGACACGCGCGGCCTCGCTGTGGCGCGTCACATTGGTCAGTGCCTCCTGCGTCACACGGAAGAGGCAGACCGCAAGTTCGGGCGCCAGGGAGTTCGCCCCAGCATCGCACTTCAAGTCGACTTCGATCGGAAACTGCGCCGACACCTGGCCGCAAAGGTCCTTCAGTGCCGCTTCGAGACCGAGATGCTGCAGCTTGGTCGAATGGAGCTCGTGAGAGAGCTGCGTAGAATGTCCGGACGCGAGTTCCTCCACGCCGCTGCCGCAACGTGGAGACCTGCTGGCTCTCCGTGTATTGCCGTGAGGCGGTCAACAACTGCCTCAGCGTCTCGAGCTCTATGGCCAGCATCGAGATGCGCTGTCCGATGTCGTCGTTGCAACTCTCGGCTGATCCGCCGCCGTTCGTCATCTTGGGCCCGAATCAGGCTGCGACGTCAGCTGTTGAAGCTCGCCTTGCGCCTCGGTCAAGCCCTCTTCCGCCGCTTTCCGCTCCGTGATGTCCTCGACCATCGCAATGACGAGAGGTGGCTGCCCGTGATCCCTGTGTCGCAGGGAGACATGAAGACACGTCCCCAAATCAGCGCGCCATCCTTCGGATGAAGCGCTTTTCCATTTGATAGCGGTCGATGGCGCCGTCGAGCAGCTTTTGAAAGAGCGCTGAATCGACGGCGGCGTCGTCGGGATGACTGAATTGCGAACAGCGCAGCTTCAGCAAATCCTTGGAGCTAGTAGCCCACCATGGTGCAGAAGGCAGGGTTTACGCGGAGCAGCCTGCCGTCGAGATTCTCTAGGGCAACCCCAGCGAGGCTTCTTCGAAGAGATAGCGGAACAGGCGTTCGCTTTCTTCCCGGCTTCGGCGGCAATCTTTCGCTCGACCGTCGCGACGATGAAGTTGCCGAGCAAGTCCAGTTGGTTGAGGAGTTCCGACGGCGCACCCCTCTCTCGATGGGGAACGTGATCTTCAGCAACCCTTTGTCGTTCGGTGGCGCAGCTGGAGGGGATGAAGGCGACGGATTTCACCGAGTAGCGTTCGAAGATTCTGCGGTCCTGCGCGCGCAGCCTCAGGCAAGTCCTCCAACCGTGCGATGGCAACGGTTTCGCCGCGTAGCAGCCGATCGGTGAGTATGGCAGATCGGTCAGGCGCGATCACGGACGGTGAAGGTGACGCACCGGTCGAGCTTACCGAGATACACGAGCCAGATTTGTCGCACTTTGGCGAGCCGAGTACTCAACAGATGCGAGATGCTCCAGCAACGTGAGAATCGCGCCCAGGCCGTGCTCGATCTCGTCGTCGATCTGCTCAGGTGGACATGGAGCGAGGCGCGCGACAAACTCGGAAATCAGCTCTTCGAGTCGCCATGGTTGATCGATGTGGGCTCAGACGCGCCTTCAATGCGGCAAGGAAAAGTGTGCGGTAGTATTTCACACAATTCAAGCAAAGACCTTCATGCAGACGCACAGTTTCGCATGGTGGTACTCATCCGTATTGAGTCGATTCAACTCGCCGTATGCGGGTGATTGGATTCGGCGAATGGATGAGCTTGCAGGCCTCAATTCCTTCCAGCCGCCGGTGTCGCTCCTAGAGCGTGAACGTCCACGACCTCGCTGTTACTGACCGTAAATACCTGCGTCTGCCCGGTTCGAATCGCGATCACGTCGGGCGTGATCAGTCGGTCAAGGTGTGAAGGTTCCCGGTTGACCGATGGAATGGGCAGCTCTAAAGGGCTGCGCGACGGTAATTTTGCAACGCGCTCTTAGAACGAAGGCCGGCGAATGCCCAGCTTCCGCATCATGGATTGCAACGTGGTTCGCTTCGAGACCGAGGCGCGCCGCTGCGCCGCTCGGACCGGCCACGACGCCGCCGCTGTCACGGAGCGCTTCGAGAATCGTCTGCCGGTTGACGTCCTGAAGCGTGCCGGTTCCGCTCCGAGCGGGCGGTCCAACCGGCTTCGGACGAAAGTCCTGCATTGAAATCTGCAACTCCGGTCCAGGAGACAGGATCACGGCCCGTTGGATCACGTTCTGGAGCTCGCGAATGTTGCCGGGCCAGGGGCCACCGTCGGAGCGCGTCCATTACATCAGGGGAATCGTCGTAATCGGACGCTGCAAAGCGTTTGGCAAACCGGTCGGTGCATGCCGGACCAACGTTGGGATGTCTTCGGGCCGTTCGCGTAGTGGTGGAACGCGGATCGGAAAGACGTTGAGGCGGTAGAACAGGTCGCTTCTGAAGGTGCCCTCCTCGACCATCGCCTCGAGATTTCGATTCGTCGCAGCGACAATCCGCACGTCGACCTGCAGTGTCCGCGTGCTTCCTAATCGCTCGAACTCACGCTCCTGAAGCACGCGAAGGAGTTTGGGTTGCACTTCAAGTGGGATGTCCCCGACTTCATCGAGAAAGAGCGTTCCATGGTCGGAGAGTTCGAGACGGCCGACCTTGCGCATCGCGGCGCCGGTGAATGCGCCCTTTTCGTAGCCAAAGAGCTCGCTCTCGAGCAGCGTCGCTGGCAGGGCCGCGCCACTGAAACGCACGAAGGTTCGTTCGCTCCGTGGGCTGAGGTTGTGGATGGCCCGCGCCAGGAGCTCCTTTCCCGTTCCAGTTTCGCCGAGAAGCAGCACAGTCGCGTCGGTCGCGGCGACTGTCTTGGCGGCCTTCAGCGCGCTTCTGGATGGCCCGGCTCTTTCCGATCACTTCACCGAATTCCGCGCGGACTTCGGTTTCGAGATACTGCTTTTCTTCAGCGAGGTGATTCTTGATTGCGGTCACGCCCCGGTATGCCATCGCATTCTCGAGCGCGATCGCGATTTGAACCGAGGCTCTCTCGATCAGTCTGACGCTCTCGCCGGGGAACGCATCGGGCTTGGCGCTTCCGACGTTCAACGTCCCGAGCGTGCCGCGTCGGGTAATCAGGAGGCACACAGCACAGGGACGCCAGGTTCTCCCATCCGATGGTTGGTGAGCCCTCGGGCCGCAGTGTTTCAAGGTCCTCCCGATGGAACACTGAGGCCACCCTTCGTTGAAAGGCGATCCCCGCCGGAGTCCGATCCATGGACAAGAGGGTCTGAGGCGTCGCGCTGCCGCGTTCCTCATCGTAGGCGCAGGATTCGCAGCTCGGCGGTGGCGGTGTCGTACGCAGCAATGCTGAAGTATTCGTGCTCCACGACGCGGCCGATCGCATCCGAGATGCCCTTCAACAGCGAGTCGTAGTCCAGATTCGATACCAGGAGGTTGTTGATTTCCAGCACGAGCTGAAGCCGGCTCTGCTCGGCGTGCAGTTCCTGCTGATGCACCGGCGAGACTCGTCGTAGTTGACTGAACTTTCGACGGCAAGCGCGACCTGTGCCGCAACGTGCTCCATGAATTCGATCGCGTCTTCGAGTACTCGGGTGCTGCGCGAGCTGGCGAAACTGAGAACCCCGAGACGGCGGTGGCTGGTCGTCAACGGAAGCCAACAGGTAACTGTTTGACCGATGCGCCGTGCGTACTCGAGTGCCAGCGGCAGCGGGCCCTCAGCCGGCACGGGGATGATGGCGCCCTTCTGTGTTACCCAGACTGACGCGGCCGGTCCTCGAGCCTCGACTGGCATGGCATAAACCGGCGGTTCGGGCAGGTCCGCCGGTTCGGAGTACCACAAGACGCATTTCATCCGATGCTTCATCGTGCAGGACCAGTGCGAGACATTCGAACGGGACGACTCCGTGGAGCTGCGCGGCCAGAACGCGAAAAAGTTCGGCGATGGTTTGGTGGCGAGCAAGGACATGTGTCACGCGCAGTAGTGCGTCATATCGCGCGAGCACATCGCGTTCTGTGGCGGTGATGGCAACGTCTGTCATGGTTTGGCGGCCCGTGAACTCATAACATGCTAGCTGGTTCAGATCGGCTATGCGCATCCGGCAACTGCCGGGCTGTCGAATGCCGAGATGCCGTCACTTCGGCACTGTCCCGGCCAAATCTCACTTCCTCGCAGAAGCGTTGAACTCTTTGGCTATTCAACTACTTGCTGGTTCTGATCCTAACCGCTCGGGGATGGCACGGCGTCTGCCCCTCAGATCAGGATGGCTATACGCTTTCCCGAGGTCGGCGACGGTATTTGTCGGAGCGCTGGTGGACCATGCGCTGGATCCAATGATCGTCCTCGGCAACCGCTGCGAGATCCTCTTTGAAAACCGGGCGCTCGGGCGCTTGCTTGGCGGTCTGCCGCACGAGCGCTCTGGACAAAGCCTTTTCACCATCGTCCATCCCGACGACGCGGATCGAGTAGAAGCAGCCTTCAAAACCGCGTCGGTCAGTGAGGAGGCCTCGACGAACATCGAGTTTCGAGTTCGCCGTCACGATGGCGCCTGGCTTGCGCTCGGGACCGTCCTGCGGGCGATCATGGAAAGCGGAACGAAGCTCTTCATCGTCCACGCTCGCGATCTCGGCGCGCGGCGACAGCTCGAAGCTCGGTTGCGGCACGCCCAGAAGCTGACCAAACTCGGGCGATTGACGGTCACAATCGCGTACGACTTCGACAGTCTCATCAGTACCCATGCGGATGCACGTATCTACGCTGTTGAATTCGTCCGATCCCAGCCAACCCGCACCGCTGGCGCTGCGAGCGATCAAGAAGGCCGTTGAAACTTCGGCGTCGCTGACGCGTCAGCTGCTGGCGTTTGGCTCCACCGAACACATCGTGTCCGAGGCCATGGACATGCACGCGCTGCTGGCGGAGGTCGAGGTCGGCATCCGAAAGCTGGTTGGTCCAACTCCTTGGCTCAAATTGACGCCAGAGGCCGCACGCACCCTCGTATGCGCCGAGCGTGAAAGCCTGCAGCAGGTGACGATGAACCTCGTCATGAACCTGCGAGACGCCATGTCAGCCGGCAGCGTCGTCACGATCTATACGCATAACATCGCCGTGCCTGTCGACGATGCTCCTGATGGGTACCGGCGCTCCGCCGGTCGAGTTCGTTGTGGTCGAGGTCAGTAACACCGGTCAGGGGCGGCAATTCTTCGACGCACAGCTTTTCGAGCCCGCATTCATCACGTCGGCATCAGGGGTGATCATGCCTAGGCCTCGTCATCCTTCACGACATTGTTGCCGCGGCAGGCGGGTTCGTCGAGGTCGGGGCCGACTTCGAGCGCCGGATCGACGTTTCGTCTGTTTCTGCCAGTTGTCTGACTTAAGTCGGCGCCATTTGGCGCAGCGGTGATGAGGGATCTCGGGTCGGGGTTTCTGGTCAAGTTGTTTACCCACCGCTTCCGGAATGCCGCTAGAATGTCGAGCGGCATGCAAATTGCCTCATACCGCAACGTACTCCTCGCTCAAATTCAAGACGTCGGAACTTCTGCGCTCATCGGACCGGATGTATGCGGAGGGTTTGGATAGCGCTTGGACTCGTTGGGTTCCTGGTTGGAGCCGCTGAGCCAGGTCTGGCGCAAGTTATTGAAGATGACACGGCTCTATCGGCTCAGCCGGTTGGGTCGGGCTTCCTGATTTTCGAACCCCTAGCGCTGACGAACCTGCAGGCCCGCGCGGAGCTCACTCGTTGGGTTCATGAAGCCTCGAAGTGGATCGAGTGGCGGGACGAATGGTTGAACACTCGAGAACAGGGATGGTTTCGCGTCCGCGAACGCAAGCAACAACCTGATCCACCCGCGTGGTTGTTCGAGGAATGCAACCCGGTGTGGCAACAAGACGATGTGCTACTGGTCGAGGCTTGCCGGATTCTGTCGAGATTGGAACGACGATTTTGCGACATCGCGTTTGAGACGGGAGATGAGCACCGAACGTGAGCAGCGGGAGGCGCCGACGAAGACCGCGTGGTGGCAGCACGTGCACGTCGATGCGCTTTGGCCGATGACGCAGTGGCGCGCGAGCGTCTATGGAGTTGTCGGCATGCACGCAACCATGGAAGTCTCCGGTCGCTTTCAGGTCTTCATCGCGCCCGGGATCATCCTGCTGAACATGCCCGCTCCCGGAGGCGACCGTGAATGGAAACCCGCCACGGATTGGGGGTTTGCTTTTCGATTGTTCGATTTCACGTTTCCCGTCGGCAACCGCCCTGCGAGCCTTCATCTGAACATCGCGAGAGCGTGGGTTTTTGCCAACGCTGGAGGCGTGCCGTTCGATTCCAGCATCAATCTCGCCGGATTCTCGGTGACGTTCAAACCGGTCCCGTAAGCTCAGGAGACCCTGAGGCGAAGCATCGGGTTCCGGTTGCCGAATCTGCATACTCTGCCCGGTTTCCGATACGTAATCTCAACCCCCATGGACGCAGGACCTAGCGCGGCGGGCTTGTCACTGGAGGCTCCAGGCAACTCACCCTTTCCAGACATGGTCTGGATTCCAGGTGGGCGGTTCCACATGGGCTCCGATAAGCACTATCCAGAAGAGCGGCCCGTGCACCGCGTCAGCGTCGACGGATTCTGGATCGACCGCTTTCCGGTCACCAACGCACGGTTTCAGCGATTCGTGGACGCAACGTCACATGTAACGTTCGCCGAGCTCGCCACCCCGCGCAGAGGACTACCCGGGCGCATTGCCCGAGATGCTCTACGCTGGCTCCCTCGTCTTCTTGAAACCGCCGGGCCCAGTGGATCTTCGCGGCCCGGCGAGCTGGTGGCACTTCGTGCGCGGAGCCGACTGGCGCCATCCTCAGGGTGCGGAGAGCTCGAATGATCGAGTCGCCGATCACCCTGTGGTGCACGTGGCCTTCAGCGATGCCGAGGCGTTTGCGAAGTGGGAAGGCAAGGAACTCCCAACCGAAGCCGAATGGGAATGGGCTGCGCGTGGCGGACTCGATCAGGCCGCGTACGCGTGGGGAGGAGAGTTCCTGCCGGACGGCAAGTACATGGCCAACACGTGGCAGGGCCAGTTTCCCTGGCAGAACCTGGCGACAGACGGCTACGAAGGAACGTCACCCGTGGGCGCTTTCCGCCAAGCGGGTACGGACTCCACGACATGATCGGCAATGTCTGGGAGTGGACCACGGATTGGTATCACCCGCGACATCCGGGTGAGGTTCTCGAGGCCTGCTGTGTTCCCCGAAACCCCAGGGGAGGGCGGGAAGAGGAGAGCTACGACCCTTGTCAACCTGCGATCAAGATTCCGCGAAGAGTGCTGAAGGGCGGGTCGCATCTCTGTGCCCCGAACTATTGCCGCCGATATCGGCCAGCCGCCCGTTTTCCCGAGCCGATCGATACCTCACGTGCCGTATGAGCTTTCGCTGCATTGTGCGGCCGACAGCGACACGCTCTGCGTCCGACGCCGTGTGACGGAAACTACGCCGTCCATCGACCGCTCGATTTCTCCAAGCAGTTGCTGGCCGTTCGACAGGATGACCTGGTATCGATCAAGACTGACGAGGCGGGGGTCGCCGGCGACGCGAGTGCCTTGGGGTCAGGTCTTGCTGGTATGCGTGCCGGTTGTCCCGGTTGCCGGGAGTTGGGCCGATGTCGAGGAAGAGCGAAGACTGGGGGAAACAAAAGAGCGGCCAGCCAGGGCCTCTCGAATGGCCGGCAGCAGATCCGTGGCCATGTGTGACTTCAGAACGTAGCCGAGCACGCCGACATTCCGGGCGGCCTCGAGGAACACGGCATCTTCGTGGACGGTCAGAATGACGATGGGCATCGTCTTGCCGGTCCGCGCCAGCCGCGCTGCGGCTTCCAAGCCCGTCAGCACGGGCATCGAGATATCGAGCAATAGCAGGTCGGGGTTCAGAACTGCCGCCGCGTCGAGCGCCGATTGACCGTCGCCGACGGCACTGACGACGTCGAATTCCGCGCTCAGCATGGCGACGAGCCGCTCGAGGACGATCGGATGATCATCGGCCAGGATTATACGGACGCGAGACGCCACCGTTTCGAACCTCAATACCAGACTGATCCAGTTAGAAGGTTTCCTCGCCAAGACACTTAAGAAGCGGTTGAGGTAGGGCCTACGAATTTTCGGGTAAGGCCAAGTAACAAGAGTACGTCCTTCGACCGCCCGATCACCACTTGTCAGGTTGACAGGATGTGCGGAATGGAACGACAGGTGCTACACAATATGGTGCTTAATTGCAAACTGAATCAGGTCAGCCGTAGTCTTCATGTTGAGCTGCTCCATGATCCGGTAGCTGATGAAACGCGACTGTCCGCGGAGCGATGTTCAGAATCGCCGCCACTTCCTTCATCGAATGGCCTTCAGCCAGTAACTGAACGACTTCGCGCTGCCGAGTGGTCAAATGCTGCGCGCGATCGCGAAGCGTCTGCGCCACGCAGCATCGAGCCGACGAGACTCGCTGGTGATCAACGGCGTTACATACGATCGATGGCGCATGACTGCGAATCGCCGTCAAAGAGCTCGGACGCCGCTGATCGCTTGAGCAGGTAGCCCGAGGCCCCCGACCGGAACGCCTCGGCCGCGAGGTCCGGGTCCTCGTTCATCGTAAGGAATACGATTCGAGTCTCGGGGAGGACCTGCTTGAGCTGGCGGGCGGCATCGAGGCCAGCTGAGCAGGGCATGGCCACGTCCACCACGACGATGTCGGGCCGCAGTTTGTCGGCGGCGGCAAGCAAGGCCCTGCCGTCGGAGACCATTGCCGACCACCTCGCACTCGTCAGCAAGTAATCGTTGAAATGCTTCAAGAAGCAGCGTGTGATCATCGGCGAGGAGGACACGGGGCCGCATCATCGACAGACCCTCGTGCCATGGCTCGGATCGGTGATCAGCAGGATTTTCGTTCGGCGTAGGTCCGAAAGTTCGACGATGTTTTCACGACGCTCTAATTCGCGGAAGCTCAGACACAAAAAACGACTTGCACAGCCCAGGTGATGTTCTCACGCGAGAACCTAACCTGCAAGGTCGCACGAGACCGGCAAGCTGACTACCCGCGTCCGTTACTGGTTGTGGGGATCGAGCTTTGGGGTTATAACCAACGGCCCCTCTGGACGCGAAACTGTCAACAATACCAGTCCACCCAAAATCGTGTGCACCATCATCAAAGGGCGCCCATTCTCCCGACTTGGGTATTCGACCGATCACACTGGCCGCGGCCCTTCGCGGCCCGGCAGTCTTTCCCGTATGAGCGAGCAGATGCTGACAGTTCTTCAACTTCGGGCCGCTGGCCATGATGCGTGGGGGTTTTCTCATGGAACGCGCGCCGATCGAGTTGGATGGCGGGCACGACATGCCGTGGTCCAAGCCCATGACGTCGACAGATATCCGGGACCTCGATGGGATGGCCGCGGTTGCCGTCGATGGGATCGAGACCGATTGCGTACAGCTCGAGGCGAAACCGCTTTAGCAGCCGTTGGACGGTCGCTCAATTCATGCCGGCGGTGATGCACTTCGGTCATCAGGAGCTTGCGATCGTCCGCCGCGTTCAGGTATCTGCCGATAGATGGGCGTTCGTTGTGCCGCTCGTCGTGCCGGGACTGGCAAGATGGGACGGCCACGTGATCACGACTGGCGAGATCGTCGCGTGTCCGCCGCGCACCGAGAGCTACGCCTTCGATCCTGCCGGAATGCGATTTGCCATCATCAGCCTCCCGGTCGACGCGGCCGTCGGCCCGATGGGCGCGGCCCGAGCGTCTCTTCGATCGTCAAAGGAAGTCTGATAGTCCGGCCCATGGGTCGAAGCGTGGTTCGGCTCCGGGGCCAGCTCCTCGAACTGAAAGCTATAACGGAAGCGCAAACAGACGCTTCAATACGCGTCGATCTTTCCACGGCAAGCGAACAGGTCTGCCTGATCCTGGGCGAGTGCCTGCAAACTGCCGTCACCAGCTACAATAGGTCGACGGCGTTCCGGTCGCGTAGCGAGATCGTTCGCCGCGCGGAGCATTTTGTTCGCGAACACATCGGCGAGCCGATATCCATCGCGCGGCTCTCGACTGTGGTCGGGGTGAGCGAGCGAAGCCTTCGCAATGCGTTCTATGATGTCTATACGACCAGTCCGAAGCGATACCTCAAGATCCGGCAACTTCATCGCGCACGCCACGCCCTCCGGGCAGCCGACGGCGGTCTGGCAACGGTGACGACGGTCGCCACGCTTCATGGCTTCTTCGAGCTCGGTCGTTTCGCAGGCGATTACAAGGCGTTGTTCGGTGAGACTCCGTCGCAGACTCTCCAGAAGGCCAAGGCGCGCATGGCTACCGCGGCAGTCGCTCCCTGTCGGGGCTCGAGCTTCAACGGCGCGCCACTGCCTGAAATGAGATGAGCCTCCTTCGGTTCGCCGTCCTGATGCTTGCGGTCGGGGCGAGCGACGGAGGGCTCGATCGTCACAGTTCACACGTTGACCTTTCAGGGAGTGCACGCGATCGAGGAGAGGACTCCTCAGGCGGTCGCCTGCCACCGCGGAAGCCCGTTCCTTCCGTGGGCCCGGAAGCAATTCTTCGATCGGACCCGTTTCGAGACCGACCTCAAACGCGTCGACGCCTTCTATGCCGACCACGGCTATCCGGACGGTCACGTCACGGATTTCAAGGTGGAGTTTACCGACGACCAGCGATCGGTGAGACCTCACCATAGTTGTGTCGGAAGGGGAGCCGGTCCGCATCGCGGCCGTCCGATTACGTCGGCTTCGACGTGATTCCCCGGACCATCTGTCACGGTTCCAAGAGGCGGCGCCGCTGCAGTGGGCGAGCCCCGGCAACGGCCGCAAGTCTTGGCGACGCGAGAGATGGCGGTCAACGAGCTGCGCGACCACGGCTATCCATACGCCGCGACGACAGTCGAAGAGTCGCAAGAACCTGGTGTCCGCGACGTGGGAGATCACGTTCACCGCCGCACAGGTCCGCTCTCGGTGTTTGGCCGGATCGAGGTGTCGGGAAACACGAGCATCAGCGAAGAGGTCATTCGGCGTGAGCTGCAGTACGAAGCCGGGAGAGCTCTACCGTCGAAGCCTCGTGCAGGAGAGTCAACGGAGACTCAACGCCTCCGGGACTCTTTCAATTCGTCAACGTCGAGATCGTGAGTCCCGACGAAAGGACATCGACATAACGACCCGGGTTACCGTGACCGAAGGCAAACACCACCGGCTTTCGTTCGGTGTCGGCGCTATGGCACGGAAGAGAAGGCACGGGTGGATGGTGGATGCACGTCAGGTCAATCTCCTAGGCGGAGGGCGGACGGCGGGGAGTGCGGGCGCGGTGGTCGTCGCTCGACCGCGGGGTGCGCGATCGAGCTGAGCCAGCCGCACTTCCAACACCGACTTTTACGGTTGATCTTGCCGGACAGCACTGGGGCAGTTCACGCCCGCGTGCGCACGTCCGTCAGCGGCGGGCTGGCGACCCTGATTCTATCAGAAAGAACGCGCGACACGACCTGGGCTCGATTACGGCGAGGAGCAGAGTAGCAGCAGCTCGATCGCTCCAGATGTCCTGAACGATCTCAGTTTTTGCGAGACCCTGCATCGCTCTCGGTCTCGACCCGCGAACGGGTGAGCAGAACGGCACCTTAAACACGATTGGAGCCGACTTTCGCCGGTCGCAACCGCCAGGAACCTGCTGGACGCGAACGACGGATATCAGGTTGCGCTGCATGCCGAACAGGCCGGCCGGTTCCTGAAGGTACGTTCAACTACTGGTCGTTGCAGTGGCGACCTCCGTCACTATCAGCCGATTCGCGACCGGATGACCGCAGCGACGCGATTACAGTTTGGCAACATCCATCCCGAGAACGACTTCGAAGCCAACGTCCGCGTTCGCCAAGAGGTATTTTCTCGGTGGGGCTTCTTCGATTCGTGGTTGGGGGCGTTACGAGGTGAGCCCCTTGAGCGAGTCGGGCCTGCCCATCGGTGGCAACACGACCTGGCCTTCACCGGCGAGCTGCGCGCCCGCGTCCACGGTAACTTCAGCGCCGTGGGGTTTCTTGATGGAAATGTCTGGGAGCGTTCGTCCTAGGTTGACTTGTCGACGCTGGTGTGCGCGACTGGTGCGGGTTTGCGCTACCAAACCGTGGTTGGGCCGATTCGCTTCGATTACGGCTACCAGCTCACTCCAATCGAGGAAGCTCGTCGTCAACGAGAGCCTCAGAGCCGGCGCTGGAGAATACATATCAGCATCGGCCAGGCGTTCTGAGCTCGCCGTCCACTCTGAACGATCCCGTGCTCCTTGATCTTGTTGAGCAGGGTCTTGTAGCTGATGCCCAGCATCGTGGCAGCTTTCGCCGGTTCCAGTGCACGCGGCGAAGCGTGGGGGATGATGAGATTGCGCTCGGCCTGTTGAGTCGCGACTCGCGCGACTTCCGAGAGCGTCTTCACGCCGTTCAGCGAACGCGTTATCGTGATTGCCGTTGGCGGGAGCTTCCCTGAACTGTCTCTGCCGGGGGTTCGGGGACGGCCGCAGTCTCCTGCTTGGCCGGAACCTCGCGTCAGCTGGTCGGACGCCGAGGCCGAATCCGGCGGCTTGCCGAACGGCCTGAGCACGGCGCTCGCCCGCCTGAAGATCGCGAGGAAGAAGTGTTTCGTCCTGAAGAATGACAAATCGTTTGATGACGTTTTCGAGCTCCCGGATGTTGCCCGGCCAGCTGTAGTTCTCCAGCGGTTTCGCGCAGCGTCGGAGTGAAGTGCGTCTCGTGCCGGTTGTAGCGCTTGGCATACTTCCCGATGAAGAAATCGATCAAATGTGGAATCTCGTCGCGTCGCTGCCGGAGCGGCGGGACGACGATCTCCACGACGTTGAGGTCGATAGTCAGGTCCTCGCGAAACTCCGAGCGGACGAGCATCGCTTCCAGATCGCGGTTGGTCGCTGCCACGACGCGCACGTCTGCGGCAGCCGCTTGTTGCTTCCCAGCCGGCTGAAGTCGCCGTCCTGGAGCACGTGGAGCAGCTTTCCCTGCAGGCCGGCTTTCATCTCGCCAATTTCGTCGAGCATCAAGGTGCCGCCGTCGGCGTGCTCGAACTTGCCGATCACGCGTCGCCGCCGGCACCGGTGAACGCGCCCTTTCGTGGCCGAACAGCTCGCTCTCGAGGGAGATCGTCCGGGAGCGCGGCGCAGTTGATCCTTGACGAACGGGCTTCGTGCGCCGAACCGATCGGATCGTGAATCGCGCGCGCCGACGAGCTCCTTGCCAACACCACTTTCACCGCGGAGCAAGACCGTGACATCGTTGTCGGCGCGCGATCCACGATGACCGCGATGCTCGCGCATCGTCTTCGCTCTTGCCCCAGAACATGAACGCCTGGGCCTGGTCGTCGCTTGCACCCGACGACGCGAGCTCGGTCGAGCTTCGGAGACGAGCTGGCGTGCTCCATCGCCTGTGATCGCCGCTTCGAGCGCAATCTCGCCAAGACCATCGGGATCGTTCGGCTTGACGACGTAGTTGATGGCGCCCAGACTGAGGGCTTCGACGATTGTGGCCGGGGTTTCTCGACCCGAGAGCATAATCACCTGAACGTCGGGGTGGGCGGCTTTCAGGCTCCGGAGCGTCGCCAGACCGTCCATGCCCGGCATCATCACATCGAGCAGGACAACGTCGGGCAACTTCGCCGACACGCGCAGCGGGGATCAACTCGCGCGCCGTGCCTGTAGATCCGAGATTGATATCCTCAGGCCATCCAGGAACGTCTTCAGATAGTTCCCAAATTCCAGATCATCATCGGCGATCGCGATATGGGGAGACTTCATAGGAAAACCGGGGAGCTTCGAGCCCCGACTCGAAATGAGATTGCGTCCTTGAATGGTGCCTACGAGCGCCACGACCGCGGCGACGAACGGCAGAACGTGAATGAAGCCGTTCAAAGTGAAAGACGCAACGATCGCGACACACCAAAGGAATAGCAGCGCTACAAAAGCACGTCCAGAGCATCCGACCTCCGAGGTGGTTCGAAAGGTTGAGGTAGCAGGGAACGTGCCACAACAGTTGGCGGCGATCCTTAGTGTTTCGCGAGGCAGGTGGGAAGCCAGCGACTCAAATCATGGCATTTCGCTTCTCACGCGACTTGGGCGAATACACGTCAGCTGAAGCGTAGCGACCTCCAGGCAGCGCTACTGAGGCCGTTCCAAGCTGGGAATCACTGATCAGGGTGCCCGCGCAACCAACATGCAAGTCTGGCACCTGGCGTGCACGTGAGCGTCACGCGCGACGCTCGGAAAGGTCCATTCGCAATTGAAGGTTAGCAGGAGGCCGGAAACTCCGGGAGTGTTGTGCATGGATGAAGGCAATCAGATCAGGGCACGACGAGCAAGCCGACCGGTGGGAAAATCATGATTCATGAATATGACCGGGCGGACGCGTGTGGGGTTCGGGCGCGGCGCGTTCTTCACGGGGCTCTTTGCGGGCGCTGTCATCGGAACCGGGCTTGGGCTGTTGTTCGCGCCGCGCAAGAGGCTCTGAACTGCGCGAGCAGGTCGCGGAATCGGCCGCCAACGTCGGCCGGAACCGTGTCGAAGACGTGTCGATGACTTGGCGGAAACCGGTCGCGACGCGTATCAGCGCGGCCGCGAGGTCTACGAACGCACACGCACTGCCGTGAATGCGCGGGCGAGACCGTGAGGCCGATGGCCGATGACACGGCGAAAGACGTGAGCGAGACCTTTGACGGGTGCTGCAAAGTTGATACCGCCGACAGACCAGCCGGAGCGGCCCGAACTTCCGCACGGTGAATCGGACTCCAGAGGGGTCGGTGGATTCATTCACATTCTCGCTTGGCTTGCGATGGCCGGTCCTGGATTCGCATTATCCAGGGACAACGACCCGTCTGACCGCCGCGCCGTCCGTAGAGAGCTTCCGATCGCCGAGCACGATGCCGGATCGTGTGCGTCGCACCATCGCTGGCAATGGGGATGGCGCGTGGATCGATCGGCGCGTCGTCGAGGTCGCGTCCGCGATGCCCCGACAACGCCGCTGCGGGTTCGACACGAAAATCTCGTAGAGCGTCGAACCGATTCGCCACGATATCGCGTACTCACCCCACGACGAGGGAATACACGGGTCGATTTCAAAGACGCATCCCGCGGCGCCGCAGGCGGAGGATGCTCCGAGGCCCGCCCTGATAGCATCCATCCAGCCGCTCCGGTATACCACGTCCACCCCGAACGGCGCGGTGTGGAGGCCGTTCGCGCACACGTCGCCGGCGATGACGTAGGGTTCGGCCCGGTAGCGTCTCGAGCGCGAGCGCGGTCCGCGTCCGATTGACCGGATTGAGCATGTGGAAAAGCTCGACTGCTTCGTCGCCATTTCCGAGTCGGGCTGAAGCCATGACGACCCAGACTGCGGCATGCGTATATTGGCCGCCGTTCTCACGGATGCCCGGTCCGGTATGCCTTTATGTAACCGGGGTCTCTCGTCCGCACGATCGAACGGCGGAGTCAGCAGGAGCAGGGTCTGCGAGCCGCGGTTGAGAAGATGCGTGCGGACTGCGTCCATGGCGCGTTCTGCATATTGAGTCGGCACGGCTTCGGAAAGTACCGCCCACGATTGCGCAATCGAATCGATCCGACCTTCCGCGCTGTGCATGGAGCTCCAGCGGCGTTCCGTCGTCGTAGTAGCCGCGCCAGTTACCACTCGCCGTCCCAGCTCAATTCCAGCATCGTGCGTACGGCGGCTTGCCTCGCTGATCGATAACGATCGGCTCGGTTGACGATCGCCCTTGCGCGTCGCAAATCGGCGCAAATGCGGCGAGCACCGCGTGCAGAGAAGAATCCGAGCCATGATGCTTTCACCACGGCCGGCTTTTCCCGACTCTGTTGAAACCATCGTTCCAGTGCGCCGCTGCCGATGAGCGGGAGTCCGTGGGTCCCGACCGTCAAACCCTTTCGACGGCCCGAACGCAGTGCTCGAAAATCGATCCTGTCCTGCTTCGAAACGTGCGGCTGCAGAGTAGGTCTCTTCGTGAGTCGGGCGCCAACGTCGGCGCTGTCGAGGAACTGGCACCTGCTTGTCGAGGAATGTCGGCGGTCGCCGGTCGAACTCTTGACGTAGTGTGCCGTCGACGTAAGGCAGCCAGAGGAGATCGTCCGAGCATCGCGAACGTAAGCCGCGCCCGCCCGGTTCGTGCCACCAGTGCAGCACGTCACCCTCGACGAACTGGCGGAAGCCGCGCGGAAGAGGTGATCTCTCAAGAGGTCGGGCCGCGCCATCGACAGCGCCATGACATCCTGCAGTTGATCCCGGAAGCCGAATGCGCCGCCGGGCTGGTAGTACCCCGTTCGCGCCCAGAAGCCGGCAGCTCAGCGTCTGGTAGCAGCAGCCAACGATTCATCATCACGTCGAACGAATCGTCAGGCGTTTGAACCTGGACGGCGTTCAACGTGTCGTCCCAGCCGGCGACTCACGCCTCGACCAGACTCGTATCAGCAGCCGCGAGGTGACCGAATCACTCCGAGTCAGGTCGCGTACGGCGTCGGCACGTCGGCGCCTGACCCAGCAAGAACACGAGACGGCGCGTCTCTCGCCGGAGTTGGAGCGTCACGTCTGACGTGCAACGCCGGCGCACGGATCGAGTCCGGCACCGAATCGGCTCGACAGGAGCGGACGAGCGAGCGCCAGCCGGCTGGCCAGGGAGCCGTTGCGACCGAGGAACGATCGGCGGTCGCCGGTTGCCGACACCAGTTCGTTCGCTGACGTAGGCGAACGCCACGTGCTGGAAAATCTGCCTGCTGAACACGTTCCGCGCGACGACAGCGCCCCGAATCGCGCATCCAGTTCGGTCGTCACATGCGCTGCTGATCGGCTTGGGGTGGACCGAGGCACCCATTCGTGTATGCTGAAACACGCTCAGCTGCACGAGGCGACTCACGCTCGGGTTCGTCAGCGTCAGCAACGAGAATCTTGACCGGCGCCGATCGATCGACGAAGACGGCTGCAGCTCGTGTTCGATGTGCGAAACTCGACTCGAGCGAACGTCGTCACACCTGCCGAGTGACGAATGACGCAGCGGCCGCTGTTCGGAGCCGCGTCGCATGGGTCCGGGTGTGGGCGACCAGATCGTCACCCGTCTCGTCGTCGCGGATGAACAACGCCTCGGCGGTCGGGTCGATGACCGGATCGTTCCAGAAGGGCGTCAGGCGGTTCTCCGCGGCTGTTTTCCGCCCACGTGAACGACGAGCCGGAGGCCGACACGATCGTCCCGAACGATCGGATTCGCGATGACGTTGACCCCAGGGCAGCCGGCGTCTCGCGATCCTCCGTCGAGAACCACGACGTATTCCCTGCCGTCGGCAGTGAAGCCGCCAAGTCCGTTGAACAAGAACAGGGGCGGCGGCTCGACTCTGTGGCACTGCTTCCGCGGCCTTGGGCTCCTGACGAGCGCTCGCGGCGCACGGGGCTTCCGGCACGTCCCGACCTGTGCGACCAGGGTAGGGCCGATCGAGCTGGTTGGCGAGCGTGCCCCGGTTGCCGTGCAGAACTGCGCGCGCAACCGCAATGAGCAGCGTGCGATCGCGTGTCGGCCAGTGTGGTCGGCGCGCAGTGAGATAGACGCCGCCGGGCCGATCCTTCCACGCCGCGCCACGGTCCGTCGGTCAGCAAGCGTGGCGATCTGCTCGTGCATCTCGTCGAGGTAGCTCGCCGGATGCTCGTTCAGGATGACGATGTCGGCGCCGAGACCCTTGAGCCGCCAGTATTCCTGGGCTTCGAGCACCTCGCGGATCAAGCGGCAAGCGCATCGTCTTCGCCCACGCGGATCAGCAAGATTGGAGAGATCGCCGGAGATGCTGTGCGCCCAGAGCGCCTGCTTGCCCGAGCGTGTTCTTCGGCCTGCAGCTCCGGGGCTGGCGCGGAGCGAGCCGTCGAGATAGAGCACTCGCGACGCCAGCCGCTCAGTACTGCAGCGCTGCGTCGCTCGAAATACCCAGATGACGCAGCAGTGCTGTGTCCGTGCGTGGACGGCGAGCGCGAACGTCCTGGCCGGCACGCGCTCGGTTCGCGGTACTCGTGGGCCAGCGCGATGGCGGTTTCGCGATTCGACGCCATGCCGGTGGCGAACGACAGCCGCGCGAACCCGCCCGGCGCGAGCCGAACCCGCTGCCGCAGGCTGACGATGGGATCGAGCGTCGCGCCGGTGGTGTTCGAGAGAGATCGTCCGTCGAGGGCCTGGGGATTGTCCGGGCCTCGGCCGCGGCCCAGGAAGCGGCTGCGGTCCGTCTCGCATTCGAGCGCCCCGTGCGAGCCGACCTTCGAGGCTCGAGCACGTGGAAGGCCCACAGTCTCTTCGGCGATCGAACCCGCCGGGACGCCGCCGGCAGAAGCAGCGCCGACCTGTCGGGGCGGAATTCGGTTTCGACGAACAGCTTGCCGAACGCCGGGTGCGCGAGGTCCGCGGCCGGCGTTGAACAGCACGATCTCCGCGTAGCTCGTGATCTCGATCTCGCGAGACTCGATCGCTGCGGTTCATGATCGCGAGGCGCCGCACTTCCACGTCGTCTTCCGGCGAGACGGCGATTTCCAGGTTCGTCGCGATGCCGTCCTCGACCCGGTGGAACGTCGCGCGCTCCGGCGCCAGCGTCACGAGATAGTCGCGCGGCTCGACGATCGAGCGGCTGCGCCGTCGCCGACCAGACGGACCCGGTTCGCACATCCCGCAGGTAGATGAACTGGCTGCCGCAGGTCGCGCGTCGCGTCGCGCCGGCCTCGCGTGACGGAGCGGCCGCGGCACGAGCTCGCGCCTCCGCCCGGAGTTGGTGACGATGGAGACGTAGTTGCCGTTGGACAGGAACGCGGCGTGCGGAAACCTGGTGGCCGGCGACCGGAAGCGGCGCACGGCGTCGACGGCGATCGGCGTCGGCGACGCGGGTGGCTTCGAGCGGGCGCGGCGTGGGTGACTGGGGAACGCCGCGGCATGCGCTCCTGCAGCAGCAGCTCGGTCGCCTTGATGCGCGGATCGTGCGTGAAACCGTTCGACCATCGTGTGGCCGAGCAGCGCGCTGGCGATCGACACGAGCGTCATGCCCTGATGATGGGCCATCGTACGTGCGAACGACGGTGCCGTTCTTCCGGATTTCGGTCGAGCCCGGCTCGACGTCCGTCGGCATCGTCGTCGCGCGACGTGTAGTCCGATGGCGTCGTAGTAGCCGAAGCGGCCCATCGAGACCTGCGGCACCGAGCCGGACGCAGGATGTTCGACGGCCGCCGCCAGGGATCGACCATCGCAGCGAGCGCGGTCGCGTACGGCGCGATCACGAGGTCGTCGCCGAGGCCGCGCCGCAACCCGAGGCCCGGCACGCCGAACGCCCGGTATTGATACGTGCCGTGACGATCGACGACGTTGTAACGCGCATTCTGGACATGCCCCAGGGCACGCCGCGTTCCTCGCCGTGCTGGATCTGCCGCTGAACGGCCATCCGGCACGTCTCGTCGAGCAGTGTTTCCGGATAGCTCCGCATCACGAGCAGCGGCATCAGATATTCGAACATCGTCGCGCCCCACGACAACAGCGTGGGAACGTCCCTGAACGCTCGTGACGGGCCGACCCAGGCGGAACCAGTGAGCTCTCGGGCACGTCGCCCTTGGCGATCGCGATGAAGCTGGCGAGCCGCGCCTCGGAGGCGAGCAGGTCGTAGTACGCCGTGATCCAGGCGGCCGGGGCCCTCGGCATCGGTCGGACGATAGCCGACCGACAACAGGCCTCGTTGCTTGTCGTAGAGCAGGCGGAAGTTCATGGCGTCGGCCAGCGCCAGTCGCCCGGCTGCGCGAGCCATTCCAGCGTGTTCTGGCGCGACCGAATCCGGTTGCCTGGCCCGATCTCGACGTCGTGACGCAGGCGGCTCGGTCCAGTACGGCGATTTCGGCCTCGTGCGGTGTCGGCCGGATCGCGCCATCGAGCGCTTGACTCGCAGCCCGCGCAAGCTCGCCGATGGACCGGCAAGTGCCGCGAGCCTGTCTTCGAGCCGTCCCAGAGCCGGACGCACGATGCGTTCGCGACGATTTGAAGGTGTGTCGGAGGTCCTGGTCTCCGGGTCTCGATGTTTGCCGCCTCGATCCGCCTACCTCGCAGCGCGCCTCAGCAGCGAAACGACTTCTTCGAGCACCGCGAAAGATCCGTAGCAAGGCTTCGGGCTCGGTCGGCAACTGACGCAAGCCGCTCGCCAGAGTGATGCAGCGCCGCCGCGAGATTGCCGCTGTCCACCGAGGAGACGTACGCGCGGCGCAAGCGGCGCCAGCGTCTGCGAGTCGTACCCAGTTGAAGAGATGACCGTCGAAGCCCTCCATGCCCTCGATCGTGGTGAAAGCGTGGCCTCGACTCTGTCCGTCAGTTCGCTGCGTCGAGATGAAGCGAAGATCGTGAGCGGCCAGCGCCGCTAGCAGGCTCATCGCCGATATTGGTCGGCGACGTCCGGTGCGCGATCACCGGCTGCGGAGTTTCCTGAAAGTTGTCCGGCGGCAGATGCGTGGTCGCACGGCGACAGCGAATGTGTCGAAGTAGCGCCACGTCTTCCTGGCCGATAATGCGCAGCAAACGACGATCTTCCGGCTGGATTTCGGGCTGCCGCCGGCGCGAACGGCTGGCTGAGCTCGTAGGCGACGAGGGGCGCGGCAATCCACAACAGAAGAATCGGAAGGGCGCCGGGAGGGCGCGCGGGCGGACGCAGCGCCACTGCGATGATGACGCGCGTCGCCAGCAGCTGGACTGCCCAGCATCTGCTCGACGAACGGCCGTGAGCCCGATCGCTGCGTCGCATCGGACACGTGCGAGCGGACGGTTGCGGCGGTCTGCCACTCGAGCATCTTGCGATGCGTGACGCGCGAGCCGCGACGAGCGTGACCACGATCGCGTGGATCATCTGACAGGCCGTGATAGGCGACGAACGATCAGCTGGACGCAGCCGCGCGCCAAGGCGGTCTTCGTGTCGTCGATCAGGTCGCGCGCCAGCACGCGCCAGGGCTGCCAGGGCCGCGGACCGGCGACGATTTCGACGAGCCACAGCGATCGGCGAGAACGGTCAGCGCCGCCCAGCGTCGCCAAGCGTCCAGACAGCTGGGCTGCCCGGCAGGGACGTCCAGCCGACAGTGAACAACGCGATCGGTCATGGGCGCGACGAGGCTGCGTCGGAGGTTGTCGAGAATCTTCCAGCGCGAGATGAGCGGCAGGCGGATTTCGCGCCAGGCCGCGTCCGCGTCGGCACGATCGGGAACAGCCACAAGCAGGATCTGCCAGTCGCCGCGGACCCACCGGTGCTGGCGCCGCGCGTGCGCCAGGCACGCTCGACGGATAGTCGTCGACGACCTCGATGTCGAGACACGAGCGCCGTTCTCGCGTACAGCCCCTCGAACAGGTCGTGCGACAGCACCGCGTTTTCGGGGACGCGGTTCTCCAGCGCCGCCATGAAGGCGTCGACGTCGTAGAGACCCTTGCCGGTGAAAATGCCTTCGCCGAACAGATCCTGATAAAGATCCGAAACCGCCGTCGTGTATGGGATCGACGCCCGTGTGGCCTGCGTAGATGCGAGCGAACAGCGAGCCGGCGGCGCTCGCCATCGTGACGCTGACGCGAGGCTGCAGGATGCCGTAGCCTCGAGCCACTCTGCGTGAAACCGGATCGATCTGCGCCTGGTTCAGCGGGTGCGAAATGATCCCGACGAGCTTCTTGGCTCGCGTCGCGAGGCAGGCGCGTGTCGGAGTCGAGCGTGAGGCAATACCGGACCGACGGACAGGATCGTGCCAGCTGCACCTGGTGAGACGGAAAAGCTCGTATCCGTGCGAGCCGCGCAGGAGTCGATTGAACTCTTCGATCTTCCCGCGCTTGCGCTCCCAGCCCATCCAGATCTGCTCGCGCGCGTTCCATTGCCGCGTTCGCGGTGGAACAGGAAGAAACGGCTCTCATCCGAGGTTCCAAAGCGGCTCGTTCAATGCCTCGATGCCGTTTCTGGCGGCTTCGAGCAGCGCCGCGTCCTCTGGCATCTCGCGGTTCGGTGCGTCGACGAAGTCGCTCAGGATGGCGAAGTGAATGCGAGGCCCCGCATTGCGCAAGACGCGGCCACTTCCAGCCGCTCGATGAGCTCGTCCGACCTCGGTCACGGTGGTGAGCAGCGATCGGAACGATGACCATCGTTCGGGCATTGGCGGCGGATCCCGTCCTGAGCTCGAGACGCGAGTAAGCCGGCGCGGTTGAATGAAGAGCGCGACGAGACGCTGTGCGATCAGCTGATCGCCACTTCGCTGGCCGGCACGATGAGCAGCAGGCCGATCCAGAACCACTTGTCTGGAGCGCCGCCGTTGTAGCGGACGTAGGCGACGCCAAGCCCAATCAGGATTGAAGTAATCGCCGCGACGGATCCCAGGTAGAAGAGCGTCGGGAAGCTCAAGCACCGTCCGCTTGATGCGCTTTGGAAAGCGAGGCCGATAGCCAAGGTCGGCCTCGAGCTCGAGCCGTCCCTCACCGACCAGGTGGAAGCCGACGTGCGCTGGCGCGATCGGTCATCGGTCCGACTTCCGCAGCCTGGCGCGCGCTTTCGATCGGCGCGGAGCGCCACGCGAACCTGGGCCTCCCGGTCGGCGCCGCCAAGCTCCTCGACGGCCTGGCGCTGACGGTCTCGGCTCAGGAAATCCATGGTGCCGTAGACGCCGGCCGGGTCGCGTTGACAGCACCTGCTCAACCAGGCTGACGGCTTCGAAGTAGTCGCTCAATTGAGCGTCGAGCAAAGGCGTAGGCTGGTCAGGACGTTCGCAACAGAGACCTGAGCGGCTGCCTGTCGCTGGTGCTCACTTCGGATCGCATCTTCGGCCGATATTCCAGCGCTGACTCAGATGCTGTTCGATGGCGGTGTGCAGCGGCGGCAGACGCAAGCCGTACTCGCGCACCCGCTGTAGCAGACTGACGACATATGCCATGTCGGCGGAGACGGGTATCGATGAAAGTGGTTCGTCCGGCCTCGAGTTGACTGACCGTGACGATCCGCTGCAATCCGCGAGTCGCGCGCCACCAGGATTTCTTCCGCGAGTCGCCGCAGGTTTTCGATGAGGGCCAGCCTCAAGATACTCGGCCACGCCCATAGCTCGCCGATGGTCAGTGGCGCCACCGATTGGTAGCTGTTCATGAAGCGGACGAGTTGCGAGCGGTCGAGGCGGCTGTCGCTGTGCCGGATGAGCTCGAGAGCCATCGCGTACACTCGCGCGTGCCCCACCCATTGCCGCTGCGCAAGGCGAGGAAGCTCTCGGTAGTGCGCTTGCGGAAGGTTCTCGCGCACGGCGCGGATTTCTGCCGCCACCAGATTGAAGTGATCGAGCAGCCACTCGGCAGACGATGTGACGTCTTCGCCTCGGTGCACGTCGCCAGCCAGGGTGGCGTACGCAGTGCGGAGGACGCGAGCGTTGTCGGCCAGGCGCGGAAAGAGACTCTTCGCTCGCCGCGAGCTGGCTGCGACCGTGAACCGACCCGCCAGTGACTTGGCCCGCTCTTCGAGCCGCTCGATGCTCAGCAGTTCGTCGCGGAGAGGCGCTTCACGAGGCGGATGCAGGCGGAATATTCGAAACGGATTCCCCATGGGTAAAACTGTTCACTCGTAAGGCACGGCGGCGTGCCGAGCTCGGATCAGCTGCACGCCACGTGCCCGACCAAGCTCAATATCAACTGGTGATGCGCGGCGAACCGGTCGAACGCCGCAACCTGCCCACTTGTCGTTTCGCTTCTGTCGGCAGCCGAAGGAACACTCGAAGGACTCTTCTGGTTTTTCGGGCTTGGAACCGAAACAAAACAGTTGCATCGAGCAACCTAGCTCAACCATACGCAGACGCGCCGGGGTGAGCCGTTCGAAGCAGCTTTTGTGAATTGTAGTCGAGTCTACTGCGCGATCGGTTGAAAGGACACGAGCTTCCACTGGCCGGCTTCCCTGGTCCACAGCAGACCCAGCGTCCCGCCGCCAGCCCTGCGGAACTGGAACACCACGCCGAAATACTGTGCGCTCGTCGCAGCCGCGGCGCCCTGGCCGCACGGGTACGTTCGTGCCTCCGTCTCGGCGAGAGGCGTCAAGAGGAATTCCCGCCGGAACGGATGCTCCACGACGACGCGTTTGGGATCTCGTGGCGTGACCGCGGGAATCGCGCTCGTGAGGTTGGTGCGCGTACCGAGCTTGCCCGTTGCGTACTCCATGAGCCTGCGCAACTCGGCGACGTGCGGCCGCGGCATCCAGCGCCACGCCCCTGCGCGCTATCGTTGAGATTGAGGCACGCGTAGGCCCTGGGCGACATGACTTCGAGGGCCTGCTCGTGCTGATGCCGGACCAGCCAGTCGGTCAGAACTCCTGTGCCGCGTCTTCGATTCAGCTCAGGCGCCGAACCGGCGGGGCGATCGGGAGGCAGCGGTGTGGCCGGCGCATCGGGCCGATCGAGATCGAGCGGGTCGCGCTGCTCGGGCAACGACTCCGGCAGGCGGCCCAAGGCATCCTGCCACCAGGTAATCAAGTTCCCCCAGCGCCCTCGGTGGCGCGTCAGATTGTCTCCGACGCGAATGTCGGAGGTTGGACGCGGTCAGGTGACCGTTGAAGAGACTCTGCGGGGACTTGCTGGAGCGGTAATCGACGTCGATGTCTGCCTTCAGTCCATCTTCGGCTACAGAAAACTGGAGCGTCGGCTCCTTGCCGGCTTGTCGATACGAGTACGGATAGCCTCGCGTGGTAGACCGTGTTCTCGCGATCGCGGATGAATTCCCGACTCTTCTCCAGCACTTCACGACTGTCCGGTTTCAGATTCACATCAGCCGGAACTGATCGTCGCCGCTGCGACCGGCGCACTGCCCCGCAATCCGCTCGACGGACTCCACCCGATCGAGCGCCACCCCGAGCGACGCACCGCTGGCATCGGTCAACCGCGTATTAGTGAGCGCATGCGTGATGCCGTAGAAAGTGGTTTGCTCTGAGACGCTCAGGCGATTGAAACCTTCTTCAGGCGTGTACCGGCTGCCTCGTGTCTGGTTGTAGCTGTCGCTATAGGTCTTGAACAGGGCCTGCTGCCGTTCACTCAGATCCGCGAAAATCCGCCGATCGACGTGCGCCGGCGGCATGGGCGGGCGCCACCACTTTTCCGGGCCACGTCCGGTCGATCCCGATCACATCAAAGCCATCTGCACGCCTCCGCAAGTACACGGTCACGCTCATCGCCGCGTCGTCCGCGTACACGCGAGCCGCCACGTAGGTGCCCACGCCCAGCGTTTGTGTACCGGCCGGAAGCGCAGGACCGCTCCCGATCTTCTCGAGGAGCATGTCTTTGGTGTTGTCGAACCCAGTACCCAGTCCGTCGTGTACAGCCGTGGCGCTGACAAACCGTGCGCCACGCCGAGATCATCGAATTCGAGGGCATTTCCCGTCAGGCGGAAACGGTCCGAGTGGCAGAACGCTCGAAAAGAACGCACGTCCGATTCGGTTTCGGCGTTCGATGAGGGCGGCACTGATCCAATCCTCGGCAGCCTTGCTGTACTGCCCGGTTTGCACAATCGCGCGGATCTCCTCGTCGGTAAAACGTCATCACCTGCTTGGCCGCCCAGAACGTGTCGTCGGGCAGGCGATTCACAAATGGCGGGAGAGGCTGGACCGTTTTCCACGTGAGAGGGTCGAACGTCTGGCCCTCGAATGCGCCGACCTCCGCGAGATCGGAATACTTGGCTTTCATCCACGCCGGCGTGGAGATGCCAAGGCTCGCGATGTTGCGCCTGATGGTGCCTTCCCCAGGGATGGCAGGTTCGTTCCCTTCCCACGCCAGCTTCGGTCCATCCTGAATGCCACTGCCAAGCGATCGGGTGAAGTCAATCAGGTAGTGACGAATCCTGCGAACCGCCGCCGTCGTTTCTGAGGATATCCTGCGTGGACACTGCGCGGGCGCTGCTGTTGTTGAGCCATGCCGAAAACACGGACAACCCGCGCAGGTCTCGTCGATGCTCGTGAAGCACCGTGTCGTTGGGGTCATCGCTCCTCGTCCCCCAGACCTGATACGGACCGAGGAGTGCCTGACGACTCTCCGGCAGACGCGTGGCCACCGCGCGGAACGTGCGGCCAGCCGTGAGCGGCACGCGCGGCGAAGAAACGCGTCGATATCATTTGCGACAAGGGCGCGCGCGACCGGCACTCGACACAGCTTGCCCCTCTGCATGGGCCACGAGTTGAGACCGGTCGAACGCGACGAGGTAGTTCTCGGGCACGTGATAGCCGAGTGCATAGAGGAACCGCGACGTCACCATCTCGGCGCCTGTGGCAAGGCCTTCGTACCCGACCGGGTCAAAGCGCAGCACGTAGAGCGTCGTTTTTCGCGTCGCCGATTAGCAAACCGGGGTTCAGGCCGAACGGCTTGACCACGAGCACCTGCCATGGGCTTCCAGTCGCGGGCGGAATATCGTTCCCGGTCCACGCTGCAGCTCATCGATCGTCATGCGACGCGTCCCGTGGCGATTGACGTGCCAGTCGCCGTCCATGACTTCACCCAGCGTGTTCACGCCCCCGGCGAGAATGACGCCGTTTGACGGATGCCGTTGACCAGTCGTCTTGAAGGTGTTGTTAATCCGTTCGAGGATGTCGCTCAAGGCGCGAGGCTGGGGGTCGGGCACCGGCAGCGGCACGGGCTCGTTGCGCAGAGGATCGTCAGGATAGAACCGCGGCGTCTGCGTCTGGGCCAGCGCCGCAGCCGGAGCTATCGCGGCGATCAAGACTGCAAGAATGACTCGACGGGACATCATCGCGCCTACCACTTGGTTTTGTAGATGTCGCTGAAGGTCCAGACCATCCGGAAGCCCTCCGCCGATGCGGCGAAATCGATGCGGCTGACGATGGCGGAGCGCACTCGCACGCGGAATCCGATACCGCCGCTGTAGTGGAGATTGGTGGGGTCGACCTGGCGTTTGAGCGGCACGACCTTGCCGGCATCGACGAACGCGGCCATGTCGAGATTGCTCGAGGCGTGCCAGCGGTGTTCGACGCCCACGTAGACCGAGATGGTTGTCGCGGAAACGATAGCCACCGAAACCTCGGAGGTCGTCGTTGCCGCCGAGCACCGGCTGGAGATACACGGGCAACTGGTTGCCCTCCTTCGGGAACGACAACAGGATCGCCGAGCGTACGGCCACTACGCGTCCTTTGTTGAAGTACGGCAGAGTACTGCTGAAATTCGAACTCGGTCTGTCGGAATGCGAACTCCCTGCGATCCACGTCCCAGTCTCGCGATACCGCATCCCGTACAAGCCGCCGCTCCAGGGGCCCGTCCTCGAGTCGCGGAAATCGAAGTCCACGAATGCTCCGACTCTGGTGAACTGCGTGTCCTCCCCGAAGCCGGGAATCTCTTCCGGCGTGAAGACCTCGGTCGATAGGCGGAAAATCATCGTGGCCCTGCGCCGTGTGTGCCCGCAGGTACCCCCAGTGAACCCGAGGCGGACGTGCCTGAAAGCTTCCAGCGCGGCGTCGAAGTCCGTGGTCAGGTCGTCGTAGGCGAAGCTGGTGTGGTTCTCTTTCGGCGATGTGTTCCCGAGTCCGTAGTAATCGATGTCGGGTGAGCTCTCGAACTTCGTGTACCACCGCAGCGACGTGCGTTCCGTCCTGAGGCCCTGAAAGTCGAGATCGGCATCAAAGAGGTAGGCGCCTTGGAAGGTACTCGCGCGGTGGTGCGGAACCCAAGACGCTCCTGCCGAGAGATCCGACTGACGATAGCCCAGCCCGGCGGTGAACCCTGACCCGGGCGCATGCCTCCAAGCACGATCTGGGGACCGTTGACGCCGCGCCCGGAATCCAAACCTTCCTTGAAACCGCGCTCGACCAGACCGTTTGACCGTGTTCACGATCGGCGATTGGCGTTCCGGCCAGAGCTCGGCTACCTTGTCGGCCCGCTCGTTCTCTATAGCCTCGGTCCTCGTGCCAGGCGCCTCGGTGCCAGGCTCCTGCGCGAATGCTGCAGTCGCGAAAGCAGACCGGCCAGCGTGATCGCGACTTTCGCGGTACTGGGGACTTATTCGCTGAGATTCGCCGGCTCCGCTGATCGGGCCTGTCGTCAAGATCGCAAGGACCGTCGTTCTCGTGGACCTTCGCCCACGGAAGCATCGGACACACCACAGATCATCTCCGCCAGCGGTGAACCTCGCACCGGCCGTTCAATCGGATCGAAACGGCCGGTTCGTTGATCGTTAGACCTTTCGCCGGAAGGTGGTCACGATGACCAGCACGGCGATCGCGATCACTGCAAGCCCGCCTAAGAGCAGCCACGAACTGCTTCCGGCCTCTTCGCCGGAAGTCGCGGGACTCGCGGTCGACGGCGCGGAGACTGGAGCACTCGCGGGTGGCGGCGCACTCGCTGCCGCAGGTGCGGCGGGTGGCGGCGTGCTCGCCGCCGCAGGTGCGGCGGGTCGCGGCGTGTTCGCTGTCGCAGGTGCGGCGGATGGCGGCGTGCTCGCGACCGCGGGTGGCGCGGGGCTCGGAGGCGGCGGACTTGACAGTCTGGCTTCAACCTCGCGTTCGGTGACGACTTTCGGCGGACCCTCCGTTACGATCGTGGCGGTCAGCTTGTCACGCGTGTGCAGGTCGGAGAATGAAACGGGACGGCCGTTCTTGAAGATCTTGATGCCCCGCTTCTCCACATCCCCTTCGAAGTACATCTGGAACCCGTTCTGGCCGCGCACGATAATCGAGCTGGCGGAAGCCTGCACCACTTCAGCGTTTCGGACCTCAGTAACATAGACCGGCGGTCACCGTCGTCGTGGTCGTAATCGTCGCCGACCACTTTCATCCCTGGCCGCAGCTCGCGCACGGAGACGCTCTTGCCGTCGACGGTGATCCGAAGTCGTCGGGCACCGTGATCTCCTGGGCACCTTGCTCGCCCTTGACCACCACCTTGTTTCCATCCACCGACACGACTTCGAAGTTCTTGACCTCGGTGGATGGTCGTGTATGCTGCGCCGACGCCGTGTTGACGAGTGAGAGCCGAGGAGACAGATGCTGCCGAGCCAGACGAGCCACGTTCTGTTTCGCCGCATAAATCACCCCTTTCGTTGGAAGATGAAAGCTCTCGACACCCGCGTCGGGACCCATACGCCCTTCTCGCCTCGAACCCCAGGAGTCAGAGCCGCGAGCGGTCAACACGCGCCGCACGCGGCTCCGCGGTCACCGCCTATGCAGTATCGAAATCACTTTCGACGTGGTAGCAGAGCACGTCAACGCAGTAAGACGGTCAGTTACCACGTCAGTCAAGCGATTTCGGCTAGCTGACGAGGCGGCGCCTGATGGTCAGGGCGAACCCGATCGCGAGCGACAGGACGCTCGCCAGCCCAAACAACGGCCACGAGCTGGCGGTCTTCGGCAGCGTCCGGGCTGCGGCCGGCGTTGACGCCTGCGCCGCTGATCCGCACTGGTGGCCGCAGGTGCCGCCGATGGCCGCAGGTGCCGCTCGTGGCCGCAGGTGCCCGCGGCGCGGCCGCGCCGCAGGCCGACCTGGCCGGTGCTGCTGCCGCCGGAGGCGCGCTGCCGCAGCAGCCTTTTCAGTCGCGAGAGTTGCGTTCACTTCCTGCTGGGTCATGACCTGCGGCGGCAGCGACGTAATGATCGTCGCGCTCAGCTTATCGCCTTCATGGAGCTCCGACAGTTGCACGAGTTTGCCGTCGCGAACAATCTTCACGCCGCGCTTGTCCACGTCGCCTTGCGTGAAACTCCTGACTCCCTCGTTGGTTCGCACGATGATGCTCGAACCAGAACGCACCACGACGGTGCCGTTCTTCACCTCGGTGACCGTCACCGGCGTGACCGTTGTTCGCGTCGTGATGGTGGCCGTGCCCTTCATGCCCACCTTCAACTCGTGCACGGACATCTGGTGTCCGTTGATGATGAAGCGAAAGTCATCGGGGACCGTCAGCTCCCTCGTCCCTTCCGGCAGCCTGACGACCAGCTGGTTGCCGTCCACCGCGAGCACCTCGAAGGTCTTCGTTTCCGACGAGCTCGTCGTCTGCTGCGCCAGCGACGCGACGGCCGTCAGCAACACCACCGCCGCGGCCAGGACCACCCCACTCATTGAAGCGTGACATACACTCTTCTCCATTTCTGACGCTCTGCGCGACCATTTACGAGACATGGAGAAGACCAGAACACCGTGACCAGCCGCCGGATTCCGCACAGGGAACAGGAGACGTGTTCAGTGGATGGCGGCGAGGACGCCACTTTGTCGCCCGCGAGCACGGCACGGACGATGAACCGCCGGGGAGCGGAGCCGACGTAGTAGAAGGGATAGCAGGTGACCAGCGTCAGCGCGCGTGTGGACGTCGGGTCCAGCACCGAGACGTCTTCCGGGTCGACCACCCACGTTCGCTCGACGCGATACGATGTCCTTCCCCTGGAGCGTGTCGAGCTCAATCACGTCACCCGGCGTGATGTCCTTCAGTCCCCGGAAGAAGCCGTCCCGGTGCCCGGCGATGCCCGAGTTTCCGTCCGTTCCCGGTTGCGCCGTGCCCTCGATGTGACCGACGGCGCGATCGAGCGTGCGGTCGTCGGTGCCAGGCAGCACCGGCACCTCGAGTCGAATCTTCGGGATTCGGAGCACCGCGAGCGGAACGGGGGCCGGGTCGCTCAGCGCCTTACGCCAGGCGCTGACGCGATTCGGGGACCAGAGGGACTGGTCCGGCGTGCCGGCCTGCGGCGCGACCGACCTGAGCGCCGCGAAGCGCTCCAGATCGTGCCGCGTCGAAGTGGCAGCCCCGATGTGGAACGCCCCCATCCCACCAGGCCGGCAAGGCCGAATGACCCAGGTGGTTCTCTCGACGAGCAGCAGCAGCCGGCGACGTGTTTCCATGCGATTGGTGAACGGACCCGCACTCGCCCGTCAGTGGTTGACGGCCTATGCACTCGGCGCCGCTCCGACAGAGCAGACCGCATACCGTGCCGGGAGCGAGAGAGATCGCCAGATTCGTTGAGGATTTTCACAACGTGCGCGCCGGTTTGGGCGCGGTCCACCGGCGCTGCTCGTCCAGCCCACCGGAGTACGTCCGAAATACCGTGGCATGGACGTTCCGCTTGCACCACGGCGGGCGGCGACGCCGATACAAGTGAGTTAGGAACGAGGTGCGTCCGGTCACCGGAGGTTCCTCGACTGAGCCTTCGAGAATCGCCTTGGATACGAAGCCCGCGATTGCGGCGCCGATCACCGGAGCCAGCCAGAACAGCCAGAGCTGCTGAAGGGCCCAGCCTCCAACGAACAGCGCGGTTGCGGTGCTGCGCGCCGGATTGACCGAGGTGTTCGTCACCGGGATGCTGATCAGATGGATCAGTGTGAGTGCGAGGCCGATTGCGAGACCTGCGAATCCTACTGGAGCGCGTTTGTGAGTGGTGCCGAGAATGACGACCAGGAACATGAACGTCATCACGACTTCGCACACGAGCCCCGCCGCAAGCGAATACCCGCCCGGTGAGTGCACGCCGTAGCCGTTGGAGGCGAACCCGGCGGCGAGGCTGAAATCCGCGCGGCCGCTCGCGATGAAGTACAGCACGCATGCGCCGCCGATGCCACCGAGGACTTGCGCCACGGTGTAAGGCAACAGCAGCGGCGGCGGGAAAGCGGCCTCCCGCCCACAAGCCGACGGAGACAGCGGGGTTGAAGTGACCGCCCGAGATCGGGCCGAGCGCGTACGCCCCCGTCAGCACCGTGAGACCGAACGCCAGTGACACCCCGAGCAATCCGATTCCGACGTCGGGAAAGGCGGCCGCGAGGACCGCGCTGCCGCAACCTCCGAGAACGAGCCAGAACGTGCCGATAAACTCCGCAGAGAGCTTGAGAACACAGCGCACTCCTTTGCTGCCGGCGATTCGCTCCTCGGCTTTGTCGCGTCGGAACTAACGAGTCTCCCGGGGCTCCCGGGGCGATCACGGCGGACCGCCCCGGCCTAAACGAAGCCCTTACTGGCCGCGCTCGAGCGACACCAGCACCGCTTCTGTCCAGACGATGTCGACCTTGTCGCCGACCTTCACCTTGGCGAGAGCCGCCGGGTCCTGCACTTTGACGTATCTTCCCGCCGTTCGGCCCGGTGAAGGTGACGGCAGGCGTGTTCATGTCGATGGCGGCGATCGTGGCCGTGATCGTCAGTTGCCTGGCTTTGGTGCCACCAGGCAGGGCCTGTTCGGAACCCGTCGTGCCCTTTGTCGTGCTGTCCACCTCCGGCTCGCCGGGCCGCTTCAGCCGGACGACGACGTTCTCGTAATACCGAGCGTTGACCTTGTCGCCGACCTTGACCTCCGCGAACCGCTGGATGTCCGGCCCCGCGACGATCTGACACGAAGGTGCCGTCCGGTTTCTTGAGCGTGACCGTGCGGCGTCGAGGGATCGATCGCCTCGACGGTGGCCGTCTCCGTTCTCATCTCTGGACCGGACGGTCTTGGTCTGGGCCATGGCCGTGCGCGCCATCGACACCAGAAATCCCGCTGCAATAATTCCTACGACCAACCGTTTCATGTGTCCTCCTGAGTCACGCCTTGACGCGTGTCTCTTTTCAACGAACCGAATCCAGTGCCAATCGGAGGCCGGCGGCAGATGCAGCCGATCAACCGGAGCGGGCACGGGCGCGCGGCTGCATGCCGCGTGCCGTGCACGGAGACGGTTAGACGGGCATATTCATTGAGGATTTCACGACGTGCCGACGGTTGAGCACGAACGGCCAGCGCGGCCCCCCAACATGACGGAGGGCGCCCGTAATACAAAGTGGGCGAGTAGGCATGGCAGAGCGGGTGTGCCATGCTCGCGGGTTCGATCTTTCTGCAGACCCACGACATCTCGTGGATCTGCCTGACACCTCATGGGCCCACGATCGAGTGGTCGGAGAGGCGTCGGTGAACTGCAGCAGCATCAGGACGCATGCGGTCGCCTCCGTTACAGAGGAACTCGATCACGGAAACTGATGATCGTCAAAAAGCGAGGACCGTCTGCACCATCGGCACCCAGCCCGTCATCCCTGCGGTATACGGAGTAAAGGCCCCGCTATAAGGAGCTTTGTTGGCCCGGAACAGCTCTGCGTTGAGCCAGAGTCGCTCGGTCGGAAGGAAATGCCACTTTACCCCACCGCCATACTCATGAGAGTCGCCGAACTGCCCGTGCACCCACGATCCGCGGCCATACAGCATCACCTTTTTCGGCTCGACAAAATAACCCGCCGAGAGCTCGGCGCCGCGGTCGAATGTGGATGCGAGCGGAAGCAGTCCGTCGGCTTCGAAATCATTGAGCCAACGCATGAAGTATTGCCCGTTGACCGCAAGCCCGTTCCATTTGATGCCGGCGTCGACCGCCCACATCCTATACGTCGCCTGGTCGACCGTTACACCCGGCGCAAACGCTCCGGTCGAGAAGGTCAGCACGCCGTCGGAGTTGTACAGTGACGTGTTCTCGGGACTTGATTGATCGAGATTTGAAAAACGGTCCTCCCGGGATCTTGTATACGCGGTACCAATGCGAATGCGAACTTTGTCGGAGGCGAAATAATCATCGTACATGTTGCGTGCTTTGCCCGGTTCCCCATAGGGTCCCAGCGGTTCCCACCAGGCACTGCCGGAAAACAGCAGATGCGTATCGATCTTGTTTGCCGAAATGTTCAGGGTATTGAGACCGTTGCCGACGAACGCCAGATAATTCAACCCCTTCACGGGTTCTCCGTTTGCCCAGACTCCCTGGGTGAACCCGGGGCGGAAGAAGTTGTCCGCCATGCTCCTGTCGGTTGCCGTAAAAAATGGGAACGTGTTAACCAGTGATCGGCTGCCTGGAACCCCGGTGTAACCTGCGGTGATCGCGAGGGGCCTTGCTGAATTGCCAGCCAATGTTGCTGGCGACAATGATCGACGCGGCCCCGGCGGACGTCCAGACGGTGAAGCTGTATCGCGCCCTCTGGTCGAAAATGTAGCCGCCCAAGATGAACATTGCGCGATTCACCGTGATGTCGTTGCGCGTATGAACGTCGCGGGCAACGCCCAGATGGTCGGTGAACGTCTCGTCGCTATCCTGGGTGTTGAGATATCGGAGTTGGGTATTGATGTTGAACTTCAGCAGGAAAGGGACGTCAGCGTCTGGGGAGTTTCCCAGATGACGATTCCATCTCGATATCGCTCGTTGCTTGTCTGGGGTGCGGCAGCGGGTGCCGGCTGTGCGGAAGCATGCTCGCTGGATCTGTCAACGCCAGTGGGGCGTTGGAATCCGAAGCGGCGACCGTGCTGATTGGCTGCGCTGCGGGAGATTGTCCGGAAGCAGAAGTCGTGAAGAACGTGACTGACGTCAACGCGAATGCGGCTGAAACCTTGATGAGTGCGCCGGGTCTCGACACGTCGGAATCTCCCTCCCGAAGCCACCCCGAAATGATTGAGATACAGGGATTGCGACACTGCGCCAAGCCACGGACGCGTTTCCCATGACGTGGCGAGCCATCGCCGGGAAGCAATGGAGGCTCCTCGTCGAACGATCCCCTGGCCGAGTTCGAGCGAGGAGCCCCCATTCGATCAGCAGAGCACTGACGGAGAGGGCGAGACCAGCCTCGCTTGTTTCTGTACTTGCTGTTCATGTCTTTCGCGGTTTGGGCCAGCGCCAGTCACGGTCTGCGTCGAAATCGACGCGGTGCCTGGACGCGATCTCGTTGCTGGCGATCGCGTAGGCGGTCCAGGCCTTGACCGCGCCGAAGGCGCAGCGCTCGATGCACGGAACCTGCACGTAACCGGCGACCGGGTCGCAGGTCATGCCCAGGTGATGCTCCAAGCGCCGATTCGGCCGCATTCTCGACGACCAGCGATTCTGCGTCGTACGCGGTCGCGGTCAATGCCGCAGCCATCGACGACGCCACGCCGATCTCCGCCTGGCAGCCGCCCTCGGCCGCAGACAGCGTCGCATGGTGCTTGCAGAGGTAGCCGACCGCCGCAGCGGCGAGCATGCCGTCACGGACCTTCTGCCGATCGACCTTCCGGACCTCGAGGAGCCCATAGACCAGCGCCGGCATCACGCCGGCGGAACCGCCGGTCGGAGCCGTGATCACGAGGTGGCCGCGCCCGTTTTCTTCGGATGCCGCCAACGCAAATGCCGACAGCGCGCCGATACCGCGGTCCGCCTGAATACTTGTCGTCCATGGCGCGCTTGTAAACGGTTGCTGCCTTGCTGTGCAGCTTGATCGGGCCGGGCAGCACGTCGTCCTCCGACATCGACAGCCCCGACTTCACCGTCGCGACCATCGCGTTGATGATCTTGTCGACGAAGGCATTGACCTCCGCTTCCGACCTGCCCGCGATCGACATCTCGTTGGCCAGCATGACCTTGGCGATCGTGGTCTTGTTGTTGTCGGCGTGGTCCCGCAGCTCTTTCATCGTGCGGAACGGGTATTTCGGCGGGTTCTTCTTCGGCGGCGTATACCCTTTCCACTCGATGAATCCGCCGCCCACCGAGTAATACTCCTGCTCGAGCAGCACATCGTTGCCGGCGAGGAGCTTGACCGTCATCGTGTTCGGGTGCTTGAAGTCGCCCTTGGTGCGCATCGTAGATGACGTCCTTGAGGCTCACATCGATTGACTTGTCGCCGAGCTTCACCGGGAACACCTGGTCAGGCTTGTCTCGCAGGCCGTCCAGAAATTTCGGGTCGACCGTTGCCGGTTCTTTCCCGACCAGCCCTGCGAGCGCGGCTCGTTCCGTGCCGTGTCCCTTGCCCGTCGCGCTGAGGCTTCCGGAACAAGTTCACCTGAAGCTTCGTCGCCTTGGCGAGTTTGTCGGCCGGCAGTTTGGTGGCTTGCTGGTAGAAATCGTAGGTGATGCGCATCGGACCAATCGTGTGCGAGCTGGAAGGGCCGGGGCCCACCTTGTAGAACTCGTCCACGGTCGTCAACACGGGTCCCTGCTCCCTTCTTCACGACATCCAGGTCGGCAGAGAGAGGCGGTCGATGCCGCAGCCTCCGGCGGCAGAGTTGCGACGGCGCTTCGCTGTTTTCTCCTTCGGGCGAGACAGAGCAACCCGTCAGCACCGCGGCAGCACCGCCCACAGCGCTTCGCATCAAGAAATTTCGGCGATCCACGCCGGGTGGAACTCTCCAGTGAGATCAGTCCGCGCTTGTATCCGCGAGCGGATCTTCCCGTTTCTCATCATCTTTTGTCTGACATGGTGCACCTACTCCCTTTCATTAAGACTCAGCGGTGCGCCCCGTGCCTTCACCGCAATGACGTGTAACTTCTTGGTCTCCGGCACGGTCGCCGCGTGTCGGTGCGCAGGAATCCCCTTCGCGGTGGGCGACATTCAACAGCGCCGCGAACGGCATCACCGCCGAAGGCACATCGTGTGCCAGAGATAGGGACCCAGAATCATACCTTGTTTTCGTCTGCACGGGTGGGGCGGCCTTCTGAATTCGGGCCCGCCGTACCGGAGATCCCTCCGGGATAGCGGAGGTGCCGCGAGTACAGACGCCGGACCATGCCGCGGACGATCTGTTCGCTCTCAACGACTTGTCGCGCGCAAACCTCCGAAAATTGCGTGCCGTGGCACCTGGCGTGCTGTGAGCCCGGGAATGTGCTCACCGATCACCCAGACATACCAGCACGCGAGGCTGCGACCCGTGCTGGTGCCAGCCTCGCGGCGACTACTCTTCTTCTTGTCTTTCTCGCGGCGCCTGCGGCTGCACAGGGCACGCAGGACGACTCGCCGACTGAGCCAGAACGCCGCACCGTCGCAGGTCAACGACCGCCACGATGACGTGCTCGTCGAAGGTCCGGTGAACGCGTCGAGTTGCGCCGCCGACACGTCGAAGGGCGTTGTTCTTGCCCGGTCGTATGGCACGGCGGCGTGCCTGCTCGGGAAGACCTGGGGTTACGACGATCAGAGCGTGTGGGTATCGGATGGGTGCGTCGCCGACTTCCTTGTCGCCGGAACCGCGGCTGCCGGGGCGCCGTCGGAGACGACGAAGAAGGCGCCGCGTTACATCCCCAACGGCGGATTCCTCATCGTCGAGGAGGACCTCGGCGAAGTGACGTCCGGCTCTTCAGCTACGCACGCTATCTCAATCAGCTCGGCCTCGACGAGACCTACACGGACGCATTCGGGAACGTCCACACGGTGCAGCGGCGTCAGGACGCGCAGCTGCAGAAGTTCTTCCTGCCCTTCTCCGGCTGGTTCCTGACGCCGAACTTCCGTTACTACCTGTACGTGTGGTCGGCGAACACCTCGCAGGGCGATCCGGCGCAGGTCGTGGGCGCGGGAACATCAGCTATGTGTTCAACACAGTACGTGACGTTTGGCGGCGGGATCACGTCGCTCCCGAGCGTTCGCAGCACGGAGGGCCAGTTCCCTTACTGGCTGGGTGTGGACGATCGCCTCATCGCCGACGAGTTCTTCCGCGGCTCCTACACGACCGGCTTCTGGCTCAAGGGCGAGTTCGCGACGAAGTTCAGAGTACATGGCGATGATCGCGAACAACCTGAGCACGCTCGGCGTCAGCGCGGCGCAGATGGATAACACGTTCGACACGCAGTCGCACATGCTGCAGTGGCTGCCGACGACCGGCGAGTTCGGCCTGTTCGGAACGTTTGGCGACTTCGATTATCACGAGAAGCTCGCGACACGCCTGGCGATTCACTACACATCGAGCACCGAAGACAAACAGAGCCAGCCCGGCACGGATGGCATCGAGAACATCTCAGATCCGCCTCACCGATGGCAGCCAGATCTTCACGCCGAACCTGTTCGGGCGAGGGCATCACGGTCAACCGGGTGAAGTACCGGATGTCGAGCCTCGACGCGGGGATGAAGTACAAGGGCCTGTCTCTCGAGGCGGAGTACTACTGGCGCTGGCTCAGCGACTACGAGGGCAGCGCCGTCTCGGCGATCCCCGACATCAACGATCACGGATACCAGCTGCAGGCGTCGGCGATGGTCGTGCCGAAGATCGTCCAGGTGTATTTCGGGAATTCCGGGATCTACGGCAAGTATGGCGACCCGTGGGAGGCGCGCGGAGGCCTCAACTGGTATCCGGTGAAGCAGCGCGGGTTCCGGGTCAACACCGAGTGGATTCACGTGGATCACTCGCCCGTCGAGTACACCGCGTATCCGATGCCCGTCGGTGCGAAAGGCAACATCTTTCACGCCAATCTCGAGTTGAACTTCGAGCGACTTCAGGTGGGTGAGGGCAAGGAGCTGAGTTATGGCTGACCGCGTGTCCCGACGGCTCTCAGGCGTGGTCGCGTGCGTGGCGGTCGTCGCCTGGTTGTGCCACGCGCGCACAGGTGCTCAAGTGCAGCCTGCTGGATCGGCCGACAACACGTTCAACGACTCGCACTTCCACCTGACCAACTACATCCAGCAGGGCATCGGCGTCCGGGACTTTCTCGGGATCATGGGGACGCGCGTCGGTCGCTCGACGTTATTCGGCATCCCGCTCCAACAGCAGTGGTCGTACGCGAATTCCGGCGATTTCGCGCCGACCTACTACCTGCAGAGCGACGCGCCGCTCTATTACTACTCGTTCACCGACGCCTACATCGCAAGCGTCTACCGCTCGCTCACGCCCGGCGGAACAGGCGCGCTTCGATCCGATGATCACCGGGTTCAACCCGGCGGACATGTACGGCGTCGATCACATCCGCCGCGTGCTGCAGACCTTCCCCGGCGTGTTCACCGGCATCGGCGAGTTCAGCATCCACAAGGAATTCGTTTCCGTCGAAGATCTCCGGCGAAACGGCCAGCCTGACCAACCCGGCGCTCGATCGCATCCTCGACTTCGCCGCCGAAGCCGGCCTCGTCGCGATCATTCACAACGACATCGACATGCCGTTCGCCAAGGCAAGACGCCGAGCCCGTCTACCTGACGCAGATGAAGGCGCTGCTCGCTCGCCATCCGAAGACGACGATCATCTGGGCGCACATCGGCCTTGGCCGCGTCGTTCATCCGGTTCAGGTCTCCGCCGAAGTCGGCTGACACGCAATCCGACGCAGTTGCGAGATCGTCGAGTCGATGCTCGACCGATCCGGCGCTCAAGCACGTGAGCTTCGACATCTCGTGGGACGAGGTCGCGAAGCTGCGCCGTTGCCACGCCGCAGTCGATTGAGCGCGTCGACAACGGTGCTCAATCGGTATCCGGAGCGATTTCTGTTCGGCACCGACACGGTGGCGCCGGCCGGGCCGGCGCCGTACTTCGCGGTGTTCGACATATGGACGCCGGTGTGGCGTCGGCTCACGCCGCAGGCGAGCCTCAAGCGTGCGCAAAGGCAACTACGAGCGGATCTTCGACGAAGGACGTCGCAGGGTGCGAGCCTGGGAAGCAGCGAATGTGAAATGACGCCATCACATCGGAAAAGAGAGATATGTGCAACCTGTCATGGAGACTGCCAGCTACCGTGGAAAATTGGAGGATAGAAATGGGTAGACGTGTTCGGAGTTTCATTGTTCGGGCGTGCCTGCTCGGTCTGGGGGTGCTCGCGCTGGCGACACCGTCGAGCGCGCAGTCGCCAGCCGAGATCCAGAGGGCGATTGACGCGGCATACGGAAAGTTCAGGACGCTCCAGGAAGGCAAGAATGCCGACTACATCCCGGCCCTCGCGAAAGTCGATCCCAACCTCTTCGGCATCGCGGTGGTGACTGCCGACGGCAAGGTATGCACTGGCCGGCGATGTGAAGACCGAGGTCTCGATCCAGTCGATCTCGAAGGTCTTCACGATGGCGCAGGTCATCCAGGAGCAGGGCCTGGACGCGATCGAGAAACGCATCGGCGTCGATGCCACGGGCGCACGGTTCAACTCGATCATCGCGGTTGAAGCCGTCAGGACGGTCGCCGGGACGGGAGCGCCGGAGATGAACCCGCTGGTGAATCCCGGCGCGATCTCGGCGACGAGCATGGTGACGGGCGCGACGTCGGATGCGCGTGTGGCAGAAGATCATCGGCTTCCACAACGCCGCCGCGGGGCGGCAGCTCAGCGTGCTGCAGGACGTCTACAAGTCCGAGTCCGACACCAATCAGCGCAACCAGGCCATCGGCGCGCTGATGCTCGCCTACGGCTACATCAAGAGCAACTGGCAGCAGGCGGTCGACCTCTACACCCGTCAGTGCTCGATCGGCGTGAACGCGAACGATCTGGCGATGATGGCGGCGACGCTGGCAGCGGGCGGCAGGAATCCGGTCACCGGCAAACAGGTCATTGACGCGGCCAAGGTCCCCAGCGTCCTCGCCGTGATGTCCACGGCCGGACTGCACGACGACTCCGGGAAGTGGCTCTACCACACCGGCCTTCCAGCCAAGAGCGGCGTCGGCGGTGGCATCATCGCCGTGTCGCCAGGCAAGTTCGGCATCGCCGTCGTCTCCCCGCCGCTCGATGACGCCGGCAACAGCGTGAGGGCGCAGCGCGCCATCGCCGACATTTCGGCGGCGCTCGGTGGCAATCCGTCACGGCGCAGCACGGCGGCCGCGGCACGCGCCGCCCAAGTCGAGCTTCGAAGTTTACGGCTTCGCGATGCTCGACATGGGCCACGACTTCAAGCAGATCGACCCCAACTGGTTCGACACCTTGCGGGTAACCAAGCTGCCAAAGGTTGCGAACGAGTTCGGTGAGGACAACAGCACGTTCGCGGGCGTGCGTCAGGAGCCGCCTGGGCTTCAGGTCCTCGACGCCGACCGCAGTCGGCGAACTCAAGACCATCTTCGAGTTCGAGCTGTTCGGCACCGGCGTGGACTCCGGGCAGACCACGTTCCGCCTTCGCCATGCATGGGGAGAGCTCGGCGAGTTCGGGGCCGGTCAGTATTGGAGCCCCTTTAGCGATCCGGACGTCTACCCGAACACGCTCGAGTACTGGGGCCCAACTGGCATTCCATGGTTCCGCAAACGTGCAGCTCCGCTGCACGCCGATCCACAGCGACTCCAGTAATCTGATGGTCGCTCTCGCGCGCCCCGGCGCAAGCGGCGACCAGGGGGTGTATGCCGACCGTATCGAGCTTCAGGGCATCAAGGCCCGATTCCCGCTGCCCGATTTTGTAGGAGCGCATAAATACTCGGGAAAGTGGGGCTACCTTCGAACCGCTGGCATACTGCGGCGGATCGATTGGGATGATACCTCGCCGACGCCGTCGACCTTTCCGGAGACGCCACCGGGTGGGGATGGAACGTCAGCTCGAACCTCAAGTTCGGCAAGAGCGACCGTCCTGCGGATGCAGTTCACAGTCGGCGAGGGCGTTCGAGAACGAAATGAACGACTCGCCGGTCGACATCGGCATCCAGAACAACTTTCGAACCCGGTGACGCCACTTCTCGGCAAACCGGTGCCGATCGTCGCGTACGCTGTGTTCCTGGATCACACCTGGAGCGAGAAGTTCAGCAGCGCGATCGGGGCTACTCCAGCGCAGGATAACGACAACACCAACGGGCAGGCGCCTGACGCCTTCAGGGTCGGAAGTACGCACTTGGCAACCTGCTCTACTACCCGGTGCCGAACGTGATGATGGGTGGCGAACTGCAGTGGGGCCGGCGCGAGAACTTCTCGGATGGATTCCAGAGCGACGGGCTCAAGCTCCAGTTCTCGTTCAAATACAACTTCTCGTGGAAGCTCGGAGGATAGTCATGACGCACACTCATAAGCGGCTCTCGCCGCCGCCGGGCTCCTCGGCCTGGGGCTGCTGGCGTGGCCATGCCGCCGGTCGCGGCTCAGACGCCGGCCAACGTCCAACAGGCCGTGGACGCCGCGTACGCCAAATTCCGAACGCTCAGGGAGGGGAAGAACGCCGACTACATTCCGGCGCTCGCGAAAGTCGACCCGAACCTGTTCGGCATCGCCGCTGGTCACCGCCGACGGTCAGGTCTTCACCGCCGGCGACGTCGATGACGGAGGTCTCGATCCAGTCGATCTCCAAGGTCTTCACGATGGCGCAGGTCATCCAGGAGCAGGGCCTCGAGTCCATCGAGAAGCGGATCGGCGTGGACGCGACCGGCGCCCGCTTCAACTCGATCATCGCCGTCGAAGGTGTTCGCACCGTCGTCGGTACCGGCGCACCCGGAGATGAATCCGCTGGTCAACCCCGGCGCGATCTCGGCGACCAGCATGGTGACCGGGAACAGCGCCGACGCGGTCTGGAAGAAGATCATCGGCTTCCACAACGACGCCGCGGGGCGGCCAGCTGAGCGTGCTGCAGGACGTCTACAAGTCGGAATCCGACACCAACCAGCGCAACCAGGCCATCGGCGCGCTGATGCTCGCGTACGGCTACATCAAGGCCAACTGGCAGCAGGCCAGTCGATCTCTACACGCGCCAGTGCTCGATCGGCGTCAACGCGAGCGACCTCGCGATGATGGCTGCCACGCTCGCCGTTCGGCGGCAAGAACCCGACGACCGGCAAGCAGGTCATCGACAGCGCGCAAGGTTCCCGGCGTGCTCGCCGTCACTGGCCACCGCGGGCCTGCTACGACGATTCCGGCAAGTGGCTCTATCACACGGGACTGCCTGCAAAGAGTGGTGTCGGCGGCGGCATCCTCGCAGTCTCGCCCGGAAAGTTCGGCATTGCCGTCGTGTCGCCGCCGCTCGACGACGCGGGCAACAGCGTTCGAGCGCAGCGCGCGATCGCCGAGATCTCCAACGCACTGGGCGGCAATCCTTGACGCACAGGCGGCACTCGATAGCGCCTGTCACTGATCGCCGGTCGGAGACGGCGAAGAGGAGGAGTCTGCGTGGACTGGCTCAGAACCCTTCTCGAGACTTCGCCGATGACCGCGCTGTTCCTGGTCATTGCGGCCGGCTATTTCGTCGGCGAAGTCAACTTCAAGGGGTTCGCGCTCGGCTCGGGCGCGGTGCTGTTCGTCGGCCTCGCATGCGGCGCGTTTGCGCCGAAGGCCGCGCCGCCCGGAATGCTGGGCACGCTCGGCCTGCTGCTCTTCCTCTACGGCGTGGGCATTCAGTACGGCCACGAATGGTACCGCGGGCTCACGAGCCCCTCGGGACTGAGAGCCAACGCGGCGGCACTCTGCGGTCTCGGCCGCCGCGGGGCGGTCGCACTGGCGATCCATCGCACGGGCGCCGCGAACCTGGCGGAATCGCTCGGGATGTTTGCGGGCTCCACGACGAGCACCCCGACACTGCAGGCCGTTCTCGACGCGCTTGGAAGCCAGGACGCCGCGGTCGGCTACAGTGTCACGTACCCGTTTGGCGTCGCCGGACCGATTCTCTGCATGTCCGTCTATCTCGCGATCTTCAAACCGAAGATTGCGGCTCCAGCGGACCGGCTGATGAAGCCGGCCGAGGCCCGTGTGCGCAACGCGACGCTCATCGGCCGGCGCTTCGTCGATCTTCAGCAGAGCCTGCCGGCAGGCGTCCAGGCGGTGGCGATCCGCAGCGGCGGGCAGAACCGCGTACCTGATCCGACCGCCATCCTCCAGGCGGACGATGTGCTCCTGCTCGTCGGGACCGATTCTGCGGCGATTGGGCAGGCGCTGTGAGTTGATTGGCGAAGCGGCCGCATCGATCGCGGTGGATCGAACCGCGCTCGACTACGTCCGCGTCTTCGCGTCCAGGAGCGGCGTCGTGGGAATGCCCCTCGGCAGCCTGAAACTTCCCGGCGGCTTTGCCTACAATTACATCCACGTGCGGCGGGGTGACGTCGATCTGCTGCCAGACGACGACCTGGTGCTGGAATTCGGCGACCGCGTCGGCGTCCTCTGCCATCGCGCGGATTTCGATGCCGTGCGCCGCTTCTTCGGCGATTCCATCAAGGGCGTAGCCGATTTCAGCTACATTTCTCTCGGTGTCGGTGCGGCGATGGGCCTCCTCGTCGGATTGATCCCGATTCCCATTCCCGGAGTCGGCCGGATCACGCTGGAGACTCGCCGGGGTCCTGCTGGTTGCGCTCGTGCTTGGCCACCTCCGTCGCACCGGAATCGTGTGGACACTGCCGCTGTCGGCGAACCTGGTGCTGCGAAACTTCGGGCTCACGGTGTTCCTGGCGCAGGTCGGCATCGCGTCGGGACCCAAGTTCGCCACGACGGTGGCGGAGAGCGGCCTCACGCTGCTTCTGCTCGGCGCCATCATCATGCTCGCGCTGATCGTGGTGACGATGATCGCGGGACGGCTGCTCGCAATTCCTGCCGACGATCTGTTCGGCGTCGTCTCCGGTGTGACCGGGAATCCCGCCATCCTGGCGTACGCGAGCCGCGCCGTCCCCTCGGAGCGGCCCGACATCGGCTACGCGATGGTGTTTCCGTCGGTGACAGTCGCGAAGATCTTGTTCGTTCAGATCGCCGCATCGGTCCTCGGCAGCTGAAGGCCGCGATGATCGCACGAGGAGGCAGGAAGGCGATTGCGGCGATCGCCTTGGCATTGTCAGTGTCGGCGACCACGCATGCCCAGGGGCGAACCGACGTCGTGACCCTCGCCAACGGCGATCGGATCACCGGCGAGATCGTGCGGCTCGAGCGGGGTAGACTCGAGTTCAAGACCGACGACGCCGGCACGCTCTATCTGGAATGGGACAAGCTCTCGAGCCTCGTGTCGACGCGTCTGGTCGAAGTGCTCACCACCGATGGCCGCCGATTCCTGGGCAGCCTCGGACCGGCGGCCGTCCGATCGATTACCGTCGTGACTTCAGAGGTGTCGCTTCAGATGTCGGAGGTGACATTGATCACTCCGATCGGTACGAGCTTCTGGCGGCAGCTCGATGGGTCGATTGACGCCGGGTTCAGCTATACGAAGTCCAGCGGCGTTGCGCAGCTCAACGTGAATTCCGACACCGTACCGCAAGCTCGCGTCCCGGGCACGCCTCACGGCGTCGCTCACCCAGACGAAGAAAGACGACGATTCGGGTCGCGACGATCGGGAGTTCGTTGGAAATGTCGTATCTGCGTTATCCGTGGCAGCGCTGGTTCATCCTGACGGCCGGCCGATTCGAGACCAACGAGAGCCTCGGGTTGACGCTGCGGTCGCAGATCGGTGCGGCCGCCGGACCCCGTCTGGTCAACAGCAATCGCGCGCAACTCGTGCTCGGCGCCGGGCTGTCGTTCAATGACGAGCAGGGCTTGGATGTCGAATCCACGCAGAACGTCGAGGCGCTCTTCACGTTCGAGACCGCGTTCTACACCTACGATCGGCCGAAAACGAACTTCGACATCAGCTTGAGTGCTACCCGAGCCTGAGCGACACTGGCCGTCAGCGCGTGCAGCTCGACGCCGGCGCCAAGCGGGAATTCCTGAAGGATCTCTTCGTCGCGCTCAATCTCTACAACACCTACGACAACCGGCCTCCGAACCCGGCGGCCAATACCAACGATTTTGGAATCGTGCTGTCGATCGGCTGGACCTGACTAGATCGGAAGCGCCCTGAGACAGACGCGCCAAACATGCTGCCAACACGATCGCTGTTCTGCGTCGCATTGACCCTGATGTCGATCGCGGGCAACGCGCGAGCGTCCGCGCAGACGTCGGACTCACAGTCCGAGGCGGCGCAAATGGACCTGTTCGATGTCTGGCGGAGAATCCGGCACACGCCACCGCCGCCTGCCGCCGAACCGTACGATGGCACTGGGCGCATGTTGGTCGTGACGCCGGTCATCGGGTCGAATCCGTCCGCGGGGTTCACGTTCGGCGCTGCCGGTCAACTCGCCGTCGTGCGCGGCGACCCTCGCACGACCCGCATCTCCGCGGGAATCGCCAGCCTGACGTTTTCGACCAAGAAACAGGCCATGCTCAACATGCGCTTTGGGCTCTTCACGAACGAGAATCGCTGGCTCGTCGAAGGCGACAACCGCTTCCACAGTACATGTCTCAGGACATTTACGGTCTCAGGACGGCGACGCCGGCATCGAGCGCCGTCGGCGCGGACTATGGCTTCGTCCGGCTCCACGAAACGAGTACTCGCCGCGTGACCCGCGGAGTCTGGGCCGGGGGTGGCGTGCTGTTCGATTCGCATTCGAACGTCGGCCCTGCTGAAGGTGTGGAGGAGGAATGGCCGACCAGTCCGTATGTGACCTACAGTCAGTCTCATGACCTTCCGCTCGAGGGTCAGCAGTCGGCTGGCGTCAGCGCGAATGTCCCGATCAACACACGCGATTCGGACATCGAGCCGCGTCGCGGCGCGGTACGCGAACGCCGCGTATCAGATGTTCGGCGGAGACTCCACGTGGCAGTTGCTGCACTTCGACATGCGTACTATCTGCCGCTGAACAAAGACCGCCGCCATCTGCTCGCCGTGTGGCTGCTCGGTGACATGACGACACACGGCGCGCCCCTCGCAATTTCGATTTGCCGGCGACCGTCATGGACATGACGGACGTTCAGCCCGCGGCTACCGAGAGGGCCGCTTTCGTGGCGAGCGACTCCTGTATGGCGAAGTCGAGTACCGCGGGACGATCACGCGCAACGGATTGCTCGGTATGGTGGCCTTCGCGAACGCGACGACGCTCACCAACCTGCAGGACGGAGATCGGCTGTTCGATTCGGTCGCGCCGGCCGCTGGCGCCGGTCTGCGGGCACTCTTCAACAAGCGCTCGAGGACCCGACTCTGCCTCGACGTCGCATGGGGAAAAACGGGATCGCACGGGGTCTACTTGGCGATCCAGGAAGCATTCTGAGCTCGACTTCTTCGATGACCTCGAGGCTCGAACTTCCAGGGAGAAAAATGCCGTGCCTAACGAGGCTGATTGAGGGGGTGGTGGGTGCGGGGAGACTATCGCTGACGCAGGGCGGTCAACGGATTCGTCCGAGCGGCTCGCCAGGCAGGGATGATGGTTGCTACGATCACGCCTCCGAGCACGACCGCGAACGCGCGAGCGAACGAGATGGGATCCGTGGCGCTTACTCCGTAGAGCAGCGCTACCCAGAAGGCGTGTCAGGGCCAGCGCGGCGACCCCGCCGATGACGGCACCGACCGCGCCCAGACGCAAGCCACGCCGCAGAAAGTGCCAGACGACTTCGGTTCCCCGTGCGCCGAGCGCCATGCGGATGCCGATTTCGTGCATGCTCTGCATCACCGTGTACGACACCAGGCCGTACATTCCCATTGCCGCCAGCGCCATGCCCGCCCCACCGAAGACGAACAGCACGCCCGCAACCATTTCCAGGATTGACAGCGCCGCGCGCGTCTGCTCGCTGAGGGTTCCAGCACCAAGAATGGGCAAGTCGGGGTCGAGCGCTCGAACGTGCGCACGCAGCTGCTCGATGAACGGCGCGACGCCGGCGGAGCCGCGTGCGTGGAGCATCATGCTCGGCTGATATGTTTGCAGAAACGGCAGATAGACGTACGGCCGTGGCGCCTCGTTGATCCGCGAGTATTTGATGTCGCGCACTACGCCAATCACCATTCGCCACTCACCGGCCGCCACGCGAACGCGCTTGCCGACTGCGTTCGCCGCGCCACCCCAAAATCGCGCCGCCGCCGTCTCGTTGACGATCGCAACGGGCATCGCTGTCGCATCGTCTCGACTCTCGAACTCGCGACCGCCGAGCGAGTCCGATCTTCAGCGTGCGGAAGTAGTCGGGCGCGACGATGTTCGAGAGAAACGTCAGATCCTCGTCCCGGCGAGGCGTGTAGCCATCGATGGCCACCGGCCGGGCCCCGTTATCGACCATCGTGAGTGGAGTGGTCAGTCGCCAGCGTCGCCGACTCGGTCCCGGCGTCACCGCGCACACGTTCCAGCAGCTGAGCGAAGAACGCGCGGCCTCGCGTCTCGTCGTAGCCATTCGGCGTGACATCGAGCCGCATCGAGACCACGTTGGTGGCATCGAATCCCGCGTCCGCATTCCGCGCGGCGTCGAGGCTTCTTGTGACCAGCCCGGCGCCGATCAGCGGCAGCAGTGAGACAGCCACCTGCGAGACGATCAGTCCCGCACGAAAGCGTCCCTTCGCCGCACCACGCGACGAGAGGTCTTCTTTCATCACCGACAGCAGATCGACCCGCGAGTGCCGCAGTGCTGGAAACAATCCGAAGAGCAGGGCGCTCGCGAACGCCGCCAGCCCGGAAAACCCGATGACGAGCGGATCGACCGAGAGGTTGAAGAAGATGCGTATCGGAACCGACGTGACCATGGCGCCCATGAGCAGCCGCAGGATCTGGGAGCGCGAGGACGACGGCCGCCAGTGCGCCAGGCACCGCCAGCACGAAATTTTCAGCCAGGAGCAGCCGCAGGATCCGCGCACGGCTCGCCCCGAGGGCCAGGCGGAGGGCCACCTCTCCGCGCTCGCGAGATGCCACGCGCGAGGACCAGTCCGGCGACGTTCGCGCAGACCATCAGCAACAACAGCGCCCCCATCGCACTCAACACGACGACCGCCGGTAGCATGTAGGTTTGCGCGCCAAACGGCGATTGCCAAATCGGGATGGCCTTGAGCTGGTGAGCGGCCGCATCAATCTTCGCGTCGGCCCGCAATTGCGTCCTGAGCACGGCCAGCTGTGCCGACGCGTCGGCAAGCGTCGTGCCGGGCCTGAGACGACCCTGCACGATCAGGAAGTTGGCCTGCTTGTCGGTCAGTATCGTGCGCGGGTCTTGCGTCCCCTCTCCAATCTGAGGCGCCATCATGACCGGGACGAATGCTTCGACGTCGAAGCTGACGATGGTGCCGTGGAACGACGGGGCCGCGACGCCGACGACGGTCAGCGGATGTGCATTCAGGCGAATGGTCTTGCCGACGATGTCGGGATCGCTGTCGAAGTGGCGCCTCCAGAGGGTGTCGCTCAGGACGACGACTGGATGCTGACCGGGAGCGATGTCGTCCGAGGGAAGCAACGTGCGGCCGAGCTGCGCGCGCACGCCGAGTTGCTGAAAGTAGTTGCCGGTCACCAACTCGCCCATGATCCGCTCGGCGCGATTGCCCAGTCCGAGGTTGACGTTGATGTTGGTGGATCCGATCAGGCCGGTGAAGGCTCGGTCGTGATCGCGGACTTACTGGTAGTCGGGGTAGGAGAGCGTCAGCCGACGGCCGGTGCTCGTCTCGTTCACGACCACGCCGAGGCGCGCCGAGCCCTCGACGCCCGCCAGCGGGCTGAGGGCCAGACTCTTGAGCAGCGTGAACACCGCGGCGTTCAAGCCGATGCCGAGCGTGAGGACGGCGACCACCGTCAGCGAAAAGCCGGGATTCTTGACGAGCAGGCGGAGCGCATGGCGCACATCGCCCGCCAGATCGCGCAGCGCGTCGACCCACCAGGGGATCCAGACCGAGCGGGCCGCTTCCGTCGTCAGCGTCACGTTCCCGAAATCTTTCAGCGACGCTAGTTGCGCGCTGCGTCGATCGGCGCCGTCGGCGACGCGATCGTCGGCGGCGATCGCCAGGTGCGCGCGAAGCTCTTCCTGAAAATCCCGTTCGTCCGAGCGCCGTCTCTTGAACCAGCCGAGTCGAGTCACGCTCTACTCCTTCAGCCCCATCGCCGCGTTCATCACGCGGCCGATGGCGGCGACCAGTTCGTCCCACCGCGATGCTTCGCGCAGCAATTGTTTCTTGCCTTCCGGCGTAATCCGATAGAACTTCGCGCGCTGATTCGCAGCGGTCTGGCCCCCACTTCGAGGTCACCCACCCGCGTTTGGCCAGCCGCTGCAGCGCGCGGATACAACGAGCCGGCTTCGACCTGCAGCACGTCGGCCGACTGTGCGCGGATGGTCTGCCCGATGCCATAGCCGTGCTGCGGGCCCCACTGGAGCGTGCGCAGAATCAGCATGTCGAGCGTGCCGTGGAGCAGGTCGGTGCGGGCGTCGGGACGTGAGGAATGGAGGGTCATGGTATAGAAAGTCTACAGCCTTGGACGTAGACTCTCTATAGCCTGTTCCATCAGAACTGCGTCACCCGCCGAATCTGGATCGGTCCGCTCGAAGCGTCCTGACCGTTGGAATCGAAGCATTCTGAGCTCGACTTCTTCGAGACGAGTCAGTTGCAAGCGGCTGTACGCACGAGCTTGGTGCAAGAGGACGATGTCACCATCCGGGATCTTTTACAGAGAAGTCCCGTAATTTGCCCAGACGGACACTGGCTGTTTGCGCATTGCGCCTGTAAAGCGCCACGAGTACATTTTTGCCGCTGATTCGGTCGAGTTGGCCGGAACCTGAGGAGGTTGCTATGTGGTATCGCGCGTCGATCGTGACAGCGTTCGCCGGACTCTTGCTCGCGGCGGGGCCCGTGAGGGCCGCCGACCGCCTTAACGATGAGGACGTGCAGAAGCTGCTACAGAGCATCGAGCAGAAGCGCTCGAAATTCGAGGGAGAGCTCGATGAGAAGCAGAAGAACACAACGCTGCGTGGCCCACGCGGCGAAGTCAGAAGACCAACGCGTTCTTCGATGATCTGCAGGATCAGATCGCGAGAGCGCGCGAACGCTTCGCACGTCAGACTATTCCGCCAGTAGCGAGGTCGTCGCCTTGTTGGACTACACCAGCCGCCTCGACACCTGGGTAAACGCACAGCCCACGAGCTTCAAGGGATCGGCCGAGATGCGTACCGTTCGCGGCCGACCTGCGCCGGCTCGCGGCGGCGTACAATACGACGTTTCCGCAGCCGGCCAACAGGACCGCGCGGCGAATCAACGATAAGGGAGCTCAGTGACCGCGGCGGCGAATGTCGAAAATGCATATCGACCCATTCAAAAGGAGTTCGACGCCACGCTCGCCAGTCCGAACAACCAGCAGGTCGTGGGCACGTCGGGTCAGGTTGCTGCTGGCCGCGTCGACACGCTGAAGACGAACGCCCACGCCTTGAACGAGCGCCTCAGGACAAGCAAAAGGGGTCGCGGAAGCGCAGGCGCTCATCGCGCAGGCGCTGTCGCTCGCCAGGACCCTTTCGCGATATAGCCTGACGCCGAGTACTCACCTCGGCGTGGCAGCCGCTGCGGGCGGAACTTGGCAAGGTCGCCGAGGGTTACGAGATGAGCAGCGCAGATCTGCCCGCTCGGTAGAACACCGCAACGCAGGAGCCGTGTCGGGCTCCGCGCGTGCGGGACGGGCATGGACGCCGTGATCGCTCCGCGAAGTCGGAAGGCCGAGGCATGTCAGGGAAACTATTGATTGGCGCCATCATGAGCGCCTCGCTCGTTCTCGGAGCTTCACCCTGTCGTCGCCGGAGACGACGCTGCGAGAAGATCAGCAAGAACGCGAATGCCGCGCTGCAATCGCTGTATGCGAATATGTGCCTGCAGCCAAGGCACTGGCGCGCAAGCTCGGGCAATCCTCGTCTTCCTGAAAGTCACCAAGGCGGGCCTTGGGGTCGGTGGACAGCACGGCCAAGGCGCGCTCATGAAGGGTGGCAAGGCGGTCGCGCACTACGACACCAGTGGCGCTTCTGTCGGACTCCAAGCTGGCGCCCAGACTTACGGCTACGCGATGTTCTTCATGAAAGACACCGCGCTCCAGGCGCTCGACCAGGCCAAGGGATTCGAGGTTGGCGTCGGGCCGACTGTCGTCGTGGTGGACGAGGGCATGGCGAAGAGCAGCACCACCACGACGATGAAGGAGGATATCTACGCCTTCATCTTCGCCCAGAAGGGACTCATGGCGGGGCTCGGGATTCAAGGCAACAAGATTACGAAGATCGAGCCGAAGTAGCGAGCGCGCGATCAGGAGCGGACCGACACTCCGCGAGCCAGCTCCCCGCGCCCGCGCCCCACTTGGAGATGACCTTCACGGCCTGCGTGAAGGGCACGTCCAGCGGATGGACGCGCTCGCGTGGCAGGATGAACAGCGACGCCGGCCGCGGGCGTCGGCACCGAGGGGACGAGCACAGTGTAGCGGCCGTCGTCCAGCTCCTCGATGATGAAGCCGGGCGAGAGCGCCTCCTCCAGCTCCACCAGGGCCGGCCGGAACGCGCCCTCGCTCTCGTCGCCGCGAGACGCGTTCTGCCAGGCCCCGCACCAACGCATAACCTGGGATCTTCTCGAGCACCGAGCGCTCGAGCGCGTTCTTAGCGCGTCAGCCCGGGGCCGGTGCGGACCACGAGCCCGGCCACGAAGCAGACGGCAAGCACGATCAGGAGGGCGATGACCTGCCGGAACTGCCCGCCGGCCGGGACCGCCGCCGTGACCGGCGACAGCAACGCGAGGATGCCGGACAGCGTCTTTGCCAGCAGCAGGATGGACAGGTAGATCGGCAGCACGACGAGCAGTCCGCCGATCAGGGTCGTCTTGGTGAACTCGGCCAGGCCCTTCATGCGGCAGTCCTCCTTGTGAGCGATCGATGCGCCAGCGTAGCAATTCTGCGGCCGATGGAAATGCGGCCGCACTCGCCAACATATCCGCGAGCTCTGCGTTTGGACGCGGGGCTCTAGAAGGCGGTGGCTCTATGTCGGAGTCAGGTCCGCCATTCCGGAGGATGAGATCGTCACGGCCTTGTCTCAATACGACACAAACTGACTTCAACGTCTATAACGCATCGAAACGTGGTGGCGAGATCTTTGATGTCTGGGGCATGTGGGATCAGGCCGAAGGGCGCACTGCGCTTGGGGTGCCCTGCACCGAGTCCCGACAACCGGCTCGCGGCGCCCCGGTGTCACCGGCATTCCTCGGCGCGCCCCCAAGGGTGAATTCCAGTGGCGACACAATTTCTTGCTGGTGTGATCTGCGTCGGAGTGCTGATGTCGGCGCCGGGCATCTCGGCAGCCCAGACTCAGTGAGGTGGCGAGCCAGGTCACGGTCAAGGTACCGTTGAGGCCGTTGACCACACGGGCCGCACGGTGACGATTCGAGGGCAGCAGGGCAATTTGGTGACCGTGGACGTGCCGGCCAATGCGACGCGGTTCGAGGCAGGTCAAGGTTGGCGACGCCGTGACGGCCACCTACTACGATCGCATCAGCGTGCGGTTGAAGACCCGCGGGCGAGCCCGCGGTCGATCGCACGGAGGAGCCGACCATCACGCCGACGGCACCGGGGCGCTGCCGGGTGCGACGAGAACCAAGCAGCGGGTGGCGACCGTGACCATCACGGGTTGGTCCCCGGTCGACAAGGTCGTGACCTTCATCGGCCCGAACGGGACGGCCTACTCGCGCCGACTGCTGGACACCACCGACCCCGCGATCGTCGAGGGTCTCAAGGTGGGTGATCGCGTAGACGTCACCAGGACTGAGGCCGTGACGGTCTCCGTGCAGTCGGCCCCCACCACACGATCGACGCGTTTACGACGAGCTCAAGGACCGCCTCACGGTCTCGGCCCTCTTCGGGTGGGACAACCAGTTCAGTGGCAAGATGATCAAGGAAGCCACTGGTCAGACGGTGCGTGGGGCAGTGCCAATCAACCTGGCGCGAGACGACCTACGACGATGTGTACGGCCGGATTGGGATGCTTCAAGATCGGCGTCGGCTATCGGACCACCCCGCGCGCCGAGGCCGTATTCAACTTCGTGTGGTCCAGCAGTGATGCGGAGGAGGGAGGGGTCCAGATCGGCACGGTGGGCGCGAGCACAGCGGCGATCCCGCTCACTGTCCAGTTCACCTCGTTCAGTTATTGGGGCCTCGAGGTCGGCCAGCGGTGGTTCTTCGCACGCACCCGCTTCACGCCCTTCGTAGGCTACCTCGTGGGCGCCAACCGGCACCAGGACATCCGTGGTACGTTCGTCAACGTGCCTCCCGATCTCACGCCCGCGCTTGCAGCGCAGGATGGCAAGTTCTTCGAAAAGTCGCTGGGCGCTCAGCGTGGGTCCGACCGGTGGCGTGCTCATCGGCGTGGGTCCGTTCGAGGCTGATAGCCGAGACGCAGCTGCGCTTCATGGGCGGGCTGTCGGACGTGGACTGGCTGGTCGAACAAGGCCTCCGCGATATCAACACCGAGAGCTCGCGGTGGTCGTTTCCGATTCTGCTGGGCGCGCGCATCCGCTTCTGGAGACGCGCGATCATGATCTTGACCCGCACGCGGATAAGACGCGAGCCAGCCACCCAGAAGGCACACCGTCTTGGACGGTTCGGCGGCCACCGTATGCCGCGGCGGTTCCACGCGACGCCTCGTGGTTCCATCGCACTTCGTCCAGCTCCACCGAATGGAAATCGAACCGCCAAAGCATGTTACGCCCGAAGAAGAGCGCCCGCAGTCATCTCGCGCCCGTTGGCCCGACTCCTGCACCACCGATCACCTCGCTCGGCGCAGAAACGTCGATGCGAGAAGGCGAAATCTACTCGAAGAAGGAGGCAACTATGTTTTCCAGTGCGAACGCTTGCGGCAGGTCTGCTTCTGCTGGCGTTGGCCCCGACGGCGGCCCGAGCCGATGGCCTGATTACACCATTTTGGGGCGCGAACTTCGGCGGCGACGCCGGAAGTGAGCTGTCTGATGCGGTTGATGCCAGCCGGTTCGTCTATGGCGTCAGCGCCGGATGGATGGGCGCCGGAGTCATCGGTTTCGAAGGGGATTTCGGGGCACAGCCCCGATTTCTTCGGCAAGACCGACGCCGGCAATTCCAAAGTCCTGACGATGCTGGGAAACGTCATCGTCGGTGTTCCCTTCGGTGGGCAGACCGGATTCGGGATCCGCCCGTATGGGTTCGCCGGAGTGGGATGGCTTCGTACGGACATCGAAGGTCTCGGCGGCACCACCAACGTCGTCGACTTCAATCAAAACCAGGGTGCGTGGACTTCGGCGGCGGGTCTTCATTTTCTTCGCCACCCATGTCGGGGCGCGTTTCGATTTGCGCTATCTACGCAGTTTTGACGACCTGGATCTCGGCCCCATCAATATCCCCATCGGCGACGCACGTCATCCCGGAAAGGTGGACTTCACCCGATTCTCGGCCGGGGTGACGTTTAGATTCTGAATGGTCCGCTCGGCTCAAGTCTTCGCGCTCCACGTTTGCGTCGCGGGCAACACGGAGCGCGGGGCTTCAGCCGAGCGCGAAAACCAGCAATGCGGGTGGCAGCCGGATCTCCGGCATCCTGCAGCGACCTCCGGAATATCGGAGGCACTCCGCTGGAGTCATCAGGTCCCGACACCACAATTCGTTGCCGTTTCAATCACTTGACGATGCGGCGCCGGTGAGAAGATGCGTGGCATCTGGCGTGCTGAAGACCGCACTCGTTGGCACGATTGCAACAAGGAGTTGAACCCATGACAACTCGACGCATCATCATCGCTGGCCTGGCCACCCTCAGCATCACCACAAGCGTGGCCGCACAAACCACAACAAAGTCCAAGAGCCGCAGGCGCAGCGGCGGTGACCGGCGCGACCTCCATGACTGGAACCGTCGGTCGGTCGACGGCAATTGGCTCCTCGTCAAGATGCAGCCAAGCGGGCTATACCGCATCTTCAATGTTCAGCCCGGCCGTCAGTTCATCATCGACGGTCAAACCAAACTGATCAGCGATCTGACACCTGGCACGGTCCTCACGGCGAGCGTCGTCACTACCTCCCAGCCCGTAACCGAGCGAACCACGACTGTTACGGATGGCACCGTCTGGTATGTCTCCGGCAACTACGTCATCGTCACCCTCGCGAACGGAGAGAACCACGAGTACAAGTGCCGCCGTCGTCGCAAGTTCATGGTCGAGGGAAAACCGGCGTCGGTCAGCGAACTGAGGAAGGGCATGAAAGTGTCGGCCACCAGGATCGTCGAGGAGCCCAAGACAGAGATCGAGACAACGACGGTCGTTGACAGGCAAGGCGCCGAAAAATAGCAGCTGCCACCTTCAGCCTCTCGGCCACCCTATAGGATCCAGACGATGGACGTTACGGTCCGCGCCGACCGCGAAGGCGACCGCGCGCGTCTGATCCCCATGGGTCCGTTTGATCTTGCACACGCCGTGGCTGCCGCGCGGGCAATCGCCAACATTGAAGCGCGCGCTGGCTGGCTGCCGTGCCGTCGAACTCGATCTGACGCATGTGGACGACATCGACGGAACGGGTGCCGTCCAACTCGCCCGGCTCCTCGATCATGTGGAGGCAGCAGGCCCCAGCACGCATGTGCTGGGAGAACACAATCCGAAAGCAGCACGCCTCATCGTCCTTTATCGCCAGCGTCGGACAACCGCGCCGGGTCGAAGCCGCGCCGGTAGCGATTCTGGCTCGTTTTGGATCGTTTGCCGCGCAGCTGCCTCGCGCCATGACGAGCGGGCTCCATTCGATCGGTCACGACGCTGTTGCCGTGCGACGGGCAGTCGCAGCACCACGCTCGGTCGACTGGCGCTCCTTGCCACAATTGGTGCAGCAGATCGGTGCGGACGGACTGCCGGTCGCGAGTGCTGCGAACCTCCTCGTCGGCCTCATCATTGGCTTCCTCGGCGTCTCGCAGCTCGGCCGATTCGGCGTCACGGTCTATGTGCCGGAGCTCGTGGTCGTCGCACACTTCCGCGAGCTGGGTCCCCTGGTCACCGCGATCGTCGTCGCCGGACGATCGGGCGCGGGCCTCGCCTCTGAAATTGCGACGATGAAGGTTTCGGAGGAGATCGATGCGCTGCGTTCCATGGGATTCGATCCCGTGAGATGGCTGGTTGTGCCGCGGTGCCTGGCGCTCATCCTCGCGCTCCCGGTACTCACCTGGGTCGGTGACCTGTTGGCCCTTCTCGGGGGCATGATTGCCACGACCAGCCTCACCGACATGTCGACGCGGGCCTACGTGACGTTGACCGGCTGACGCCATCAGCCCGACGAACTTCTGGAGGGACTTGTCAAGACCCCGTTCCTGGCTCTGGCGATCGGTCTGATTGCGTGTGGTCAGGGTCTCGCCACGCAGGGCGGTGCGGCCGAAGTCGGTGCAGAACGACAACCGGCCGTCGTGCTGTCGATCTTCGGCGTCATCGTGATCAGCTCGCTGTTCACCTTTGCGTCACGCGTGATAGGCCTGTGATCATGCTCACACCTCGGCCTCACATCATCGTCCGACGACCTCCGCATCGGATGGGGATCGCGCGTGCTGATGGAGCACGTCAGCTTCGACGTCGACCGCGGGACGACCGTTCGCCATTCTCGGCGGCTCGGGCAGCGGCAAGAGCACGCTGCTGCGCTACCTGATCGGTCTGGAGACAGCCGCTGGCAGGCACGCATCGATATCGACGGTCTTGGCGCGCCGCATCGCTACGAAGGCGTCCGTCGTTTCGGCGTGCTGTTTCAGTCCGGCGCGCTCTTCAGCTCGATGACGCTCGCAGAGAATCTCGCGCTCCCGCTGACGACGTGGACGTCGGTTCGCAGGTGCACCTCGTACAGCGAGCTGGTCCAGGCGAAGCTGGATCTCGTCGGCCTTGGGCAGTTTGCCGAACATCTGCCCGGGGAGATCTCCGGGCGGCATGAAGAAACGCGCCGGAATCGCGCGAGCGATGATGCTCGAACCTGACCTGCTGTTCTTCGACGAGCCCTCGGCCGGGACTCGACCCAATCACCGCCTACGAGCTGGATCAGCTGATCCTCACGCTCAGCCGCGACCTCGGCATCACGATCGTCATCGTCACCCACGAGCTGCCGAGCATCTTCCTCATGGCCGACAGCTGCATCGTGCTTGACAAGAGCCACGAAGGGATCGTCGCCCGAGGCGATCCCGCATGTTGCGAGATAACTCGGACATCCCGTTCGTGCACGGCTTCTTCACGCGGTCGTCACCGGCGGCGGCCGCGAGTCAGGGAGTCTCGATGATGGCCGCAGAAAAGAGTTACGCGCGGCTCGGCCTCTTCGTCGTGATCGGCGTCGCCATCATCCTGGCGACGGGACTGTTCTTTGTCCAGCAAATGAGGAGCCGTGCGGTGATCAGCATGGTCACGCTACATCACTGAAAACGTCAGCGGACTGGATATTTCCAGCCCGGTCCGATTTCGGGGCGTGGCGGTGGGACGGGTGACGGACATCCGCGTCGATGGGAGGGGAACACCATCGAGATCGATTTCGAAGTCTTCCAGGAGCGGCTGGCCACAATCGGCGCGAACGTGAAGCGCCTCCAGCAACTGGCGGATCTTGCGCGTGTTTCCGCAACTTCGATCCCGTGTGGTCGGGAACCCGGTGACGGGGATGCCTATCTGTTGCTCGATGTCCCCGCCAACCTCCACCGCCAGTCGCACTCGGGTTCACTCCCGAGTCGGCCTTACGTGGCGTCAATGCCCTCGCCTTTGGCAGCCGTGCAGGATCGGCTGCCGGCCGTCCTGGAGCGCGCCGAGATGACGCTGCAGACGCTCGGGAGATCGTGGCGAAAATCCCCAGACAGTCTCGACCGGAGCAACCAGTTCTTCACCAATGTCGAACGCATCATCCGGGAGAGCCAGCTGCCTCAATTGAGCGCCGATTCACGAACGTTCTTTGCGACCACGGCGGCGGAGATGGCGCGGATCGCGACGGAGATGGACCGGCTGACGGGACCTGCAGAGCAGTCTGGTCAAGTTCGCAGAAGAGGCGCGCACCGCGATGCGTGATGCCGATTTCCTGAATCGGCCGATCGGCGCGCGACGCGCTCGACCGGACGAGTCTGGCGGCGGACGATCTGCCGTCGTTCGTTGCCGGCGATTCGGGATGCGCTCGACCAAGTGCGCGAACTCGCGCGGCGGCTGGAAGAACAACCCGGAATCGGTCGTCTACGGTCCACGCCAACCAGGGAGCAAGTCGCGATGACGCGCTTTCAGCGCTCTGCGACCGCCCTGCTCGTGGTTCTTGGTTGTGCCGGCGGAGCAGGCTGTCGACTGAGGCGGCCCGAAGTGATACCGGCTCGGATGGATCGAGCCTCAACTCGTGGATCTGGAGCCGTTGGCATCCGCGAGGGCGGGGCCAACCGCCGCTAACGCCATTCCGGTCCGACTCCTCGAAACCCAAGCACGCGCACACATCGGCCGCAGTCTGCCTCCCGCCAGGAGGCCGACGGCGAGCTCGTTGAGGACGCGGTCTGGCGCTGGTCGTCCGCACCCACTCGTTACCTCGACTCGGCGCTGCGGGTTGCCTTTGCGTCGAGCCCGGACGTTCGGCTTGTCGACTCGGGCAACGCTACCGCGATAGCAGTTACGTTGATCGCGTGGCATCTCGAGTCTGCAAGCAGCGTCCATCTTGTCGGCGCGGTCGAGCTCGTCGCGACCAGCACCGACCGCGCCGTCCATGCACAGGTGATCCGTGGAAGCGAGCCGGTCTCATCGGAGCTGCCGGGCAACCTGGCTGCTGCCGCCGGACGCCTCCTTCAGAAGTTGGCGTCGGATAGTCTCACGCAAGCGACCACGTGAGATCGGCACAGGGGTTGCCGCGCAGGCGCGACAGCGGACGCCTTCTCGGCACCGACGCCAGGCGGTGAACGCGCCTCGGCTCGCCGTGGGTCAGGTGTTCCGCGTGGACTTCCGAAGGTGGAAGCCCGGGCACGAGGGCCGCTTCATCCCCTTCCTGCTTTCCTCGCTTCGTCGTCCTGAAATTCGATCTTCTTGCCTGATCGGGTTTCCACAATGGCGAGTGTCGTCCTCACGATGTCCTTGCCCAATTCAATTACGGCGACTTGATCGAAGCCCTCGGCGTCTCGATAGCCGATGGTGAGAAAGTGCTTCCGCTTCTTTGAAAACAGCGTCACGAGTCCAATCGGCCCGAGCAGGATGGACGTCCCAATCGCCGCGCCGACGCGCCTCCCGGCCTTCTGGCCGTATTCCAAATCGAGCACCTGATCATAGGGGATGGTGAGCACTGTGCCGCGGAAGTCTTTCTCTTCGGGCGTCAACAGCAACACGTCGGTGCGAGAGGTATCCAGCTTTCCTTCGACGGGGCCTTTCGAGCTGGTGTAGGCCGAGAATGTCCCGCCCATGTAGGCGGCTTTCTTGCCGTCCACGGCGAGTAAGACTTCCAGACGAGAAGGCGAGAACGAGCAACAGCGCGGTCAGGCGTTTCATGGAGCATTTCCTATTCTGGGGTGTTGCCAGTGTTTCCGAAAGAGCCACACGACAACGGCCTTCCCTCCTATCATGCCCACCATGAAAGCGGGCAACGTGTGCAATTTGACACTTTGATTTCGACACGGTTGCACAGGTGTTCAAGACCGAACAGACCTGGCGGACATGGCTGAGTAATATCGCTCCGTTCAATCGCCTTCTGACAGCTGCCCGCCCGACTTCGGCGCGGTGCATGACGAGCAGCCTTCACCACGCGACTAAAAAGGCTGCACATCATGGCCCCTCAGCTCTACCAGCGTTCAGCTCTGCCCCCACTGTGAAGCCGACGGCGTCACCGCGTTACGACATTCGTCGCGAGAAGCCTCGGTTTGGTCCATACGCTGCCTGTACTGCGGCCACGTCTGGACGCTACCGAAGGAACAACATCCGGCTCCACCGGCGCCATTCGCGGAGAGTTGATCCCGCCCGCCTCGCCGCGGACTCGACGCCTCAGCCGTTCGAGCATTTAGCCGCGCCCACGCCAGCACGATCCCGTCCTCACTAGTCAGCCATTTCGCGCCTTGAGTTCTTGCTGACACGACCACGGCATCAGTCGCCGCCTTTTTCGAGTTGCCGGGACCCTCACAGTCTCGTGTTCAAGATTGAACAGATCGGACGGGAGGGACTTTGTGAGAATCGGCCCTCTAACGCGTTTGACTGCTGCCCCGCGGACCGTCGTGCGGCGCATGACGAGTAGCCTTCACCACGCGCGAATGAAAAGGCTTAGCCATCATGGCTCTCAATATCTTTGACGATCCCGTTTCCTGCCCCAGATGCCATTCCACCCATACTACGCGTTCTGACATTCTCCGAGCAAAGTCAACATCTGGCACTGGTTTCTTCGGTGCGCGGCCTGCGGCCGGGAGTGGACCATTGCGAAACACGCGAGGGCCGAACGGCCGGCACCCGTCGCTCACGCTTAGCCCCACCTGCACTTTCGCTTCTACGGGGCAAGCACATGCGGGCTGGAGCGCGCCAGCCTGCCCAGGCGCCGCTTTCACGACCTGCGGCATAGCGCAGCCAGCCTCTTGATCGCCGCGGGCGTCGAACTCGATGGAAGTGTCGAGGTTACTCGGACATTCCGAGTTACGCGTGACCGCGGATCTGTATAGCCACCTGCAGCAGCAGACGGCTGCGACGGCTGCGCGCATGGAAGCGGTTCTCCGCGGCTGGTGGGTCGAATAGTGGGTCGAAGCCGCGAATGCGAGCGATCGTGTGAACGTCGAAACGGCAAGGATTTGCTAGTGTCCTTCCTGAGACATAGGTAACACGCGTATTCCGAGCACATGGGTGACACTTTGCCCCTTCACAGGGAGGGGCATGCCTTGGAAGGAGTGTCACGTCATGGACGAGCGGCTCCGGTTTGTCGCCCGCCTGCTCGAGGGCGAGAAGATGGCGCCGCTGTGCGCCGAGTTCGGGATCTCCCGGAAGACCGGCTACAAGATTTACGACCGCTACAAGGACTGCGGCGTCAGGCGCTTCACCGATCGCAGCCGGCGGCCGCATCGCCAAGCGAATCGGCTGCCGGCGCCGATCGAGGCCGACGATCGTCCGCCTGAAGCGCGAGTATCCGGGCTGGGGCGCGCCGAAGATCCGCGAGAAGCTGCGCCAGCAATTCACCAGGCCCGCACCTGCCGGCCATCAGCACCGTGCACGCGGTGCTGGATCGCCACGGCCTGGTGCACCGCCGGCGCCGGCGGCGCCCGCGCGCCACCGGCACCGAGCTGTCGCGGCCGGCCGAGCCGAACGCGCTCTGGTGCGCCGACTACAAAGGCGAATTCATGCTCGGCAATCGCCGGTACTGCTATCCGCTGACGATCACCGACTTCGCCAGCCGCTACCTGCTGACCTGTGAAGCCCTGCTCGACGACGCAGGAGAAATTCGCCTTCACGGTGTTCGAGCGCACCTTCAAGGAATTTGGGCTGCCGCGGGTGATCCGGACCGACAACGGCGTGCCGTTCGCGTCCGCCCATGCGATCTACGGGCTCAGCAAACTGTCGGTCTGGTGGCTCCGTCTCGGGATTCAGATCGAGCGCATCAAGCCCGGCCATCCGCAACAGAACGGCCGGCATGAGCGGATGCATCTCACGCTGAAGACAGGAGGCCACCAAGCCGGCCGCGGCGAACGTGCTCTGCAGCAGCAGGCGCGCTTCGACGCCTTCGTCGAGCAGTATAACCAGGAGCGGCCGCATCAGGCGCTGGGCATGAAAGTCCCGGCCGACCGTGCTACGCCCGCTCACCGCGTCGTCTACCGCGGCCTGGAGGACGCTGACCTATCCGTTTCACGACCAGACGATCACCGTGACGCACTGCGGCCGGATCTGCTTCAAGGGCCGGAAGGTGAATCTCAGCCACGTGTTTGCCGGGCAGAACGTCGGCGTCACGCAGGTCGGCGAGCGCATCTGGCTCGTCACCTTCATGCACTACGATTTGGGCTATTTCGACGATGAGACGTGCCGGCTCGAACCGATCGAGAATCCGTTCGGCCCGAAAGTGTTACCTATGTCTCCGGAATGAACTGTCACCCATGTGACCGGAATAGACCTAGAGATTTTGGAGCCGGCGATCGGACTTGAACCGATGACCTGCTGATTACGAATCAGCTGCTCTACCAACTGAGCTACGCCGGCGCGGAGGAACAAGGATCGGCGGCAACTCGAGCGCACACCGGAAGGCGTATTTTATCACGCTCTTCGCATCCACGGTAAGCTAGCGGCCCCATGGTTGCGACCCACCGACGAGAGATCGGCACCCGCGGACAGGGCGACGGCCACGACATCACGGACCTGGTGGCCGCATGCCGTCACGCAGTCGAAATGCGACGCCGGCATTGCGACGGTCTTCGTCGTGGGATCGACGGCGGGCGTGACGACGATCGAGTGCGAGCCTGGCGCGGTCGCCGATTTCAATCGCTTCTTCGACCACGCGGCCCCGCGAGAAGCCGAATATCGGCACCATCTCCGGTGGGGCGACGACAACGGATCGAGCCACGTTCGCGCGGCGTTGTTGGGGCCGTCGTTGACCGTGCCGTTTGCGGCGGGAAGCTGGCGCTTGGAACGTGGCAGCAGATCATGCTGCTCGAATTCGACACATGGCCGCGGCGCCGTGAAGTCGTCATTCAGGTGGTCGGCGAGTGAGGCGCTCGATCGTGATCTAGCCTCGAGTGGTCCTTACTTCGACCGGCTACGACGACCGCCCGATCGCCGGTTCGATCGATCCGATACAAAACAGTTACGCGAGACGAGGGGCAGCAGAGCGGATCGCTGCTGGCATACCGAGCGAACTCCGCGGAAATATCCGGCGGACGCAGCCTGACTGCTCCCGACGAACCGTCGAGTCGTGACGTCATTGGCGTTGGAGAAAGGAGACCCGCGAACCGCCCCGCCCACGAAGACGAACAGGTTATATGCTTCAGGACGGCACATGCCGTCGGCTCCTCGCATTCCACCGACAATTTCGACGTCACCTTGGACAAGCTGCTGATCGAAGTTCAAGAATGGAATCCAACCTGCCGCGTCAACAGCGCGCTCGGCCGTGGTTGATACAGATGGTGTGAGATGGCAACGGCTGATGACCGCTGACCTTGATTCTTCGAGGAAGGAGGCTTTGGCAGCGGGTCGCCGGCCTTGTTCCAGCCCGTCAGCGGTCGATCCAACCAGATAGGGTCGGGCTTCTGCGCAATGACCGACGAGGCGATCGGCAACAGAAGTCCAATTGACAGCGCAACTCGACTCGCCACTGCGGAAATTCTCATAGAGCACTCCGGCCTTCCGGATTCTGATTAGAGCGGCGCAAGAGCCCCATTGTATTGATCGTCGGTGACCGGCTCCAACCATTGCGTTTGGGCGTGCACGTTGACGGCGAGATGAACGCCACGCGCTCCGGGTGCCGCACCGTGCCAATGCTTTTCGTGCGGCGCGATGACGACCGCGTCGCCTGCCTCCACTTCTCGAGGCGGCTGGCCCCATTCCTGGACTCGGACGCGTCCCTCGACGATCAGGAGCCATTGAGCGCCGGAGTGCGTGTGCCAGTTGGTGCGTGACCCAGCGCTCGAACTCAACGCGATACACCACGACCGGTGTTCCGTCTTGAGCTTCTGCCAGTCGCTTGGTTCGAGCTGAGCCGACGAACGATTTTGGATCGGCCGGTTGAGCGGAGAGACTCCGTCATGAAAGACCTTCATGGCGGGATTATAGGCGTCCGGCGTGTCCGAGCTTACGGTGTCGGCTTACGGCCGGCCTACCTGTTCCGCAGACTCACGTTGAGCGGTGTCGTCTCGCCCCGCCGAACGTTTACTTCGGTCGTGAATGTCTCGTAGCCGTCTCCTGTACCTCGACGCGATGCGTTCCCTCAGAGACCTGGACGACGAGCCGCTCTTCTCCGCGAGGTCCATCCCAGCGCTCGCCGTCGATCAGAACCGTCGCGTTGTCGGGCTGCACGCGAATGACGAGCGAGCTGGAGCCGGAGACCGAAATGTCGCTGCCGCGTGAGGATCCCTGGCTTCGGGGTGGTGGAGGTGGCGGAAGCGGGCGGCTCCCCTTGAGTTTCGGCTTACAGGCTGGTTCGCATCCTGTCCATCGGGAGGTGGAGGTGGCGGAACTGGCCGCGGTTCAGGAGGTCTCGCCAGGCGCCAGCGGGTCAAGATTCGTCTTCACCTTGAAGGTGGAACCCGCTGCCAATGTAACGTTCTGGTGAATGGATTTGAATCCTCGACGATACAGCGTCAGCTCGTGCTGACCACGTAGAACATGGAGCCTCTGGAATGTGCCATCGAAGTCGTCGACGATTCCGGCGTAGTAGCCGTCGACGTAAACTTCAGCTTCTTTAGGTTTGACTTCGAGGCGGATCGAACTTTCATAAGAGTAATAGGGTAGTAAGCGTAGGGGTAGGCCCCAGAGGGTACGAGAACCCAAACCACGGATAGCCATACCAGAATGGACTGGCGTAGTAGGGGTAGTAATACGGGCGCCCGTAATAGCCGCCCACCCCGACAACAACATGGCCATGCCACTGAGCCTCTCCGGCTCTCGTGAACCCAAGGGTCATGAGGCCAACCGCGAAGAGCAGGACAAGTCGTCGTTTTGGGGTCACGGAACGCACCTCGCTAAGCGGGCTTATAAGAGCGTTCGAGCAATCAGATGCCAGGTCTCGCGTCGAGCTGCCAGTACGCGCAAGTTACGGATCGAATTCGAGTTCCGCTGCCTAAGGCTTCCGAAGCGTGATTGCAGATCGCGTCGCCGGCATGCGACACGCTGTCGCTCACAGAGGTCTTACGGTTGCCTCGAGTATGTGGCTCGGTTACGATAAGTAGTTTGAGTCACCTCCAGTTTTCGCTTTAGTAGGGCATGTCCGAGACCGTTTCGACTGAGGCTGCCACAGCCACGGATCTCGTCGTCCGGGGCGCGCGAACGCACAACCTCAAGAATATCGACGTCTCGCTTCCAGGCGGGAAGCTCATCATCATTACCGGCGTCAGCGGGTCGGGGAAGTCGTCGCTGGCCTTCGACACCATCTACGCGGAGGGACAGCGGCGGTACGTGGAATCCCTGTCCGCTTATGCCAGGCAATTCCTCGAGCGAATGGAGAAGCCGGACGTCGATCGCATCGACGGCATCTCGCCGGCCATCGCGATCCGGCAGAAGAACAGCATTCGCAATCCCCGATCGACGGTAGGCACGACGACTGAGATTCACGACTACATGCGTCTCTTGTTCGCTCGCATCGGGCGGACCTTCTGTCGCAAGTGCGGGAAAGAGGTCGTACGAGAGACCGCCGAGGTCGTGGCCCGCCGGCTTGGCGAACTGCCGGCCGGAACACGTTTGCTGATCGGATTCGATCTGCCTGTGGTTGCTCCACTTGTTTCGGGGAACGGCGACACGTCGGAAGTCGATGAACTGCACGAGTCTGGTGACGCTGCTGATACCGCCGGCGTGGAGGATGCGCCCAGTGGGATACCGCCACAACCAGTGAATGCCGCGGCCATCGTTTCCACTCTGGAGGCCCTGCGCAGGAAAGGATTCGGTCGAATTCTGGTCGATGGAAGGCAGTCACGCTCGAAGACGTCGACCCCGCAACCGCCGCTCATCAATCGCTCATACAAGTCGTCGTCGATCGGCTCCGGCTCGATGGGGAAGACATCCGGCAACGTCTGACCGATTCGGTCGAGACCGCGTATCTCGAAGGCGGCGGGCGGCGTGGGCTTTGGAGCAGCCGATTGACGATGGTCGACTCACGGCGGCGGGGAGCACGCGGACGCACGTGTTTTCCGAGCGATTCGAGTGCCGCGGGTGCGGGCTGACGTACGAGAACCCTCAGCCTCGCCTCTTTTCGTTCAACAATCCTTTCGGCGCCTGCCCGACCTGCCACGGTTTTGGAAACATCATCGAGCTCGACATGGATCTGGTCGTTCCCGACGCGACGAAATCCATCCAACTAGGGCGCCATCGAGCCCTGGAGTAAACCGCACTATCGAGCCCAGCTCGCCGACCTGAAACGTGCCGCCAAGAAGCGTCGCCTGCGTTTGGACGTGCCCTGGGCGGACCTCACGCCCGAAGAGAAGCAGTTCGTCGTCGAGGGGGACGAGGACTACGACGGAATCCGTGGCTTCTTCCGGTGGCTCGAGCGCAAGAAATACAAGGTTCACGTCCGCGTATTTTTGAGTCGTTATCGCGGATATCTCGTGTGTCCGGACTGCGGCGGGACCCGGTTGCGACGAGAGGCGCGGGACGTGCGGATTGGCGGGCGGACCATCGATGAGGTGTCGTCGTTGACGGTGCACGCCGCCCAGGAGTTTTTACGGGGCTACAGCTGACCGAGAAGGAAGCGGCGATTGCCGAGAAAGTGCTGAAGGAAATCCGCCGCCGCCTGCTGTTCCTCAGCGACGTACGGACTCGTCTACCTCACACTGGATCGGCTGTCGTCCACTTTGTCCGGTGGAGAAGCCCAGCGAATCAGCCTCGCCACGTCCCTTGGTTCCGCGCTGGTGGGAACCTTGTATGTGCTCGATGAGCCATCGATCGGTCTCCACCCTCGCGACAACCTCCGACTGATCGAGATCCTGCGGCAGCTGCGCGATCAGGGCAACACCGTGCTCGTCGTGGAGCACGACGCCGATATGATGAAGGTCGCCGATCACATCGTCGATTTGGGGCTTGGCGCGGGCGAGCAGGGCGGCCGCGTCATGTACTCGGGATCGGTCGACGGCCTGATGCACGAAACGCGCTCGCTGACATCGAAGTACCTGCGGCGGGAGTTGGCTATTCCCGTTCCGCCCGGCCGACGCCGGGGCTCGGGACAACGGATACGTTTGATCGGCGCAAGCGAACACAACTTGCGCGACGTCGATATCACGATACCTCTCAACACGCTGACGTGCGTCACCGGTGTAAGCGGATCGGGCAAGTCCACACTCGTTCACGACGTTTTATGCGCGGCGGTGAAACGAGCAAAAGGTGGCTGGGACAAGCGCGTCGGTGCGTTCAAGAAAATCGAAGGCACCGAGCTGATCACCGATGCGGTTCTCGTCGACCAGACGCCCATCGGCCGGACCCCGCGGTCGAACCCTGTGACGTAGCTGAAGGCATTCGATCCGATCCGCGAGTTGTTTGCAGCGACGAAAGATGCACGCGCCCGAGGCCTTACGGCGAGCCACTTTCTCGTTCAACGTGCCAGGCGGTCGGTGCGAGGCCTGCCAGGGTGAGGGGAAGTCCGCGTCGAGATGCAGTTTCTGGCTGACGTGTTCGTGCCGTGCGACCAGTGCGACGGCAAGCGATTCAAGCCGCAGGTCCTGGACGTGCGCTATCGTGGCCGCACGATCCATCAGGTGCTCGATCTGACGGTTCGCGAGGCACTGACGTTCTTCAGCAGCTCACCGAAAGTATTGAGACGGCTGCAAGTACTCGACGAGATAGGCCTCGGTTATCTCCGGCTGGGACAGCCCGCCACCACCCTATCCGGTGGCGAGGCGCAGCGTATCAAGATCGCGGCGCACCTCTCATCGCACAGCGCGGCGAGCGCTTGCTCTACATCCTCGACGAGCCGACGACGGGCCTGCATTTTCGATGACATTGCGAAGTTACTGACAGCGTTTCGGAAGCTTCTCGAAGCCGGCCATACGCTGGTCGTCATCGAGCATAACCTCGATGTGATTAAGACTGCCGACTCCATCATCGATCTGGGGCCCGAAGGGGGGAAGGCGGCGGCGCGGTTGTCGCGACCGGCACGCCCGAGCAGCTCGTTCAAAACGAGAGCTCATGCACGGCTCGCTACCTGCGACCGGTCCTTGCTCAAGGCCGATCGCATGCGTATGCTGCAGGACGTTGACCCGCACCACTAGATCGGAAATCACTTGACTTGACGTGGTAACCGACCCATCTCGCTCTCGTGGAAATGCTCTCCTACCACGTCAAGTCAAGTGATTTCCGGGATTAAGTCAGGCTATGGCTTCCGCCAAGCTGCCGCGGACGTTCTACGATCGGCCGACGCTGGAAGTGGCACAGGATGTGATCGGAAAGGTTCTCGTCCACAATCGGCGTGGAGTCAGAACCCAGCGGGATCATCGTCGAAGCCGAAGCCTACATCCGGTGAGTCCGATCCGGCGTGCCACGCGGCGCCGGGACCGACCCGCCGCAACGCGCCGCTTTACGGACCACCAGGCCACGCCTACGTGTACCTCAATTACGGCATTCACTGTCTCGTCAATTTCGTCACAGAAGGTGAACGAGCGCCGGCGGCGATCCTGATTCGTGCTCTGGATCCGGTCGATGGGATTGATGTGATGCGTAGGCGCCGGGCGAAGGTTCTGAACGGTCGGTTGCGAGAAGGTTCCTAAAGACCTGCTGACCCACGAGCTCTGTCGCGGTCCTGGCAATTTGACGGTGGCGATGGGGATTACACTCGCTGAAAACCAAGCTAGACCTCACAGGCAATCGACTGTTCGTTGAGGGATCGCCGCATCAAAACCGGCCGGATTGCATGGGGACCGCGGATTGGAATCAACATCGGCACCGAGCATGACTGGCGAGTGCACCTCGTGGGTGAGCCGGCCGTTTCGGGCCGGCGTCGTGGCTGACGCGCCCGATCCCGTCATGCACAACCCTTGACGGATGTGGGCTTTGCGAAGTACAAGTATTTGGTTGTGAACAAGATGGCTGGCTTGAACTGCTGTTGTTGCAAGGGCTCCCAGAGCCCCTTGGCCATCGGTCCCGTTTCGCGCGTTTGCCGAATCAGTTAGTTTCAGTTCGCTGAGGACCAAGGCCCGGGAGGTTGATAAATCTTCCGGGCTTTTTTGTTTTTGCCCATGCAACAGCTATTGCCTCTCTTCCTGGATCTCACCGGCCGTTCGGTGCTCCTCGTGGGCGGCGGTTCCGTGGCCGCCGCCAAGCTGGATCAGCTGTTGGCGGCGCAGGCCGATGTTCGTGTCGTCGCTCCGGATGTTTGCAAGCACATCGAAGAGGCTGGTGTTCGCGTCGAGCGGCGTCCCTTCCATCCAACCGATCTCGACGACGTCTGGCTCGTGGTTGCGGCGGCTACGGCGGATGTGAATCGGCAGGTGGCCGCTGCCGCTGAACCTCGACGCATCTTCGTCAACGCCGTTGACGATCCCGCCAACGCGAGCGCGTATCTAGAGTGGCGTCGTCCGACGCGACGGCGTGACACTTGCCATTTCGACGAGCGGCGCGGCGCCCGCGTTGACCGGCCTTTTGCGCGAAGGGCTCGACCAGGTCTTGCCGCAGGATCTTCGTGCGTGGTTGGAAGAGGCACGCCAGCAGCGTCTGATCTGGCGCCGGGACCATGTTCCGATGGAGGAACGGCGTCCGCGGCTCTTGGAAGCGTTGAATCAGTTATACGATCGCAGCCCTGAAGGGCTGCGCCACAAGAGAGACAGTCGCGGAGGCTGAACCATCGAGCGACCGCCGCGGTCACGTTTCGTTGGTCGGCGCCGGCCCAGGCGATCCGGGCCTCTTGACCCGGCGTGCCGTCGCCCGGCTGCGACGAGCCGACCTCGTGCTGCACGACGCACTGATCGATCCGCGAATCCTGGAAGCTCGCCCGGCACGCCCAGCGGTTCTTCGTTGGCAAGCGGGCCGGTCGTGAGGACCATGAGTCAACGCGTGATCAACGGTGTCATGGTTCGCGCCGCCCGGCGGGGCAAGCAGGTCGTTCGGTTGAAGGGGGCGACCCATTCGTCTTCGGTCGTGGTGGAGAAGAGTGTCGGCGCTACGCGAAGCTGGAGTCAGTTTCGAGGTCGTGCCCGGCATCACCAGTGCAGTAGCCGCACCTGCGCTTGCTGGCATACCTTTGACCCATCGTGGCGTTTCTTCAGCATTTCTCTGTTGTCGGCGGTCACGATCAGGAAGCATTTACCCGGGCTATCGGGAAAGTCACTCCGAACGTCGCGACTCTGGTTATCCTGATGGGCGTTGGCCGCCGCGTCGCGCTGGCCCCGCGAGCTGATCGCACGCGGTTGGGCCGGCTCCACGCCGTCGGCAATTGTCCTGGATGCATCCAGGCCAACGCAGGCTGTGTGGCGGGGGACGCTCGACGAGATCGCGATAGAGCGTGTCGACGCCGAGCACGAGGGCGCAGGAACGATCGTCGTTGGAGAAGTCGTCGCGCTATCGGCGCCGGGAGCTGGCAGCGATCGGTTCCAAGCGCGGGCGGCGATGCGAGCGTATCAAATGAAACGAGATCATTATGGCAGCCGTTGACGATCCCAAAACTCTCGGGCGCGCACGCCTGACGTTTTGCAAACGAGGGGGAGATTGACGAGTTCGTCTCGACTCTCGACAAGTTCGAGCGTGGCGAAATCTCTCCCGACGCTTGGCGCGCATATCGACTCGTGCGCGGCACTTACGGGCAGCGTCAGGCCGAGGATGCGCAAATGCTTCGCGTGAAGATTCCGCAGGGCATTTTGACGACTCAGCAGTTGCTCGCGCTCGCTGAAGTCGGTGAGCGCTACTCGCGTGGCTTCGGGCACATCTCCACGCGGCAGAACGTTCAGTTTCATTTCGTCAAGTTGCACGATGCCGAGTTGGCGATGCGCCGGTTGGCGGAGGAAGGTCTGACGACCCGCGAAGCGATGTGGCAACTCGGTCCGCAACATCACGGCCTGTCCTTACGCTGGCGTCGCCGCCGACGAGGCATTCGACATCACCCGTATGCCGAGGCGATGACGAGATATCTGCTTCGCCACCCGCTCAGCTCGACACTCCCTCGGAAGTTCAAGATTGCGTTCGAAGGTTGCCCGAATGACCACGTCAGTACGCCCATCAACGATCTCGGGTTTCGAGTCGTGCTCGGACCCGGCGGTGGACGCGGGTTCCACGTGACTGCTGGCGGTGGCACGGCGATCCTCGTACGTAGTGGAGCTGTGATCCACGAGTTCATTCCGGCGTCGGAGCTCTTCCGAGTTGCCGAAGCGATTCTGAGGGTGTTCCAACGCCTGGGGGACTACAAGCACAAGCAGCGCAATCGCATGAAGTTCATGATCAAGGAACTGGGGTGGACTCGGTGGCGGGAGGAATACGACCGCGAGCTCAGCCGATGCCGCCTCACGGGCGCGGTGCCGACGCTCGAGATCGAACCACCGGCTTCAGAAGCCAAACCCGACTGGCCGCTCGAAACTGCGCCGGAGATTGGAGACATCGCTGCCCGGGTGACGTCGCACGTGTGAGAGGCCCGGGGATCATTCCAACGGTGTCGCCGCTTCTGCAGATTAGCGGCGACAAATACGCGCAATGGCGCGAGACGAACGACGCGGCCTCAGAAGCAGTTCGGCTTCCTGACCGCGATTGTCTCGGTTCCGATGGGCGATCTGACCAGCGCCCAAATGCGAGTCATTGGGGAGTTGTCGCGCGCGCTACGGCGACAGCACGGTCCGCGTGACCCCGGGGCAAAATCTCGTGTTTCGGTGGGTGGCCGCCGGCAATCTCCGCAATTTGTATCGAGCGTTGGCGGCGGCGGGGCTCGGGTTGGCCGGCGCCGAAACGATCGCCGACGTGGTGAGCTGCCCGGGCGCTGAATCATGCCGGCTCGCCGTGACGCAGTCTCGCGGTCTCGGCCGCTTGCTCGAAGATCATCTCCGCTCGCGGCCCGACATCATCGCGGCTGCCGACGGAGCGCAAATCAAGATCAGCGGGTGTCCGAATGGCTGCGGCCAGCATCACATCGCGACGATCGGTTTTCAGGGGAGCGTGCGCCGCATCGGATCGCGCGCAGTTCCGCAGTATTTCGTCGATGGTCGGTGGGGGACCGTCGCCAGCGGTGCGAGCTTCGCGCGCACGGCCGCGAAGGTCCCGGCCCGCCGGTTGCCAGAGGTCGTCGAGCGTCTCATCGCCTGTACGCGCGCACGCGGCACGCCGGGGAAACGGCGCCCGAGTTTTTCGCGCGCATAGACGTATCTCAGGTGAAGGAAACGTTGGCGGATTTGGAGCGGCTGAGCGAGCAGGAAGCGACCGCCGCCGATTTCATCGACCTCGGCGAGTTGAGCGAGTTCAATCCGCTGGTGATGGACGGAGAGTGTTCCGCGTAGCGAAGGCAGAAGTCTGAGGTCAAGTCTGAAGTCAAAGTCTGAAGCGTTGAGACTTCCTATTTGCGCCAGAAATGGGGCATCTGATATAGTCCGCGGAACAACTAAATACGCCCTTCTTATCAAGAGTGGCTGAGGGACAGGCCCGACGAAGCCACGGCAACCGCGCGACGTCCTTCGTCGCGGTTAGGTGCCAATTCCTGCCTTCGCGCCGGACACGCGAGGGGAGATGAGGAGGAAGATGTCCCCTGATACATTCCGATCGTCAACTCACACCGCATTCATCGGCCTGCAGTGTCACCTCTGCAAGACGATGTTTCCGGCGCTCGCATCCTACGTCTGCGACCGCTGCCTCGGTCCGCTCGGAGCCGGTCTACGACTACAAGGCAATCAAGATCACCACCGACGAAATCGAGAAGCGTCCGCAGAATCTCTGGCGGTACCGGGAGCTGTTGCCGATCGAGGGTGAACCTCGAACGGGTTTCCATTCAGGCTTTACGCCGCTCGTCCGCTGCGATCGTCTGGCGAAACGTCTCGGCGTACGCGAGCTGTATATCAAAGACGACACGGTCAACCATCCGACGCTGTCCTACAAGGACCGGGTCGTGTCGGTCGCCGCCACCCGCGCAGTCGAGCTGGGGTTCAAGGTGCTGGCGTGTGCGTCGACTGGCAACCTGGCGAACAGCGTCTCCGCTCATGCGGCGCGTCTGGGAATGGAATGCTGCGTCTTCATTCCCGACAACCTCGAAGCCGGAAAGGTATTCGGATCGGCGATCTTCAAACCCACGATTCTCGCCATCGCCGGGCACATACGACGATGTGAATCGCCTGTGCACTCAGGTGGCGGATCGGTACGGATGGGGATTCGTGAACATCAATCTTCGCGCCTATTACGCCGAAGGCGCGAAGACGATGGGTTTCGAGATCGTCGAGCAGCTGGGATGGCGCTATCCGCAGCATATCGTTTCCCCGGTTGCCGGGGGCACGCTTCTGCCGCGGATCGTGCGAGGCCTTCGGGAGCTGCGGATCGTGGGGTTGCTGGATGGCGAGCTGCCGCGCATTCACGCAGCCCAGGCGGCCGGTTGCGCTCCGGTTGTCCGGGCGCTCGAGGAAGGCCTCGATCATCCCGAGCCCGTTCGACCGGACACCATTGCCGAGTCGATCGCGATCGGAAATCCCGCCGACGGCTATCAGGTCATCGAGTGCATTCGAGAGACGGGTGGATCAGGCGCTGCCGTCTCGGATACCGACATCGTCGGCGCGATTCGAGCTGCTGGCGGAGACAGAGGGTCTCTTTGCCGAGCCCGCCGGGGGACAACGCTTGCGGCCACCATCGATCTCGTTCGCCGGGGCGTCATCGCCCCGACGAGTCCGTCGTTGTGTGCCTGACTGGTAACGGCTACAAGACGGCCGAGGTCGTGCAAGACCGTCTGACGACGCCTATCCGGCTGAGCCGCTCGTTCAAGGAATTCGAATCCTGGTGGGACTCCCGTCAGGCGCTCGCCTAGGAATTCGATAATATCGACGCTGCACCTCCCGTGAGAACGGTCTTCGCTGGGTTATCCCTTGCCCTCGCCTCTGTCGCTCTACTTTCCGGAGCGCCTTCTCCGCCTCTCTATCAAACATCTCGTCCTCTTGTCCGTTCGCAACTCGTCTGGTTCGATCGGACCGGCAAACGGAACGCCGTGCTTGGAAGCATTGCGGACTATGGAGACCTCGAGCTCTCACCGGACGGCAAGAGATTGGCGGTGGCGGTTCTCGATGCGGCGCAGGGGACGCGGGACATCTGGCTGTACGAAGTATCCACTGGCCGCCGGACGGTCTTCACTTCAATTCGGCCGACGAGAACTGGAGTCTGTGGGCGCCCGACGGGCGTCACGTCGTCTTCAACTCGCAGAAGAGCGGCCATCTCGACCTGTATCAGGCATCGTCAACGGAAAGTGGCGGGCGCAAGGACGAGGTCCTGCTGGCGGACGAAGCGCCCAAGTGGCCTGTGAGCTGGTCTTCCGACGGGAAATACATTCTCTACGTGATCGACCATCCGCAAACGGGCAACGATATCTGGGTTCTGCCGCTTTCGAGTGGGCGCCCATCGGAACGACAAAAGCCATTCCCATATCTACACAGCCAGTTCGCCGAGAACTGGGCGGCATTCTCACCCGACGGCCACTGGGTTGCGTAAAGCTCGACTGAGTCGCCGTCGGGTCGCCCGGAAGTTTATGTCGCCTCGTTTCCAACACCCGATCGGCGCTGGAAGATCTCGTCGAACGGCGGAAGCCAGGCCCGCTGGCGCCGCGACGGGCGAGATTGTTTTACCTGGCGAGCGATCGCACGCTGATGGCAGCGTCAGTGAATGTGAAGGACTCCAGCATCGAGGCAAGCTTTGCGCATCCGCTATTCGAGCTGCGCTTTCCGTACTGGCCAGTATCACGCCTACGACGTCGCGCCCGACGGCCAGCAGTTTCTCGTCAACGCACTCATCCCGCCGACTGGAAGCCGGTTGTGGCTGACTAACCAGCAACAGAAGGTGCCGGGGTGCACTAGGTGCAAGAGTGCACTGGGTGCAGGGAGGTGCACCCGGTGCAGTTTGGGCCTGAGTCTTTATCTGCGAGTTCGAGGAGTCGATGAGCTGGAGACGACAGGAAGCTTGAATTCGAGGCTTCTGCCGTTCCGCAGCACGCGAACGGTTGCGGTTGTTCCAATCTTTGCATCGACGACGTAGCGGAAGAACTGCGATGGATCGTCCACGGCCTGACCGGTTGGAAGGCAACGATGACGTCGCCCGGCCGCAGCCCGGCTTCATACGGCGTTGAGTTGCGGTTCATTCGAGAAATAAGCGCTCCGCTGGTGCTGCGGACTCCAAGTTCCTCGGCCCATTGTTCGGTCAGTCTTTCGATGCTCAGCGGGCCGATTGATCCGCGCCGCACTTCGCCGTAGTTCTTCAGATCGTCGATGATCCGGTGGGCGAGGTTGCTCGGCACGGCAAAGCCGATGCCCTGATAGCCGCCGCTCTCGCTGAAGAGGGCCCGTATTGATCCCGATGAGCTCGCCCCGTGCGTTAATGAGGGCTCCTCCGGAATTTCCGCGGTTGATGGCCGCGTCGGTCTGGATGAAAGTCTTCGTAGTCCGCAAAGCCCAGACCCGTTCGGCCAGTCGCGCTGATGATCCCGGCGGTGACCGTCTGATTGAGTTGATAGGGACTTCCGATCGCCAACACCCACTCGCCGATTTTCAGCTGACTCCGAATCCCCCACGGCACCGCCGCGAGATTCGCTGCGCTTACTTTCAGCAATGGCGAGGTCGGTGGTCGGATCGACGCCGATCACCCGCCCTTGACCTCGCGCTTGTCGGGCAGGGGCGACGGTCACGTCGTAGCCGCGAACGTTTTCGCCGATCACGTGATTGTTGGTGACGAGGTAGCCGTCGGCGGAGATGATCACGCCCGACCCAAGACTGAGTGATCGTCGATCGCGCGGTCAAAGAACTCGTCGAAGTCGCCAAAGAGTCGCGAAAGAGATGGATCGGTGGGGACCGTCGCCCTTCGCGAGACCTGAAGGGACGAGATGTTGGCGACGCCCCGGACGGCCTGTCCGGCAATCCTCGTGAAATCTGGTGCACCGGTCGGTATCGGGTTAGGAACGGGCGCAGAGCGAGTCGGCGGCAGCTGGGTGTTGGCCGACACCGGACGGCTTTCGGCGCGAGACTCGGTCGCGGGCCACAACCGGCCCGTCACAGCCAGACCGGCACTGAACCCCGCGACCAGCAACGCGCCGGATAGGGCGAGATACTTGAACATGACAGCCGCCTCAGGTTACATCGATCCGGCGCGTGTCCTGTTCGACAGCCTTTGGAATGGAGACGGTGAGGATTCCGTCCTTCAGATCGGCCGACACGCGCTCGACGTCAATCGCTTCGGGTAACGTAAAGGCCCGCGAAAAGCGGCCGTGGCCGCGCTCGACGCGATGGAACTGCTCGCAGGCCACATCGGAGCTCGGCCCGGCAGCCCGGGCCCCGCGGATCACAATCCGATACTGCTCGGCGTGAATCTCGATTTGATCGCGAGACAAACCAGGAAGTTCCGCGGTGAGCACGAACTGGCTGGAAGTCTCATAGAGATCGACCGGGAGTCCAGCCAGGGGCATCGGCGCTGACGAGTTGTCCGATCTGTTCGTGAAGTGCGAGCAGATCGTTGAGCGGGTCCCACCGTGTGAAAGCCACTGCTTCGCATCGTAGCATGATTGGCGCACCACCTGTGCTAGGATTCCAGGATCTACGGGCCGCCGAAAGGCGCGCCAAGGACCGCTATGTCATCGATTCAAGCGACACGTCTCCGTAAGGGCATGCTGATCAAGATCGGCAACGATCTGTTCCGTATTCTCGACTCCGCAGCATTTCACACCGGGCAACAAGCGAGGTTTCATCCAGGCCCGGATGCGCAACATCCGGACGTCGACGCTGGCCGACCAGAAGTTCCGCGCGGAGGAAGACGTCGAACGGGCGACGCTCGACGAAAGAGAAATGCAGATATCTCTACCACGACGGCGATCACTACCATTTCATGGACACGTCAGCCTACGAGCAGATTCACATCAGCGCCGAGGCGCTCGGCGAGTCGGTTCACTATCTCATTCCCGACGCCCTCATTCAGCGTAGAGTTCTGCGACGTTGAGCCGGTGGGGATCGAGCTCCCGCAAACCGTCGATCTCGTCGTCAAGGAGACCGTCCCGGGCATCAAAGGAGCGACCGCGAGTGCGCAGGTCAAACCGGCGACGCTCGAAACCGGGCTCGTGATCCAGGTTCCGCCGTTCGTCAACGAAGGCGACAAGGTCCGCGTCAATACCGAGACGGGCGAATATCAATCGCGCGTCTGATCCGGCCTTCTTTCGTTTCTCGCCAGACGTCACAACGCTCTCGATGGGTTGATGGTCCTCGTCTTTGCGCGCGCGAACAAGAGGCAGTGAAGATCATGGACGTCGTCAGGAAAGAGCTTGGGCGAGGGTGGATCGAAGTGATCACCGGGAGCATGTTCAGCGGGAAGAGCGAGGAGCTCATCCGCCGATTGCGCCGCGCTCAGATCGCACGTCAGAAAGTGCAGATCTTCAAGCCGATTCTCGACGATCGCTTCAGCGAGGACCATCATCGTCTCGCACAGCGACATGCGAATCGCCTCGCAGAATGTCAGCAGCTCGGCAGAGCTCGTTCGGTCGCGTTGACGAAGATACCGAGGTCGTCGGGATCGACGAGGGGCAGTTCTTCGATGCGGACCTGCCGGCTGCCTGCAACGCTCTTGCTGATCAGGGCCGCCGCGTGATCGTCGCAGGGCTGGACCAGGATTACCTCGGGCGCCCGTTCGAGCCCATGCCTCAGCTGTTAGCGATCGCGGAATACATTACCGAAGACGCTCTGCCATCTGCGTGGTGTGCGGCGAGCCGGCGAACTACACCCAGCGTCTGGTCTCCAACAGCGATCGCGTCCTGGTCGGGAGCAAGTGGTCATCTACGAGGCGCGCTGCCGGCATTGTTTCGACCCGGCTCTGTCGAGCGTGGACGGACGTCGAGCTTGACGTTCAGGTTCTTGAAAGCAATCAAATCCTCAAATTCTCAAATCCTCAAATTCTCAAATCGAATTTGTGATTGAATCTCGGGCCGTGAATATCCAGCCCGTCGTGACCGGAATCCTGCTGGTGCTCGGTATCGGGTTTCTGGTCGCGAATGCACGACTGATCCTGGAGTACGTCAAGTTCCTGCGCCGGCGCCGGCCGGCGCTCCTGATCTGGCCGAGCCCGAAGCCGCCCGTACTACGTAATGGCGCTGGTTCTCGGGGTCATCTTCGGGCTGCTGGTGTTCTACAAAGTCATCTTCCTGCGGCGGCAGGCCTTCGGCGAAGTCATGATGTTCCTGTACTGTATGCGTATCTGCTGCCGCTCAGCCTTCGCATTCGGCGCGGGTTCTACGAGGACGGTATCTGGGCGGACAGCGCCTTCATTCCGTATAGCGAAGTCGGCAGGCATCAGCTGGCGGGAAGGCAAACACCAGGTCACCTGATCGTGATTTCACGCTTGCGAAATCTCGCTCGACGGCTTGCGGTACCCCTCGACAACTACGCTGCGGCCCGCCGTCTCCTGCGCGACAAGATCGCGAGACACGACATCCACTTCACCGGCACCCGGTCTTGACCTCGGTGGGCATGACGAGCGCGAAGAGATATAGTCGAATGGCAGGGACTGGCCCATCCTGTGAAGCTCGAACGGTTCGAGCCGATATGAAACGACTGAACGACCAACGACCAACGACTAACGACGAACGACTAATTATGGCTGCACGAGCAACGTGGAAGGGCTTCCTGAAGATCAGCCTTGTGAATATCCCCATCAAGGTCTTTCCCGCCACCGGAATCGGGTGCCACCCTCTCGTTCAATCAGCTCCACGGCGAGTGTCAAACGCGCATCCAGCAGAAGCGCTGGTGTCCGCATTGCAACCGCGAAGTGCCCAATTCGGAGATCGTCAAGGGCTACGAGTTCGAAAGGGTCACTACGTGGTCTTGACGGAGGAGGACTTCGAGAAAGTGCGGCCGGAATCGACCAGGGTCATCGATCTGGCGCAATTCGCCGACGAGTCGGCAATCGACCCGATTTACGTCGATCGCGCCTACTATCTGGCTCCGGACGGCCCGGTGGCAGCCCAGGCGTTTGCGGTCATGCGTGAAGGCATGAAGGGCAAAGTCGGCATCGGCAAGTTGGCTCTTTACGGACGAGAGTATTTGGTCGCGGTGCGTCCGCACCGCCGCGGCATCGTCATGTACGCTTGCACCATGCCGCCGAGATCCGGAGCGTCGATCAGGTAGAAGAACTGAATGCTGTCAGCGAGACCGTGAAGCCCGAGGAGATCAAACTCGCGCGGCAGGTCATCGGCACCTTCGAGGGTCCACTCGATCTGACCCACTACAAAGATGAATACCGCGAGGGTCTCCAGCAGATCATCGATGCGAAGATCGCCGGAGCGGAAGTCGTAGCGCCGGCGGAGGAAGCCCCGCCGAAAGTCATCAACCTGATGGAAGCGCTGCGAAAGAGCCTCGACACGGTCAGCAGCGCCAAGAAGAAGCCGGCGAAGGCTGCCGTCGCGAAGCCGGCGGCCAAACGAAAACGCGCTTAAGTCCTCGAATTCCTTCGAGCACTCCCGCGCGCGCGCTCCTCGCGTCGCGGTCGATCCGCCAGCCCGAGGGCGCCTCGGGGATCCACGCGATCCGCGATTTGAAACAGGGCCTCGCGCGCGCGATCGAACTCGCCCGGCCCCAGCATCGTCGCGAAATCTCCCTCGATTTGCTCCACCAGCTCGAGAACCGTGGCGAGTAGTCGCTTGCCTCGCGGCGTGAAGGCGATCACCGTCGCCCGTGCGTCGGTAGGAGTCCCAGCGCTTGACGTATCCACACCGTTCGATCTCGCGCAGTAATTGCCCCGCGGCTTGACGGGTCACGCCGGCGCGCCCCGGCCAGGACGCCAATCCGCGTGCCGTCGGCGTCGAGGTTGGACAAGAGCGACGGGAATGCCGGCGAAAAGTCGTCGAATCCGCGCGCACGCAGGCGCTCCACGAGCAGCCGGTTGTAAACCCGCAGCGTTCGCGTGAGGGAACGATACAGCTTCGTGCTCCGCGACTTTCGGAGTCCCTCGGTCCCTTTTGGCGGGAACGGCACCTCGCAATAATACGAAACCTCATTGACAATTGATAGGAAAGCCGGTTGCCTATGTTAGGCGCCGATGGTGGACGATTCGCTGGCGTACGCAAGCTTGGGTGATGTGTTCGACAAAACAGGAATGCGTCGCAGCTCGGCGTGCTGGTGGGCAGGATAGCCGCCGCGAGCCGCACGGCCAGGCCGCTTCCGCTCGCAATTTAGGGTTGTCGGGATATGGGCCGGAGCCGGCGTCAGTTGTAGCCCGTGAGTTGCGCCATCCACCCAATCAGTCCCGGCCCGCTGGCGATCGGATCGCCGAGCCAGTCCGGTGGCACCAGCCACACAAACGCGAGGATGGCGATGACCCAGAGGTCGTAGGGGAGAGTGGCGCGTTCGTCGGTCCAGAAGAACGCGCGGTTGAACGCGCCCGCGAGACCTTTCCGAGTTGGCATCGGCAGGCTGTTGAGCGCAAGGTAGGTGTAATAGATCCGGTTGGCGACGGCGAGAACCGAAAGCACGAGAATCACCCAGAGCACGCCCGCCATCCGGTTCGTGAACGCGCCGATCATGAAGAGGACGATCCGCTCGGGGCGCTCCATGAACCCGACCTTGCACTTCTCGACCAGGGACTCGGCCCGCGCCCTGCGCGTAGCTGGTCATGATCGAAAAGATCAGGGCGAGCGCGGCGACCATCACGTAGTCGCTCCGTCCGAGCTTCGAATACAGGAAGATCAGTCCCGTCAGCAGGGCCAGATCGGAGAACCGATCGAGTGTCGAGTCCCAGAACGCGCCGAACCGCGACTGCAGCCTCAGTTCGTAGGCGACCTTTCCATCGATGAAGTCGAAGATATTGGCGACGATCATGATGACGCCGGCGAGCACGAAGCGTCCCAGGGCCAGCGCCCACGCCGCGGCGACGTTGACGATGACGCCGATGAGCGTCAGCGTGTTGGGATGAATCCGCAGCGTGACGCAGGCGCGAATGATCGCGCGCAGCGGAAACATGCAAATGGCCCCGATGGCGCCGGTGAACGTCAAGTGCGGGGTCCGACAGCCGAGACGCTGTCCTGTGAAGCTGAAGCGCGCTCCAGATTCGGTCGCGCCGAGGGCCGGCGTATAATGGAGGGTTTAGACACAGGCGGAAACCGCGACATAGTAACGTATGGCCATCGAGGAACTCAAGGAGCAGATCGCTCGGTTGCCTGAGCAACCGGGCGTCTATCTCTACTTCAACGCCGACGGCGACACGATCTACGTCGGCAAGGCGCGTGCGCTGCGCGACCGCGTGCGCAACTACCTGGGGACCTACGGCTCCGATCCGAAGACCGATGCGCTCCTTCAAGAGATCGCGCGCCTTGAAATCATCGTGACCGATTCGGTTGTCGAGGCACTGGCGCTCGAGAACAACCTGATCAAACAGCGATCGCCCAGTACAACATCCTGCTGCGCGACGACAAGAACTACCCGTACCTTCAACTCACGACCAACGAGGCGTTTCCGCGCGTGTTGGTCGCGCGGCGCGTCGAGCGGGACGGCAGCTTTACGCCGGGCCCTTCCTGCCGGCGCACTTCGCCCGGAAGACCATGTCGCTCACGCACAAGCTGTTCGGCATGCGCTCGTGCAACGAAGTCATCACCGGCAAACGCGAGCGGCCTTGTTTCGAGTACGACATCAAACGATGCCTGGCGCCCTGCGTCGACAGCGTATGTTCGCCCGCCGAGTACAGCGGCGCGGTGAGACTCACGCAACTGTTCCTCGAAGGCAAGAACGAGGAGCTGATCAGGACGCTCAAAAGCCGCATGCTCACGGCCGCGGACGCCGAGCGTTTCGAAGAGGCGGCGCAGCTGCGCGATGCCATCCGCACCGTCCAAACCCTCCACGATCGTCAGCAGAAGATGGCCACCGCCGAGCTCGGTCACCGAGACGTGCTTCGGTCTCAAGCGTGGTCCGGCAGGAGTCGTGCTCCAGGCATTCCAGGTTCGAAGCGGACGCGTGGTAGAGCGCATCGATCTCGGGACGGCGGTCGACGCCAGGAAGCGATCGCCGGCTCGAGCGACGCGCGAGGTGCTCGAAGCGGGTTTCGCAGCAGTTCTACGAGCTCCGCGTCGCGCCGCCAGAATATCCATGTGCCCGCCGAGCCGAGCGATCGTGAGGTGCTGGAGACCTGGCTCGGCGAGCGGGCCGGCCGCCGAGTGCGGATCTCGGTTCCTCAGCGCGGCGAAAAGCGGGGCCTGGTCGATCTCGCCAACCGGAATGCCGCACTGGCTATGCGAGTCCCGCTTCAATCAGGCCGCTGTCGCGCCAATACGAGGCGCTCGAGACGCTGCAGGCCGTGCTTGCGCTGCCAGCCGTGCCACGTCGAATCGAGTGCTTCGACATCTCCACGATTCAGGGCAGCGAAACCGTCGCGTCGATGGTCGTCTGCGAAGAGGGCCGGATGCGCCGGGCTGAGCTATCGGAAATACCGGATTAGAGGCTCGGGGCTGGGGACCAGAGGCGTCGGGGACGTCCCGAGCCTTCAGCCTCGAGCCCTCAGTCCCAAGCCAAGCCCGACGACTTCGCAGCCATGCACGAGGTCATCCTGCGCCGGGGCCGCAAGCTGCTCGAGCAGGGCGGCCCGTTTCCGGACCTGTTGCTGATTGACGGAGGCAAGGGCCAGCTGTCGGCCGCGTACGCGGCGCTCGAAGAGCTGGGGTTGGCGAATCTCGTGGCCGTCGGCATCGCCAAGAAGGAAGAGCTGCTGTTCACGCGCGATCCGGGCCGAGCCGATTGCGCTGGCCTCGAACGATCCGGCGCTCCTGCTCATTCAGCGCATTCGCGACGAAGCGCATCGGTTTGCCGTCACGTTCCATCGTCGAGCGCGCACGATGCGCGACCTGCAATCCGGAACTCGACCACGTGCCCGGCATCGGGCCGCAGGCGCCGCCGGACGCTGCTCACCACATTCGGAGCGTCGCCGGCGTGCGCCGCGCGACGCGCGAAGAGCTGATGCGCCTGTGTCGGGCCCAAAGTTGCCGACGCCGTTCTTGCGTTTTTCGCAGGTCGGCTTTAACCTGTTCCGCATCAACAGGGCGCGCTGGGCGCGGAGAAACCCTCTCGCCGAACACAGCTTGGGCAGTCTCTGCGTTTGATGTGACACTTTGCTGGACATCAACTTCTCGCGCAAGTCTTCATCTCGTTCGTCGTCCTGCTCTTTTCGCTGACCGTGCACGAGATGGCGCACGCGGTGGACCGCCGATCGGCTGCGGCGATCCCGACCGCCCGGCTACTCGGACGCGTGTCGCTGAACCCGCTCGTCGCACGCCGATCCGATTGGGACGATCCTGTTTCCGCTGATCGCGCTGGTTAGCGGCGTGCCCCTCATTGGGCTGGGCGAAGCCGGTGCCCGGTCAACACGACGGCAGCTCACACCATCCGCAGGCGCGATTACGTGCTGGTGGCCGGCCGCCGGTCCTGCGAGCAACCTGCTCCTGGCTTTCGGCGCTGCGCTGGCGCTCAGCTGTGTTGCCGATCTCGCCGATGACGCTCGGCGAGCCGAACGTCTCGGTGCCCGCTCGCGGCGCTGCTGGCGGGCGGCCATCCAGATGAACGTCCTGCTCGCCGTCTTCAACATGCTTCCGATTCCGCCGCTCGACGGCGGTAACGTGCTTTGCGGTCTGTTGCCCGCGACGCTGGCGCATCAGCTCAACGCCAGATCCGGCCGTACGGGTTCTTGCTGATCTACGCGCTGATGCTCACCGGCGGGCTCGAGTATCTCGTCGTCCCTGCCATACCGACTGGTTCTTGTCCTGGCTGCCAACACGGTGAGCAGTTCAACGAGAGCCCGCGTTGTTTCCGGGTATGCGGCCGACGGGACGGCTGCACCTCGGCCATCTGGTCGGCGCGCTCGGCAACTGGGTGCCGCTGCAGGAGCAGTACGACTGCTTCTACTTCGTCGCCGACTGGCATGCGCTGACGAGCGATTTCGCGGACACCAGCCAGCTCACGTCGCTATGCGTACGACAACGTGGCCGACTGGATCGGCGCCGGCCTCGATCCGGAGAAGCAGCACGTTCTTCGTCCAGTCGCTCGTGCCCGAGCACGCCGAGCTCGCGCCTGCTGCTGTCGATGGTCGATGCCGGTGCCCTGGCTCGAGCGCGTGCCGACCTACAAGGAGCAGCAGGAGACCTGAAGGACAAGGATCTGTCGTCGATCGGCTTTCTCGGCTATCCGCTGCTGCAGACCGCCGACGTGACGATGTACGACGCCCGGTTCGTTCCGGTCGGCGACGACCAGGTGGCGCATCTCGAGCTCGTCGCGCGAAGTCGTGCGCGCGCTTCAACAACTTCTTCGGCGACGTGCTCGTCGAGCCGCAGCCGCTGCTGACGAGCGTGTCAGCCGCCTGCCGGGCCTCGACGGCGACAAGAAGATGAGCAAGAGCCTCGGCAACACGATCGAGCTTGTCGGACAGTGCCGACGACGTGAAGAAGAAGGTGCATGCGATGTATACCGACCCGAAGCGCGTCCGCGCCGACATTCCCGGCACGGTAGAGGGAATCCCGGTCTTCACGTGCCACGACGCGTTCAACTCCGAACACCGGCGGAAGTCGACGACCTGAAGGACCGCTACCGCGCCGGCAAGGTGGGCGACGTCGAGGTGAAGACCAAGCTGGCCACGGCGCTGAACGCGCACCTCGAGCCGATTCGCGAGCGGCGCGCCGCCGTCGTCGGCGAAGCCGGACCGCCTGCAAGAGATCTGCTACGAGGGGTCGAAGCGCGCGCGATCGTCGCCGGACAGACGATGGAGCGGGTGCGGCGACGCGATGCGGAGCTGAGTTCGTACGAGTGAGCCGCAATGGACCAGCCGCACGATTTCGAATCGTCGCGTCGACGCGCTATCCCGGTCCACCTCGAGCAGTTCGAGGGCCCGCTGGACCTGCTGCTGCACCTCATCAAGAAGAACGAGGTCAACATCTACGACATCCCGATCGCGCTCATCACCGCAGCAGTACTCGACGACGATCAGCTGATGCAGGAGCTCGACCTCGACGTCGCGGGCGAGTTCCTCGTGATGGCCGCGACGCTGATTCACATCAAGTCGAAGATGCTGCTGCCGCGGCCCGAAACGGCGGCGGGCGTCGAAGGCGAGGAAGAGGATCCGCGCGATGCGCTCGTGCGGCGGCTGCTCGAGCATCAGAAGTTCAAGGCCGCCGCGGGCCTGCTGCACGAGCGCGAGCAGGTTCGCGCCGCCCAGTGGCAGCGCCCCGACGGGCGCGTCGCCGAGCATCGCCGGCGACGACTACGAGCCGGAGCTCGAAGTCGATCTGTTCAGCCTGCTGACGCGCGTTTCAGGCCGTCGTCGAGCAGCGCGCAAGCACGCGGCCGCAGGTGCTGCTGCCGCCCGAGCAGATCTCCGTCGAGGTCCGGATCGAGCAGCTGCTCGGCGCGGCTGTCGGAGACGCGAGGCGTGCGGGTTCGAGGAGCTGTTCGCCGACGTCAGCGATCGCAGCGGGCCTGATCGTGACGTTTCTCGCGCTGCTCGAGATGATTCGCCTGAAGCTGGTCCGCGTGTTCCAGGCCGGCAGTTTCGGGCCGATTCGCGTCTACAAGCGACCGCGCCCGGCCGACGCGCCGCATCCGATCGGCGATCCGGAGGCACCATCGTGAGTGACGACAGAGCTGGAGCGTCGGGATGAGTGGACGGACTGAACCAGCCGTCGCCGAGGCTCCGCCGAGCTGAAGGCGATTCGTCGAGGCGCTGATCTTCGCGTCACCCGAGCCGCTCACGCCGAAGGCGATCTGCAAGCTGCTCGACGGCGAGCCGAAGGAAGACGTCGCACGCGGCGCTGCAGGAGCTGAAGCAGCGACTACGAGCGCCCGGGCGGGCTGCAGCTCGTCGAGGTGGCTGGCGGCTTATCAGATCGTCACGCGCTCCGGATCTGCACGAATGGGTGCGCCGGCTGTTCCACGAGCGCACGACGCACAGAAAGCTGACGGTGCAGGCGCTCGAGACAGCTGGCGGTCATTGCCTACCAGCAGCCGATCACGGCGCTCGAGGTCAGCGAGATTCGCGGCGTCAACCGCATCCGGCGTGCTCAACACGCTGCTCGAGCGGCATCTCATCAAGATCGTCGGCCGCAAGACAGTCGTCGGCCGGCCGTTCCTGTCACGCGACCACCAGGAGTTCCTGATTCGGTTCGGGCTGAACGGATCTAAGCGATCTGCCCGAAGGTCGAGGACATGGCCGAAGCGCTCGGGCTTCGAGACGCGCCGCTGCTCGTCGAGCAGACGCCGGCTCGAAGAGGCGGTGCCGCTCGAAGAGCCCCGATGGGTCAGAGGATCGGGCGCCCCTTCGTCCGGGTCCATTCGACAGCCTTGCTGCTTGCGGCTTTCCTCAGCCTTTCGATTTCGTCTGCCGAGAGTTCCCGCCATTGACCGGGCCAAACGCGCGCATCTCGAATGGGTCGAGCAATACGTAA